>Ga0335074_10010890_pt1 | contig 12719 bp, 11 predicted proteins | sample Lox_Sample_23_FD_206715 | JGI IMG/M metagenome (GOLD analysis project Ga0335074, IMG submission 206715) | Soil microbial communities from Loxahatchee National Wildlife Refuge, Florida, United States - Lox_Sample_2.3 | ecosystem: Environmental > Terrestrial > Soil > Wetlands | place: USA...
CCTGGTGATCGCATATGCCAGACTCGCAGAATCAGCACCCCGATCAGCATCAAAATCCAGGACGGCGCGATGGGGGGGAGGCTGGCGGTCCGTCGACGACGTAAAGGAACGGACCGGCGCCTTGAGCCCGGTTGCAAAGGGCCACATAACAGGAATAGTATAGACACGGTAAAGAATAATGATATTGCATGCATTCCGCACCAAAGCGCATTGCGCCGTGGTTCTAGCCGCGGCGATTTTCGGCTCAGCCAGCATGGCGTCAGCGCACCATTCGTTCACGATGTTCGACATGTCGAAAAAGGTGACGCTCACCGGCACGGTGACCTCGTTTGAATGGACCAATCCGCATTCCTACATCGAGATCGACGCTCCGGACGAAAAGGGCGTGATGAAGCACTGGAGCATCGAGCTGGGCAGCCCCAGCATCCTGATGCAAAGCGGCTGGAAGTTCAGCACCCTGAAAACGGGCGAAAAGCTAACTATTATCATCAACCCGCTCAAGAGCGGACAGAACGGCGGATTTCTCTCGCAGGCCAATCTACCGGACGGAAGGGTGCTGTATAACGGACCGCGGCAGGAGCCACCGCCCGGACCGGCGCAGAAATAAATGCTGTCTTCCGGCCAACCTGCCATGAGGGCCATCATTTTTTCTTTTTCTTGCGCCGTGCTGCTGGGCGTGCTGCCGGGCGGGGCCCAGGCGCAAGCACCCACGCATCCGCCGGATTTCACCGGTATATGGGGCATCTATCGAGGCGCCCCGGGAGCGGACCCCAAGTTCCGCGCGCCCGCGCCAACTCCACTGGTGTTGAAACCGGAATACGACAAACCTTATCAGGCGCGACGCGCCGAAGAAGCGGCGGCGGCCAAACGGGGCGAGCAACTGGCGACGCCCGGCGCCGAATGCATTCCCTATGGCGTGCCGACCATGATGTCGGTGGCCATTTACCCGGTGGAGTTCATTCAAACTCCGAAGCAGATCACGATCATCGCCGAGGCGTTCAGCGAAGTACGGCGTGTTTATCTGGATCGCCCGCAGGAAAAAATAGAAGACGTCGCGCCGGGCTATTACGGCCGATCGGTGGGGCACTGGGAGGGCGACACGCTGGTGGTGGACACCATCGGAATTAAACCGACGGTGACGTTGCGCGGCATCCCGCACAGCCCCCAGATGCGCATCACCGAGCGGATCCACCTGCTCGCGCCCGATTTCCTGCACGACCAAATCACGATTAACGATCCGGTGATGCTGGAGAAGCCGTATACGTACACCGTAGCCTATAAGCGCATGCCGAGCGACTACGAGATGGTGGAATTCGTGTGCGACAACAACCGCGAATACATCGACGCCAATGGCATTGTGCGCCTAAAGCTCCATAATAAATGACGGCACACGATAGATAGACAAGGAATCAACCATGCAGAAGCGATTTATTACGATGGCGGCGGGGTTTATCGCAACCGCCGCCGGCGCGTGGGCTCAGTCCAGTGCCCCGGTCGCGCCGCCGGCCCAGATAGGAGCGCTGGCTCCGGAGAACCTGAACAAGCCGCGTCCCAAGCCGGGATTCGACATCACGGGAACCTGGCTGCACGCCTTCAGCCGCGACAATCCATTCACGTTTTCGCCTCCGCCCGGTTTTAAGCTGACGCCGGAGGCCCAGGTGCAATACGACGCGGCCAAGAAGGCGCGGTCCGAGGGCAAAGCCTATCACGACGACATCGGCGCATGCTGGCCGGCCGGGATGCCTCTCATCATGACGCGCGTGTGGCCCATCGCGATGGTGCAAAAACCGACCGTGATTTACATGATCAGCGGCTTCATGAACAGCGTCCGAATGATTTATCTGGATGGCCGCAAGCATACCGATCCGGATATCATTATTCCCAGCTTCAACGGCGAATCCATCGGGCACTGGGAAGGCGACACGCTGGTAGTGGATACCATCGGCTTCGTCAACGATCATCATTGGCTGGAGAGCGGGATTCCGCTCAGCGACCAGACCCATATGGTGGAACGCATGCGCCTGCTCAACGACGGAAAAACGCTGGAGATCGAATACACCATCTCGGACCCCAAGGATTGGGTGGGCGAGTGGAAATGGACCAAGCGCTGGAAGCGCGTGGACGACACCGACATCACCGAAGCGTCGTGCCTGCCGGATTTAAACGCGCATATGCCGAGCGAGAACTCGAAAATCACGAACGTCCGCTAAGATTCCAATGAATTTTGCTTCAATAACGAAAGGGAATTTATGAGAAGCTACCTGCTAGCTTGCAGTTTTTTGATCGGGCTGGGGATGGCCGGCTCGGCTTTTGCACACCATTCGATGGAAGGCTTCGACCGGACTAAGAACGTGACACTGGTGGGAACGGTGAAGCAGTTCAAGTGGGCCAATCCGCATTCCTGGATTGAGCTGGAAGTGCCCAACGATAAGGGCGGCGTGGAGACTTGGAACATCGAGATGACCGCTCCCTTTATTTTGATCCGCGCGGGCTGGAAATCGAACTCACTGAAGCCGGGCGATAAAGTGACCGTGGTGGGGCATCCGCAAAAGACCGGCGAGCCGGGGGCTCTGTTCGTTTCGGTAACCACAGCCGAAGGCCAGACGTTGACGGACCGGCCTCCCACGGCCGCGCCGGCCGGCAAGTGAGATTGCGGCTCCATCTCGCCTTCGCGCTGGCGGCGTTGACGCTCGGGCCGGCTGCGGAGGCCGCCACCTGCGACCGTGAATGCCTGGCGGGCTTCGTCACCGGCTATCTGAATGCGATGCTGGCCCACAGCCCCAGTTCGCTTCCGCTGGCCGGTAACGTCCGATTCACCGAAGACACCGTAGAAATGCGGATGGGCGACAGCCCGTTGTGGAGAAACGCCTCGCGCCTGCGTCCGTACCGGCTGGATATTTTAGATGCACGGGAAGGCGTGGCGGCGTCTCAAGACATCGTCGAAGAAGCGGGCAAGCCGGTGATGCTGATGCTGCGGCTCAAAATCGCCGGCGGAAAAATCGCCGAAGTGGAAACGCAGGTCACTCGAAACAAGACCGAGGGATCGCTTTTTAATCCCGATGCGCTGAAGTCGCCGGGCGGGGCCATGCTTCAATTTTTGGGCGACTCGGAACGTAACACGCGCGCAGACATGATCCGCATCGCGGAGTCGTATCCGGCGGGCCTCAAGGCCGGCAGCTTTGTCGCCGCCAATGTCCCCTTCGCTCCGGGCGCCTACCGCCTGGAGAATGGCAACCTGATGGCCGGCCCCGGCTGCACGTGGCGTCCGGGCTGCGAGGACATCAAAGGGCAGCACATTCCGACGCTCGCGGGCATCACGACGCGGGTGGCCGCGGTGGACGAATACCTGGGCATCGTTCTTCTGCGCATGGATTTCGGCGCCGGCTCCACGCGCGTTCCCGGCGATGCGCTAATGGTCTGGGAAGCGTTCAAAATCTACGGCGGACAGATCCACGCCGTGGAAGCCTTCATGAAGAACATGCCCCTAGGCACGCCCTCCGGCTGGGATTCTTCCGCAGGCCGCTGACGCGCGGGTTGGGTCTCGAGGCGTAGTTTCGGTATCGTGATGTTATGCGCTGGTTCCTTCGATTCTCCGCGGTCGGCGCCATCGCCGCATTATCCTGTTTCGCGCAATCTAAGAAAATCGTCAATAGCGAAAGCGATCTGCCGCGCTTCACCTACCAGGTGAATGGCAACGTCGCCGATCTGCTTCGCCCGGATTCGCCGGCGTTCCAGAATTTCGCCGCCAAGGTCCAGGCCGATCTCGAATCGATTTTCAAGAACTACCAGATCGAAGACAAAGCCACCGAGCGCGATTTGCTGGAAGCCCGATTATCGTTCGAGGAACTGAACGGACAAAACGAACAGGGACTGCGCACCATCCAAACCATACGCGGATTAGAGCAAAAGCCCGACGCTAAGCTGGCCGCCGATCTGATCGATCAAGCCATGCTGGAAGCCCGCATCGACGCGAAAGCCGCGAGCGGCCCCGCATATGATTCCGCTTATACGCGCCGCCTGGCCCAGGCCGTAAATCCATTGCCGTGGAAGGTGGTCGACGATCGCGTGAGGGAACTAAAAGGAAATGCGGAGATGCGTACGCCGGCGTTCCTCGCCGGGATGCTGGCGGCGGACGCGCAGCCGATGGTGGACAAGTCGGGCGCCGTCGACAATCAGACGGCGTGGGAAATTGCCGCGCTGCGCGTGACAGCTATTTACGGCGCTCCGCTGAGGGGGCGCACCGCCGAAGTACTTCAGTCCTACATCGCGAAGAATGCGGTGGTGAGGCCGGATATCTGGGAAGCCCGCGAGGTGACGCTCACTTCTAGCGATAAACTCACTCCGGTGCTGATCGGGATCTGGGACTCCGGGGTGGACGTAAAAGTTTTTCCGCGGCAGCTTTATTCCGATCCCTCGCCCGGCTGGCATGACGCCCACGGCCTGGCATTTGACAATCGGGGCGGCCATTCGAAAAGTCTTCTTCTTCCGCTCCCCGAGAATCTGCGCAAAGAATATGCGGATTTTCTTCCCACGCTGAAGGGACTCGAAGACCAGTTTACCGGCGTGGACACGCCCGAGGCAGCGGCCTTCCGCCAGAAGGTGGCCAGCATGCAACCCAATGACTCGCGCGCGCTGTTCGACAAGCTCAAACTGTACGATCCCTATATCCATGGCACGCACGTGGCCGGCATCTCCGTGCGCGGCAATCCCGCGGCCAAACTGGTTGTCTTTCGCTTCAACGACCAACTGGCGGATCTGAACTTCGCGCCGACAGCGGCCTGGGCGAAACGGCTGGCCGACGATTTCCGCCAGATCGGCGAATATTGCCGCACGCACCATGTGCGCGTAGTCAACATGAGCTGGGGCGATCAGCCCAGCGAGTTCGAGAAGTGGCTTTCGAAAACCGGTGAAGGCCAGGATCCGGACGCGCGGAAGAAGCAGGCGCTGGAACTGTTCGATATTTGGAAGGCGGGTATTTCGGACGCTATCAAAAGCGCGCCGGATACTTTATTCATCTGCGCCGCCGGAAATTCCGACAGCAACGCGGGATTCGACCAGGACGTTCCGCCCTCCCTGCATTTGCCCAACCTGATTGCGGTGGGCGCCGTCAACCAGGCCGGCGACGAAACTTCGTTCACCAGTTACGGCGATACCGTGGCGGTGGACGCTGATGGCTATAACGTGGAGAGCTACGTTCCCGGCGGCACGAGAATGAGGCTGTCGGGGACTTCCATGGCCTCGCCCGGCGTGACGAATCTAGCCGCCAAACTGTTCGCCGTTGATCCCTCGCTCACTCCCGAACAAGCCATCAAGCTGATCAAGGCCGGGGCGACCCCGAGCGACGATGGACGCCGGCATCTGATCGACGAGAAACGATCGCTGCAACTGCTCAAAGAACAGGCGGCCCGTTAACATCGGTTAGCGGATCTCAAGACTGCCGCATGATAGATAGCGTGCAAACTCTTGCCGCTGGGGAGCGTCACATCAGATTGGAGGAAGCCAGTGAATCAGAATCCAGATCGGGAACTCGAGAATCGCTGTATCAATACTATTCGCATCCTTTCGGCGGATGCCGTGCAAAACTCCAATGCCGGCCATCCCGGCATGCCCATGGGCGCGGCCGCCATGGCCTACACGCTGTGGACGCGTTTCCTAAAATACAATCCGCGCAACCCGCAGTGGTTCGATCGCGACCGGTTTATTCTTTCAGCCGGACACGGTTCGATGCTCCTCTACAGCCTGTTGTTTCTGACCGGTTACGATCTTCCGCTGGACCAGATCAAGCGCTTTCGAAAATGGGGCAGCCAAACGCCGGGCCATCCCGAGCGGCTCGAAACTCCGGGCGTGGAAGTAACCACCGGACCGCTGGGACAAGGCTTCGCCAACGGCGTGGGATTCGCGATCGCCGAGGCTTGGCTGGCCGCGCGCTACAACCGTCCCGGGCATAAGCTCATCGATCATTACACCTACGCCATTTGCGGCGATGGCGACCTGATGGAAGGCGTCAGCCAGGAGGCTGCGTCGATAGCCGGGCATCTGCAACTGGGCAAGCTGATTTATCTATACGATCAAAATCACATCTCGCTGGCTGGATCCACTGATATCGATTTCACCGAGGACGTAGCCAGGCGCTTTGCCGCCGACGGGTGGCACACGCGATCCGTTCCCGACGGCAATGACACCGAGGATATCGCGCGAGCGATTGCAGAAGCGCAAGCCGAGACGGACCGGCCGTCGTTAATTCTGGTCCGCACTCACATCGGTTACGGCAGCCCGCACAAGCAGGATAATTTCTCATCGCACGGCAGCCCGCTCGGCGAAGAAGAACTCAAAGCCACCAAAGTGGCGCTAGGCTGGCCGTCCATGGAGAAGTTCTACCTGCCCGAGGACGCTGTGGATTATTTCCGGCAGGCCGGCGCCAAAGGCGCGAGCCTCGAGGATGAATGGAAGAAGAAGTTCGACGCCTACAAGAAGGAATTTCCCAAGGAAGCGGCCGAATTCGAGATGTTACTGGGACCGAAACTACCCGACAACTGGTCCGCCGATCTGCCGAAATGGAAGCCCGGCGATAAGCCCATCGCCACGCGTTCGGCGGGCGGCGAGGCGCTCAATGCACTCGCCAAGAAAATTCCCAACATCATCGGCGGCTCGGCCGATTTGAATCCTTCCACCGATACGGCGCTCAAGACCTGGGGCGATTTTCAAAATCCCGAAGCATATGGCCCGGGAACGCTCGGCGCGGTGGGCGGCGTTTGGAGCTACGCGGGACGCAATCTGGCGTTCGGGGTGCGCGAGCACGCCATGGGAGCAGCCGTTAACGGATTGGCCGCGCACGGGGGCGTGATTCCCTTCAGCGCCACATTTTTCTGCTTCTCCGATTACATGAAGCCGGCCATTCGATTGGGTGCGTTAAGCCGCCTGAAAGCCGTTTATGTTTTCACGCACGATAGCATCGGGCTCGGCGAAGATGGCCCCACGCACCAGCCGGTGGAGCATCTGGCGGCGCTGCGCGCTGTACCCGGGTTGACCGTCATTCGGCCGGCCGACGCGAACGAGACCGTGGAAGCGTGGGCCGTCGCGGTGCAACAGAACGACGCGCCCACCGCGCTGGTGCTCACGCGGCAAGTGGTGCCGCATTTGGATCGCAGCGGGGCGAAGGATGCGGGCGTCGCGCGCGGCGCTTATATTCTCGCGGAGGCGGAGGGCGGGGTTCCGGATGCGATTCTTATGGCCACCGGTTCGGAAGTGCAATTATGCGTGGAGGCGCGGAAGAAACTACAGTCGTATGGCGTCAAAGCGCGCGTGGTCAGCATGCCAAGCTGGGAATTGTTCGAGAATCAGGACGAAGCCTATCGCGAGCGCGTTCTTCCGAAACAGATCAAAGCGCGTGTGTCCATCGAAGCCGCGTCGCCGCTGGGGTGGCATCGCTGGACGGGCGATGAAGGCGCGGTGATTGGCGTGGAGCGCTTCGGCGCATCCGCGCCCGGCGAGGAAGTGCTACAGCATCTCGGCATCACGGCGGAACGCGTGGTGTCGGCGGCTTTGCGCGTTCTGGGCCGCAAGGCGGAGGCAGACGCCACGCTGGTGCCCGCCTAGGGCCAAGCAAATCTCTCGCTCAGTCGGCGGAGGCGTGCCAACATCGACGCCTCCACCGCTCCGTTCTACCTTATCGCTGCCAGAGGATCTCGTTCGCTTCGAGCGGCACTACTGCCCCGGCTCTGAACGGAACCACACGAGCCGTATAGTCCTCACGCGGCCGATCCGCGGGCACGGAAGCCGTATAGTTGTAGCCGCCCACCGAGCCGAGCAGTTCGTTGCCGCGTTGCATCACCTGGCGGACCGGCGGATCGCCATGCAGGCCAACAGCGAAGAGCTCCACGCGCACGTAATCGGCCGGCACATCGTCCAGATACACCGGCACTTCAAAAACATGCTGGCCATCGTGCGTTTCCACGGTGGTCTGCCCAAAGCGAATGTGCGGCCAATTCTCATCCAACGCTCGCTTCCATTCCAGGAGCTCCACCGCTGGTTTGGCGTGCTCGGAGGCGCGCGCGCAATAAGCCGCTGCCGCCGGCAGATAATGTCTCTCGGTGTATTCGCGAACCACCCGGTAGGCGGAGAAAACCGGCGTGAGACGCGCCATGCTCTCCCGCATCATCGCGATCCACTCGGTGGGGATGCCCCGTTCATCGCGCCGGTAGAATTTCGGAACAACCTCGTTCTCCAGAAGCGCGTACATAGCATCGGCTTCGGCGGCGTCCACACGCGGATCGTCGCCGTGCTCCTTGCCATCGCCAAGCGCCCAGCCCACATCCGGCGAATAAGCTTCCACCCACCAGCCGTCTAACTCGGAGAGATTCATGCCGCCGTTGGCGAGCACCTTCATGCCGCTGGTTCCACTGGCCTCCCACGGCCGGCGCGGGGTGTTGATCCACAGATCCACGCCCTGCACCATCTGCTGGCTGAGCAGCATATCGTAATCGGCTAGGAAGGCCACATGCGGGCGAACGTCGGGGCGCTGCACAAACCGGTACCACTCTGTGATCATGGCTTGGCCCGCCAGGTCGGCCGGGTGCGCTTTTCCGGCTATCACAAGCTGGACCGGATGGTTCGGATTGGTCAGGATGCGCGCCAGGCGGTCGGGATCGTGCAGCAGGAGATTGGGACGTTTATAGGTGGCGAAACGCCGCGCGAATCCCATGGTCAACGTGTCGAAGTTCAGGATTTTTTCCGCGGCCGCGATATCTTCAATCGCCAGTCCACGGCCGGTGCGCTCCCGCGCCAGGCGACGCCGCGTATACTCGATGAGGCCTCTCGATCCGTTGGTTCGCAGCCGCCAAAGGTCGGTATCGGCAAGCGTCCGCAGTTCCTCTTCCAGTTTGGAGGGTTCGCAGGCCGAGCGGTCCGGTCCGCAGCAGCGCTCCCACAAAGCGGCCGTTTCCGGAGACTCCCAGGTACCGGGATGAACGCCATTGGTGACGTAGCCCACCGGAGTTTCTTCCCGCGGCCAGCGCGGAAACAAGGGACTGAACAACCGGCGGCTTACCTCGCCATGCAGCCGGCTCACTCCATTGACGGCGCCGCTTCCCCGCACCGCCAGATAAGCCATGTTGAACGGCTCGGAGGCATTGTTAGCGTTTTGGCGGCCCATCGCCAAAAGTTTTTCCAGACTAATGCCCAGCTCCCCGGCGATCGGCCGCAGATAATGCGCGACAAGATCGGGCGCAAAACGGTCGAAGCCCGCATCGACGGCCGTGTGGGTAGTGAAGAGATTGCCGCTGCGGGTAGCGGCCAAAGCCACATCGAAGGACACTCCGTTTTCGAGCATGAAGCTGCGGGCGCGCTCCAGGATCGCAAAAGCCGCGTGCCCTTCGTTCAAATGGCAGATCTCTGGCCGCAATCCCAGCGCGCGCAGCAATCGCCATCCGCCGATACCGAGAATCAGCTCCTGCTTGAGACGCAGGTCCGCGTCGCCGCCGTAGAGCTCGCTGGTTATGCCGCGCACCGCCGGAGGATTGGCCAGATCGTTGGAGTCCAGCAGATACAAGTGTCTTCGGCCAACTTCCACCTTCCAGCATCGCAGCCACAGCTTTTGACCGGACATGTTCATGGGAATTCGCAGCCATTCGCCGTCGGGCTGGCGAAGCGGCGTGATGGGGAGCTGGCTGGGATCGTTATACGGATAGAGCGCGCGCTGCACGCCATTGGAATCGATTTCCTGGCGAAAATAGCCTTGCTGATAGAGCAATCCGATGGCGGCCACCGGGACGCCCAGGTCGCTGGCGGCTTTCAGTTGATCGCCCGCGACATTGCCCAGGCCGCCCGAATAGATGGGCAGCGATTCGCTGAGCATGTACTCCATGCTGAAGTAGGCCACCAGCCTGAGCGGAGCGGCGGAGTGCGCCGTCTGGAACCAGGTCGGCCGCTCGAACGCTTCGCGCTGCTCGCGTAAAATCTCGTTGATCCTCTGGGAAAAAACCGGATCGGCGCAAATCTCGTTCAGCCGCTTCTGTGGCGCGGCCTGAAGAACCGCCCAGGGATTCTGAGTCAGCTCCCAAAGCTCCGGGTTTAACTGGCCCCACAATTCATCCGCGGAATGATGCCAGCTCCAGCGCAGATTCAGAGCCAGTTCCGTCAGCGCTTCATATTGGGGATTGTCGTCCATGGGTGCCTCCTTATCCTCCAGTATCGCGCCGCCTCATTGCGGCGGAGTTACAGATGCGACACTAAATAGGTCGCGGCGAGTTCCCGCGTCCTCCGTGCATGCTGGATTCCATCCAACAAAACGTCCAGTTCCTACTGCTGGCATTCAGCTCTCTGATTTTCATCGTGGACCCCATCGCTACCATTCCGACTTTTCTGGTGCTGACCTCGGACGCGGAGCCGAAAGAACGCCGCCATTTGGCAAAACGCGCCGCCTGGACCTGTTTCGTCGTGCTGGCGGGCTTCTCCTTGGCCGGTACCCTTATTTTCAAAATGTTCGGCATCACGCTGCCGGCTTTTCGTATCGCAGGCGGATTGATCATGATCCTCATCGGCCTGGATATGGTGCAGGCACGCCGGTCCCAAACCAAAGAAACGCCCGCCGAAACTCACGAGGCCATGGAGAAAGACGACGTCGGCATTGTTCCGCTCGGCGTACCCATGCTGGCGGGCCCGGGATCTATTTCTACCGTCATCGCTTTGATGGCGCAATCCACCAAATGGCAGCACAGTATTTTGATCCTTGTTTCGGTGGCGCTTACCGCGCTGATTTCCTATTGGACCCTGGCCGCCGCGGACCGGCTGGGCCGGCGCATGGGCGATACAGGCATCCACATTCTGACGCGGTTCATGGGTCTGCTGTTGATGGCCATCGCCGTGCAATTTATCCTCAGCGGTTTGACCGCGGCCGGATTTGGAGCAAATCGGTGATGAACGTCCCGATTGCCAAGCCGCGCGTCGCAAAGCCCGAGGATGTCCACGAGATAATTCGCGTCGTGAACGCGGCATTCGCAGTGGAAACATTCCTCGAAGGGACTCGCACCGACGAGAACCGAATGCCCGAGATGATGCGGCAAGGGCAGTTTCTTGTGGCGGAAAGCGAAGCCGGGCGGATTGTCGCGTCGGTTTACCTGGAGATACGCGGCGAGCGCGCCTATCTGGGGATGTTGGCCGTAGATCCCTCGCAACAGGGCCAAGGGTTGGGCCGCGCCATGATGGAGGCGGCGGAGCGCCAGGCGCGTCTTCAAGGCTCTCGGCATATGGATATCTCCGTCCTGAGCCTGCGGCCGGAGCTGCCGCCGCTGTATCGCAAGCTGGGCTACTCGGAAACCGGCACGGAGGAATTTCATCCTTCGCAACCTTTGAGACCCGGCGTGGTATGCCACAGCATCATCATGTCGAAAGCGCTCGACTGACACAAGGAAATCATTCATGAAGGCCGTTCGATTGCACGCGCGGGGTGGCCCCGACCAACTGGTTTACGAGGACGCGCCGCTGCCCACGCTTCATCCCGGCGATGCGCTGGTGCGCGTGTACGCCACTGCCATCACGCGCACGGAATTGACATGGGACCAGACGTATCAGAACCCCGACGGCTCTTCGAGATTGCCAACCATTCCCGGCCACGAGCTCTCCGGGGTGATTGAATCCATGCCGCCCGGCATCAAGGATCTCGGCCCGGGCGATGCGGTCTATGCGCTGGCCGATTTCCCGCGTAACGGCGCTGCCGCGGAATACATCGCTATTCGAGCCGCGGATCTGGCGCTGAAGCCGCGCACGCTCGATCACGTCCACAGCGCGTCGGTGACCCTTTCCGGCTTAACGGCTTGGCAGGCCCTGTTCACACATGGCGGATTGGAGCGCGGCCAGAAGGTTCTGATCCACGGTGGCGCGGGCGGAGTGGGCGTGTTCGCGGTGCAACTGGCCAAGTGGAAGGGCGCGCACGTGATCACTACCAGCTCGGGCGCGAACCTGGATTTCCTGCGCGGTCTGGGCGCCGACGAGACCATCGATTACACCACGACACGTTTTGAAGACCACGTGCGCGCAGTGGATGTGGTCCTGGATGCAGTGGGCGGCGATACCGTATCGCGATCCTGGGCGGTGCTGCGGCCCGGAGGCGCAATGATCTCGGTAGCCACGTACATTCCCCAGGATGAGCCGGCGAAACACCGCGCTCGCGGGCTATTCTTCATCGTGGAGCCGAACCGCGAGCAACTGGAAGAGCTGGCCCAACTCATCGACCGCGGGCAATTGAAGACGAGCGTGGGGCGCGTTTTTCCTCTCGCGCAAGCGCGGCAGGCCTTCGAACTGGCGCTCGAAGGTCACAACCGAGGCAAGCTCGTGCTCCAGGTGAGGGATGAAAAATAATGCCTACGGCGCGGCTTGTTGCAGCGTAGCCGCGGCGGACTGGATGTGCTCGGCCGCATTTTCTAAAACGCGCCCCACACGCACAGCCTGCTGCTCGGCCAGCGTCCACTGCTTCTGTTCGATGCTCTCGCGAACGCCGGGCAATGTCTTGACGCCGTAGCCGGTGTAAAGCCCGGGTGCATAAATCTGATTCCGGTACCAGGGGCGTCCGGGCAGACCATCAGGCAACGTGAGTGCCAGTTCGACAGCGATCAACTCCTTATTGAGCGTGGGTAGCGAAACGCGCGCGATGCCCGCCCCTCCGCCTTCCATTACGCGCGTGAGGGCATGGTCGTACTGCTGGCTCGATCGCTCCAGCGCCGCCA
>Ga0335074_10010891_pt1 | contig 12718 bp, 14 predicted proteins | sample Lox_Sample_23_FD_206715 | JGI IMG/M metagenome (GOLD analysis project Ga0335074, IMG submission 206715) | Soil microbial communities from Loxahatchee National Wildlife Refuge, Florida, United States - Lox_Sample_2.3 | ecosystem: Environmental > Terrestrial > Soil > Wetlands | place: USA...
TCGAAGGCGCCGGGAAGCCGCACGCGGCCGAGCATCTCGTGCAGTGCGTCCGGGGGGAGCCCGAACGGCACCCACCCGTCCCCGAAATCGATCGCCCGGCGCAGCGAGCGCGCCGTCGATCCCCCGACCCAGATCGGGACGTCCGGGCGCCGGCTGTGCGGGTCAACGGCCAGGCCGGCGTAGTCGTAGTAAGCGCCGTGGTACTCCGGCACCGGCCTTCCCCAGCTGGCCCGCAGGGCGGCCAGCGCGTCGTCGGCCCGTGCTCCGCGGTCGGCGAAAGCCGCCCCGAGCAGCTCGAACTCCTCCCGCAGGGTGCCGACGCCGAGGCCGAGGATCAGCCGGCCGTTGCTGAGCCGGTCGAGCGTCCCGTAGCGCTTGGCTATGCCCAGCGGATGGTGGTAGCCGAGGACCAGTACGTGCGTCGCCAGCCTGATCTGCTCCGTCTCGCCGGCCAGGAACGCCAGCGTGGCCAGCGGATCCCAGTACGCGCTGCCGCGGCGAGCGGCAGCCGCGGCCGGGACCACGACGTGCTCGCTGCACGTCAGGTGGTGATAGCCGAGGCTGTCCGCGGCCTGGGCCACGGCCACGATGTCCGCGACGTCGCCGTGCTCTTCCCACGGGTTGGCCTGCCCGGGCGGCCGGAAGACCACCGGCGTCAGCAGCCCGAACCTCATCGGTGCCTCCTCGGGCGCGGTCACTGGGCGCCGAAGCCGCCGTCGACCGGGTAGAAGGCCCCGGTGACGAAGCCGGCGGCGTTGACCGATGCGTCGAGGCGGCCGAACCGCTCCAGCGCGAACTCGGCCATCTGCCGCGCCTGCTCGGGGGCGCTCACGTCCGCGATGATGACGAGCGCACCGGCCTGCGCCAGCGGGTCCAGTTCGGCCGCGGTCTTATCCCGGTCCACCGCGACGACGCGGTAACCGCGCTCCGCCAGGGTGCGGGCGCACGCCGCGCCCAGGCCCGACCCTGCGCCGGTGATCAGCGCGACCGGATCGCCAGGAACGGCCCCGGCGGATTCACTGCCCATCCCGGTGTTCCCCTGTCGCGTCCTGGTCGGCCGACGGGTCGGCGATGAGCTCGATGACCAGGCCCCAGCTGGTGCGGAAGTAGAGCCAGCGGCCGCCCGCGTGCGGGCCGTAGCTCACCCGGCCCGGGATCCCGGCCCGCACGTCCGGCCTGCTCCGCAGTTCGGCCAGGGCCGCGTCCAGATCTTCCACGACCACGCAGAGGTGGTGGCCGCCGACGTCGGACACCTCGGGCATCCTCGTGTCCTGGCCGCGCGCCTGGTACTGGAACAGCTCGACGCTCAGCCCGGGCGTGAGCTGCAGCAGGACCGCGTCCAGCGAGGCCTGCGGATGAACGCCGATGCCGTGCTCCATGACCTCGGGGTTGTCATGGACGGCGAACCGGGCCTGCTCGGTGGCCCCCAGAACATCCACGAAAAAGCTCACCGCCTGGTCCAGGTCCGGCACGGTCAGCCCGACGTGATCGGCGTAGCGGATAGCCGTCTTCAGGGTCACGGGACGCCTCGCATGCTGCTCGTAACAAGCGCTTGCTCAAAGATACGGTAGGGGCCATGATGTTCAGGGTCAACAGCAGCCACGCGGCCGCCTTTCCAGGCAGGCGGAGGTAGCCAGTGAAGTATGCGGTGCTTGCGCCGGTCGGGGCGGGCGTCACGGCCGACCCGTCATGGATGACGGAGTTCGCTCGGCACGTCGAGGCCTGCGGCTTCGACGACATCGTGGTGGTCGACCACCCGCTGGTCATCGCCGGTTACCAGAGCCGGTACCCGTATGACCCGTCGGGGCGGTTCGACCTGGCCGAGGATGGCGACATTCCCGACCCGCTGGAACTTCTCGCGTTCATCGCCGCGCAGACGGAGGCCCTCGGCCTGGCCACCGGCGTCCTGGTCCTGCCGCACCACCACCCGGTGATCCTGGCCAAGCGGGTGGCGACCCTGGACCGGCTGTCCGGCGGGCGCGTGCGGCTGTGCGTAGGCGTCGGGTGGATGCGGGAGGAGACCGAGGCGTGCGGCATTGATTTCGCCTCCCGCGGGCGCCGGGCCGACGAGACGATCGATGTCATGCGCGCGCTGTGGGCCCCGTCCGGGCCGGACGGCGTCAGTCACCAGGGGGAGTTCTTCTCCTTCGCCGGAGCGCTGTCCTTCCCCAAGCCGGCGCGGCCTTCCGGGGTGCCCATCCACATCGGCGGTCACTCGCCCGCAGCGGCGCGGCGGGCCGGCCGGCGCGGCGACGGCTTCCAGCCGCTGGGCCTGTCCAAGGCTGATCTGGCCGATCGCCTGGCCGTGATGCGGGCCGAAGCGCAGCGGGCGGGCCGGGATCCGGATCTGCTCGAGGTGACACTCGGCCACCAGGCCGGGCGGATCACCGCCAGCCGCGCGGCGGATCTGGCCGAGCTCGGGGCGGACCGGCTGGTGCTGTCACCGAGCCCGGTCCCGGATCTCGCCCAGGTGAAGGACGAGATCTCGGCGTGCGCGCAGCGGCTCGGCATTCCCTCTCGCGCTCCGCAGGCTGTCCATGACTGATAGCGAGAACGGGACGCCCGCGGTGGCCGTGGTCACCGGCGGCGGCGCTGGCATCGGCGCCGCGGTGTGCCGCCGGCTGGCCCAGGCCGGCTGGCACGTCATCGTCAACGACATCAGCGCACCGGCGGGTGAGCGGACCGCGGCGGAATTGCAGCGCGACGGTGGCCAGTGCAGCCTGGTGGCCGGTGCCGCCCACGAACCGGAGGTGGCCGAGGCGATACGCGCGCTGATCGCCGGCCAGCACCACGGCCGGATCGATCTGCTCGTGAACAACGTGGGCGACTTCAGGCCGGCCGCCCGCACCTTCGCCCACAGCACATCCGGGCAGTGGCGGCAGCTCTACGAGGTGAACCTGCTGCACGTGTTCCAGCTCACCCACGTCCTGCTGCCCGCCATGATCGCCCGGCGGGCCGGCTCGATCGTCAACGTGTCCACGGTGGAGGCGTTCCGCGGCATCCCCGGCCACGCCGTGTACTCGGCGTTCAAGGCCGGCGTGACCGGATTCACCCGCTCTCTCGCCGTCGAGGTGGGGCAGTACGGGATCCGGGTCAACGCGATCGCGCCGGACCTCATGGACACCGAGCAGACTCCCCGGGCGGCGATGCTCCGCGGCCGGCCGGAGCCGTCGGTGCGGACCTGGGTGCCGCTCGGCCGGTTCGGCGAGCCCGACGACTGCGCCCGGGTGGTCGAGTTCCTCGCCTCCCCGGCCGCGGGATTCGTCACCGGGCACACGATCACGGTCGACGGCGGGACGCTCGCGGCCAGTGGCTGGTACGGCCGCGCGGACGGCAAGGGCTTCACCAACCTGCCGAACCAGCCCTGAGCCTGGCGAGCTGGACGAACACCGGGTCGCCGGGGTTGCGTGAACCGCCCACGGCCGGGGCTGGCACCCTGCGCTGCGCATCGGAGTGGGTGAACTCCCGTATCGCGTGACGCTCCACGATGCCCCACCGGCCGTCGCGGCATTCCAGCCGGTCGACGTAACGGAACCCGCTGGTGAAGTTCAGCGCCGGATCGTCGGCCGGGCTGCCCCAGTGCACGGCCAGCCCGTAGGTCTCGGACACGGCCCGCGGGCCGTTGAACTCCACCAGGTGGTTCGCCACCAGGTGCATGGTCCCGTCGAGACGCGGCAGGACGCGTCCCAGCCAGGGGACGTACTCCTCGACCGGACCGTCGAAACCGGTGTGGTGATCGACGCCGCCGGGGTGGTAGGCGGCCCGGACGAGATCCAGGTCGAGCCGGTCCACGCCGCGGCAGTACCCGAGGATCAGGTCGCGGATGCGCTGCCGGTCGGCAACCCTGGTCTCCGTCAAGTCGCGTAGCCTCCGTCCACGTCCAGCTTCTGGCCGGTGATGAACCGCGCCCGGTCGGAGGCGAGGAAGCACACGGCCTCAGCTATGTCGGCGCAGTCGCCGAACATCCGCAGCGGGATGTTGCGCATCGTGACCTCAAGCGCGTGCTGGTCAAGCTGGCCGCTGCCGGTCAGCACGGCCGACATGCCGTCGGTCAGCATCCCCGGCCCCACGCAGTTGACCCGCACGCCATACCGGCCCTCCTCGACCGCGAACGCGCGAGCGAGGGCCTCGACCGCGCCCTTCGGGCCGGTCGAAAGCCCGTCACGGGGCGGGTGGCGCCCGGTCGCCGCGGTGGTCACGGCGACCACGGAGCCGCGGCTGCGGCGCAGCTCCGGCAGCGCGGTCTGGACCAGGGTGAAGAACGCGGCGGCATCCTGGGTGAGCTGCCTGAGCATCATCGCCGGGGTGACCTGGGACAGGTACGTCTGCGGCACGAACGGCCCGGCCGCGTGCACGACCGTGTGCACCCCGCCGGCCTTCTCGGCTACCGCGCTGACGAAACGCTCGGTGGCGGCCGGGTCGGTCAGGTCCAGGTGATGGGCGGTCACCGGCGCCGGGCCGCCGCACAGCTCGGTGAGCAGGCTTTCCGCTTCGGCGCGCCGCGACCGGTAGGTGAAGGCCACCGCCGAGCCGGCCTGGGCCAGCCGCCGGCAGACCGCCGCGCCGATGCCGCCCGAGCCGCCGGTGACGATGGCCGTTCCCTTGCGCCCGGAGAAGTCGTCAAGCACTTGTGTCGTCCTGTCCGCCGGACGGCCCGTCAGCGGACCACGGGTGGGCGACCGCGAAACGGCCGGGGATCTCGCCGCCGCCGTCGACCCGGAACTCGGCGCCGCTGACGTAGGAGGCCAGCGGGGACGCGAGCAGCAGGCACGCATCGGCCACGTCGTCCGGGACGGCCATCCGCCCGGCCGGGATGAGCGCGGCGACCGCGCGCTGGCCCGCCGCGTCGCCGTAGTAGTCGCGGGCCTTCTCGGTGTGCACCAGGCCGACCGTCACCTGGTTGACCCGGACCCGGGGGCCGAACTCCACGGCCAGAGCGCGGGTCAGCCCGGTCAGCCCGGCCTTGGCCGCCGCGTACGCGGCCACGCCCGGGGCGGGATTCAGCGCGACCACCGAGCCGATGTTGATGATCAGCCCGCCGTCGGTCTGGCGCTGCATCACGGCATTGGCCGGCTGCGCCAGGTAGAACGGGGCCAGCAGGTTCAGCGCAACGATCTTGCTGACGAAGCGCGGCGATACGGTCGCCGCGTCCGCGTTCGGCGAGCCGCCGGCGTTGTTGACCACGACGTCGAGCCGCCCGAACCGATCCACGGCCGCATCCACCAGCGCGGCGGCCTGGTCCGGCTCCCGGACGTCGGCGCCGACGAAGACCGCCGTCCGGCCGCCCGCCGCCGGGACCTGCTCGGGCTCGGTCCGGCCGCAGACGACGACCGACGCGCCCTCGGCCAGCATCCGGGCCGCGATAACCGCGCCGATCCCCTTGGTGCCACCGGTGACGATGACCGCCTTGCCGTCCAGCAGGGTCATCCGAGCCGCTCGATGATGGTCACGTTGGCCTGGCCTCCGCCCTCGCACATCACCTGCAGACCGTACCGCCCGCCGGTGCGCTCCAGGTTGTGCAGGAGCGTCGTCATCAGCCGCGCGCCAGTCGCGCCGATCGGATGGCCGAGGGCGATGGCCCCGCCGCTGATGTTGACCCGGGCCGGATCCGCGCCGGTCTCGGCCAGCCAGGCCAGCGCGACCGAGGCGAACGCCTCGTTGACCTCGAACAGGTCGATGTCGCCGACGGACAGGCCGGTCTTGGCCAGGGCATGCTCGGTGGCCGGAATGGGCGCGGTGAGCATCCAGACGGGGTCGGCGCCGCGTACCGACATGTGGTGGATGCGGGCCCGGGGCGTGACCCCGTGGTCCCGGACGGCGCGCTCGGACATCACCAGGAGCGCGGCGGAGCCGTCGCAGATCTGGCTGGAGGTGGCCGCCGTGACCAGGCCGCCGGGCTGCAGGGTGGGCAGGGTGGCCATCGCCTCCAGGGTCGTGTCCCGCCGCGGGCAGGTGTCGGCCGTGACCTCGCCGACCGGGGCGACCTCGGCGTCGAAGTGCCCCGCGTCGACGGCGGCGACCGCCCGCTGGTGGCTCTGCAGCGCGAACTTCTCCATGTCCAGCCGGGTGGCCCCCCACTTGCGGGCGATCATCTCCGCCGACAGGTACTGCGACACCGGCTGGTCACCGTACCGGCGGCGCCATCCTTCCGACCCGGAGAACGGGTCGGAAAAGCCGTACTGCTGGCCCGCGGCCATGGCGGCGGTAATCGGGATCGCGCTCATGTTCTGCACGCCGCCGGCCACGATCACGTCGGCGGTGCCGGACATCACCGCCTGCGCGGCGAAGTGCACGGCCTGCTGGGAAGAGCCGCACTGGCGGTCGATGGTCACCCCGGGAACGTGGTCGGGCAGCCCGGCCGCCAGCCAGCTGGTGCGGGCGATGTCGCCGGCCTGAGAGCCGATCGCGTCGCAGCAGCCGAAGATGACGTCGTCGACCGCGGCCGGGTCGATGCCTGCCCTCTCGATCAGGGAGCCGATCGCGCTCGCGCCGAGATCGGCGCTGTGCACCCCGGCCAGCGGGCCGCCACGGCGAGCCACCGGCGTCCGCACGGCCCCGACCAGCAATGCCTCTGCCACTCCCATGTGCTCACTCTCCGTTCAAGAGGCTCTTATCGCAAGGTATCAAGCGCTTGATTGGTAGGCTATGCTGTCGGCTGGGCAGTTCGGCAGACGAGGAGGCTGGCGAGATGGACGGGTCTCCGGTCGCGCTCACCGTGCCGTCTTGCCTGAGATCCGCCGCCGCGGACAGCCCGGACGTCGAGGCCGTTGTGGACGGTGATCTCCGGCTGACCTACGCAGCGCTGAACGCCCGGGCCGAGCAGTTCGCCCGCGCCCTGATCGCGGCGGGCGTCCGGCCGGGAGAAGCGGTCTCGATCTGGGCGCCGAACTCCGCGCAGTGGATCGTCGCTGCCCTGGGCACGTTCGCGGCCGGCGCGGTCCTGGTCCCGGTCAATACGCGGTACAAAGGCGCCGAGGCACAGTACCTCCTGGCCAAGGCGCGGGTGGTGCTGCTGGTCGTCGACCAGGGGTTCCTCGGCCACGATTACCTCGGCATGCTGCGCTCGGCCGGGGCCGGGCCTGCTGGGCCTGCCGGGCTGCCCGGGCTGCCGTTCCTGCGCACCGTCGTCACGCTCAAGCCGGGCGGCGACGGCGCGGCCATGTCCGCGGCCAGTTTTCTTGACCGTGCCCCGGCCGCCGGGCCGGGCGAGGTCGACCACCGGATCGCCGCCGTGACGCCGGGCACGCTGTGCGACATCGTTTTCACGTCGGGCACCAGCGGAACCCCGAAGGGCGTGATGACCAGCCATGCCGCGGCCGTGCGCACGTCCGGTGCGTGGGCCACCGGCGTGGGGGTGCGCGCCGGGGACCGGTACCTGATCGTCAACCCGCTTTTCCACAGCTTCGGCTACCGGGCCGGCCTGCTGGCCTGCGTTATCAAGCACGCGACGATGATTCCCCAGGCCGTGTTCGACGTCGAGGCCACGCTGGGCATCGCCCAGTCGGAGCGGGTCACCGTCCTGCCCGGGCCGCCCACTCTTTTCTACTCGATACTCGGCCATCCGCGGCTCGGCGACTTCGACCTCAGCGCGCTGCGCCTCGTCACGACCGGCGCGTCCACCGTGCCGGAGGAGCTCATGTACAAGATCCGCGGCGAGCTGCACGTGCCGACGGTGACCAGCCCGTATGGCCTCACCGAGGTGGCCGGGACCGCGACCATCTGCCCGCCGGGCACCAGCGTCGAGAAGATGTCGACGACGGTGGGAACCGCGATACCCGGCACCGAAGTGGCGATCGTCGACCCCGGCGGGCGGGCGCTGCCGCCCGGGCAGGACGGCGAGGTCGTGGTCCGCGGCTACAACGTCATGCTCGGTTACTTCGAGGAGCCAGCCGCCACGGCCGAGGCGATCGACGCCGGCGGCTGGCTGCATACCGGTGACGTCGGGCGGCTGGACGAGGAGGGGTACCTCACCGTCACCGGGCGGATCAAGGAGGTCTTCCAGACCGGCGGCTTCAACGTCTACCCGGTCGAGGTGGAGCAGCTGCTGGCCAGCCATCCGATGATCGCCGAGGCGGCGGTGATCGGAGTGCCGGATGACCGGCTGGGCGAGGTAGGGCACGCGTTCGTGGTTCCCGCACCGGGCTGCTCGCCCGCCGCGGAGGACGTGATCGCGTTCGCCCGCGAGCGGATCGCCAACTTCAAGGTGCCGCGCGGGGTGACGGTCGTACCCGAGCTGCCGCACACCCCGCTCGGCAAGGTGCAGAAGTTCCGGCTGACGGTGCCCGGATCGGCCCGGGCCGGCACCCCGGCGCCCGGCAGCACGCCGCCGCCCGGCAGCACGCTCGCGCCCGGAGACACGCCGGCGCCCGGCAGCACGCCCGCCCCTGGTGACCCGCCGGCCCGCCCGTTTCATGCCGCCGTAAGGAGATCTGGTGCCTGAAGCCGTCATCGTTGCCGCCGCCCGCTCGCCGATCGGCCGCGCGGTGAAAGGGTCACTGCGCAGCATGCGCGCCGATGACATGGCGGCCGCGATGGTCCGCGCGGCGCTGGCCGCGGTCCCGGCCCTGGATCCCCACACGATCGACGACATCATGCTGGGCTGTGCCCAGCCCGCCGGCGAGCAAGGCTACGGGATGGCCCGGGTCGTGGCGGTTATGCTCGGCCTCGACAACGTGCCCGGCACGGTAAGCCAGCGGTACTGCGCGTCGAGCCTGCAGACCACCCGGATGGCGCTGCACGCGATCCGGGCCGGCGAGGCACACGCGCTGGTCTCGGCGGGCGCCGAGTCCGTGTCGCACTACGATCGCGGCAAGTCGGACGGGATGCCAGAGACCAAGAACCCGCTTTTTGCCCCGGCCATGGACTCGAGCGCGGCGCGCGCCGCCGCCGGTGCTGCGGAGTGGAGCGACCCGCGCGACGCCGGATTGCTGCCCAACGTCTACATCGCGATGGGCGAAACGGCAGAGAACGTCGCGGGGCTGAAGAACGTCAGCCGCCGCCGCCAGGACGAGTTCGGCGCGCGCAGCCAGCAGCTCGCCCAGGAGGCGATCGCGGCCGGATTCTCCGGCATCGACATCACCCCGGTCGAGCTGCCCGACGGGACCGTCGCCGGCCGGGATGACGGGCCGCGGGCAGGCGTGACGGCCGATTCGCTGGCCGCACTCAAGCCGGCGTTCCGCCCGGACGGGACCGTAACCGCCGGCAACTGCTGCCCCCTCAACGACGGCGCGGCCGCGCTGATTGTCATGTCCGACGTGCGCGCGGCCGAGCTGGGCGTGACGCCGCTGGCCCGGATCGTGTCATCGGGCGTGTCCGGGGTCTCGCCGGAGATCATGGGAATGGGCCCGGTCGAGGCTTCCCGCCGGGCCCTGGCCAATGCCGGGATGTCGGTGGACGACATCGACCTGGCAGAGATCAACGAGGCCTTCGCGGCGCAGGTGCTGCCGTGCATCGACGAGCTGAAGATCAACCCGGACAAGGTGAACGTGCACGGCGGGGCCATCGCGCTCGGGCACCCATTTGGGCAGACCGGGGCCCGGCTGACCACCACGCTGATCAACGGGCTGCGCTTCCGCGACGCGCACACCGGCCTGGTGACGATGTGCGCGGCCGGCGGCCAGGGCATGGCGCTGATCCTGGAGAGGCTCAGCTGACGTGCCCGCTTACGCGATCGACGCGGTGATACCCGTGGTCGACCCGACCGCTTTCGTGCACCCGGCGGCCGTCCTCATCGGCGACGTGGTGGTCGGGTCCGGCTGCTACGTGGGCCCGGGCGCCTCGCTGCGCGGCGACATGGGCCGGATCCGGATCTGCTCCGGGGCCATCGCCACCCGGAGCCTGGCTTCCCTGCATGAGGTAGATCCGCTTCCGGCGCTGCCTGCCGAGCGCGGCGAGCTGGCCATCAGCCCGGAGCGCGCCATGCCGCTGCGCGAGTTCCGCCAGGCAGATCGCCCGTTAGCTGCGCCCGGGGCGCGCGCTGGTGTAGATTCCCGATCAAGCGCTTGTTAGGGAGACGTGTGTGACGGATAAGCGGATGACCGAAGAGGACGTGGTCGGCCGCCTGAGGCCGGGCATGACCATCGGCATCGGTGGCTGGGGGTCGCGACGTAAGCCGATGTCACTGGTGCGGGCCATTCTCCGCTCCGGCCTCACCGGCCTGACCGTGGTCAGCTACGGTGGCCCCGACGTGGGCTTGCTGTGCGCGGCGGGCAAGGTCAAGAAGCTGGTTTTCGGCTTCGTGTCGCTCGACAGCATCCCGCTCGACCCGCTCTTCCGCGCCGCCCGCCAGCAGGGCCGGATCGAGGTCGCCGAGTACGACGAAGGCATGGTCCAGCTTGGTCTGTACGCCGCGGCGACCCGGGTGCCGTTCCTGCCGACCCGGGCCGGCCTGGGCTCGCTCGTCGTGGACACCAATCCTGGCCTGCGCATGGTCGTCGACCCGTATGGAGGCGAGGAACTCATTGCCATGCCCGCGCTCAAGCTCGATGCCGCCCTGGTGCACATGAACCGGGCCGACGAGCAGGGCAACGCGCAGTTCCTCGGTCCCGACCCGTACTTCGACGACCTCATGTGCGCGGCGGCCGACGAGGCCTACGTCTCGTGCGAGCAGATCGTGCCCACCGAAGAGCTGACCAAGGTGGCCCATCCCGTCACGGTCCGGATCTCCCGCATGCTGGTGACCGGGGTCATCGAGGCACCGAACGGCGCGCACTTCACCTCGTGCGTGCCCGACTACGGCCGCGACGAGGCTTTCCAGCGCGCCTACGTCGAGGCGGCAGGCGAGCCCGGCCGGTGGGCCGCGTTCAGCCGCCGCTTCCTGGAAGGCAGCGAGGCCGACTATCAGCGCGCGGTCGCCGCGCTGCCCTCGGGCCGGGAGGCCTCATGACGGCCGCCGACCGTTCCGAGGTATGCGTTATCGCCTGCGCCGAGGCGTTCCGTGGCAACGGTGAGATCCTGGCCGCGCCGATCGGCATCATCCCCACCATCGCCGTGCGCCTGGCCCGGCACACGTTCGAGCCCCGGCTGCTGGTCACCGACGGCGAGGCCTATATCGTCCGGGGCACCTGGGCGGTCGGTTCCGTGCCCGAGGGCGCGGTGGAAAGCTGGCTCCCCTACCGGTCGGTCTTTGACGTCGTGTGGCGGGGCAACCGGCACGTGATGATGACGCCGAGCCAGATCGACGCCTTCGGCAACGCCAACATCTCCGCGATCGGCAGCCACGCGCGGCCCAAGGCACAGCTGCTCGGTGTCCGGGGCGCGCCGGGCAATACCGTGTGTCACCCGACGAGCTACTGGGTACCACGGCACGCGACGCGCGTCTTCACCCCGAAGGTAGACATGGTTTCCGGAGTCGGGTACGACAATGCCGTGAAGGCCGGGCCCGCCGCGACGCGGTATCAGCAGCTGTGGAGAGTGGTGTCTAACCTGGCGTCATTCGACTGGGATCCGGGCTCGCACCGGCTGCGGCTGCTGTCGGTCCACCCGGGCGTGAACGTGGACCAGGTCGTCCAGGCCACCGGGTTCGACCTGGTCATCCCGGACGATGTACCCGTCACGCGCGAGCCGACCACGGAAGAACTGCAGCTGATCAGGGACGTCATCGATCCGCACGGTGCCCGGTACCGGGAGGTTCCGGCGTGACCGCCACGCCGTCCCCGCCGTCCCCGCCGTCAGCGGCGGCCGCGGCCGGCCCGGCCCACGGGCCGGGTGACGGGCATCGCCTGCTGGCCGGCAAGACGGTCCTGGTGACAGCGGCCGCTGGCACCGGCATCGGCTCCGCTGCCGCGCTGCGGTGCGCAGCCGAGGGAGCCACGGTCGCCATCAGCGACCGGCACGAACCGCGCCTGGCCGAGGCCGCCCGCACCCTGGAGCAGCAGACCGGGAAGCCGCCGCTCGCCATCCCCTGCGACGGGACCGATCAGGCCCAGGTCGACCGTCTCTTCGACACCGTGGCGGCCGAACTCGGCCGGATCGACGTGCTCATCAACAACGTCGGGCTCGGCGGCCAGGCCAGCATCATGGACATGACGGACGAGCAGTGGACATCGGTTCTTGACGTCACGCTGACCGCCACCTTCCGCGCCACCCGCGCCGCCCTGCGGCACATGGTGCCGCTCCGTCAGGGGGTGATCGTCAACAACGCGTCGGTTCTCGGCTGGCGGGCCCAGGCCGGACAGGCGCACTACGCCGCGGCCAAGGCCGGGGTCATGGCGCTCACCCGGTGCGCGGCCATGGACGTGGCCGGGTACGGCATCCGGATCAACGCGGTGTCCCCGAGCATCGCCATGCATCCGTTCCTGGCCAAGGTCTCGACCGAACAGACGCTGGCCGAGCTGGTCTCGCGGGAAGCCTTCGGCCGCGCCGCCGAGCCGTGGGAAGTAGCCAATGTCATGGTGTTCCTGGCCAGCGACTACTCCTCGTACATGACGGGCGAGGTCGTGTCGGTGAGCAGCCAGCACCCTTGAGAACGGAGAACCGGCCATGAGGCAGGCACTGATGCGGAGGAGGATCCGGTGAGCTCGCCTGAGCCCGTGCCCATGGTGCGTACGGAGCTGACCGGAAACGGCGTCGCCGAGATCATCATGAACAACCCGCCCGTCAACGCGCTGCCGGTGGCGGGCTGGTTCGAGATCGCCGGCCAGGTGGCCGGCGCCGGCCATAACCCCGAGGTCCGGGCGGTCATCCTGCGCGCGGAAGGGCGCGGCTATAACGCCGGCGT
>Ga0335074_10010893_pt1 | contig 12718 bp, 12 predicted proteins | sample Lox_Sample_23_FD_206715 | JGI IMG/M metagenome (GOLD analysis project Ga0335074, IMG submission 206715) | Soil microbial communities from Loxahatchee National Wildlife Refuge, Florida, United States - Lox_Sample_2.3 | ecosystem: Environmental > Terrestrial > Soil > Wetlands | place: USA...
TTCACCACAAAGCCACAAACCCACAAAGCCACGAAGCGGGCATATCCACCACGCTCTCAGCCATACGGCAAAGACCACGGGATTATGCTGAGACTTCGTGCCTTCGTGCCTTCGTGGTGAATCCTTTAAAACCTCAGGCGGTCAACCAACGTCAAACAGTTGCCGCTGACCACGCGAGATCGCAGCAGTGTGCATTTTGGTTGCGGCCTCAGCCCCCGCTGTGCAACCCATGAACCGGCTTGCTTCGTCGCTTCGCTCCCCGCGATGACATGGGGCCGCAGCCAATGACATGGGGCCGCAGCAGCAGAGCAGGGTCGCGTCCAGCGCTGGTTGCCTTGCGCGAGGGCGGATGACAGGAAGGCAACATGCCTGCCGACACACACGCTGCGCGGCGAGCAGCCGCCGGCCAACAAAACGTCCAAGCCGCTGCCGAAGCCATTGCTCTGCCCCATGTCGCGGCGCGCCGGTCGCTGGTGCTGGCCGCCTGCATCATGGCGACGTTCATGGCCGCGGTGGAAAGCACCATCGTCGCCACCGCCATGCCCACCATCATCGCCGATCTCGGCGGCTTCAAATTTTTCTCCTGGGTGTTCGCGGTTTACCTGCTGACCACCGCCATCAGCATCCCGATCTATGGCCGGCTCGCCGATATCTACGGTCGTAAGCCGGTGTTCCATCTCGGCGCGGGGCTTTTCCTGCTCGGTTCCACGCTGTCGGGCTTCGCACCGGGCATGATCTGGCTGGTGCTGTTCCGGGCCTTGCAGGGCCTGGGCGCGGGCGGCGTGCAGCCGATCGCGATGACGATCTGTGGCGACATCTACACCCCCGCCGAACGAGCCCGCGTGCAAGGCCTGATCTCCTCGGTGTTCGGCGTGGCGGCTGTCACCGGCCCGTCGCTCGGCGCCTTCCTGGTAGAGCATGTCGGGTGGCGCACGGTGTTCTGGGTGAACATCCCGATCGGCGCCGCCGCCATCGTAATGATCTCGGTGTTCCTGCGCGAGACCGTCGAGCATCGTGCCCACAAGGTGGACTATCTCGGCTCGCTGCTGATGATGCTGGCGATCGGCGCACTGATGCTGGTGCTGGTGCAGGGGAGCTTCCTGCCCGCGGCCATCGTGTGGACCGCGGCGATGATCGGCGTGGCGGGCCTGGCGGCGCTGATGCTGCACGAGGCGCGTGCGCCGGAGCCGATGCTGCCGCTGGAACTCTGGCGCGACCGGGTCATCGTGATCGGCAGCCTGGGCGGCGGGTTGGCCGGTGCCGTCATGATGGGCGTTTCGGCGTTCCTGCCGACCTATGTGCAAGGCGCGCTCGGACGCACTCCGCTGACCGCGGGCCTGGTGCTGGGATGCATGTCCGTGACCTGGGCCTTCGCCAGCATTTTCGGCGGACGGCTGATGGTGCGCACGACCTACCGCCTGGCGGCCGTATTGGGGGCGCTGTCGTTGTTGGCCGGTAGCCTGATCCTGGTGGCGCTGACACCAGAGCGTGGCGTGCCCTGGGCCAGCACCGGGTCACTGGTGATGGGCGTCGGCATGGGGCTGTGCAACACGGCGTTCATCGTTTCCATCCAGGCAGCGGTGCCCTGGCGGCAGCGTGGCGCCGCCACGTCGTCGTGCTTGTTCCTGCGGTTCATCGGCCAGGCGCTGGGGGCCGCATCGTTTGGCGCGGTGCTAAATGCAACGATCCAGCATCGAGCGCCGCAGGCGGTAACGATGGTCAACAAACTCCTGGACCCGGGCTCGCGCGACATGCTGACGGCGCCAATGCGCGCACGGTTGGTGGATCTGGTCTCGGACGGGCTGCACAACGCGTATTGGCTGGCGGTGGGCATGTCGGTCGTGACGCTGCTGCTCGTCCTCCGCCTGCCCGCGCGCCTGAGCCCATCGCAACAGACGCTGCGGTAAACGAACGTCGCCCGCGCGCGCTGATCGCGCGGGTGGGAGAGGCCTGGGCGCGCAGCGCCGAGGGTGAGGCCCGCCGCGGCGGAGGCTGGGGCTGATCGGGTCGGCACGCCGCCCACCTGCCGTCATTGCGACGCGGCCAGCATCACCGCAAACTGCTTCCTGGGTGGAGCGATTGTTTCGGCACGCCGCTCCTCGCAACGAGAGAACACCGTGGGGAGCCATGTACCTCAACGAATTTGCCGACGGCGCCGCGCCGCTCGATCTTGCCGCATCGGGGGAGTTTCGTTCGCTGCTGGACAGCGCGGCCGATCTTGGCATTCCACATGCGGCGGCGACGCCATACTGGTCGCGCAACATCGTGCTGCGGCGGCTGCGCTTTCATTTCCTGGAATGGGGTGTGCCGGGCGCGCCGCCGATCGTGTTGCTGCATGGCGGGCATCAGTCGGCGCATTCGTGGGACCTGGTGAGTCTGTATCTGGCCCAGCGTTTCCATGTGTTTGCGCTGGATCAGCGCGGGCATGGCGACAGCGAATGGCCGCGTGATGCCGAATACACCAACGATGCGATGTCGCGCGACGCCGAGGCGTTCATCGCCGCACTTGGCCTGGTGCGGCCGATCGTGATGGGGCACTCGATGGGGGGGCGCAATGCGCTGCTGCTGACGCGGCGGAGTGCACCGTTGTTGCGTGGCCTGGTGGTGGTGGATGTGGGGCCGGAGGTGTCGGACCGCGGACGGGAGGTGATCGCGGGCTTCGTGCAGGCCAACCAGGAATTCGATGGGTTAGAGGAATTTGTGGAAAACGTACGGAAGTATGATCCGTACCGGTCGCGGGAACATATCGAACGCACGGTGCGCTACAACATGCTGCAACGGGCGGACGGGAAATACATCAGCAAGTGCGATGCGACGCCGCGGCGGCTGGGACTGGTGCGTGGCTCCGGACCACAGGAGAATATCACGCTGGAGGATGCGCGGAGGTTTGACCTGCCGGTGTTGCTGGTGCGTGGGGCGAACTCGCGTATTTTGACCCCGGAGGCGGCGGAACGGTTCCGCGACGCGCTGCCACGCGGGGCGTTGGCGACGGTCCCGGACTGCGGCCACAACGTGCATGGGCAGAACACGCAGGGGTTTATCGCGGCGATCGAAGGGTTTCTGGCTGCGTAACCTCTCCCGCCGGAGGCGGGAGAGGTTTTGTCAGGGCCGCTCCGGCGGCCACATCGCCTGCTTCAGCGCCGCCGCCATCATGTCGATCGCCAGGTCGGAGGCGCGAATGATGCGGCCCATACTGACGAATCCGTGGATCTGATCGGACAAATGCAGGTGCGTCACGCGCACGCCCTCGCGCTCCAGCCGCTGCGCGTAGGCGATGCCTTCGTCGCAGAGCGGGTCGTGGGTGCAGGTCAGCACCAGGGCCTGTGCCGTGCCGGACAGATCCACCGCACGCAGCGGCGAGGCTCGCCAGTCGCGTGCATCGGCGGCGCTGCGCATGTAGTGGTCGATGAACCAGCGCATGGTCTTGGACGTCAGCGGAACGCCGTCGCCGATATTTTGCGACGACACCGTGGTCATCATCATGTCGGTGGCGGGATAGATCAGCAGTTGGAAGATCAGTGGCGGTAGCGCGCCATCGCGCGACAGCAAGGCCATCACGGCGGCCAGGTTGCCGCCGGCGGAATCGCCGCCGACCGCGATGCGATCCGGATCAATCCGCAACGGTTGCGCCTGTGCCGCGACCCAGCGCGTCGCGGCTGCGCAATCGTCCACGCAGGCGGGGAATTTGTGTTCCGGCGCCATGCGGTAATCCACCGATATCACGCAGCAGCGCGCCGCATTGGCAAAGCGCCGGCACACGCCGTCATGTGAATCAAGATCCCCGAGCAACCACCCGCCGCCATGGTAGTAGACCATGACAGGAAGCTTTTCATCGGCTGTGGTGCCGGCGCCGCGATAGAGGCGCAGGGGGATGTCGGAGGCCGGGCCAGGGGCGGTCAGGTCGCGCACCTCCGCCACCTGCTCCGGCGGCGGTTGCAACACCTTGCGGCTGTTGGCGTAGGCGACGCGGGCTTCGTTGGGCGTCAGGGTTTCGAACGGCGGGCGCCCCGCCAGGCGGATCATGTCCAGGACCAGCAGAGCGTCGGGGTCTAGGGGCATGTATGTCTCCAAAAAGGGCTCCCCTCCCCTAGTGGGAGGGGTTGGGGGAGGGGCGCGTTCACACGATGGCCGTCGTGATCCGCCCCCTCCCCCCGCCCCTCCCACAAGGGAAGCGGACTTCAGGCTATTTCATGAACTGCAAAATTGCCTGCGCCACTTCTGCCGGCTTGTCGAGTTCCGCCAGGTGGCCGGCGCCTTCAATCATCCGGATTTGCGTCGGTCCCGCGATTCCCTTGGCGAACCGTTCCGCGTAACTGCGCGGCATGATACGGTCTTGCGCACCCCATAGCAGCAGCGTCGGGGCCTGGATCAGGGCCAGGCGCTTTTCCAGTTTGGTATTCCCCAGTGGCCAGAAGATCCGGGCCGCCGCTTCGTTGGCACGCACTTGCTCGATCGGCCATTCGACGGAATTCGCCCCTTCCGGCGCGGTCTTCAGCGCGGTCCAGATCTCGGGGTCGGCGCACATCAGGCCGGGCACCGCGTCGGCGCGTTGCGCCCAGGGATCGGTCGGCGGGTCGGCCGCATCGAACAAGCCGAATGGCGCGATCAGGGCCAGGCGCCGCACGGAGGCGGGCCACAGCGCGGCGGCTTCCGCGGCGAGCGAACCGCCGATCGAGCTGCCCGCCAGGTCCGCGCCCCACAGCTCGGCCTTTTCCAGCAGCGCGCGGGTGGCGAGCAACCAGTCCAGGTGGGTGTCGAGCATGGTGTGGCCTCGGTCGCCGCCGGGGAAGCCGGGGAGCGAGGGCACGATCACGGTGCGGGTTTTCGCCAGTTCGTCGAGGAACGGCACCCAGCGCGGCAGCCCGCCGTAGCCGGCGAGAAATCCCAGCTTCGGTCCGTTTCCCCCCCGCCAGATGCGGATGGGGAAGCCGTTGACGTCGACGGTCAACGTAGTGGGTTCGGTCACGCTTCGCTCCGTTGGTTTATTCGGCGGCCAGTTTTGGCATATAGGCGGGGACCTCGGCACGTTGCGAGGCTGCCAACGGCTGCGGCCACCAATGATCTTCCCATTCGCTGTGAAGGCCTTGCAACTTCGGCATCACGTGCCGGGCGAACATCTGCGTGTTGTAGCGGCACAGGTCCTTCCGCATGTTGCCGAACTGCAAAAGCAGCATCAGGTGGCCGACGTTCAGTTGTGTTGCGACTTCGCGCAATTGCTCCGCGACCTCGTCCGGCGAGCCGATGATGACGTAGCCCTTGTCCACGATCGCGTCCATCTCGCGCGCGACCGAGGCGAAGCGCTCGCCGGTGGATTTGCCGCGGACATTGGCATCGGCCGCCTTCCTGATCTGCGATTCGATGCCGGCGCGCTGGCTGCCCTCGCTGGTATAGCCGGGGGGCGTGGCCCAGCGCGCATCGACATGCAGGCAGCGGCCATAGAAGTACTCCGCTGCTTCGGAATACAGGTCGAAGGCGTGCTGGCGCGATTCGCCGACGCCGATGAATTGCAGGAAGCCGGCCTGGTAGGGATTCGGCTGCTTGCCCAGCCGTTTCATCTCGGCCCAGAAACCGTCCATCGTGGCGCGGCCGGCCTTGTAGCCGTAATAGGAGAGGTAGCAATAGACGTAGTCGCGCTCCGCGCACCATTGCCAGGTTTCGACCGAGCCTCCGCCTGGGATCCAGATCGGCGGGTGTGGTTTCTGCACCGGGCGCGGCCAGATGTTGACGTAGCGCTGCTGGTTGAAGCGGCCGTTGAAGGCGAAGGTGTCTTGTTCCGTCCACGCACGCAGCACCAGGTCGTGCGCTTCAAGGTAGCGCTGGCGGAGCTGGCTCGGATTGGTGCCGTAGGCGTAACACGTGTCCATTGGCGTGCCGACCGGGAAGCCGGCGATCAGGCGGCCGCCGGAGATGCAGTCGAGCATGGCGAATTCTTCGGCGACGCGGGTCGGGGGATTGTAAAGGGCGAGCGAGTTACCCATAACACAGATGGCTGTGTTAGTGGTGCGCCTGGCCAGCGACGCGGCGATCAGGTTGGGCGAGGGCATCAGGCCGTAGCCATTGGAATGATGCTCGTTCACGCAGACGGCGTCGAAGCCGCACTGGGCGGCGTATTCGAGTTCGTCCATGAAGTCGTTGTACATGTGGTGGGCGCGGTTTGGGTCGAAGAGTTTGGAGTGGATGTCCACCCAGACCGAGGGGTTGGCGTCGCGGAAGTCTTCCGGGAGCTCGGTGTATGGCATGAGGTGGAACCACATCAGCTTCATGGGCGCGGGCCTCCGGGGCGGGGATACTGGGGAGTATGGGTGGAGGCTGGTGGGTATGTCAATTGAGGGGAGGATCTTTCCTGATTCTCAGCCCGAACCGGCGGCAATGCGAGTGTTGAAGATCGTCACTCGGTGCGTTGATAGAGATAAGGGTTGCGGACAAATAACACGTTGAGTTCTACTCGAATATCGGGGACATGATCATTGGATCGCACCGATAAAGGCGGCCAATCCGACCGGAATACTCGACTTAGCGGCAAAGTTACTTAGCACAAATTCAGCGCGACGCACGCTTCCAGGCGGAGTGCCGTCAAAAATGCCCAACGTTTTTTCGGAATATTCGTCTGCTAATTTTCCCAGCCACTCCACGAAGAACTTCATAGCGAATTTGCCCCGGTAGCGAGAGCGAGGTTCCAACGATAGAAATTCCTCCACGAGACCGGTCAGCTCCTTATCTTTCGGCTCGCGTTCGTATACGACAATTTCCTCCGCCGCCGTATCGGCGGCTTCAACTTTCCCTATCTGAATCTGCGTTAGCTTTCGCAGACTAGTCGGCAGCCGCTTAGCGAGACCTACGCCCACCTTCCGCGCAATGAAGATCCGCCGGTTTATCTCCGTCGTAAGCCGAAGAAACTCACCATAGTCACTACTAAAAAGTTCTCCTATACGATGCCTGATTTCCGGCTTGGCATGGCATGGAAATTCGTCTCGTAGGATTTCCTCAAGGACGTCACAGCCAACAATGTGATTCTCCACTGAGTAAGTTTCCGTCATAAACACATGTTCGCGGTCGACGAAGCCAGACAAATCGTCGAAATCCCTATCCACGAGGAAGAAAACCCGCTCGCTTAGTCCCCCAAGATCGCGGGAAACGGCATTCTTTATGTCTCTGACGCCCTTCTTACCACCGCAGAGGAACGGCTCGTAGCGCAAATCTGGTCGAATACGCCTGATCCATTGGCCATATGCTATCTTATCATCGTCGCCCTCCAAGGCCAAAATTATGACATCAGGAAGACTCGATCGAAGGATGATGAGTTCCGCCTTCAAAACAGCACTTCCTTGCCGAGCCGATCTGACTCGGGCGAGAAAAGCTTCTCCCGAAGCAAGCGTGGCTGAATTAGACATCGAGTTCACCTACCCCCTCCTCTTCTTCCTGAGGCGCCGGCCCCATAGGTGCTCTCCCAAGCCTCAACGCTCGAGCGAAGGGCTCCAGCCCATTATCAAATACGAACGGAGAATGCGTGATCGCGACCAATTGTGTACAAAGTGGGGCACTTAGAACATCCACCAGAATATGTCGCTGCCAGTCAATCGACAGTGACAATTCTGGCTCGTCGACGAGGACTATTTTACGACCAGGGTAGAGAAACATCTTAGCGAAGAGGGAAATCATTTGCTTCTCGCCCGACGAAAGAGCATCGAGTGATATGCGCCGCCCATCGGGAACGCTCTCAACATGCACGCGTAGATTAGATCTATTCACTTTCAGCGCCTTGCCGTCCATAACACGCATGGAGGCATCGTTACCCTGACCCGGTACTGTTGTACTCGGCTCTTGCAAGAGCAGATATTTGTTGCAACAACCCACAAATCCGTCAACTGACAGCTCAACGTCCTTTGTAGACCTTATTACCGTGGCAAGCTTCGTCAGGAAGTAATTCAAAAATCGACTTGACGAATCCGGAACACCCTCGCCTGTATACACCTTCTGCAAATTTGGAACAGAGACTGCCGGCACGAAACGGCTCTGCCGCTGCCCTTGCTCAAGTCTATCGAAAAATAATCTAAGCTCTTCTAGGCTCGGTACATCTGACTCGGGAGCCACGTCATTGTCTAATGATCCGTCAATCAGTTCGTTAATTATATCCGCGCTAATTTTTCTATAACCGCTATTCGATTGGACAATAATTTGTTGATTCATTTCGGCCAGCCGTTCTGCAATATCACTTAATCCGAATTGAATCTCGCCTGTAAAAAGACTCCCGATGGCGACATCGAATCTTGGTCGACGTCTGCGATGTGAAGCCTCTCGGGGGTCGCCACGAAGCGCCAGTTCAATACGACGGTAGGTTGGGAGATAAACGATCTCAGATCCAGCAAGAGTCTTGGTCAAAATGCTGAAGATTCTTGATACGACCGGTTGTCGCTCCATCAACAAAGCGCGCGCTTTGTTGATAGCTTCTATTGCATCGCGCCGATTATAATTGTACGCAGATAAGATCGCGCTAAATGCTTTCCCTTCGGAAGGGTCATAGTGATAGTCTTCTTCGCGGGTCCACTCGTCAATCAAAAAATTGAACAGTACAGGAGGCTCCAAGCTAGCCCTGCTTGCGAGCCTGACGATCTCTCCGTCGCTTGGAACTTGTAAAAATTCGATTACGTCATTGTGAGTAAGCACAAGGTCATCATCTTGTCCACGCAATTTGCACCGTATCTCCGAGAATTCTAGATTGCGTAGTCGCGAAAGTTGCATCCGTAAAAATGCGTCGAGCGCTCCAAGCAGGGTGGTTTTGCCCGATCCGTTCTTCGCAATTAGAATCGTCGCTGCATAGTCCGATGCTAGTTCGATTGATCGGTAGCCGTAGAGGCCGTCAATGCTAAATCTCTCTATAAGAGACGGCTCGGCGCCCCGACGATGAATTGCGCTAGCAACCGCCTCGTTGTCCGGCATGTTTGCCTCCATATCATTGTGGCGACCGAGTCGCTGACGGAACCATCACTACACCGGTTTCCGGACATCGAGCAAGGCCGCCGGCTACGGCGGGTGGTTCGGACGGCGGGCTCTATACCATACGGACTTGGGCCGCCCCTTCTCTCATTGCCGGTCGGGAACTCACGAAATTCTCGCGCTTTGGGAGCGCTCGGGGATTGATGCGTATCGTAATTGATAAAGGCCAACTCGTGCCGTATCATGCCCGGGAGAAGGATCCTGGGCGCTGGCCTCACCCGGCGCACGATCCGCCCCGTGCACAGGGCGCCTCCCGTATCCACCACCTCATCTGCGGCATATCTCGCCTTCACATGAGGCGGAGACAACGACGAGCCTCCAAACTTCCACAATCGAGACCCTACTGGGCGTCAACACCCACGCGGCCGACACACGCCTATCCCTCGCCTATTCCATCGAGGCGGGTCTGCCCGTGTCTGCTCTCGACCATCTGGCCGAAGCGGTCGCCCCGAAGGATGCCAGGTTCAAGTTCAGGCTGATCCCCAAAGCGACCCTCGAACGCCGCCGCCGCTCCACCAAGCGGTTCACCGCCGAGGAAGGTGACCGCCTGGCGCGGATCGCCAAGGTCTATGCCATCGCCCTCGACATCTATCATGACCCCGAGAAGGTCCGTGACTTTCTGGGCCGTCCTCACATGATGCTCGACAACAAGCTGCCGCTCGACGTGGCGCTGGCGACCGGCCCCGGCGCCGATGCCGTCATCAATCTTCTCGGCCGCGCGGCGTATGGCGGCGGCGTGTGACAGCGCAGGGGACCGATCGCGTCCTCATTTGTTTCCGCATCGGCGATCCCCAGGGCGCCTACCCGATCTACGACACCGAGGGAACGCGTCTGTATCCGGGGCGCTGGAACACCGAGGCCAGCCCGATCATCTACACATCAGAGCATTACTCCACGGCGATGCTGGACAAACTCGTGCATGCCAACAACGTCCTCCCGCCCAACCAGCACACCATCCGCATCACGATCCCCAACGGCGTCAGCTACGAGATCCTTCAAACGGCGCGGTATCCCGGTTGGGACGCGAAGAACGAGTCGCTCTGCAAAACCTTCGGGGAGACCTGGTTTCAGGAGCAGCGCAGCGCGCTCTTGCTGGTGCCTTCGATTCCGGCCCGGCCTGAAGGCAATATCCTGATCAATCCGCTGCATCCCGACGCAGCGCCGATCACGTATGAACTTCCCGAGCCGGTGTGGTGGGACGAGCGGCTCTATGGTTAGCCGTTGCCTTCAGGAAGCGTCGGAGCAACGGATGCCTGGATCGCCGCCCCTACCGTGCTATATGACCAACTCGTTGGTCAGGAGCAGGCGCCATGACGACCGTCAACCTGGCAGAGGCAAAGGCGCACCTGAGCGCCCTGGTGAAGCAAGCCGCGACGGGCGAGACGGTGCGGATCCTGCGTCGCGGCAAACCGGTGGCGCAGATCACCGCCATCCCAGTGGTGCGCAAGCCGGTCGATGCCAAGGCCCTGCGCACTGTCACGGACCAGATGCCGCTTCAGGAGCAAGGTGCCGGCGAATTCCTGCGCTCGGTGCGTGACGGCGAGCGGTATTGAGGCGGTACCTGGACGCGTCCCTGCTGGTCGCCGCGCTGACCCGGGAGGCGGCGACCGCCCGGGTGCAGGCCTGCCTGGCGGCCCAGCCGGCCGACGACCTGACTATTAGCAACTGGGTCGTCACGGAATTGTCCTCGGCGCTGTCGATCAAGCTGCGCACCGGGCAGATCGCGGTGGCGCATCGTGCCGCGGCGCTGGCACAGTTTGCGCGGCTGCGGGCCGAGAACGTCATGACCGTGCCGGTCACGCGACAGCACTTCCTGGCGGCGGCGCGACTGGCCGATCGACACGAAGTTGGGCTGCGCGCCGGTGACGCGCTGCACCTGGCAGTGTGCGCCGATGTTGGCGCGCTGATGTGCACGCTGGATCGGCGATTGGCGGAAGCAGCGCGAGACGTCGGGGTGGAAACCGAAATACCCTACCCGGCGACGCGGGCTGCCGTGCTGCGATCACTAACTTCCGCATAAGCTCAAGGGAAACTTCGCTCATGATCGCGACCCGGCGTTGGCAGGATACAGGTTCGGAAACCAGCGCTCTGCGACTTCGGCTGGAAAAGCGAGGCGCAGTGGCGCGCGATGCGAGGAAGCCGTCAGCATGCCGCGGCCGACGAGGGCAGCGGTCACGTTCCGCGCCCCGCGTTCTTCATAGCCGGTGAGAGACGGAATCCTGGACCGCTCGATCTCGCCGGCGATCACCGCTTCCCGCAGGACGCCGAAACTGCCGCGCAGCAGGCGCTTCGCACGTATTTCCTCCTCGACATGGATTTCGATGCGCCGCAACAGCGTTTCCGGCTCCAGCAATTCGCTCATGAAGCGTATCTGGTCAACCGATCGGTCGAGAAAGAATTTGCAGAACCCGATGAGGCCCCGCTGGGTCAAATTGCCGCGCCCGTCGCGATCACCTTCGCGCGGCGCATCGGCCTGAGCGAGAAGCGCCTTGTAGCGCGCCTCATCGCGCGCCAGCCCGCGTGCCACGGACCAAAGGCTGGTTCCGATCCCGAGCCGGCGGAACAATGCATGCGACATCAGCCGCGCGACCCGTCCATTGCCGTCGAGGAATGGATGGATCCACAGGAAGCGGTGGTGGACTGCGCCTACGGTCTGGATTTGACGAAGTTTGCTCAGCGACCGTGACTGATAGGCGCCATCGAACCGTGCCATGAAGCGCGGCAGGTCGCCATGCTCCGGCGGCAGATGACGGCCAACTTCAACATCGTGTTTGCGCCATTCACCTGGGACGACCGGCAGCTTCTCGCCAGTCCGCCCGTTGGTCACCCACAGCATCTCGGGCGGTAGAAGCGAGCAAAATTCCTCGTGCAGCCACGAAGCATAGGCGGCCGAAGCGGGCCATGCGTCGGGATCCCGTCCGGAGTCGATCAGTTGCTGGACATGGATGTGGGCGACCGCTTCCTTCTGCAACTCTCGCTGCTTCGGCTCGGACGAGAAATCGTTGGCGAGTGCGCGATCAATGTCGCGCGGATGCGTGTCGTGGCCCTCTATGAGATTGGAGTAGTAGCAGTTCATGGACCGGACGAGAGCACCTATGGAATCGCGGAGGATAGGGTGGATACGACCGGCGAGCAGGTTCGCTTCCGCAATCAGCGGCACGACGTCATCCTCGAGTGCGCGCACGCCTTCCTCGGGAACCATCGGTTCCATTGATGCAATGTCCATAAGCGCAATATACCGGATCGTTTGCTGGTTTGGCAGGGAGCAGAAATCCTAGAATGACTGCCTAATGGCATGCTACTGCCGCATTCCATGCCGGATAGAATGCCGGTTCCAATGCCGGTTCAGCCTCCATTCCTGGACCCAGCACCGACCCATCGCACACCCCCTTGCACTCCCCCGCCCCATCCCCGATATACGCCTCGGCTTCCGTGAAGCGTGATTGGCGCTCCCTCCCTGGGACCGCACTCCCGGAAATCTCAGTCGCAACGCGTTCGCCCCATTATCGCGCGGGCAGGCGGACATTCAGACGCCGGCCTTTCGCTGCGGGGAACCCCCCGGCACGCCGCGTTGGAGCTTTTTCCACCCATGACATCCCCGACTTTCGCCGCCCTTGACCTGGCGGAACCCCTGCTGCGTGCCCTCAGCCAGCAAAAATTCACCACCCCGACGCCGATCCAGGCCGCCGCCATCCCGCCCTTGCTGTCCGGCCGCGACATGCTC
>Ga0335074_10010894_pt1 | contig 12718 bp, 12 predicted proteins | sample Lox_Sample_23_FD_206715 | JGI IMG/M metagenome (GOLD analysis project Ga0335074, IMG submission 206715) | Soil microbial communities from Loxahatchee National Wildlife Refuge, Florida, United States - Lox_Sample_2.3 | ecosystem: Environmental > Terrestrial > Soil > Wetlands | place: USA...
AAATTTAGTCACTGTTGCCATTGAATATTTCTCGGATCTATACTTACCCCGTCAAATCACTGAATCCAGAGTCTCCATCATGCTATGGTGGCGTGAGTTTAATGTCTGGGATTGTCCTTTTGCGCAGGGCAATGACTTACGAGCACATCGTGCGACCCAATGTCCGAACTAGCATCTGGCTCAGCCGTATTATCGGCCTCGAGACCTTGATCTCCAGCAGCTTCCGGAGCTTTGGGTTCGTTCGGAGCAGGAGTAGACATTTTTGAGGTTATCCACCGTACCTAACAAGGGAAGATCGGCGCCTTGTCTGTGAAGGATGTGCACGAGTAGAAATCCATGTGCGTAAGCTCCGCTGGAGAGAGATCGGTTTTTGTGTTCCTAGACCCTTAGAGAGCGAGCTCAGTGACGCTTAGGGCAGACCACAGCGACTATGCCCACTACGGACTAATGAATCGTAATGACACAAATCGTACGGTTCGCGTACAGTCGCTTGCAAAACCGGAAAAGCAGTTACCCATAGAATGGGGATCCTTGAAATAATCGTCGGAGTTAACCGATGTCCTCCCACGTCGCTTCGCTCCTAGTCGGCAAAAGCGATTGCATAGTGTAAGCGAATGCATAGTGATGCACACCCAAAGGAAATCAAAGTCCTACACCACCCATTTTGTAAGGAAAGGTACCTGTATCTTTCATAGAATACATAGAAAAAACATTGCTAAGCATTATCAACCCTATTTATATCGTCCAAACCAAGAATAGTCCTTGTCTGAGTTATATAACTCAGACTCTCCTGACTCTGAGCTACTACTCTCGTCGTCGCAGTCACTATCTACTTGTAGAAATGCTATATAATCCTGCGCTAGACTTTGATCGCTAGCAGCATCAAGTATAAATGTAGCCTCTACTTCATCTTCTCTCTGCAACTGCGATTGCAACTGCTCTTGTAACTGCTTCTCCAGCTCTAGCTGCCCTGCCTTCCAGATCTTCTTGGGATTAGGAATAGGAACAAGTAATTCTAGGGGGATATCCTGCTTTGCCTTTATGAGCTCTTTGACCTTCCTCTTCTGCAATCTCTCTTGCTCTCTTGCTTCTACTCCTTTTCGGTACATCTCATTCTTCTCATCACGTAGAATCTTATCCCTTGCCCTCTTCTGTGTCTTCATCTTCTTCTTGCTCTCTTTCTGTGCAATAGCATCTAGTTTTATTAAGAGTCTTTACCTGTTAGCCCTTCAAACTTCCAGAGAACCTTCTGTAACATTGCCTTCTTCTCTAGCTCCTCTTTCCTCCTCTCTTAAAGTATGCGAAGTTTACTGCTCTAAAGCTCAGACCGAGTAAGAACTGTCTTTATGCCCTTAACAAAAGATTCCCACTTAGGACGTGATGGACTGCTACATACTATAGTAAACTTGGCCTCCTACTTTGTTAGATGCACTTCTACCTCTATTAGTTTTATTGGCGTACAAGGTAAAGTTGGAAGATTAGCAGTATCTTTCTTTTCCTTTAAAGGATTAAAGGTCTTAAGCTGTTTTAAGCATGCTGTAGCATTAGGAGGGTACATCCCAGCCTTCCTAAAAGCATGCTGTATTGTACTTTTCTTAAAAGTCTACTGCTAAATCCAAGCTAAGTCTCTAAGAAAAGATCAAAGTTTATACTTAACGTTAAAGCTAGCAATTGTATCCTTAATTGCTACGTCGTACTAGTACTTGTATAATTGAAAGACGCTAATGTTAAGAGGCTGCATGCAATGCGTTATGCATAGAAGTAGGGGATATAGCAAAATGTGATTCTTATTTGCCAACTTAATAAACTTAGAAGTTTTATGACTTTTATAGTTATATATAAGTAGGAGCTTCCAATCTGACTAAAGCCTAACATCTAAATGCTAAATAAAATGCTCTAAGAACTAAACAGCAATTTAATTGTTAGTAAAGCCTTTTTCTAATATAAGAACATATACGTCTAAGTTGGATTTAGTGAACTAATAAGGGAACTAGTCTGCTATAACACTCTTTCCTTGTACAACTATAAATAGAGGTGGTAGCAGTCTTCCTGTTGCATTTATAACCTTAAAAACTATTAAGGACTGTTAGTTTTTAGGGCTAAGAGCATAAAACTCTACAACAATTAAAGGTATAAGGATATATGTGCCTTTAAGACATCCCACATGAAACCCTGCTTCATCGAAATTGACGATATTCCTCCGTTTAATCTTGTACTCTGTTATTGTCTCCTTATACTTCTTAAACTACCTCTTAACATCCTACTCGTCCTGCGCTGTTAACTGTGCAACAGCAAGTGGCTTAGACTTAATCTTATATAGCTGATTGTCCTTCTACTACTTCGAGAACCATACTGAGCTAGGAGTTTTAAAATTAGGATCTTAAGCGCGTTTGAGGTGGCAGATAGAGTTGAAGACTAGCTGACAAGTTGGCTCTATTCCATGTGCAAGTAGCAACCGTATGAACTAGTAAATTGCCTGCTTTTAATGTTCTTACAGTATCTTATTTTGACCACCTCTTATACTAGTAGGTTCAGGCCTCCTTAAAGAACTCTATAAGGTTATAGGACACAGGTTATATATACGCGCAGTGTTAGTCAGGGTCTCATTCGTGCCTAGCTTTAGCGTAAGCACCTATTTAGGTGCTTATAGGAGTCACTGAACACTCATTTAGGCAGCAGATGGGGCATATTAGTGCATAAATACTGGGCCGTAGGCCTAGTATCATAATGACAAGGCTTTGGCTCCCTATGCTTCCGCGTTCCCAGTAACACGCAGCAGTAACAGCTTGCTCGTTAGGATTCTCGTGTAGGAAAGCTTTAGCGCGTTGTATGCGCGTTGGGATATCGCCCTGTTGGTTAGGAGTAAGGTCGAGTTCGGATTCCATTTAGGTAATTCGAGAATGTCAATTGATGCTAGGTAATGTAGGGTCGATCGTGGTTGTATGAGGAATTGGGGCAAAACGCGATTTGGACGCTTACACTATAAGCAACCGGAATGTATGAGTAGTCATACAATTAACCAGCGACATAGGGTATTTTACTCCTGTAACTACCTATTCACTGCTGTACAGCTATTATAGAGCCCTGTATAGTCGCTATAGTAGCGAAATCGGCTTCCGCCCAAAGTGCTCACAGAATTTTTATACTATGTCTTGCCAAACGCTTTAATCTCAATACGTTCTGACCCCGAGATGCCTTGGTTTTCATCAGTCAAAAAGCAATAACCTGTACTGGCTTGAGATGGAAAGAGCAGTATATAATTAGGAGCTAGGCCTATAGGGATGATAATGTGTCCGATGATTCTAGGCAATAAAGTATAGTACAAATTTTGTATTTGCCGAAGTCTAAAGGTCTCAGTTCAATAAGAAGAATTTCTACACTTGATATACTCGCTAACCATAAACCCAAACCAGCCGAATTGAAGTTGTTGATGCGTCTCTTATTCTATCTGACATAATAGCGTTCACTAATATTCTCAAAGTCAATCTTCCCAAATATCCTTTCCACTATATTTATTTCCAATAAATGCTTTTCCATCCTGTCAAGTTTTATAGGCGGAGCACATGAACATGAGGATTTTTGAATGTATTGATTCTAGGTTATCTCATAGAAGAGGGACCAGCCTATAGACTTATAGTAGTGCTCCACCCTCTCAGAAAGGATTAGGGGTAGCTATCAAACAACCCCTTAACAGGGTTATATCGTGACACATCCTTGTCCACCTCAACACCATTATAAGTATGAGATGATCTTACTGCGTCGCCCTGCAGTTACTGCTAATTGCATCCCCGGTCTGAGCGTTGCCTTTCACCACGACATTTGAGTACTAATGGCCTGTAGGAGCATTGTTGCTGCTGCAGTGTCTTGTTAAACAGGAGGTCACGTGATGGCTTCCAGACCAGCACCATGGAAACAGATAACAAACACTCGTGAGAGAAGTCAAATGCATCGATTGTATTATCCCTAGGCCATTGACAATTGGCTGCAAGAGCAAATATGGAGACAGGATGTCTCTGTCTTCCTGGATGGGGTCATGCAGGAAGGCCCGTTGAGCTGGCAGAGATTGTTGCTGTGATGCGCCTCAATATATGATTTGGGGAGCACCTCATCTAGCATCTCAAGCTCAAGCTAGCTCTGAGATCCCAATTACAAGAACTCCATCGTCCTAGAAGATTGCTTTCACTCACGAACTCCAGCCGCTCTCATAGTAGCAACATCCATAACCGTGTTTAATTACCCTTCTCGACCTAAAGCACGGCCAACAAACATCCCATTCACAGTCCCAACACCCTGGCAATGTCAGTCACCAGGAAAACAGCGCGTTGCAGCATTTCCCAACTTACTGAGTGCATTCCACACCTTTTCACACTGCCCGCTTGAGTGGATCGAAGACTGGCGACACAAGTACCTAGAGAACTTTTCAGACATGTCAGCAGCGACCCTCATCTCTGAGCGCAATACTCACAATAGCTTCGCTCTTGGCCCTCAGCCCGTCTCGGGTCCTTTTGATTTTGTACTGGCGTTTTCTCTCTTCATCCTGTTTTTGTCTTAGCGCCGCCTCCTCGGCCTTCTGCCGCCGCTGTCTTTCATTAGCTGCTTCTCTTTCTTCTTTCTCACGCTTCGCCTTCTCGCGAACTGCAGCCTCTGCTCGCTCTTTCTCTCTCCTACGGTTTTCGGCTTCCCGCTCATGTAATATCGCCTTCTCTCGTGCTGCAGCAGCTTCAGCCTTCCAACGTTCAGCTTCTTGTCGCTGGTAATATTCACGCCAGAATCGTTCGTCTGCAGCCCGTCTCTTTTGCTTTTCCACCTCTCCTTGATGACGCTCTTCAGCTTCTCGCATTTGACGCTGACGCTCCGCTTCAGCTGCTGCTGCTTTGCTCTCCTTCTTCTCTACCTCTCGCTGATGTGCAAGCTCAAGCTGTCGGAGCTGCTCAGTCAGAAGGGCCGCAGCACTGCTCTCAGCGCCAGACTCGACTTGTTTCTGAACCTTGAGTGCAACGGCCTTACTGTTCGCGAACGATTTTATCAGCTTACGGCACGATTTTGAGTTATTGTGAGCTATGCGCCAAGTTCTTGCGCCATCTTCTATCATGTCGCCAAGGAGGTCGTTTGTCGCAAATAACTCTTCCTCACGAGCCTCTGCTGTAGAGAGATCGACGTCCTCCCAGTGTGTGGTGGCAAGGACAACATTCTGGTATCTTTCCGAGCCACACAGCTCTCTGAAGACGGAGGCTTGGAGCGTATCTGTGCCCTGGAAACGTATACGGGAAATAGGATGGAGGTAGATGATACCGGACAAGAGTTCGCCGGCTTTGAATTGATTGGACAGGTACTGCGTAATGTGGTCAAGGATCTCCTTGTCGGAACGTTTAGAGTCGTTGAATCCAGGTGTGTCGATCAGGCTATAGGTGATGTTGCTGATGGTTACTTCGTATGCTTTGGCAATGGTTGTCTCTGTGGCAGGGTGAGGATAGTCAGTATATTGAAGAGTCATGCTTACCAGATTTCATCCTCTTGCCGATGACAATGTCTTCGCAACCAGTCACAGTGCGTATGAGAGTGCTCTTGCCCGAGCCCGTCACTCCCATCACTGCAATCCGCACGACAGCCTGAGAGGACATCGTGGAGAGTATGCACTTGATTACTTGTGACTTGCGCAAACGACCGGAGACAAGCGACTATGGGATTCGCTGGGAGAGGGCATCTCTTTCCTCAAGACCTTGTTGATGACTTGGGCTGTGCAGCCCTCAAATGTTCAATTGAGACTGCTACGCCTACTCTATACCACCTCACTCACCATTTGATGCCGAATTACTCGATATTTGGCTTCGAAGTCGGAAGGTTGCCAGCTTCGAAGCGGCTAAAGTTAGAATCCTAGATTTCAGCTGCTGGTGGACTGTTGTTAAATCTTGAAGGAGATTAACGCAAGGCAGCGACTATCGAGGAGCCACTTTTATTAGGATGGCAAACCAAGCCGTTGCCTCTCTGGGCCTCGTGGTTCGAGTGCTTGGCCTAATTGGATGAAGGTGTCCAGTAGCCTGAAAAATGTCTCATGCGCAGTGAGGCTGAATTGCATGTTGGCTTGGCTCTAGACCAAATCAACACGACGTGTTACTGTACATGTTCTCCATGCCATCGAATAAAAGGCTGTATTCGTGGTTGCTGGAAACAGCCTTGCAAGCCATTAGGCTGACTTCCCAACCCCTCTGTTCTCGACTGTTCCGTCGAGACGGGGACGAAGGATTTATTCACTCATGGCCCGTAAAGTATTTACATGGATCCTTTGATAACCCAAGAGGATCTGTTGTTGATTTACATCTTTCAGCTCCATCTGTGTGCCCATAATGACGAGAAAGTTCCAACAAACAGCAGTCTCAGAGGTTGTCGCGGATGAACCAGAAACTCCTCAAGATGCCTTCTCTAACAAAGAGCAACCCACTGTCGCAGTCGACGAAGTTCCACCGGAAGACTCACAGATCCTAGCCTCGAATCCCGACATCGTCAAGACGGTCGAGGAACAAGTTGCCGAAGCAATAGCCAGGTTGACAATCACGTATGGCTTTCCAACCTTCTGAAGATAATTTTGTAGCTAATACATTGTGTCTGCAGTCATCAGGATGTTGTTGTCGCTGTCATGGGCCTCACTGGAGTTGGGAAAAGCAGATTCATCTCGTACTTGACCTCGAATGATATCAAGATCGGTCATGGCATGAAGTCCTGTGGGTTTAATCGTAATCGTTAGCATCCGCCGCTGACAGGAATTCAGGCACAGCTGAGGTCGCCATCTTTCCATGCGCTTACAAGGACGGGCGAACAATTTATCTTGTTGACACCCCTGGGTTCAACGACACAAAAAAGTCTGATGCCCAGATTCTGGAATATGTCTCAGTCTTCTTCAGCGCCTTGTATTCAAAGAAGATCAAGCTTGCTGGTTTGATTTACCTGCACCGCATTTCCGATAATCGAATGGAGGGATCGTCACTCCTTAATCTCGAAGTGTTCAAAAAACTGTGTGGCAGAGAGGCTCTCAATAACGTCGTACTTGCCACAACAATGTGGGACACTAGATTGACCGTCGAAGCAGTCCAGGAAGCCAATGACCGGGAAGAGGAACTAATGACCGATTTCTGGGCGGACATGCTCCATGAAGGCAGCAAGATTTTTCGACAGGATGACGGCTTGCGCTCTGCCATGCGAATCATCGACTATCTGATGTCTTTGGATGGCGATGGCGTAGTCACTGAGATTGCTCGTGAGCTTATTGACAAGAAACTGACCCACAAGCAAACGGGAGCCGGAAAAGTTATCCAAAAGGAGCTTCTCGAAGCTGAAGAGCGCTTCGCGAAGAAGATGGCGGACGTTGAGAGGCGGCATGAGCGCGCTATCAAGGAGGGTAATAAAGAAACTGCCAGGAAACTCAAGGAGCAGAAAGACAGACTCGATGCCCAGAAAGATAAGCACGATAAGGACATGGAGATCATGGACAGGAACTTCAAGGAATCGCAGAAGGAGCTTGAAGAGCAGATCGAGAAACTGACGACAAAGAATGAAGAAGCTGCTAAAAAAGCTGAGAGTGATGAGAGAGAGTTAAGAGAGCTAAAGAAGCGAGAGGTGGAACGAGACAAAGACCTGAAGAATCTGAGGGATAAGACTGCGGAGTCAGAGGCTGATTGGAAGACGAAAATGGACGAACTGCGAGCAGAGCACAAACGAACGAACGATGAAAACGAGGCGCGCTTGAATGCTTTGACTGCTGAGAAGGAAAGCAACATTCCGAAAAAAAGTATAGGCGCCACCGCACTGGGTATCGGAACGATGGTGCTTGGTGCTGTTACTCTCCAGCCAGCGGTTGTCATGGCAGGTGCGGCTGTGGCGGGTGGCGGAAGTCTTTCGATGGCCCGGCAGGCATCAAAGATGAAGTGAAAGACGCAATATCTGACGAGCTAGTGAGAATGTTCCAATGTTGTGGGATAATGATAATGATACGTTTGGTAAAGTCCTTCTTTCCACTGGCATCATTGGCGTGTTTGACAAGTTTGCCTTTATGGAGACCCTCGAGACATCAATCGTGCTAGAGCTTGTTGATCGAGTACAAGATGTGACACAAAAACATTAGATGATATGGCACAGCTTCAGGACTCTAAGGGCTAGACGCACGCAACTGAAATTGCGACATATGTTCTGCACTGTGTTCTGGAACATTATGACTGCAAGAGGATAAGGAATGCGAGAGCAATGCAATCTTTCAATTCACAGAATTCCAAGTACTGTCTCCTATCACATCTACTACCTCCATCATCACAGCATCTTCTTCATTACCATTTAAAGCTCTCCTCATTCATTTCAATCGTCCCCAAATGAACCCTCACCCTAACAGCAGCTCTGACCTCGTCCGCAAAGACACCAGGCCCGCAAACAGACACCATCGTAGTTCCAACTTGGTCCGGTAGTTCTTAATTTAGCATAGCACCAGGCGAGCACCGGCCTGGAATAATCTGCAACAACTTGCTTGGGCTGCGATAGTCGCTGGGGTTCTTCTGCCGTGTCACATAGAGCAGGACCTTGAGGATGTTCTTCCTTTACGGCATGGTCATAATCTCATTCATCCAGTCGCGCACCCACGCAAACGTATCTGCGTCTCGGACCGACCAGACCAGCACGATCTTTCTGGTAGCGACTGTCTTGACATGGGCACTGGCGAGTTTGTATCAGGTGCTGTCCGATGCCAGATCCCGCGGCAAAGAGAAAGACGGCGCCGTAGCTGCCAAGGAAGTCATGCCCAGAATAGGGTCCCTCGACATAGCCTGTCATTTCCAGAGACCCTGTTACAGACGATTTGGCCTGCTCATATATCTTGCGCGTGAAAACAGATCGAGCTGCACAATTCAGGCTCAGGGTTGTTGGTGCTTGAAACCTTGTTTGATGGGGACCGCCATCTGCCTCTCCAGAGAACTGGGTGAGATCAGTGTCTTCGGTGTTTTTGGTCTTGTGGCTAAGCCTGTCGCTAGCTCGGAGTCGGCGTTGGTCTAGGCCACAGAGACTGCCAGATTGTATTGGATCGCATACCTGCGGGGGGTAGATTATGAAAGTCCATAGTCCTAGAGGGAACTGACTATGAAATGGGAAGATGGAGGAGGTTGTCGAAAGGAGATGAACGTATCATCAGCTAGGGTATCCTGGCGTCAACTTAGCATAATGCGCTTTGTCAGGATGTGCTTACGTAATCTGGGGGTAATTACCTAATAATTGAGGTGGCTGGGATACCTCTACATATAGGGGAGCATCCGGAGCATTGGATGCTTAATCAATCAATTAATATTCAATTAATGAAGTGTCAGGCATAACCGCCTGAAGATAAGCCATCCGCTGCCAATATTATATGTACGTGACTTGTCTAATCGCGTCTAATTCTGTCACGCTTGACTGTGTCCGTGAAGCCGGTTTTGCAAGCGACTGTACTGCAGTCTATCTACAGTAGGAAGCGAAACCAGTTTCACACTTGAACACTCTATGATTTAATTTTTGGACCCACATTTGCGGACACTAGTATAATTACGGCTGGCGAAAACCGGCGCATAGATTTCATCAGCAAGTTTTGGATTATAAAGATGACATTTCCATTTTTTACAGTAGGAGTCGAAACTAGCGTCTCACTAAACACTCTGTGTTTTAATTTTTGGACCATCCCTGCATCCATGCTCTGTGGGGTCAGCGTCGAAAGTGGAGCGCTGCCTGAGGATTTAGCTGACACTCAATACATTCCTGCTTCAGAATTGAGGACTCAGGCAGGTACGACACGTGACACTTGCTGACCCAAGATATGACATCTGGTTTCCACGCCTTCGCCAGTGTTCACGAAGGAATTCTGGATATTCGGAGGCTATTCTCTGTTACAATGCATAGCGCGTCGAAGTCGCGTTCTCGCGAAACAGTTAAATGAAAACGAACCAGTTACATGAAAACAGCTGTAGTTCCATTCCAGCTTAGCCAAGTTGACTTTTCGGTCAGTTCCGTTCCGATGTTACTGAACCAACTATACAGGCTAGTACTCCCACAGTTCTCTACGGCCCGTGAAGAATTACGTCTCGCGCTCGAACATCTATTAGCAGCTGAAGTGTCAATTACTGCGATGCCTGGAGGCATACAAACATATGGTCCAAGCCATGCTACACTATGCGAATTCTGTCAAGACTTCATCAATCGAATGGCTTACACTCCTCGATGGGAGAAGTTGCTGGGTTTCACAGAAGAGGTCGAGCATGTCCTCCTTCAGCTACGGAAAGATCGTATAAGGCGCGCACTAGGGAGCTTTTGTCGATCCAGATTTCAGAGTGCCAAAGATTTGGTCTCGCGAGCCAGCAGCGGATGCGCGCTTTGCAAAGTGGTTCTAGAACGGCTGAGCTCGATCAAAGATTGGCAGGTCATGTATCCCTTCTTCACGTTCTTCTGCCATATAGGCGTCGATGATCGCTTCTCCGTGGACTATGATGAGTTTTCAATCGTAGCTGATGGCGGAGTCCCTAACTGGCATCTTGATCTGCTTGCTATAAAGACTGAAGGTACGTCGAGACACCTTTTCCGTCTGTTGTCTGAGTTGCTTCTTCTAATGACTGCCCAATCTAACTTGTAGGAAGAGAGGGTAGAGAACAAATACAAGAAGAATATATATCGCCAGACCTGGTCTGATCAGAGTGCTGAACAGGTGAGACGCTGGTTGCATGTTTGTCGAACCGAGCATGAGAAGTGCAACAGTGATTTAGATCGGCTGCGTCAGTTTACATTGCCGAAGCGACTTCTGCTTGTCGAAGCTTCAGAACAAGCACCTGACACCATTACCTTGATCGATTCGAGCTCTTTGAAACAATCCGTCCGCTATGCGACACTCAGTCATGCCTGGGGCAACGTCACGCGCTGTAGACTCCTGAAAAACAACCTGAAAACATACGAGAGAGGAATCGTAACAGCTGACTTACCACTCACAATGCGAGAGGCGGTTGAAGTCTGTCAAACCCTTGGTGTCGCCTATCTGTGGATCGATTCGTTATGTATCATTCAAGACTCCAACGCAGATTGGACAGCAGAAGCGCCTAGGATGGCAGACATATACTCCAATGCCTTCTTAAGTATTGCTGCGACTGCATCCGTAGACGATGAAGGCGGCCTCTTCAGGTCGCCTAACCCACAAGAAGCGATGCCTCTCCTAGTGACTGCACACAAAGGCTCGAAGCACCAGACAAGCTACCACTTACACTACGAAGACGATTTTCAGGAAAATGTTGACGCTGCACCCCTCAATCGTCGAGCGTGGGTACTGCAGGAAAGGTATCTAGCTACTCGCACAGTACACTTTGCCGAAAACCAGATTTACTGGCAATGTCCCTCGGCGCTCATGTCGGCATCAGACAACACCAATGTGCTCGTCAACTATAGCGACATCTACAACTTTGCTTCGATCGAGTCCAATACGGAGAACCTCACAAGCCGTGTCCTTGAAAACTGGACTGCTATTGTAGAAGCCTACTCGCAATGTAAACTAACGAGACCGTCGGATAAGCTTGTAGCAATGTCGGGTCTAGCACGGAGAGCTCACGAGCTGCTTCGATGCACCCCTGGAGACTATCTTGGGGGCCTTTGGCGGCAAGAACTACCCGCAAATCTACTCTGGAGCGCAGTTGACGGTGTTAGAGCATATCCTTACCGTGCGCCGTCCTGGTGCTGGACTTCCCTTGATGGACAAATCCATTGCACGGATCACACTTCTGACCGCACGTCTATAGTGGAGGTTTTGAACGCATCAGTCCACCCTGTTGGTGACCCTTTTGGTGCTGTGGACAGTGCTTCGCTTCTGCTCCGTGGCCGTTTATGTAACGTTATTCTACCCAAACAGATCGGCACTGTGGCTTTCACCAAGGACTCTCCTGCATCGGCCGTCCACAAGAACACAATAGGCCAAATTGGACGGGCGCAGGTTGTTGTTGACGGGAAGGCGAAGCCACTTCCTGCTGGCACTTTCACTACGCTATTCGATCATAGCAGGCCGCTTGACAGTAACGCAAATGCAGACCCAGTGATCTGTTTCCTACCTATCGTCGATGACGACAACGCAGATGCCACGAATGATAACGAAAAAGACTCTGCCATTCTGGCTGGGTTGATGTTGGAACCCACCGGTCAGAAAAGGGGCCAGTTCCGCAGGGTCGGTCAGCTCACTTTTGATACGCGAACTGCATGCAACATTTTGCGTATAGCATTTGGCGCTCAAGATATCCCTGAAGGACTGTATCAAGATCTCAATGGGAATGATTGGTATACCATCGAAATCGTTTGATTGAGAGATGTGTTCGACGAAGGTGAAGACCTAGATGGTTGGTTTGCTAAGTTATAATAAGACTAGCGTACCGGCAATGGTGGGCCAAAATTTGAAACACTGAGAGTTCGGCATGACACTGATTTCGAATATTACTGTATTTCTCCTGATCTGTCTTCTGGAGCCGCACGAACCAAGTGAAAACATCGTGAATATCAAGTATGACCTGACCCTGCCTGCTACGAGTTGATTCCGCTGTCACCAAACGTAACGATCTTGCAAACAAGACGACAGCATATCTCGGTAAACGCGACAACCACTATTCCCACCCCTCTACACTATCTATCCTGACCTGCGTTAAAGGAAACATGGCTGTGTAAGTAATCCGTAACGCAATACTGTATTAGAGTG
>Ga0335074_10010895_pt1 | contig 12717 bp, 11 predicted proteins | sample Lox_Sample_23_FD_206715 | JGI IMG/M metagenome (GOLD analysis project Ga0335074, IMG submission 206715) | Soil microbial communities from Loxahatchee National Wildlife Refuge, Florida, United States - Lox_Sample_2.3 | ecosystem: Environmental > Terrestrial > Soil > Wetlands | place: USA...
TGCTCACGTTGCGGAGGATCGTCCTCCGCCTTCGTTTTCAATGTCCTGAGTGCTCTCCTCTTTGGCCGGTTTTCACCTGACCCTCATTGGCCGGATTTGCCCGACCCCCGAGGCCGCATAACCTTTCCACCAATCCAGCGAAGGAATGATTTGTAAGCAGTCGTTTTCAATAATCACTGCTTCGGAGTTCAATCATTTAAACAGAGGAGAGTTTCATTTGAATACCAACGATTTCACACGCAGAATTTCACGCGTCACCTTCGCCTCGGCAATTCTGATCACCCTGGGCCTGACGGCCCTGGCACAAGATTCACCAAGGCTTCGAACGCCACGTCGGCTGTTCGAAGGGAAGATCGACATCCGCAACGCGAACATTCCTTATGCGGCCGCGTCAGTGAATCCCAACACGGCGCAAGGCCCGGGACCGGGACCAATCGGTCCGGGCCCCGGCTGCAACGTATTCCCAGCGCCGGCTTCTGTGGGCGCCACTGTGGACCTTTCGTATTTCGGACCATCTCCGTCGACTGTCAATCGGAGCCTGGTGGGTCCGGTCCAACTGTTAAACACCGGACCGGTCAATGCAACCGCAGGAACGATCACGATTCCCCTCTATCTGGGACATATGAAGGATGGAAAGAACGTTTGGTACATCTTGACAGACGTTGACGACTCTGACGTGGCGGATGAGCTGGGGCTGAATTTCTCGGCGAAGCTGACGTTCGCGGCGAATGCAGCGCGGACGGCAAACTTCGATCAAAATAATGACCTTGTGTTCGATGCCGGAACTGTTGATTTTTCGCCCGTCCGGAGCGTTACTCCTGGTCCCGCTGGCAATGAATTCCCTCCCACAGCCTACCAGCCGGGAGCGGTGGGTGATAGCAACTACAGCCCGCTTGTTCAGGTAGTGAATGCCGCCGGCGTGATCTACAACGCCCCCATCGTCGCATTTAACGTCACGGCCGACCAGATTAACTTTCCGAACGGCAATGTCGACTACACGAAAGTCCATGATCAGGTAGTTGCCATTGACCCCGTCAATATGACGGTAACGTTGAACCTTATCAACGGATTCAGCTTTGGAAGGCCCGTGTGGTATATCTCCATGGACGCGAGCATACCGCTCGCTGCCGCGATCGAGCATAATACTCTTGCTCCCTTGATGGCGAATCTTCCTCTCGGCAGGGATGACAGCTTCTCCAGCCCCATCGAACGGATCTTCATCGCAACGAACGGCCCAGAGGAAGGCGGATGCGCAAACCCGCTTCGGCAAGGCTTGTCGGCCGACCTCGCGGATGGTTATCGGCCCAACAACGTCTTGGGAGGAATTCCGACCGTCGCCCTGGATTACTCTCCCACCTGGGATGCTCAGTTGTACCAGTGGACCCAGGATGCAATAAACAAAGGGTATCGTGGGCAGTTGCGTGAAGAGTTCCAGGTTCTAACTTTCGTCCAGGACGGGCTGCTTACGGCGCCCGGTGGAGCACCATTCACTACGAGCGGGTTTTCCATCAATTGTCCCATCGTTCAAAGGCTCGATTAACCTTCCCTCGTGCCCGTTGCTCCGGTCCTGTCTGAGCAGCGGGCACACTTTTTATTGGCTTGACTTGCGATACTGTAAACTCGACCTCTGGAGGATTTATGTCTGACGTTGTCTATCGTTCTGAAGTGCGAATTGAGCGTGTGAAAGGCCCTGTGCGCAAAGCTTATCTTCCGGCGGAACAAGAGCCGGTAATATTCGGCGTCCACGGCGCCGTGGCGGAGCATTACAAGGTTCCGCCGGCGATCCTGGAGCCGCACGCCACAACCTTGGATTACGTGGTCGCCGCGGCGGCGGGTTGACTGACCGGAACCTTTGGAGGCGCGCTGGAGGCGCGTCAAATTGACGCATCGAATGACCGGTTGGTGTCTGAAGCGGTCGGTGAAGTTGAGTTGGAAGACAATGTACTCGTGATCCGCCGCATCCACGTCATTCTGAAACTGAAAACCGCGGAGTCGCACAGAGAAACTGCAACCCGAGTCCATGGCTTCTTTGCCGATCGGTGTCCCATATATCGCACGTTCAAACCTGCGATCGCGATGACTACGGAGCTGGTATTCGAGGATCTAACGTCATAAGTTTCATCTCGCGCTGAAGGCCGGTTACTACTTTCGGTCAGCATCCATAAATACTTCGATGGTCAACGGCAGCTCGAACGGGATCGTCTCCGGTGCCTCGCAGATCGTGTCGCTACATTGCTGAAAGCGGAGCTGGCCTGACAACAAGGTTTTACCCGCGACGATCGGAAATTTGAGCAGTAGCGAACCCAGCCCTTGGAATGAACCACTGTACACCGGTAGCGTCTCACCGAGCGCCGTGATTTCCATCGGCCGTGCCGCCGGAAGTTCAAAGGATTGCCGTATGACTTTCGGATCGTCGAAGGTAATCGATGTGGCGGTGTAGTGGTTCGGCAGAGGCGTGCCGTAGATGTGCCAACCGGACTCCAGCTTGAACTTCGCAAACAAGCCGATCTCCTGGCCCGCAAATGCGCTCGGGCTAGATAGCCCAATCTCCAGTGTGAGTGCGCCGCTCTGGAGAGTTATCATCCGAGTCTGCTCACCAACCACTCCAAATTCATGCAGAACTACTGCCGACGCAGTCACCCGGTGCTGGTAGTTCTCCACGAAGTATTTCCGGATCAATTTGCCGTCCGGAGCCACCAGATATTCCACGGGATGCGGTACACCATGGGCTCGTAGCCCTGCAGCGATGTTGGTATTGAAGATCCCAAAGCGGCGGATCACGGTGCTATCGTGATCCGAAAGCAGCGGAAATCCGATGCCATGCTTGTCCGCGAAGCCCCTGAGAATCTCCTGGGAATCATAACTGACGGCTGCGAGGCGGACGCCATTCTTCTCCAGCATCGAACGGGATTGTTCCAACTCGACCAGTTGGGAGCGGCAGTATCGTCACCAGTCCGCGCTGCGATGAAACACCAGCAGCAAGCCGTTGGGCCCAGTGAGATCCGTGAGCGATCGCAAAACACCGTTCGCATCGGGTAGGGCGAAGTCCGGTATCTGCTCGCCTGGCTCCGGTCCAGTCGTGTAATTATCGTTGGTCGCGTTAACGTGCTTGGCCTGCAACTCCTCAGAGACTGGCTCACCGGCGGCTCGCCGTCGTCCAAACTCCCGCATGATGGCGGCCTTTTCCGCCAGATCCGCCGGCATGTCGCAGGCTATCGACGAAGGGCCCTTAGAATCTTTAATCGACATTTGTTTCATCCCGATACATGACTTTGTGCCGGCGGGTTTTCACCCAATCTTCAATCTGCTTCATAGTCATTAGGTTCTGGTGGTTGAAGCGATCCCAACTAACAATTTGGTCTAGCGGTTTTTTCCACCTTTTGTACGACGGCTTTAGGGGCGGTCCAAAACACATTACGTCGACGACGTCGAGTTCCTCGGGAATGCCGAGCAGCGGCCGTATATTCCTTTGCATCTCATCCTGTCCGATGGCGGTGATCCACCAGACAGCGTAGCCCAAAGCGGCAGCAGCGAGGTGCGCGGACATGGTGGAGGAGGCCACCGATTGCAGCAGGATTCGCTCGGCATTCCTGCGATACATCCGGTCCAATTCCGATCCGTCATTCAAGACCGGGAAGGCCCGGACAAAACGGTAATCGACGGCGATAGCGATGACACCAGGCGCCGTGGCAACTCCGGAATAATTCGGCGTCGGGAATTTCATCTGTAGCTTGATGCGGTTTTGCTGCTCCTGGACAAAGTACTGGCTGATGGCCTGTTTGACCGCCGAGTCGCGAACCACAATGTAATGCCAGGGCTGGGCGTTGGCGCCGGATGGCGCGTGGCGTGCCGCCTCCAGGACCAGTTCGTAGTGCTCTCGCGGGATCTCGCACGGAGCGAACGCTCGATTGGTCATTCGGTTCCGGATTACGTCCATCAAAGCTTCGTAGCGCGCCGTGTTTACCTGGGCTGCATCTGTCACCTGTTGATCCATCTCACACTCCTTCGGGTCGTCCAAGACTTCGTGCTTTCCGATAGGCCGCGGGCGAAACCCCAACACTGCGACGGAACCAGCCCGATAGGTGGCTCAGCGAGTAAAAGCCAGATCGCGAAGCAACTTCGGCCAAGGGCAGATCGGTGCTCTGGAGAAGCACCTTAGCTCGCTCCAGACGGCGTTGAAGCACGTATTGGTGGGGAGCCAACCCAACCGCGGCTTTAAAGGCTCGGATCAAATATATCGGACTCAATTTAATTTGCTCTGCTAGAGCCCGCAGGGTGAGATCACTGGCGAGATTCTCTTCAATGAACTCGGCCAATCGGCGCATTCTCCAGCCTGAGATTTGGTCAACAGCGGGCGTATGAACGCGCCGCGAGCGGGACGAGTGGTTTCGCGCCAGATGCGCGGAGATCATCTGTGCCAGAGTGTCGACGTACAGCTCATCGCCCACGGCTCCTCCCCGCAACAGCGAACAAACAGCGCTGGCCAGTTGTTCGAGCAGCGGGTCCATGAGGGCGAAGCGAGGAACCACTTCCGCGTTGGAGCCGTCGCAACCGTACATCTCACCGACTGCGGCCTCGTAGATAGACTGCCGCAGGTATATTTGCAGGATCTCTGGACGTCCCGAATGCTGCCAAATGGTAGTCGCTTGCCCTGGGGTAAGACAAAGGCAGCGGGGCCCGACTACAGCCCGGTCCGGGCGGGCGCCCTCCACCCTCCGCGCCACCTGAGTGGGACGGGCCAAGTGATAAATCAATGCCGGATGGCCCATTGCAGGTTCGGTCGCTTCAAACGGAGACTCCTCGATAATCGCGCCGTACAGCGAACGCCAGCCCATAGCCGGGCTGTGAACGATCAACCGGTTGCTGGCCCGTAGCGCCCGGCCATGCGTTTCGTCGGCCGCAAAGATCGGAAGGTGGGAGAACCTCATGCAAACTCCGGAACGTCACTAGCAGACTTGCGTTGATTATAACTCTGAAGGAGTTCCGCCAGCTCTATCGAATGCCGCAGAAGTAAGTAATTTGATAATAAAGTGAACTTCCTGCAAACGGGCCGCCCGTTCAGCCCATAAAGTCGTCCCATGCAACCGTCAAGATGAGCGAGAAGGTGGCCCTGGTAATCAGTCAAGCGCCCTCAAGATGCCATTACTAACAATTGATGGCCTCGGATCACTCGCGGCTCGCTTACGAAGCACTACCTGTCGGCCCCCCAGATTGAACTCGACTTCATCGACGAGATGTTTCATTAGAAACACGCCACGGCCATGACCGGCGAATATGTTCGCGCCGGACGTGGAGTCCGCCAAGACGGCGGGATCGAAACCGTCTCCATGATCAGTAACGGCTATTACCACCCGTGCCTGTTCGTCGCAGCCTGCGCAAACGTCTATAGTCTTATCCGGATCTTCACCATTGCCGTGGACGATCGCGTTCGACAAAGCCTCCAGCAGCGCGAGATGTAAATCATCAAAGCCGTTCTGAAGGCATGGGAGCGTTTGGACCAGGCTCATTATCCTGTCGGCAGCACCTTCCACCTCATCGCGGTCACTTTTGATCGTCAGTTGAAAGCTCAACACCAGGTTTGGAAGACGATACACTTGTTCGTTCATTGAGGACTCCTATCATTAACCACTTCGTTCCTCTCACGACGGAGTTACTCAAACAGTCCAAATCGCAAGGGTAAGAGAAGACCTCTACGCCGGAATTCTTCATCGGGCGGTGCGCTTTAACATTACAACTGTTTCTGTCCGCGTGCTGCGCATGCTTTTGCGCTGTTCGATCTTACACACGCTTACGCGGGAGTCGGGTGATATTTCGGAGGCCGAGGAAAGTTGGGCCTTGCCACCGTTATCAAAAGACGCGCAGAAAAGCCATAACCTATCCGCATCATTAACGAACATACGAGTAGAAAGGCAACTACATTTACCAAGGAGCAAGACTATGAAACAGTATCTTTCGACGATCGCCGTCCTGGCTGCGAGCTTGATGAGCACCGTGCTCGTTCCCGCGCTGAAGGCGGATGAAAACAACAAGTTGACTAACATCACGATTGATCAGTCAATTGACGTCCAGGGCACCGTGCTGCCTCCGGGATCGTATGTAATAAAACTTCTCGGTTCGACCGTGAACCGATTCAACGTGCTGATCTACAACGCCGATGAGAACCATGTCATCGCGAACGTTCTCGCGATTCCGACATACAGGCTGCGGCCGACGGGTGACAGCAAGTTCCTGTTCTATCAAACCGAAGAGGGACAAACGCCAGCGCTGCACACTTGGTTCTATCCTGGCGACAACTCCGGCTTTGAGTTTCGAGCCCCAAGGAGAATCGCTCTAGCCAGTTCCAAGCAGAGCAACCCACCGAAAGTGGTCGCATCGATCCCGAGCGACAACTAGTCTATAAGCGCGCGTCATGCCCGCGTTTAAATGAGTTCCCCCTGACTCTCTCCCTCGAAGTCACGCCCGCTGCGCCGTCCTCGGCACAGTGGGCGCTTTTTTGATTAGCACGAATGTCACTCATGCGATCGACGATGCTGAGTTGCTTATTCTTTAGGGAATCGCTCGAGGGAAGAGATCGGTTCTGAGATTCGGAAAGTTCGTCCTCCAGAAGAGGAGTGGGGCTCACGCCAGAAGCGGTTGCTGGAACCGACTAAAAAGCGTCTAAAGCAATCGGCAACTTGTTACAGTTTCCCTTACAAACCTCTTGTATATTCTCTGAAGACGGAGATCGCTTTGGCAAAGCGCTTGACAACTGTGGAGCAATTGGCCGGCGGCCTGATTCCTTCGTTGGATGGCGCCACCGGTCGGGCCTTCATTTTCCCCAATCCAATCAGTCTCTGTGATCTTACGCTGCTGCGGCCTTCGTTGACACTGCCGAGATATCCGTTGAGCCACGCAACACTCCCAGCGCGCTGGCACCCCATTTCCACGGGAACGGTCGACCAACTACAAGAAGTAGCACTCGACAAAGCTGGCACGATCACTACGCGCAGAGCCCAGCATTTTAGGATCCTTGGCCTGTGCGTATCTTCGCCATGATCCTGTCTACGATCGGCTTAACGGCTGACTCAGGTAGGTCGAACGACCTGCTGTCGGTAACAATCTTCACGGTCTTGCGGGTCGAATCGCAGATTACCTGGCACGTTCTACAATGCGCGACGTGGTCTTCGAGCTGCCGGCGGACTTTGGTAGGGACTTCGCTCTCCAGGTAATCTCCGAACTCAGCCATGAACTCGCTGCAAGTAATCACAAACCCATCCTTTTGGCGCTCGTAGCGAAGTGAGGCGCGAGCGCCTCGCGTAACATCAGGCGTGCCCTCAAGAGACGACTTTTCACGGTCGGAATTTCCAAGTTGAGAGCCGCTGCAGCCTCCCCGGTCGAGACTTGCTCGATATCTCGGAGCACCAATACGACCCTGTACTTTGATGGAAGCCTCATGACCGCCCGTTCAACAAGCTCTCGGCGCTCGGCTTCAGAGTAGAGTTGCTCGGGGTTGTCTCCCCAGGCCCGAACGAGTCGGGGGTGGAACTCCTCTCCGTGATCCTCCTCGTCGAAGCTCTCAAGCGGCTTGCGCTCCCGGAGGCATTGAAGTGCGGTATTGCTAGCGATCGACAAAAGCCATGTGGAGAATGTTGATCGGCCCTCGAAGCTGCCTATGTGCCGAAATGCTTTCAAAAACGTCTCCTGAAACGCGTCTTCAGCCTCCTGGACGTTCCCTATGATACCGACCAGCGTCCGGTGTACACGGCGGCTGTGACGGATGACCAATTCCTCAAAAGCTTCAAGATCTCCGGCCTGCACCCTGGCCACCAAACTCGCGTCTGGGTCAACTTTTGCCCCTTCCGTGGGGTACTCCTCGGCGAGGGCTGGAAGGGCATCCTTGAGGGTGTACACGTGCCTGGGCTTAACGTCCGGGGTCGTCCCGAGGCCCATTTGCAGCGTATTCAGGAAGTTGTTGAGCGCCGTTACAGCTACTGTCTCCAGAATGTGCTCTTCGGTGAAGCCGTGGCCAATAAGTTCATCGATATCTTCCCTGTTGATCCTGAAACGTCGACTTGCAAGTTTGAGCGCGAAGTCCAGAAGGGCCTTGGTCTCCTTTGGAAGATCGGCTTCGTGATGGTCTAGCGCGATTTGGTCGGCTTCTTCCCTCGATAGACCCATTATGTGAAGCATCTCGCAATGGTCGGCGACGCAATAGGTGTTCAGGTTTGTTGCCGCGGCGACCAGGAGAATGCACTCTTTCTGCACGTGGGAGAGAACATCTTTAGGCCCCAGGACGCTGCCGAACAGCTCCACTTCTGCTTCGAGGACATCTGGTCTAAGTGTCTGGGCGCGGGAGAGGTTCGGAATGAACCCAAATCTTTCGAGAAAGATGGCAAAAGGTGGGAAGCTCTCGGGACTGCGTTCGACGGCCCGCAGGTAGGGGCCGCCGGTCCCACCAACATAGGCTGCTTTCGGCGGAGACGTGTGGTTAGACGTGGGAATCACGCGCGGCTCGAAGTCGGGCGATGGGCTCAGCCCAGTGGACAGCGTGCAAAGAAAGCTGGCCAGACTAGTGACCAGGATTGCTTCCAGGATGGACTCATCGTTGAATCCGCAATCCCGAAGCAGTTCGATATCTTCACGTGACAGCCAAGGAGCGCGCATCGCCAGCTTGATCGCGAAGTCGAGCAAAGCCGCGTCAGATGTCGACAGGGCAGCTTTGCGGTTATTGGTGACGATCTGATCGAGTTGGCTGACCGCGACTCCCAGTGAACGTAGCACCTGATAGTGCAACGCTACGCAATAGTTGGATTGATACTCGACCCCGACTGCGAGCAATATAGATTCCTTCTGGATTCGGGACAGAATCGAGTCCTTGAAAAGTACGGCGCCCATAAGCTCGGCTTCGCCCTCAAGGACCCTCGGCAGCAGGGTTTGGGCGCGAAAGAGATTCGGAACCACCCCAAAGTGTTCCTCAAAGGAGACGAAGGGAGGAAATGTGCCGCCGAGATCCACCTCTTGGAGGTAGCTCATTGACGTTTTCAACAGCCACTTTAGACTACTAGACGTTGATCATGGCCTCCTGTAATCAGAGACGGACTTATCGCGAAAGGGATGCGAGAAATTTGCGCCTCGCCCGCCCAGTGGCTTTGGCCACCGGACGGCGGTTCGGCGACAGCAGGCCCAAGCGAAGCCGGCGATCAAGCCGACGGCCTGGCGGAACTGCATCAGAACGAGAACCGGGCGACTAGCGTACCCGTTCGGCCCTGAAGATACGGCGCTGTACCGTAGATGCTACCAGTCGGCAGGTAGGTGTTGATGACTCCGAAGCCACTACTATAGATCCCACTCGATGCAGCGGGGGCGTTCTGCGGATTCGCGGTGCTCGGGTTTGGCAACAAAGTCCGATTGAAGATGTTGACGAATTCCGCTCGAATGAAGAGGTTGAACTTACCCTCCGGCCCAAAGCGGAAATTGCGACCGATGTTGGCGTTCTCCGTCGGTGTACGAGGACCGCGGAAATCTTTGTAATAGACCGAGGTTGCCGCGCAAGCCTGGTTCTCAGGACAGGGAGCCCAAGCGGCCGGATTGAGCACCTGGGTAGTAGCCGGATTAAAGCTGCCATGGTCGTTAATGTTCACACCTTGCGTATAGAGCGGCTGACCCGCAACCCGAACATCTTCGCTCTCGAAGAAATTCGGCGTGGTGCTCACAGGAGGCGCCAGGAACTGACCGCTCTGGTAATTCGCAAACCAGCCGATCTGCCAATCCTTCGCTATGTAATGCAGGCCGCCCTTGGTTGGAATGAACGACGCCCCGGGTACGGTGTAGATGGCGTTGAAATTCAGATCTTGGCGAGGAATTTGCTGCAGTTGCCATACGCTGCTCTGGGGATTAAAGAAGTCCTGGCGGTTAGGCTCCACGAAGCCCTGGCCCAATGTGTATGTGCCGCCGGCTTGCAAACCGTGCGAGAGGCGCTTGGTCACCTTGACCTGCAAGGAATCATACTTTGAACGGCCGGTCGGGGAATTGGCATCTAGAATACCACCGTACTGTGCAAACGGGTAAAGCGCGCTCTGCAGCGAGTCGGTGACCGGAAAGCCCGCATAGGGTACAAAGCCGGCTTTCCCAACGGTGGCCAGCTTGGCCTGCACGGCGGAACTGTTCAGCGGCTGAGTGCTCAACAGGTAGTCGGCATAATTGTTGGTGCCCGCAGGGCCTGTTTCAGGATATGGGTAAAACCCATATTGCGCATAAGTTGACGCGGGGATCTGAGCGGCGGGGCCCGCGGTGGTGTCATACGCGCCCGTACCGTCCACGGATCCCAAAGGTCCGCTGCCAAGCCACACAGCGCGGTTACCGACGTAGGAAGCTTCGACGACGAAGTTTGGCGAGATCTCTTGCTGGATGCCGAAGCTGAATTGGTTGATGCGGGGCGGCCGGTTTTCATTCCCGTCGGGAACATAGGGATCGGACACGCCGGGTATCCCCACCGTGCCGGGGACGGGATAAATGTATGGATTGGTTACGGGAAAGGTTGGTTGCTGAATTGCGCCCGGAGTCGAGATATTTACATAAGGGTTGATCCCGGACAGAGGATACACCCCGTTCGTGCCTATCGGGGTTCCGGCTGGATATGCAACGAACTGGTAAGTGTATCCCCAGCCACCGCGCAACACCGTCTTCGGCCTGAGCTGATAGGCGACTCCAATCCGTGGCCCAAGCGCGAAAGGATATGCCGATTTGTAAAAGTTGCAGTTGCAGGTGTTGGCATATTGCACGGCACCCAGTGCACCTCCGGCATTGACGTTCGGCAAGGTTGGGTCTATCTGTCCCAAGCGGCCATATTGCTCATGTTCCGGAGTGGCGTAATCCCACCGGACGCCGTAGGTCACAGTCAAATTGCGACGCACCTTCCAGGAATCTTGCGCAAACAGTCCCCACTCCTGGCTTCCCTCACGGGTGAACTCGGACGGGGTCTGCGTGACGGAGGCGTAGTCGCCTAACAGGAAGCTGGCGAAGCCAAAACCCTGGTTATATCCGTTGAAATTCGTGGTGGGAGTGAACGGCTGCGCGGTTGCGGTTGCGATGCCAGCTCCGTTTACAGCATCCAGAGTAACGCCAGAAAAGGCTCCAGTGTAAGCTTGCTCCAGATATACCTCCGCGCCGAACTTGAAAGTATGCTCGCCCTTGACCCACGTCAAATTGGCGTTGAAGCTCGGTTTCTCTTCGTAATTTTGCGATTGGATCTGGCCACTGGTGCCAATATTCTGGATGCCGCCAAATCCGGAAACTGAGCCGATAGCGCCCTGAATACAATTGGTCGGGGTGCCAGGAGGGCCGATGAGCTGGCCGCACAATCCAGTTAAGCTCGGGAACTGGCGGTCTTCGAGGAAGCCGGACAGATCGAAGCTGGAGGGATTGAAGCTGAGGAACGGTGCATGGTCGTTGAAGCTGGTGTGAAAGTAGCCCGCGCCCAAGTGCAGCAGCATAGTGGGAGAAATGGTGCGGTCGTAGTTCAGCCGAGTAATCCAGGTGGGAATGAAGGTACCACGGTACCCGCCGATCTCGGTCGGCAGACCATCCGCATTCCCAAGCGGAGAGGAGATCTGGCTTTCGGTGTTGTTTCTGGTCCAAAAGAACGACAACTTGTCTTTGTCAGACAGAATTTCATCCACCTTCACCGACGGGATGGCTGAGTATCTTCCGCCGGCGATGGTGCCGTTATAGTTACCAACGAGATTGGAGTTCTGCGGTTGAGGAAACAGGGCGAGAAACGCTAGCGAGCTGGCACTCAATGCGCTCGCGGGAATCTTATTGCCAGGGTACGGATTAGCGTACCCCAGACCGTTAGCCGGATTGATGGCGCGAGTGGTGGGATCGTAGATCTCATTGGCGTAAATTGGGCGGCCCAGAGCGTCGGTACCGAGTGGCGTGGTCGGAATGCCGTATTGCGCGCAAAGACTACAAGTACCATTTGCCGAGATCGCCGAGAAGTCGCCGTTTCGAAACGCGGTGGTTGGGACCGTATCGACGAAGTTGTATTGCGAGCCTTCCAGGTATTGCTCATACGCGAAGAAGAAAAAGGTCTTGTTCTTCCCGTTATAGAGCTTGGGGATCATTACCGGTCCACCCAGAGTGCCGCCGAAATCGTTGCGCCGGTTTCGGGGCCGTTCCTTTCCACCAACGCCGTTATTGCTGAAAGGATCGCCGGCGTTCAAGTCTTCATTGACGAAATAGTCGAAGCCGGTGCCGTGATATTGATTTGTTCCAGACTTCGCCGTGAGGTTGACGACTACGCTACCGGCCTGTCCGAACTCAGGGGCGTAGTTGCTGGTCTGATACGCGATTTCTTGAATCGCATCCGCGTTGGGCTGAGCTATCTGAGTATAGTCGTAGTTCCCAAAGATACGAGAGGTCGCATCCTGGCCCTCGATGCGGAACGTCTCTGTCAGAGCGGCGGTGAAGGGATTTCCCGGAATCGATCCGCCCAACCCGTTGACAGTGAATAGACCGCTGGTGGCATAATCACTCACGCCCGGAAGCGTCAAAAGCGTGTTGTAGGGATTGCGGTAGCCGGATGTACCGGAGTTGACTGTTCCAATCCCCAACAGAGGGAGCTCGTCTAATTGCTTGACTGTAACATCGTGAGTCAAGTCGCCGGTTTGGGTGTCCAGGAGCGAGGCTTCGCCTTCGACGGTTATGGACTCGGTGGTCGCGCCCACTTGCAGAGAGATG
>Ga0335074_10010896_pt1 | contig 12716 bp, 10 predicted proteins | sample Lox_Sample_23_FD_206715 | JGI IMG/M metagenome (GOLD analysis project Ga0335074, IMG submission 206715) | Soil microbial communities from Loxahatchee National Wildlife Refuge, Florida, United States - Lox_Sample_2.3 | ecosystem: Environmental > Terrestrial > Soil > Wetlands | place: USA...
CATTATTCGTCACCACCGGCGCCGCATATGTCTGCGCCGCCCGGCGGCGGCCATCGCTGAGCTGTCCTCATTTGGGGGTGTCTGCACTGCGCGAAGTTACCGCGGACGCCCCCAAAACTACATAGGCTCAGCGTTCAGCGCGCGGAAAAGACATGCCATCGTTTCCAATGCAACTGCTTCCGCGCGAATGTGCGTGTTTGCCACCTTGCATTGTGCAAAGGCGGACTCCACAGTTGCAGGGTCGTATCCCGCCGCGCGTAGGTTATTCGCTAAGGTCTTGCGCTTCTGGGCGAATATTTGCTGGAGAAACCGCTTAAAGCTACTCGCCTGAACCCGCAGTTCTTCAAAACGTGGGCGTATCGTTAAGCGAAAGACTGTAGAGTAAACCTCCGGCTCCGGGCTAAATGCTTCCGGCGGCAGAGTGAAGAGATTCTCGACGTTGGCGTACATCTGCGTTGTTGCGGACAGCAGACCGTAGTCGCGTGAGCCCGGCTCTGACCCAATGCGAGCTGCGACCTCGCGTTGCGCCATCAACACAGCACGGTCGATCACCGCGCTGTGGGCAAACAGGTGCATGAGGATTGGCGTTGAGATGTAATAGGGCAGGTTACCGATAATCTGCAGCCGGACATCTCGCTCGGTGGCGAGCCGCGTAAGGTCGAGGCTCAGAATGTCCTGCCGATGCACCTCTATTGCGTCTCCCTGCAACGCGGCAGCCAGAGTTGGGTCAATCTCAACCGCAATGACTTGCTTGGCGCGTGCCGCAAGCAAGCCAGTCAGCGCTCCGCGTCCGGGACCGATTTCCACTACCGTCTCATGGCTTAGGTCGCCCAGGGCGTCTACGATCGCGCGCGGGGCTGTCGGGCTGACAAGGAAGTTCTGTCCCAGCTTAGGCTTATGGCCCCGCCGATTGCTGCGGTCAAATCTGGCAGGTAGACTACGCATTTGCGGCGGTTCCTCCTGCTCAGCATCATACGGAAGAGGCGTCGACTTAGAAGGGGTTGCAATGCATATCGTTTTTGCCGCGTCGGAGTGTGTTCCTTATGTCAAGACGGGGGGAGTAGCGGAAGTTGTCGGAGCGCTGCCCAAGGAACTGGTTCGGCAAGGCCACCAGGTGACGGTCTACGTACCACTCTACCGTCAGGTGCAAAAACATCTGAAGGAACGAAAGATCGCGATCCGCAGCCTCACTATTCCTTTTTCCTACTACAACCGGTTTGCAACTGTTGTGAACGGAGGCACTCCGGACGGAGTGCAATTTTATTTTGTGGATTGCCCCGAGCTTTTTGATCGCGAGTTTCTTTACGAGACAGCGTCGGGTGACTATGCCGACAACGCCGAACGGTTCGGACTCTTTTGCCGGGCCGTGTTGGATAGCACCAAGTTCCTCGGGGTGCCCGATGTTTTTCATATTCACGGCTGGCCGGCCGGAGTGCTCGCAGTCTTGCTGCGCACGGTGTACTACTTCGACCCCGTACTAAAAAACGTGGCTTGCCTGCTGACCATTCACAATGCCGACCGCCAGGGATGGTTTTCCCGCGATACGGTAGAAAAACTTCTCTTGCCATGGGATGTCTACACCCCTGATCGGGCTGAGTACTACGGGACGTTCGATTTCCTCAAGGGCGGAATCGTCTATTCCGACGCCATCAGCACAGTTAGTCCCAAATATGCGGAGGAAATCCAAACGCCGGAATATGGGAATGGACTGGACGGCGTGTTGCGTGTCCGGGCGAAAGATCTTCATGGCATCCTGAACGGGGTTGACTACCAGATTTGGAATCCATGTACTGACAGCAAAATTGCGGCCCACTATACCCCCGAACGTCTGGAAGGAAAGCTGGCCTGCCGCAAAGATCTGCTACACGCCTTTGGTGTTTCCAACCTGGGCGAAGATGCGCCTCTCGTGGGCATGGTTTCCCGCCTGGCGACACAGAAAGGCTACGACTTGCTGGCCCAGATATTTGACCAGCTGGTGCAGGAGAACATCTTCCTGGTGATTCTGGGCACGGGCGAACCATATTACGAGAATCTGCTGCGCGGTTGGCAGGAGCGGCTTCCGCAGAAAGTTGCCGTTGCGATTACCTATGATGAGACGCTTGCGCACAAAATAATCGCTGGTTCCGACATGATCCTGATGCCTTCACGCTCTGAGCCGTGTGGACTAAACCAGTTCTACGGCATGAAATATGGGACTGTACCCGTAGTGCGAGGAACGGGTGGCCTCGATGATACCGTGCAGCAATGGTCTCCCGAGGCCGAGACGGGTACGGGTTTCAAGTTTTACGAGTATCGTCCCGAGGAATTATTGAAGACTCTCCACGAGGCGTTGACCGCTTTCAGGAACAAGCAACAGTGGCGGAAACTGATGCAGAATGGCATGGCATGCGATTATTCCTGGACCCAGCCAGCCAAGAAGTATATCCGGCTGTATGAAGAGATTGCGCGGCGAAGGTCCTAATGCGGCACTGCGTGTCTGGCACGGATGTAGAGGTAGATTGGTATGCCGGCCAGAATGATTGTCATGCCCAGCAATGAGCTGTGCAGATTGGCGGCAAACGAGTAGTAAAGCAGAAACCCCGCGGCAAGAATGAAGAGCGCCGGGAATACCGGATATCCCCAGCTCTGAAACGGCCGCTCTGTTGCCGGGATGCGGCGCCGATAGATAAAAATCGTTGTAGTGGTGAGCAGGTAGAAAAGCCACTCCGCAAAGATGGCCAGTTCGAACAGTTGCTGGAAGCGTCCCACCAAAAGCAATAACAGCGTGCTGAGAAGACCCTGCGCCGCCAGTGCGGTTGAGGGGCTCTGGAACCGTGGATGAATATGGGCCATGCTCGCCGGGAAAAGCCGGTCCCGTGCGGCGGCGAAAGGCACGCGAGCGCCAGACATCGTAGTTCCATTGAGCGTGACCAGAATACTCAGTGCCATAGCAGCAGAAACAAAAGATGCTCCCCAGTGGCCCGAGACGATCGACATTGCGGTGACTGCCGGTCGTGGCGAATCGGCGATCCGGGCTGCAGGCAGGATGTATTGAATGGCTGCATTCGTGGCCATGTAGAGTGCCCCGACGACGCCTACTCCGGCAATCAAAGCGATCGGCAGACTGCGCTCCGGGCGTCGCACTTCACCCGCCACCATGGTGAGGTCATTCCAGCCGTCATACGCCCACAGGGAAGCGATGAGGGCCACCATAAAACCTTCGAGGCCGCCCTGGGCGCTTGCAAATCTGGTTTGGAAGTTAGCAATCGAACCAAGCGGGCTGGCGAAGCAGAAGCCGGTAATGATCACAACCAGAATCACCTTCAGCCATGTGAAGAAGAGCTGAAAGTCGCCCGCCTTTTTGATGCCCAGGTAATTCAACCCCGTGATGAGCCACGCGGCAATGATGGCGAAGATCTGTGACCAGCTGATTAACAGCGGAGAATGCAGCGCCACTCCATCCAGCCAGGCAAAAGCCGGGAAGATGCCCAGTACGCGGGCAAGCCCGGTCGTGACGCTGGCAATTGATGCGGGCTTTGCGACCGCGAACCAGGTCCACATATAGAGAAAAGCCGGCAAATCTCCGTAGGCATGGCGGAGGAAGACGTATTCGCCGCCGGCCCTTGGCATCATGGCGCCTAGCTCCGCGTAGGTCATGGCGCCAAATAGGCTGAGTAGCCCGCCAACGATCCATGCGAGGTAAACCATCTTCCCAGAGCCCACCGCACGCATCATTTCCTGCGGCACGAGGAAAATGCCGCTGCCGATGATCGTACCCACCACGATGGCCGTGGCGTGCCATACGCCAAGTACACGCGGAAGATCGGGTGTCGAGGACACACCTGGCTGAAGATGCGGTTGATCGTGCACGAGGATGACAAATTGTACTGTGTGCGCTTACATCGCCTGCGTATCGACGGGATGGAAGTAGTTGTGGATCGCGGCGGCCAGATTCGGCGTCACTACCGAGGAGAGCGCCTGCAGGCTTGCATCCTGCACTCCGCGCAGGCTGCCGAAGTGCGCGACCAGCCGGTTGCGGGTTTGCCGGCCTACGCCGGGGATGGTCAGCAGGTTGGCTTCACGGTCGCGAATCTCACGGCGCTTACGGTGGTAGGTGATGGCAAAACGATGCGACTCATCGCGAATCTTCTGCACCAGGTGGAGGACGGGGGAACGCCGGTCGAGTACGATAGGTTCGTCTTCCTGCCCATAGACGTAGATGATTTCTTCTCGTTTGGCGATCGAGGCCAGCGGCTGGGTGGTGATGCCAAGCAGTTCCAGGGCTTCGGCAGCGGCGTGCAACTGGCCCAGCCCGCCATCGATCAGGACCAGGTTCGGCATCGATTTCTGTTCGTCCTGCACGCGGCGATAGCGGCGGCCGACAACTTCCCGCATGGCGGCAAAGTCATCCACTCCTTCGACGGTCTTGATCTGGAATTTGCGGTACTCCGACTTCTTCATCGCACCGTCCTCCCAAACCACCATGGAGGCGACCGTCTCCGCTCCCTGGATATGAGAAATGTCGAAGCACTCGATGCGCTTGGGCAATTCGGGCAAAGTCATCAGATCCTGCAGCGACTCCTCGATCATCTTCCGCGTGGGCTGCAGTACGCGGAAACGCTGATCGTAACTTTGCTTGGCATTCTGGCCCGCGAGATCCACCAGAGAGCGCTTCTCTCCGCGCCGAGGTACGCAAAGCTCGACCTTGTGCTGCGCGCGATCGCTGAGCAGCGTCTCCAGGGTTTCCCGGTCAGCGAAATCGACCGGGATGTACACCATCCGCGGCACGTACTGCTGGTCGATGTAAACCTGCTTCAATAACGCCGAGAAGAAAGAGGAAGCGTCAAATGCTCCAGTCACTGATGGCGATGCCGACTCGGCCTCGTCGATCTCTGGCAAATCCTCCGGCAGTTCTTCCCAGAAGAATTCGCGCCGATCGACGATCTTACCACCGCGCATGTGGAAGAGGTTTACCGCCAGCATGCCGTTCTCGTGGTGATAGCCATACACGTCTGCGTCGTCGTTGTCCGCGGTCGCCATGCGCTGTCTCTCTTGAACCTGGTTCAGCGTGATCAGGAGATCGCGGTATCTCGCAGCTAGTTCGAATTGCTCCGAGTCGGCCGCGGCTTCCATGCGTTCTTCCAGGGAACGACTCAGCTCGGTCTGGCGTCCTTCCAGAAACATCTGCGTGTCGCGTACCGCCTCGCGATAGGTCTCAGGTGTCGTCAGATTCTCCACACATGGACCAAGACAGCGCTTGATGTAGTACTGCAAGCAGGGGCGTGGATGGTAGCGTGAAAGATCAACCTTGCAGCTGGGCAGCAGAAAGCTGCGGTGAATTAAGTCCACCACGCGATGGGCAAGGTTACCGGGAAAAAACGGTCCATAGTACGCGCTGCCGTCTTTGCGCAGGCGCCGGGTCACAAATACTTTGGGATAGCGATCGGCCAGGGTCAGCTTGACGTAGGGGTAGGTCTTATCGTCGCGCAGCAGGATGTTGAAACGAGGCTTGCGTTGCTTGATGAGGTTGTTTTCCAGTGCCAGCGCCTCACCTTCGTTTTCCACCAGGATGTAGTCCACATCCACGGCTTCGCGCATCAACGAACCGGTCTTTGCATTTGCCTGAGATTCGGGAAGAAGGTAAGAGCGCACCCGGGCGCGAAGGTTCTTGGCCTTGCCCACGTAAATCACGTCGCCCTGGGCATTCCGGTACAGATACACACCTGGCCGGGTGGGCAGCGTGCGCATCTTTTCGTGGAGGTCCATCAAGTAATCCCTGAACCTAAAGTTTAGACGTTGCTGCCGTTTCGCCATGGAAAGATGATCGAAGCAACAGAATCTAAGGAACTTCCTTCCAACGGAACAGCGGTTTTTCCGGCCTTTGGTATTGCGCCTGACCTGTTGCCTGACTTGGGCCGGGACTGCCCTGGAATAGGTAAAAGTTTCCCTGTTTACTCCATGCCTGCTGGATCAAGTTGTACACTTTGGGCGTAAGTGATTGCAGGGACACTGGTAACGGGGACGAAATACTTTGGCAACAATCGTGCTACATACCAGAAGATGGGCACATTACCAGAAGTACGAGGGAGCAGATTCTTTATGAACCAAATTGCCAATAGGTTGCAACAGACAGCCGTTGTGTTGGGGGCTGTGTCCTTGTTGATGAGCGCCGGTTGCTCAACGAAGAATTATGTTCGCTCGCAAACCGCTCCGTTGGTGCAGAAAACGAACGAACTGGACGATGCCGTCGCAGCCAACAACCGCTCGATTCAGAGCACCAATGAACGCGCTCAGGCCGGGATCCAACAGGCTCAGCAAAGCGCTAACACCGCCACTCAAAACGCGCAGGCGGCAACCCAGGCCGCGACTCAGGCGCAGGGAAGTGCCCAGGAAGCCGTAAATCGCGCCGACTCTTTGGCCAGTGTGGTCTCGAACCTGGACAACTACAAGCAGGTTGGCGATATCTCGGTGACGTTTGGATTTGATAAGGATGTGCTGACCAAAAATGACAAGGCGCAGTTGGACACTTTCGGGGCTCAGCTTAATTCCGTCAAGAGCTACATCCTGGAAGTGACCGGCGGCACAGATTCCGTTGGGAGTGCCGAGTACAACTACCAATTGAGCCAACGACGTGCCGAGGCGGTAGTGCAGTATCTGGCAGAAAAGTTCAATGTGCCTGCTCACAAGTTCTACCTGATTGGGATCGGCAAAGATCAGGAAGTGGCCAGCAACCGCACGGCCGCTGGGCGTGCGCAAAACCGCCGCGTGCAGGTACAGATCTTGTCCAATGCACCGGGCGTAACGGGTACGGCGGTGTCGCAGGTACGCTAACGATCAGGCCGCTCTGCTTTGGGAAAGGCCCGGCTTGGTCGGGCCTTTTCCATTGTGTGGGACGTTATGAATTCAGAGAGCCAGGTGGCTCACATGCTCGGCGCGCAGGTCATTGGCACTGAACAGGCGATAGAAGGGCGCTCCATGGGCTGCGTTTTCGACTGCCGGCCTTCCCCTCGCGTCCTCTCGTTCTACCAGGCAGATCACGCCAATTACCGGCATACCCGCCTCCCGCGCCGCCTCGATGGCCGTGATTGTAGAAGCGCCCGTGGTGCAGACGTCGTCCACGATGACTACAGGTGCACCCGCCTCCTGAAATCCTTCGATACGCCGCCCTGTTCCGTGTGTCTTCTCAGCTTTGCGCACCAGAAAGCCGTCCATTACCGGCGAGCCTGGCGCTTCCAGCGCATGCCAGGCGCTGGCCGCTGCCACGTTGCAGACGATTGGGTCGGCGCCCAGTGTCAGGCCCCCGACGGCCCTTGGACGTAATTCGTGATGGCGAATGAGATCAAGCACTGCGAGCCCAGTCAGCCGCCCACCCTCACCGGTAAGCGTGGTGGTCCGGCAGTCGATGTAGTAATCGCTGGTGCCGCCGGACGAGAGCTTGAACTCGCCCAGGCGGAAAGAGATGCGGGCCAGCATCTTGAGCAGTGCTTCACGGTGGGCCATAGTCATTAGGTGATTTTATCCAGATGGCGAAAGCCGCCGGTGCCGAAAAACACGATGGTGAAGATGGTCCCGTTGTAGGTCGCGTGGATCATGGCGCTCGCGGCCAGGGACTGGGTCCATAGCCGCACCGCGCAAAGCACCAGGCTCACCGTGAACAGGACTGCTAGCGGAGCCCATGCATGTGCGAGCTGGTCGGCATGGACCAGGGCGAAAGCAATGCTGGTGACAATGCAGGAAACCCCCAGCGCGGCAATGCTCCACTGCGGATCGCTACCCAGCCTCGCTTGGTCCCGTCTGCCTTGCAGCCAGTCCCAGGCCGAGGCCAGCGACGGCACCAGGAAGCCGCGAAAAGCCAGTTCTTCAAAAAGAGGGGCCACGAACGTCCCGAACAGCGCAACCATCCACACGTCGGCAGAAGTACGAAAGAAATCGTCAATAGGGAGACTTTTGGGTATGGGCAGGAAATTCGACAGAAACTGTACTCCCAGGCTGAGGACGGCGCCGCCGCCCAGCAGCCAAGGCCAACGCCGGCGTACGACGTCGAAGTTCCAGTGCAAAGCATTACTGAAGGACTGCCGCCACAAGTAAGTAAAGATCGCCCACACCATAGCTCCGGCGATCAGGTACCCCACAGCCATTGCCGGAATGATGAGGCGAGGCTCACGTAGCAACTGCTCCGCTGTCTCCGTGCCGAACCAGTGGAACCCCATCGCCATGGCAAACACCGAAATGCTGGTGAACAGCATTACGATGAAGGCCACGGTGAAGAACAAAACGGCGTCGCCAAAGTTAGGAATTCGGCGCGGCGGCGGCGGTGGCAGCAGGCTGCCCGGCAGGATAGGCGAGGAAAAGGTATCTGGATCTTCTGACAAGGGCGGTCCTATCTTGCTGTGCGCCGGCGTGAGACGTGACTGCCGTTACCACCCGCGGCCGAGACGGCCATAGGTTTCAGCTCGTGAGGAGCAAAGTAACGGCGGAGAAACTCCCCGGTATACGAGCCAAGGGTAGCAGCTACATCGGCAGGCGGCCCCTGAGCGACCAGATTGCCACCACCTTCTCCGCCCTCCGGTCCCAGATCGAGGATCCAGTCCGCGCTCCGGATAATGTCCAGATTGTGTTCGATCACGATGACGGTATTCCCAAGATCAGCCAGGCGATGGAGTACTTCCAGCAACCTGCGCACATCATCGAAGTGCAGGCCGGTGGTCGGCTCATCGAGCAGGTAGAGTGTCTTCCCGGTTTGCCGCTTCGAAAGTTCGCGAGCCAGCTTCATGCGCTGCGCCTCGCCTCCGGAGAGGGTCGTTGCAGCCTGTCCCAGGTGGATATAGCCAAGCCCCACATCCACCAGCGTCTCCAGCTTCTGTCGCACCTGGGGAATGTCCGTCAGAACCGGTAGCGCATCCTCAATGGCGAGGTCCAGGATGTCCGCGATCGAATAGCCGTTGAATTTGACGGCCAAAGTTTCCTGATTGTAACGGCGGCCATTGCAGACCTCGCACAGAACATACACATCGGGCAGAAAGTTCATCTCGATGCGCCGCTGTCCCTCACCCTGGCATGCTTCGCATCGGCCGCCGGAGACATTGAAAGAGAAGCGCCCAGGTTTATAACCTCGTTCCCGTGACTCCGGCAGTCGCGCGAACAGATCACGGATCGCCGTAAAGACGCCGGTATAGGTTGCCGGATTCGACCGCGGTGTCCGGCCGATCGGAGACTGGTCGATGCGGACCGCCTTATCGATGTATTCGAAGCCCTTGATCTGTTTGTGAGCCGCAGGTGATTCACGCGAGCCGTAAAGCTGAGCCGCCAGGGCACGATAAAGCGTGTCGTTCACCAGCGTGCTCTTGCCGGAGCCCGAGACGCCTGTTACTACGGTCATTACGTTTAAGGGAAAGCGGACCGTGAGGTTCTTCAGGTTGTGACCGCTGGCTCCCTCCATCGTGATCCACTTGCCGCTCAGGGGGCGTGGCGCGCTACGGCTGATGGTCTGCAGCTGACCGGAAAGGTAACGCCCAGTCAGGGAAATATCCGTTTCCATGATCTGCTGCGGTGTTCCGGAAGCAACCACGTGGCCCCCGAGTTTCCCCGCACCGGGACCCAGGTCGACGACATAATCGGCATGGCGAATGGTGTCCTCATCGTGTTCCACCACCAGCACGGTATTACCTAGGTCACGAAGCGATTTCAGCGCCTCGATCAGCCGCTGGTTGTCGCGCTGGTGCAAGCCGATCGAGGGTTCATCCAGTACGTAAAGGACTCCTCGTAACCGCGAACCAATCTGCGTGGCCAGGCGGATGCGCTGGCCTTCACCGCCGGACAGCGTGGCAGCATTGCGATCGAGAGAGAGATAGCTGAGCCCGACGGAGTCCAGAAACTCCAGCCGCTCAACAATTTCACGGCGAAGACGCTCGGCCACCATCGCCTCGCGCTGGGTAAACTCCAGTGCGCGCGCCGCGTCGAGGGCCTTGCACAACGGCAGCGCGGTGAAATCCGATATGGAGAGGGAGCCTACCTTAACCGCCAGTGATTCGGGCCGCAGCCGTTTACCCTGGCAGACCGGGCAGACCGTGGCCGACATGTAGTTCAACAGCCAATCGCGATAGCTCTCCGACTTCGATTCTTCGAGCGAATCGCGGAGGTAGGCAAGAACGCCGTGAAAGCCGGTGCGCGGAGCTTCCTGCCCGGGCCCATAGAGCAACAGCTTCTGCTGCTTTTCCGTGAGTTCCTCGAAGGGCTTGCTGAGGTCGATCTTGTATCGCTGCGCGGCCAGTTGCAGAAGACGGTTCAGATACTGCGATCCGCCTCCCGGCCCGAGCGCGCCGTCCATCAGCGGCTTCGACCAATCCGTAATCACTTTGGCTGCATCGAAGTCATAGATGCTTCCCAGGCCATGGCATTCGGCGCATGCGCCATAAGTGCTATTGAACGAAAAGCTTCGAGGCTCCAACTTTGGAATGTCAAGTCCGCAGTCGGGACACGCCATCGAAGAGGAGTAGAGCTGCTCTTCTTCTCCGGCAACGGCAGTCAGAACGAGACCATTGGCCATCTGCAAGGCTTTGGCCACGGACGTTTCCAGCCGCCGTTCCACACCCGATTTGAGGACGACACGATCGATCACAGCCTCGATGGTGTGTTTCTTGTGGCGCTCGAGGCGAATGGGGTCGGCGAGATCGCGCATCTCGCCATCGATGCGGGCGCGAAAGCCCTGCTGATCCAGTTCGTCGAGCAGGTCCTTGAATTCGCCTTTACGGCCGCGCACGATCGGCGCATAGATGACGACGCGTTCTCCTGGAGCGAAGGAAAGTATCCGCTCCACGATCTGCTCGGCGGACTGACGCGAAATCGGTTTGCCGCAACTGGGGCAGTGAGGCACGCCGATCGATGCGTAGAGAAGACGGAGGTAGTCGTAGATCTCAGTGATGGTGCCAACAGTGGACCGGGGACTGCGGCTGGTTGTTTTTTGCTCGATGGAGATAGCAGGACTGAGGCCTTCGATGGAATCGACATCAGGGCGCTCGATCTGATCGAGGAACTGGCGGGCATACGCAGAAAGCGTCTCTACGTATCGCCGCTGCCCCTCGGCATAGATGGTATCGAATGCGAGCGAAGACTTGCCTGATCCCGAAAGGCCGGTGACCACGGTAAGTGTGTTACGGGGAATTCGTACATTGATGTCGCGCAGATTATGCTGACGCGCTCCCCGCACGGTGATATCTGTAATGGGCATGAGGGCTCGGAAGCTACGGGCTAAATGAGAGCGGCACGAGTAACACTATATGTATCTTATTCGGCAATAGAAACGAGGGTCAACGCGGTACTGCTGTCTGTAACAATGACACACTGGCGATTACGATCGACAAGTGCGCGATAGAACGTACAAAGGGCGAGCTAACTCCGGGATTGAAGGATCGTTATGGAAAATCAAATCAACATGCTGATGGTATTTTGTGCGGTGATCGCCGCCCTTGCGCTTGGTGTCATGCTCGGCTATCTGTGCTGCAAGACGCTGTTCGACGTTTTGCGATTCCATGCTCGTATGTCGCCAGCGGAGAGCGCAAAACCGGAAACGCAGGTGGTACAGGTCTGACCTGGGCTGTTCGCCTGACTGCTGCATCCTGATCCCTCCCCCGAAACGCTTAAAATCCTCCACAGCCGTTTGTTGTTTCCTCTGCGACCTTGCCTCCTATCTTAGGGCGCACCCGATTGTGAACGCACGCGGAGCGCAATCCAGCTTCTCTTCTACCTAAAAGCTCTATTGCAGGGGTGAGTCCTGCTGCACCGGTTGCTGCTGCTGGCCTTGCCCCTGACGCATACGCTGCAGTTGTTCGAATATCTGCTGCGGCGTTCTCACTCCCGGTGTTGGAGGCTGCGTTGCGCTTGCTGGCTGTTGCGGTTCGGGCTGGGGTAGTGGGGTCTCCTGCGTTTCTGGTTCGGTCTCTTCTTCCGCGACCTGAGACGGCGCTGCTGCGGCGGCAGGGCCGCCGTGAGTAGCGGGAGTCAGAATAAGCTCACGCGGTGCGCCATCGCTCAGGTCGCCAAGCAGGACCTGGTCGTAGGCAGTGCCGTTCAGCAAATCAGCGAGCACATCGCGCGGCGCGCCAGGGCCGAAGCTGCCAAACACTCGTTCGTCGGTGCCCAGACCTTCCACTTTCATTCCGCTCTTAGCTGCAATCTCATGCAGAATTTCGCTCAGGCTGGAATTGTTGGCTTTGATCGATAGATTTTCGTCTTCGAAGACGATTTGGGCTGGCTGAGCAGGCTGCTGCAGCATTGAAGGCGGCACCGCCGGCTCAGGGGAGGTTTGCGGTGTCGCTGCGGCAGCCGGCGGAGTAGGCGCCGCGGGTTGCGGTACGGGCGTCACCGCCGATGGCTGAACTGGCGCCGCTTGCGCAGGTGTCTCTGGCGGAAGTACATGGTCCAAGCCGCGCAGGCGAGGAGTCTGAGAGTGCATCGTCGAAACACCCAGAACCGGCAAAAGCACGAGCACCCATGCTCTCGCTGCACTCGCTCGTTTCATCTCCTTAGCCCTCTGTGTACTAGACTAGCAGTGGTCTGACTTCTATGCCTCGGTTTCGCCACTGCCTCCCTCTTCTGATCACCGCGGTGTTAGTCCCTGTTCGGACCTTCGCCGTGTCCTGTACCACGCAGGCCCAGATGACCGAAAGCCAGCGTAACGCTCTGATTCAGGCTGCACACACCCTTGCGTCGGCAGTCCAGAGCGGTAACGCTTCGGCTGT
>Ga0335074_10010897_pt1 | contig 12716 bp, 8 predicted proteins | sample Lox_Sample_23_FD_206715 | JGI IMG/M metagenome (GOLD analysis project Ga0335074, IMG submission 206715) | Soil microbial communities from Loxahatchee National Wildlife Refuge, Florida, United States - Lox_Sample_2.3 | ecosystem: Environmental > Terrestrial > Soil > Wetlands | place: USA: Florida...
CGAACGACAGCGACGCCGTGGTCGGCGTCATCGCCTGGATGCACACCTTCAGCCCGGCCAAGATGTGGATCGCCGGGCTCGGCGCGCTCGACAAGCCGCTGCTCCACCTGCACACGCAGGCCAACGTAGCGCTGCCGTGGGCCGACATCGACTTCGACTTCATGAACCTGAACCAGGCCGCGCACGGCGACCGCGAGTTCGGCTACATCCAGACCCGGCTGGCGATGCGGCGCAAGACCGTCGTCGGCCACGTGTCCGACCCGCGCGTCATCGGCCAGGTGGCGACCTGGGCGCGAGCGGCGTCCGGCTGGGCGGCGACCCGCGCGCTCAGGCTCGCCCGGTTCGGCGACAACATGCGCTTCGTCGCCGTCACCGAGGGCGACAAGACGGAGGCCGAGGCGGTCTTCGGGGTCCAGGTCAACACCTGGGGCGTCAACGACCTGGCCAAGGCGGTGGCCGACGTCGACCCGGCCGACGTCGACGCGCTGGTGACCGAGTACCAGGACAGCTACGACGTCGCGACCGAACTCCAGATCGGAAAGGAGCGCCATCAGTCGCTCCGCGACGGCGCGGCCATCGAACTGGGGCTGCGGTCCTTCCTCGACGCCGGCGGCTTCGGCGCCTTCACCACCAACTTCGAGGATCTGGGCGACCTGCGGCAGCTGCCCGGCCTCGCCGTCCAGCGGCTGATGGAGGACGGCTACGGATTCGGCGCCGAGGGCGACTGGAAGACGGCCGTGCTGGTGCGGGCGGCCAAGGTGATGGGGGCCGGCCTGCCCGGCGGCGCGTCCCTGATGGAGGACTACACCTACGACCTGACACCGGGGCACGAGCTCATCCTGGGCGCGCACATGCTCGAGGTCTGCCCCAGCCTGACCACGGCCCGGCCGACCCTGGAGATCCACCCGCTCGGCATCGGCGGCAAGGAGGACCCGGTCCGGCTGGTCTTCAGCGCCGACCCGGGTCCCGGGGTCGTCGTCGCCCTGTCGGACGTGCGCGACCGCTTCCGGCTGGTCGCGAACGTGGTCGAGGTGGTGCCGCCGGCCGAGCCGCTCCCCCGGCTGCCAGTCGGGCGGGCGGTCTGGCGCCCGACGCCGGATTTCCAGACCTCGGCGACGTCGTGGCTGCAGGCCGGCGCGGCCCACCACACCTGCATGTCCACCGCGGTCGGGATCGAGGCGTTCGAGGATTTCGCCCGGATGGCGGGCACCGAACTGCTCACCATTGACGAGTCGACCACCGTGCGCGGATTCGAAAACGAACTGCGCTGGAACGCGGCCTACTACCGGCTGGCCCGCGGCATCTGACATCGGCCCGGGCGGTGAAATCAGGGTCCGTTCGGGAAAGTTCAAAAGATTTTTCCCGAACGGACCGTTAGCTCCGCCGCTGCCGGCAGTTCCCGCGGCAGTCATCCGACCTTTCTGCTCAGCCTCGGCGTGCAATTTTCGCGCGCCGGTTTCCGGCGGAATGCCCGCGCGTCGCGTGAATGTAACAATCAGGACGCACGCACTTGACGCACTTGACGAGGTCGATTTACTCTCAATGTGACCGTTCACATGTGACCGTTCACATGTTATAAAAAGCCTCAGGATCGCAGTAATGTGACCGTTCACAAGTCCGACTCGTTATCTCGGCCTGTCTTTGTAATTCCAGATCGCAACAAGGAGGTTGTCCGTGCACAGAAAGTTCGTGACAGCGATCGGCGTGGGCGCGGGCGCGCTGCTCGCCCTGACTGCGTGCTCGTCGAGCAGCAGCACGACGTCGACCGCGCCGGCTACCAGCGCGGCGTCGACGTCGGCGACCGCTTCGGCATCGGCGGCGGCGACGGCGTCGTCGGGAGGGGCTTCCTCCATCGTCGGCTCGTCCTCGTTCAACGACGCGGCCCTGCAGGCGCTGACCGCCAAGATCCAGTCCGCGCTCGGCAGCAAGAGCGAGTCCGGGGTCAAGATCGCCATGGTCACCAACGGCAACTCGGCCTACTGGAACGAGGCCAAGGCGGGCTGGAACGCGGCCATGAAATGGCTCAGCGCGAAGGGCGCGACCGGCACGTTCCAGGAGCCCACGGCGTCGGAGGCGAGCGTCCAGGTGTCGCTCCTCGAGACGCTCAGCGCGCAGGGTTACTCCGGCTGGGGCGTGTCCGCGGTGACCGCCTCCTCGCTGACCACGCCGATCGCGCAGGCCGTGGGCAAGGGCATGGACGTCGTCGCGTACGACTCCCCGCTGCCCGGCACCGACGCCCAGCTCTACATCGGCACCCCCAACACGACCGCGGGCTGCGACGCGGGCAAGGCGATGACCCAGGCCATCGGCTCCGGCGAGGTAGTCGCGATCAGCGGCTCGTGGACCGCGGCCAACACCCAGCAGCGGGTGGCCGGCTTCGAGCAGTGCGCGGGCTCCGGCATCAAGGTCGTGCAGAAGATCAACGACAACCAGGACGTCGCCACCGCGGTGTCCGACCTGCAGGCCGCGCTGCAGGCCAACTCCAGCATCAAGGGGATCTACGCGGTCTACTCGTACGACGGCGGAGCGGCGGGCCAGGCCGTCCAGTCGGCTAACGACAAGGGCAAGGTCACGATCATCTCCGACGACGGCGAGTCGGACACCGTCGCGGACGTCAAGAGCGGCCTGATCGCCGCCTCGATCCTGCAGCGGCCGTATTACCAGGGCTTCATGCTCGCCTACGTGCTCGCGGCGGACAAGGTGCTCGGCACCAGCGCCACGATGGCGCTGGTCAAGCCGTACTTCGTGCCTGGCCCTGGCAACACCCTGAGCACCGGGGTGGGCGTCATGACCGAGGCGAACGAGGGTGACTTCGCGAGCTTCTGGAGCAGCATCGGGATCTCGGCCCAGTGACAGATTCACCGGTGGAGCACGGGGTGCAGGGCGACGCCGACGGCGTTTCCCTGCACCGCGTGTCTAAGACCTACGGACTCGCCACCGTGCTGCAGGTCGAGGACCTGGTCTTCCCGTTCGGGAAGGTCGTCGGCCTGGTCGGCGAGAACGGGGCCGGGAAGTCGACCCTGCTCGGCATCCTGGCGGGCACGGTCGCCCCGAATCCGGGCGGCGTGGTGTCGATCAGCGGCGAGCAGCTGGAGACCGGCTCGCCGATCGCGAGCCAGACGGCCGGGGTCGCGATGGTCTCCCAGGAGTTCCCCCTGGTCGGCCAGCTCAACGTGACCGAGAACCTGACGCTGGGCAACCGGCCGAAGGACGCCCGCAGGCTGTTCTACGACCGGAAGGCAACCACCGCCGCCGCCCGGCGGATGATCGCGGCGGTCGGGCTCGACGTCGATCCACGGACCCCGGTCTCCTCGCTGTCCATCCCGACCCGGCAGATGCTCGAGGTGGCGAAGGCACTCGGCCGGGACCCGCGGCTGCTGATCCTCGACGAGCCCACCTCCGCGCTCGGACCGACCGAGGCCGAGGCGGTGATCAGGATCGCCCGGGAGCACGCGGCCCGGGGCGGGGCCGTGATCTTCGTCGGCCACCGGCTGGAGGAGGTCCGGGAGGCGGCTGACCAGGTGGTGGTGCTCCGCAACGGGCGTCTGGTAGCCGAGATGGACGTCGCCGAGGCGACCGACGAGCGACTGATCAGGGAGATGGTCGGGGTTGAGCACCTCGCGTCGGTGACCGCCGACCGAACCGGGCCGGTGCGGCCGGTTCCGGTGTTCACCGCCTCGGGGCTCGCTGCCCCCGGTCTGGGCCCGATCAGCCTCAGCGTCAACCAGGGCGAGGTGCTCGGCGTGGCCGGCCTTATGGGAGCGGGCCGGAGTCGCCTCCTGCATACGATCTTCGGCGCGATCGCGCGGACCGACGGCTCGATGACGCTGGCTGGCCGGCCGTACGCGCCGCGGTCGCCCGGGGACGCGGTGGCGGCCGGGGTTGCCCTGGTGCCGGAGGATCGCAAGCAGCAGTCGATCATCGCGATCGCCCCGGTGCGGTGGAATGTCACCCTTGCCACGCTGCGGGGCCTCACCCGGCGCGGGTTCTTCTCGCCGCGTTCGGAGAAGGCCGCGGCGAGTGAATTCGTGAAGGTGACCGGGGCGCGGATGGCGTCGATCGAGCAGCCGATCGGGTCGCTGTCGGGGGGCAATCAGCAGCGGGTCATCTTCGGCAAATGGTTCGCGGCGGCACCGAAGCTGCTGCTGCTGGACGAGCCCACCCGAGGCGTCGACGTCGGCGCCAAGGCCGAGATTTACGAGCTTATCGACCAGGCCCGGGCCCGGGGCATGGCCGTGATTGTCGCGTCCTCCGAGCTGGAAGAGCTATTTCACCTGTCCGATCAGATCGTGGTGCTCAGAACGGGCCGAATAGGCCGGGTCCTTGCCCGCGACGAATTCTCGAAAGAGCGCGTGCTGCTCACCGCAGCCGGAGTGAAGGAAAGCCCGTGAAGACGGAACAAGCGGAGACGTCAAGCAACGACCGCAACGACGCGCTGGCCGGCCTGGCCGAGGGTGGCGCGGGCGCGCCGGGCTGGCTCAGGAAAATCACCGATATCCCCGAATTCGGGGTGGTCGCCGCCTGCGTACTGGTGTTCATCATCGTCACGCTGCTCCATCATGACTTCGCCGACATCGCCAACCTCCAGGTCATCGGGCTCGACCTGGCCGACTACGGCATCCTCGCGGTCGGCGTCAGCATGGTCATCATCACCAGCGGCATCGACCTGTCGCCGGGATCGATGGTGGCGTTCTGCTCGATGTGCTCGGCTTATGTCGACGTCAACTGGCACTGGCCGGTCGTGTTCTCGATCCTGGCCTCGCTTGGCATTGGCATGGTGGTCGGGTTCCTGCACGGCTGGTTCATCACCCGGCTGGACGTCCCGCCGTTCGCGATCACGCTCGTTACCTTGACGGCGGCCGCAGGCGGCGCGCTCGCGCTGACCCAGGGCCAGCCGATCAGCGGCGTGTCGACGTTCTACGACAAGCTGACGCTCTACGACGCGTTCCAGGTGCCGATCCCGGTCGTCATCTTCGTCGTGGTCGCGTTCCTGGCCTGGGTGCTGATGGAGCGGACCTACATCGGCCGCCAGATCTACGCCGTCGGCGGCAACCGGGAGGCGGCCCGGCTGGCGGGCATCCCGATCAACCGGCGGCTGATGCTGACCTACATCGTCAGCGGCGCCTGCGCCGGCCTGGTCGGGGTGCTGGTCATCGGGCGGATCGGGGTCGGCGACCCGAGCGTCGGCAGCGGCTGGGAGCTGGACGCGATCGCGGCCTCCGTCATCGGCGGCGTATCGCTCTACGGCGGCGAGGGCCGCATCGTCGGCGCGGCCGCCGGCGCGCTGCTGCTGATGCTGATCAACAACGCGCTGATCGTCCTCAACGTCTCGCCGTTCTACCAGCAGGTCGCGCTCGGGCTGGTGCTCGGCATCGCGATCGTGGCCGACCGGATCCGGGCCCGCAGCCGCGGCCGGGCCAGGCGGGGACTGCCGGTGTTCGGGGCGCAGGGCGCACCGCTGGCGGCCGCCTCCGGCGCCTCGGCCGAGGCGGGCGGGCAGACGCCGCCGCCTGAGTAGCTGTTCCTGACCCGCCCGGATGGGGCGGGCGTCGATGCCGTCCCCTCTACGGCGTCGGCGCCCGCTCCTTTTTCATGTCGACTGTGAACGGTAACACGAATTCCTATGGAGACCTTGACGTAAGTTCTTGGGCGAGTCATATTAAGGCCAATCGAGCTGCATTACTGCCGGCGTACGACTCATCCCCTGGAGGTCTATTTTCAAATCTTATTCGAAGCATTCAATGTTACCGGTCACATGAGTCAGTTTGCTTTCACTTGGATAAGGCGGACTGGTCTTCTTGGCGAGCCGGTCAATTTCCAGTGCCAGCTTTCAGAGAGGATAGTCAATTGCAATTCAGGACAGGATTCCGTCAGGTACGGCGCCGTTTGTTGACGGCGGCGGCGGCCGTCGCGCTCGGGTTGGGCGCCATAGTCGCCGCGGGCGTCACCGTCGGCGTGGGCGCCGGCTCGGCGAGCGCGGCGACGCAGGAGCCGTGCGACATCTACGCCGCCGCCGACACGCCCTGCGTGGCCGCGCACAGCACCACCCGCGCGCTGTACGCCGCCTACGACGGGCCGCTGTACCAGGTGCGCCGTGCCTCCGACGGCACCACCACCGACGTCTACCCGCTGAGCGCGGGCGGGGCGGCCAACGCGGCCACCCAGAACTCGTTCTGCTCCGGGACCACGTGCGTCATCACCGAGATCTTCGACCAGAGCGGCCACGGCAACAACCTGACCGACGCGCCGGCCGGCGGCGCGGCGGGAGGCCCCGACGGCCTCGCCAACGCCAGCGCCGCGCCGACCACGGTCGACGGCGAACCGGTGTACGGCGTGTACATCGCCGCGGGCGACGGCTACCGCGATGACGACACGACCGACATCGCCACCGGCAACGCCTCCGAGGGCGAGTACGACGTCGTCGACGGCACGCACTACGACGGCGGCTGCTGCTTCGACTACGGCAACGCCGAGACCAACAACGACGACGACGGCGACGGCACCATGGAAGCCATTTACTTCGGCAACATCAAGGTCTGGGGCTACGGCACCGGCAACGGCCCCTGGATCATGGCCGACATGGAGAACGGCCTGTACTCCGGCGCCAACGCCGGCTACAACGCCAACGACCCCACCACCAGCTACCGGTACACCACCGCCATGGTCGAAGGCGGCGCGAACCAGTGGGCCATCCTCGGCGGCAACGCCCAGTCCGGCACCCTCGCCACCGACTACAGCGGAGTTCGCCCCTCCGGCTACAACCCGATGAAGAAGCAGGGCGCGATCATCCTCGGCATCGGCGGCGACAACAGCGACGGGTCGTCCGGCACCTTCTACGAGGGCGTCATGACCACCGGCTACCCGACCGCCGCGACCGAGGCCGCCGTCCAGGCCAACATCGTCGCGGCCGGCTACGGCGGGTCGTCAGGCAGCAGCGGGGCGACCGGCACGATCGTGGCCGGCGACGACAGCTCCGACTGCGTCGACAACAACAACGCCAGCGCCACCGACGGCAACAAGATCCAGATGTGGGCCTGCGACGGCAACACCGCCGCGCAGAACTGGACCGTCAACAGCAACGGGACGCTCACCATCGACGGCGGCTGCATGGACATCACCGGCGCCAAGTACACCGACGGGACGCTGATCGAGTGGTGGCCGTGCAACGGCGGCGCTAACCAGCAGTGGGAGGCATCGGGCGGCGAGCTGGTCAACCCGACGTCCGGCATGTGCCTCGACGACCCCGGCTTCAACACCGCCGAGGGGACGCAGCTCATCCTCTACTCGTGCAACGGCGGCAGCAACCAGAAGTGGACCCTGCCTTAGCGACTGAGTGTCCAACGGACGCCTGATGCGCCCACCCGGATGGGCGCACCGAATGGGGCCAAGTGCGCGTTTGGGCCGGCAAGAGCGAGCCCAGGCGCGCATTTGGCATACCTGCGCGGGGCCGGCGGAGCTGGGCGGGGCGGGCGGGGAAAGGCGGAGCGGACGCGGAAGGCAGGGCGGACGCGGAAGGCAGGGCGGACGCGGAAGGCAGGGCGGACGCGAAAGGCAGGGCGGACGCGAAAGGCAGGGCGGACGCGAAAGGCAGGGCGGACGCGAAAGGCAGGGCGGACGCGAAAAGCAGGGCGGACGCGAAAAGCAGGGCGGACGCGAAAAGCAGGGCGGACGCGAAAGGCAGGGCGGACGCGGAAGGCAGGGCGGACGCGGAAGGCAGGGCGGACGGGAAAGGCGGGAAACGAAGCTGGGCGGGGTGCGTGGGGAAGACGGGAAGGGCGAGAAAGGCGACAAAGGCGGGGTGGGGTGAGCGGGGGCTAGCGCGGGCGAATGCCGGTCCGCAGCGTGATCACGAAGGATTTATGTGCTTATAAGATAATTTTCTTTCGCCATGACAAAAGGCTTCGTGATCATGGGGTGGGCGGGGGTGGGCTTGGCTGTGCGAGCATTTCCGTCGTGATCTCTCGTCACACGAGCACGTCGGGCATCAGGGGTGCGGCGGGTAATTGTGAATCGACTATGAGGCGTCGGTTGGGAGGCCGAAGGAGGCGAACGTCTCGGCTGCGGTGGATTCGTCGAGCAGGAACGCGGTGACCGCCGCGATCTTGTCGCCGTCGAGGGTGAGCACGTCGATGACGGCCGGCTGGTAGCGGCCGGTGGCGGTGTCGAACAGGTAGCATCCCACGGCCAGCTGTCCGTTCGCGTAGGTGGCCCGGTGCTGCCAGCGCTCGAGCAGGGGACCGCGGACGAGCCACTCGCGCAGTGATTCGCGGCCCTGGTACCAGGTCGGCGTCGGCGGCATGCACCAGGTGGCATCGTCGGTCAGCATCCCCAGCAGCGCGTCGACGTCGCCCGTCTCCAGCGCGGTCGCGTACCGGTGGGCGAGGTCGGCGACCGCCCGGTCGCCGAGCGCGCGCAGGGCCTCCTGCTGGCTGCGCGCGGGCAGCCCGGCGCCGGCGGTCGACCGGGCCCGCTGGAGGGCGCTGGTGACCGACGCGACCGTGGTCTCGAGCTGGAGGGACGCCTCCGCCGCGGTGAAGCCGAGCACGTCGCGGAGGATGAGCACCGCGCGCTGCAGCGGCGGCAGTTCCTGGAGCAGGATCATGAACGCGATCTCGACGCTCTCCCGCTGCTCGTACCGGGACTCGGGCGACGTCGGGCTGGCGGTAAGCCACTGATCCGGGCACGGCTCGAGCCAGATCGGGTCGTTGACGACCTCTTGCATCGGCCCGCCGATCTCGGCCGCCGGCCCGAAATCGGCGGGCAGCTCGCGGCGAGAGCGGTGCCTGGTGATGTCGAGGGTGGTGTTGGTCGCGATGGAATAGAGCCAGGAGCGGATGCTGCTGCGGCCCTCGAACTTGTCCAGCCCGCGCCAGGCCCGCAGCAGCGCGTTCTGCACGGCGTCCTCGGCGTCCTGGACCGAGCCGAGCATCCGGTAGCAGTAGGAGCGCAGCTCGCCCTGGTACGTCCCGGCCAGTTCCGCGAACGCGTGCTCGTCGCCCGACCGGGCGCTTTCGAGGAGGGCCGCCTCGTCAAAGCCACTCATCACCATGCCGCTAGGACTCCCCCGGCGGCGCGAAATCATCGGCCTCAGCCTGGCGAACTGCTTCGGCCGGGAGGCTCACCACGATCGGGGCGGGTTTCGCTCGCCGTCAGCGGCTCGGCCCGACCCTAATCGAACTCCGCCGCATCCCAGTCGAAGGCCTCGCCGATCCGCTGCAGTTCACTCCTGGTCTGCTCGTCGCACAAGGCGCCGCGCTGCCCGGCCTCGTAGCACTCTCGCGCGGTCACGCCCAGCTTCCGGGCGGCCGCGTAGTCGGCGGACAGGTCCGTATCGAACATCGCCGGGTCGTCGGTGGACACCGAGCAGACCACGCCGGCCGCCTTCAGCGCCGGCAACGGGTGGTCGGCCAGCGAGGACACCACGCCGGTGCGCAGGTTGGAGATCGGGCACACGTCAAGGACCACGCCCCGCGCGGCCAGTTCCCGCATCAGGCCAGGGTCATCGGCGGCCCGGACACCGTGCCGGATCCGGCCCGCGCGCAACGTGTCGAGCGCGCCGCGAATCGATGACGGGCCCGCCGCCTCGCCGGCGTGCGGCACCGAGCCCAGTCCGCCTTCGCGGGCGATCTCGAACGCGCGCGCGTACGGTTCGGGCGGGTACTGCGCCTCCGGGCCGCCCAGGCCGATGCCGACCACGCCGCGGTCGCGGTAGGCCACCGCGTGCCGCGCTGTCAGCTCAGCGATCTCCAGCGAGCACCCGCGGGGTATGTCCGGGGTGAGCCGCACCTGAACGCCGTGCTCCTCGGCCGCCTGCCGGGCGCCATCGCAGTAGCCCGCGAACACCTCATCCCAGCCGGCGCCGCGCCCGACCGGCTCAGCGGGGGTGAAGATGCCCTCGAGATAGACCGCGCCGTGGCTGGCCGCCTCGGCCGCGTAGTCCGTCACGACCTGGCGGAAGTCCTGTTCGGTGCGCAGCGCCCGGGTGGTCAGCCGCCACACCTCGATGAAATGCTCGAAGTCGCGGAACTGATAGAGCCCGGCCAGCCCTTCGACCGTGCTCGCTGGCAGCGGCAGGTCGTTGCGCTGGGCGATCTGCAGGAGCGTCCGGGCCCGGACCGAGCCTTCCAGGTGGACATGCAGCTCGATCTTCGGGAACATCGGGGGACGGGCCACGCCCCCGGGAACCGCCACATTGACGTTGATGCTGCTCACGAGCGCCTCCTCGATCGGAGGCGCCCTTATCAGCTCACGGACAGGGCGAGCGTGGCGGAAAGACCCGTCGCAGCGCCACTCGCCCTGCCCGCCCAGTATGCCACCGCGGTCGTGAAGGTGGCATGCGCGGCGCGTGGCACGCTCGCATTTCGCATGAGTTGATGTTCGACGTCCGGGGGGCGGGCCATGGAGGAGCGATCGGGCGCAGGCTCTTCGGCTGAAGCGGGGCAGGTCAACCGTTGGCGATTCCGGGGAGAGCGCCGACGGCTCATAGATTGCCTTGAGGGCGGGCCTCAGGACGCTAGGCGATCATCCGGTGCAGGGCCAGAACGGAACGCCAGTTGCGTTCGGTGCCCTGAACCTGCAGGGCGCGTTCGAAGAATGCGGCGGTTCTGGGGTTGCCGTGCACGCCGTTGACGTAGTCGACGTACACGTGCGTTCCGATTACCCGGCCGACCGGCCACAGCGCTGTGTCGGCGGACAGCGCCGCGACCCGGTCGGGAGCCGGCTCGGCGGCCAGGAAGATGACCCGGACGAGGTGCGGGCGGGCGTCCCCCTGGGTCGCGAACGGATTCGCCGCCACCGCCCCCTGCAGCTGCTCAACGTCGCGCGCGATGACCATGGTGTCAACGCTGAACTCGTCCCTGACCACGTCGTGCACCAGACGGGACAGCTCGCCGCCGCACAGCCCGGACCGCGCGATGACGTTGCCGCTCTGCAGGTAGGTGCTCACACCGCTCAGCCCCGCTGCGGCAAGCGCGGAACGCAGCCGGGGCATCGAGACCTTGTTGCGCGCGCCCAGGTTGACAGCCCGCAGGAGGAACACCCACGTGTGCATGAAAACAGACAATATTGCACGATTGGATGGGCGGGCAGTCGGCCGCACCCTCCGGTGAACGTCAGCTTCCCCACGCAGCGAGTCTATCCAGGCCGGTCTAGCAGCAGCTTGGCGTGTGTGTTCTAATAGTTCGGTGGATGATGGCAACCTGACGAACGATCTTCCGGTCTGGTGGCCGTACCCGTCCTCGTGCGGGCACGGGCATCCGTGGGGCCCGGGCAAGATCATCGTCGCCTTCCGGCGCTGCACGTGCGTCGGCGACGAACCCGGGAAGGGCCACACGGTGGTCTACTGCCGGGCCGACGGATGCCGGTACCGGTGGTGCACGCCGGCGCACGATCCCCGCTTCGGTGTGATCAATTGACGTCATTCGGCGGTCGGCCGGACTTATCGGCGCTCAGGCGGGCGAGGATGCGCAGGCCGCCCTAGTGGCAGGGCGAAGCGGCGGAGTGAGCGGCTAGACTCTGCGCAGAACGGGCTGTAGCGCAGCTTGGCTAGCGCGCGTGCTTTGGGTGCACGAGGCCGCGGGTTCGAATCCCGCCAGCCCGACTTCAGGTACCCGAATTCAGGTATCCGACCGGTCGTAACGGGAGACCATGATCAGGGCGGCGACGAAAACCGCGATCATGGCGATGAGCAAGGCCAGTTCCGCCGTGGACGCGGTGGCCTCGCTGGACAGGACGAAGAGGACCCGCCTGATCACGGCGACCAGGCCGACGGCGAGCAGCGGCTGGGTGACCAGGTGGTGGGCGCGCAGTGACAGCACCACCGTGTGCATGATCTCCACCAAGATCAGCACCAGCAGCACGCGGTTGAGCAGGTCCACCACCGCGGCTTCGACCGAGCCGTTGAACACGCCCCTGAGGAAGTCAACGACGCCGAGCACGAGCACCACCACGGCCAGCAGCGCCAGCAGTACTCCGACAATCACGGACAGGAAGTCCTGCGCGTGCTCAAGCACCCAGATGACGCCGGCCACCCCGGCAGGATGCCGCTCTTTATCGTCAGACATACGGCCCATTATGGGCATAACCAGCACGACTTGCGGTTTTTGTTGGCTGCCGGTATCTCCGGGCTAGCTGGCCTTGGTGCGCTGGCTGGGTTGGCTGGGTTGGCCGGCCTGGCTGGGGACGGCGATGTCGAGCGTGTCGAGTCGGGCCGCCTCGGCGGTGTCGTCGTCGGGCTCGGTCTGCGACTTGCGCTCCGCCGCGACGCGGCCTATGTAGGCGTCGACCTCACGCTTCTTCTCGGCGTCGTCCCAGCCGAGGACGTCGGCCATCAGGTCGGCGACCTTCGGGGCGGCGGCCACGCCGCGGTCCCAGGACTCGATCGAGGTCCGGGTCCGGCGCGCGAGCACGTCGTCCACGTGGCGGGCGTCCTCGTGGGTGACGGCGTAGCGGGCCTCGACCGCGAGGTAGTCGTCGGCGCCGGGGAGCGGCTCGGCCAGCGACCGGTCCGCGCGGATCATGTCGAGCAGCTCGTGGATCAGCGAGCCGTACCGGTTGAGCAGGTGCTCCACCCGGGCCACGTGAATGCCGGCCCCGTCCGCGAGCGACTGGCGCTGGTTCCACAGCGCGTGGTAGCCCTCGGCCCCGACCAGCGGCAGGTCGGCCGTGACCGACTCCGGCACCCGGGCGTCCATCGTCCGCGCGGCCTCGTCGACCGC
>Ga0335074_10010898_pt1 | contig 12716 bp, 9 predicted proteins | sample Lox_Sample_23_FD_206715 | JGI IMG/M metagenome (GOLD analysis project Ga0335074, IMG submission 206715) | Soil microbial communities from Loxahatchee National Wildlife Refuge, Florida, United States - Lox_Sample_2.3 | ecosystem: Environmental > Terrestrial > Soil > Wetlands | place: USA: Florida...
GTCCCGGCAAGCCGTAATACGAGGCCGAGGCCGTCAAAACCGCCGAAATCGGGGCCGTCGTACTTGGCGCTCTCCCAATAGGCGCTCTGGTTGTCGCTGACGACGTTGCCGAGGCCTCCCAAGTCGTCGTCTGCGTGGTTGCCCCTTTGGGCCAGCTCGTAGACGTCGGTCACCGAAAGGGCCGGGTACTTACCCTTCGCTGGTAGGGGGGCCGTCGACGGCACGGCATTGTCCCCACCGGACTGGCCTGCCGAACGTCCTTTGTTTGCATCCGGCCCGTGCCTGAACACGGTGAGAGCCACAGCCGAACCCGCCAGCAGCATTGACACCACGACCACCGCCGTTATCCGCCCACTACGGTGACGCGGACGGGCGGGGCCGAGCGCTGCGGGCCTGCGCTGCTCGTCGCTCGGCAGAGCAAGAGTCCCGCCAGACGTCCGCGGCCCTGAGACGACCGGGGCCCCGCTGTCCGAGGGCCGCGAAGAAGGCGGAGCGACATGGGCCTGCGCCCCGGGCGAGGGCGACTTACCGTTGGAGCTGGGCTGGACCGTGGCCGCCGTACCCACGGGGCGACCTTCGATGCTCAGGTGCAGCTCGCCTCCCGGGTCGGCCGCCGGCGAGCCCATGCGCTTGCGGATGTTGTTGAGCGCCCCTCCGAGGGCCAAGGCCGACCCGATCCTTTGTGCGGGCTCTTTGACCAGCATGGAAGCTACGAGATCACCGAGCCCATCGGGGAGGGACGGCCTCAGGTCGCCGACGCTGGGAGGCGGCTTTTGGACGTGGGCAAGCGCGGTGGCGATATCCGTGTTCTCGTGGAAGGGGGGCTCCCCGGCAAGCATTTCGAAAAGGACGACGCCGAGCGAGTAGATGTCCGCCCGCCCATCGGGCTCCTGTCCCTGCACCTGCTCAGGCGAGACGTACTTGGGGGTCCCGAGGAACGTCCCGTTAGCCGTAAGGTCCCCACTGAGTGCGGCCGCCTTCGCGATGCCGAAATCTGCGACCTTTACGCGGAAAATACCTCCTCCCTCGTCCCGCAGGAGCACGTTGGCAGGCTTGATGTCCCGGTGGACGAGCCCGTGAGCATGCGCGTGAGCAAGAGCGTCGGTCACCTGGGACGTTATTTCGAGCGCCAACCCGGCAGGCAGCGGCCCGGAGCGCAGCATGAGGTCACGCAGGGTCTCTCCGGGGACGAGCTCCATCACAATGAAGGCTGTACTGGGCTGGTCCGGCCATGCCATTTCGATGCGTTGCTGCTCATCGCGTGCCCACCGGCTCGACAACAGCGTGCCGGGCGAGGCGCCGTCGTCGCCTATGGCTTCGACGCCGGCGTCGAAAATGGCGACGATCCCAGGGTGGACGAGGCGAGCCGCCGTGACGGCCTCCCTCCTGAAGCGCTCGCGCAGCATCGGGTCAGCGGCAAGGTGGGACAGCAGCATCTTGACGGCCACGGGCCTGCTCAAGACATCGTCGCGGCCTTCCCAAACCTCTGCCATGCCGCCTCGTGCCAAAAGGCGCACAAGACGGTACCGCCCGGCCAAAGCACGTGGCACTCCTGGTGCAACGCCTGCCACGACCAAACAGGCTATCGCCTCTTGGTAGCTGTGGGCTTGCCATAGTGCCTACAGCCGGGGTGACGGCCGGGCGCTTGCGACAGGCCCTGGCCGCTTAGCTCACCTGTCGCGGGCCACCCACGCCACGCCGATAGCCCCCGGCCCGGCGTGAGTGCCGACGACTGGGCCGATGTCCCCGACGACCCTCGGGTGGTCAGTCTCGATGTCGCCCAACATCTCGAGGAACTCTGGAAAATCAGGCGCATTGGCGCTCATCGCGGCCAGTCGTTCGACAGGGGCGACGGCACGGACCTTGTCCGCCAGGTAATGCAACGACCGAGCGCGTGTTCGCTGGCGAGATTCTTGCTCTACAACACCATTGCGCACCTCGACGACGGGCTTGATGGAGAGGAGCGTGCCGAAGGCAGCCGCGGCACCGCCGATACGGCCGCCTCTCCTGAGATTTTCGAGGGTATCGATCGCCCCGAAAACGGACAGCCTCTCCCTCGTGGACTCCGCCGCTGCAACCACTTCTGCCATGGCGGCCCCACCGGATGCGGCCTGCGCGACCGCCATGCAGATCATGCCCTCGCCGATCGTTGCGCTCAGCGAATCGACGACGGTGACCGGCAAGGTGGTGAACTCCCGGGCGGCGTGGCTTGCGGCTTCGTTACTGGCAGAGAGCTTCGAAGACAACGTCACACAGACAACCCCCTCTGCCCCTGCCGCCTCGAGGGCCCCGAACGCGGCCGCGAACGCACCTGGCGACGGCGCCGAAGTCTCGGGGAGCGTCGGTGACACTGCACAACGCGCCCAGAACTCCTTGGTCGTCAGCTCCTCGCGGTCAACGAACTCGGTTTCCCCGAACCGGACCCGCAAGGGCACGAGCACGACACCCAGATCCGCGGCAAGCGGCGAGGGGAGGTCGCACGCGGTGTCGCAAACTACGCCAACCGTCAAAGCTTTTCCTCCTTCGGGACAGAGCCGGTCAGCCGGTCAGCCTCCTTGAAGCCGGGGCCCCAGATTGCCAATAGGCGTGCCGTGCGCAGCGGAGCTTAGCCCGACGGTGCTCTGGGGCCTGGTTTTCGGGGTGAGCTCCCGGGCACCGGGGCGACGCGGAGCCATGCCTCATGACCAGGACATACCTCGTCAGGGCGCGGGAGATCTGTGCCGCGCCATGAGGCCGGTCAGCTCACTCGTCCGGAGCAGCCGAGCCGATGTGTAAAAAACTGCCCCGCCCGCCCCGATCACAAGGCAAAGACGCAGAGCGGACAATGCAACCGAGCTGGGAGCGGGGACCAACCGAAGTACGACCCACACGGCCCCTGCCATCACGCCCGTTGCAGCGAATACCTTCGCCCACCAATTCGCGGCCACTGTAACCCGGGCGCTCTCACGCAGCCGCCACCAGGCAAACGGGAGCGCCAAGGTATACCCGCCGATCCACGCAGCCGTGAGGCCGCGCGCCCCGAAGGCTGGGTACGCAGCGGCCGCCGCCACAACCGTGATGGTATTTTCGAGCACGTACAACCAGAACATCGAGCGGGTGTCCTGTTTGGACTGGAAAGCCCGCATCAAAAGGAGGTAGGTACTAAAACCCGGGAGCCCGAGAGCGAAAATGGCAAGCAGCACCCACGTCAGGTGGGCGGACGGCGCTGCGAAATTGCCGTGAGCGAGAGCCAGGACCACGACTGGCCGGGCGACAAGCGCGTAGCCGACGCCGGCGGGGACGACGAGCAGGACCGTTACGCGCACGGCCTGGCTCATCCGGGAGGCAAAGCGCTCCCGTTCCCCGTTCGACCATAATTCTGCGAGGTCGGGCGCCACTGCATAGGCGATCGAGACAGCCAGCACAGCGTGCGGCAGGAGCATAAACGCATACGCATAGCTGAAAGCCGAGAAATTGCCTCCCGTGCGGAGGAACAGCACCGTCACAAGAGTGAAGGAAACCTGGTTCGCGACGACGGCCCCGAGAGTCCAGCCCGAGAGCCTCCCGATAGTTCGCAGGGCCTGGTGGCTCGGGAGCCAGCGCAGCCGCAAGGGGATGCCTGCACGAAAGATAGCCGGCAACTGGGCCAAAAGTTGTGCCAAATAGCCTGCGGTCGTCCCGATCCCGACGACTGCAAGAGCAGTGGTGTCCTTCCTGTAAGCGCCGACGGTACCGTGAGGGAGCAGCCTGTCTGCGACCACCAGGGCAGCAATTGTCACGACATTTGCGACGACGGGGCTGAAGGCAACGGCCGCGAAACGGCGCCGCGCGTTCAGCAACGCCGTCGTCAGTGTGATCAACCCGATGAAAAGCAACTGCGGCGTAAACAACTTGAGCCACGCAGTCGCCAGTGCCTTTTCGGCCGACGTCTGCGCGCCGGGGTGTTTTGCCAGGAAGTAGAAGTCGATGACGGCCGGGGCACAGAGCCAAAAAAGCAAGGTGGCCACTATCAGTACGACGGTCAGGAAACAGACCACCGCCGGCACTGCGTCGTCGTCTTCATGGCGGTCGTGGCGGCCGAGGGACTGCATGAGGACCGGCAGCAGCGTCGCCGACAACACCCCGCCCAGGAGCAGTTCGTAGATCGTGTTCGGCACCGTGTTGGCCTGGTTGTAGGCATCCGAAAGCGTGCCCTGCCCGAGGACCCAGGCAACCGCGAGCACACGGCCAAACCCGCTGAGCCGGGACAGGGTCGTCCCCACAGCCATAACGACCGCGTTCCTGGCAACCGTGGGAGCCCCCGCTGCCCGCGCCGGGACGAGCGGCGGACCGGCGGGCCCTGGAGCGACGGCCGCAACGGCTGCGGGGTGGTCGACGTAAGCGGTGGGACGACCGGCGGCGGGCCCTGGCAGCACCGTCAGGACCTTCGAGACCCGGACCCGCGTCGGCCCGTCTCGGCCCGGGTGAGCCGCCTCCGGGCCCAGTGGCCCGTTTGACAGCGCGGTCCTCCGTCTCAGCCGGGCGCCATGCGCCCGGGGCGGCTCGCACGAGCCGGTGTGCCGGCGGGGATGGGAACAGCCGGCGTTGGCTGGGAGGCTTCTCCGTCCGAAGCTCGCGGCACAAGCTTGCGCGCCCGGCGGCCGTGACGTGCATTGCGGGCCCACCAAACTGCCAGGAAAAACGCCGCCCCCGCCATCACGGCGAGCGCCACGCCGCTCGTCGCAGTCGAGCGGACCGTGTCCGTGCTCTTGGCGATCTCGAAGTCGCCGTTTGGCGTCCCGAGCGCAAGTGACAGCTGGAAGACCCCGCTCGTCCTCACGGCGACAGGGATCTGGAGAGTGGTCGTCTTGGTGATGGTGAGAGCGCAACTTTCCGAACCCGCTCCGATGGGGGAGCAGGCCCCTTCCCTGAACTTTTCGGGTACGAAGCTCAATTCGTCGCTCGAGAGCAGCAGCCGGACGGTGGCGGGCGCGGAAGAGGTGTACAGGATCGCGAGCGGCAGGCGGCTGTCGTGAGAGGTCAGGGTGATGGATGCCGGAGCAGGCAGGCGGATCCTGGCAAGTTGCAGACGGGCAGCATTGTCTGCGGCCGTGATGATGGCGGCTCGTTGCTTCCCGTTGAACACAGACGAGAGGCTCACCAGGAGCTGCTGGTCGAGGGCGCTCACGGCCGGGGAGGCTCCCCCGTACACGTCGCCATCGGCGGAGACTTCGTCCGCCGCCTGTTGCAGCCCGCCCGCCCCTTCCAGCTGAGCCCCCTCCGTCGGCCCTTCGAGCGAGCGTTGCATGCTGGTAGCCGGGACCTGGGAGAACTCTTCCGCCAACGTCGTTGCCTGGACCAACGGGTCGCCCTGCAGCCCTGAGAGCACGACGGTGAGGAACACGGGGCTCACGACGGTGCCGGCGGCGGGCAGCAAGACGACCCCGCGACGGTCCCCGGGCGCTTCGAGGTCGATCATCGCCAGCTCGGCGAGGACCTGGTTGGCGACAAGGACCGCTTGACCGGGCGCCGATGCTCCGGCAACGCGCGAGGAGAGCTCGGTGTCTGCTCCGATCACCTCGAGGGAGGTACCGCCCTCTCGCATGCTGGCAGGCTCCGCGAATGTCAACCCCAGCTGCGTAGCCGGGAGCGGGCTGAGATCTGCCTCCGGCACCGTCACCTGGCGCGCGCCGGAGGACACCAGGGCGGCCAATGTCGTCGGGTCGGTCCCATCAGGGAAAGCCCACACACGAGTGCCCGGCGAGCTGCCGAGCAGGTCCCCGAGGGCCGAGCTACCTTCTGCCAGCTCCGTGGCGAGGTCAGCCGAAAGCCCCGAGCTCACAAGGCTGGGCATGTCGACTGGCAGCGCTGTCGACGGGAGCAGTTCGTCACCCGAGCCGATTGCTGAGCGTAAGGCTGCGACGGCAGCCTTACCCTCCGGGCCGGCCCGGGCCATCGCCTCGACCGTAGCCACGTCGGCTGCCACCGTCATCGGGACATGGTGTGCGGCGAGCTGCGCAGTGTCCGATGCAAGCTCGGCCTCGGCAGGACCGGGCAGGAGCCCTGGCGCGCCGGTTTGCGGATTGACGGGCACCGAGGCTGCCACTGGTATGACGAAGCTGGCTCGAAGCGGTTGGAGGCTGCTGGCATCCTTGCCCGCGTAGACAAGGAAGGTAGTAAGGGGCTGGCCGACCCGGACGCCCTCCGGCAACTTCTCGAGGAAGACCTGTACCGGGTAGACCCCTGTGCCGAGCGACAGAGCACCGAGAGGGATCTCGACCTCGGCTCCCCCGTCCGGCCCTCGTGCGAGGTCGCTCAGGGGGACCGGCCCCGTCGGAGGCGAGTAGAGGTAATTGGAGACCTGGCCGGCGAGCGCTGCTTGGAACTCGGAACGAGCACTGAGAGCTCCGTAAAGGACGACGGCCAGCGACTCGGTGGAAGCGTCACTTGCCGTGACCTGGAGCTCCATGTCGAACGTGCTCTGAGCAGGCCCGACCCAAGCTGTCTGAGACAGCAGCTCGAGCGAATCGGGGCCGGCGAGTACGTCGGGCCGAGGTGGTTGGGGATTTGGCGTGCCGCCGCCGCGCTGGGTTGACGGGGAAGGCGAGGCCGCGGACGGCGGAGAAGCCGGGGCACGCCCGGAAGCACCGGCGGGCGCGGGGGGCCACCAAGCCCCCCAGAGCGCAGTACCCACCGTTAATACAACTGATACAACGAGCGCATGCCCCCGCAGCGGCGCACGCGGTAACGACAAGCCGGGTCGCAGAGCCGCCGGCACGAGCCTCACTTCCGCGCCATGCCTAGTCAGGCACCGTGGCGCCGGTACGAGCCGACAGCACGCACAGGCCGTCGGGATCTTCCCGGAAACCCGCCCAGCGGTAAAGAGCCAGCGCCGCCCCATTGCCTTTCTGCGTATTGACAGCGACGTGGGCGGCACCAGCCTTGCGCAGCCACACGAGCCCGTCCATGAGGAGCCTCTTGCCGAGCCCCCTCCCCTGCGCTTGGGGTACCACTGCCAGACGCTGCACGAAGCCACGCCCGCCCGAAGCTCCGCAGATGGCGTACCCCTCCACCTTGTGCCCCTCACCGAGGACCACGCGGAGCCGGGCACTTTCGGTCGCCCCGAGGGCCTCCCTCAACCCTGCGCGGTCGAGGCGCCAAAACGGGCTGAAGGCCGCGGCGTCGACCTCGAGCACTCCTGTTTTGCGCCAGAACCGTGCCCTTCGCACGGCAGGCCCGGGCGGAGCCGGCGGGAGCGGTGCAGGAGCGTCGAGGACCAAAAGGTGCAGTTGTTCCTGGACCTCGAAACCCGCTTCGACAAAACCTCGCTGCTCGTGCCGCCCCAACGCGCCGGTCACGACTCGCTCGTACCCCTTGGCCGCAAGCGCCTTCAGGCAGTACCGGGCGAACTCGGCAGACACAGGCCGGCCGTCGGGCAGAGGTGCCAGGAAAGCGACCGACCGGTCCGCTCGCCAGCAGCCCGCCCTCGCTCGTTCGCCGCCCATCCGCAGAGTGGTCGCAGCGGTCCCCGTGAGCGGTAAACGGCGCGCCGAAGAGCCCCTTCTGGCCGCTACGAGGGCTTCCTGGCTCATTTGCGCCCGCCCCAGACTAGTGCCGGCTCAACGAGGCGGCAGGACATGCCGATACCGGTAAGTGGTGATCGACCTACCCGCCGTCTTACGCCACGTAGTGGAGCAGGGCGCTTCCGACCTGCACATCAAGGTCGGCTCCGCGCCGAGGGTCCGGATCAATGGCGACCTGCGCATGACCCCGTTCCCCACCGTAGCGCCCGAGGAGTGCGAGGAGCTGGTGCAGGTCATCCTCCCGCCCGAACGCTTGGAGGAGTTCAAGGAGACGGGCGAGGCCGATTTCTCCCTGTCGGTCAGCGGTCTGGGGCGGTTCCGCTGCAATGCTTTCCGCCAGCGCGGCACGGCGGGCCTCGTCCTGCGGCGAGTGCTCCCGAGCGCCCTGTCGGCGACAGACCTCGGGCTCCCCCCGGTCGTGACCAGGCTGGCAGAGGAGCAGCGCGGCCTCGTCCTCGTCACCGGGCCGACGGGCTCGGGAAAGACGACCACCCTCGCCGCCATGATCGACCATATAAACAACAGCCGGTCGGCCAACATCATCACTATCGAGGACCCGATCGAGGTGCTCCACAGGGACAAGATGTCGATCGTCAGCCAGCGCGAGATCGGCACCGATACGCGCAACTGGTCCCAGGCCATGCGCCGGGTGCTGCGGCAGGATCCCGATGTCATCCTCGTCGGGGAGATGCGGGACGCCGAGACGATCCAGGCAGCCCTGTCGGCGGGCGAGACCGGCCACCTCGTCCTTTCGACCCTCCACACGACCAATGCCACCGAGACGGTGAACCGCGTCGTCGACTTTTTCCCGCAATTCCAGCAGCGTCAGGTCCGGATCAGCCTGGCATCAGTGCTACGGGGCGTTGTGAGCCAGCGCCTCGTCCCGCGCGCCGACGGCGTGGGCCGTTGTGTCGCCGTGGAAGCGATGGTCATGACCGGGCGTATATACGACCGCATCCTCGACCCCACCGGGGGCTCGGGCGAAACGATCGAGGACGTCATAGCCGAAGGCGAGTACCACGGCATGGTCACTTTCGACCAGAGCCTGTTCAACCTGTTCAAGGCGGGCGAAATCTCGCTGCGGGCTGCCCTCCAGGCAGCGACGAACCCTCATGACTTCAGGGTCGCGCTGCAGACCGCCGGGCTGCTGCCGGCGGTCTGAGGCACCAGCCGGTTTAAACCGCACGGAGGCAGTCGGGGGGCCCGTAGGCTCGCGGTCGTGGTCCCGGAAAGGCTCATGCCCGTGCTGGGCGAGGCAAATGAGCTGGCGTCTTTGTTCGACAAGTGCGGCGCGCGCCTCTACCTGGTCGGGGGGGCAGTCCGGGACGCGTTCCTCGACCGGCTCGGCCCTGGTAGCGACCTGGACTTCACGACTGACGCGCTGCCTGAGCGCACCGAGCAGATCCTGAGAGGCTGGGCGGACAGCACCTGGTCGCAAGGGAAGCGCTTCGGCACGATCGGCGCTTCTCGTGGGGGACGCCGGGTCGAGGTCACAACCCACCGCTCCGAGGAGTACGACCCCTCGTCCCGCAAGCCCGACGTCGTTTTTTCCACGGCGCTCGAAGCGGACCTTTCGCGCCGTGATTTCACGGTCAACGCGATGGCGATCTCGCTCCCGGACGTCGTGCTCGTGGACCCCTTCAACGGCGTGGCGGACCTGTCCACCAAGACGCTGCGGACGCCGTTGGCAGCTGAGGCGTCGTTCACAGACGACCCGCTGCGGATGCTGCGCGCCGCCAGGTTCATCGCCGACTACGGCCTGGAGCCCGCGCCGGAGATCCTGGCAGCGGTGGGGCGCCTGAGGGGGAGGCTGGACATCGTCTCGGACGAGCGGATCCGGGAGGAGCTCGACAAGCTCATCGTTGTACCCGACCCGTCGGCCGGTTTGTGGTTCCTCGTGAGGACGGGCCTCGCCGAGGAGTTCGTCCCCGAACTACCGGCGCTCGCGTTGGAGCAGGACCCGTTGCACCGGCACAAGGACGTCCTCGCCCACACCATTGCCGTCGTGCAACGGGCCAGGCCCGACCGGCTTGTCCGCCTTGCGGCTCTCTTCCACGACATCGGCAAGCCGAAGACCCGTTCGTTCGGCCCCGGAGGCACCGTCACCTTCCACCACCATGAGCTTGTCGGAGCGAGGATGACGCGGGACCGTATGCGGGCCTTGCGCTACCCGACCGAGGACACCGAAAAGGTCGTGAAGCTCGTGGAACTGCACCTCCGCTTCCACACCTACGGGTTGGGCTGGACCGACAGCGCTGTGCGCAGGTATGTCCGCGACGTCGGCGACCTGTTGGAGCCTCTCAACGAACTGACGCGTGCCGACTGCACGACTCGCAACGCCGCCAAGGCCAAGGCTCTTTCAGACCGCATGGACGAGCTCGAGCGGCGCATAGAGGAACTGAAAGACAAAGAGGAGCTCGCAGCGATCCGCCCGGACCTCGACGGCCTCGAGGTCATGGCGCACCTGGGGCTAAAGCCCGGCCCGGTAGTCGGGCGTGCTCTTTCCTACCTGCTCGAACTGAGGCTCGACGAGGGCCCTCACGCGCACGAGGACGCTCTCGCATTGCTCGACCAGTGGTGGTCGAGCCAACCCGAGGCCGGCCAGAGCGGCTGACCTGGCCGGCTGCGGCGGCGTGCACCGTCAACCGGGTGGCAAGTCAGACGCCTGAAGCAAAATCCTCGACCAGTTGACGGCAAACGTCGTCGTGGTACTGCACCGGCGGGGACTTCATGAAATAGGCGGACGGCCCGAGGAGCGGCCCGCCGATGCCGCGGTCCCTGGCGAGCTTGATGCAGCGCACGGCATCTATCACCACGCCCGCGGAGTTGGGCGAGTCCCAAACTTCGAGCTTCAGTTCGATGTTGAGCGGGGCATCTCCAAAATTGCGCCCTTCCAACCTGATGTACGCCCACTTGCGGTCTTCGAGCCAGTCAACGTGGTCGGACGGCCCGACGTGGATATCCCGAGCCGAGATGCCACGGTCGATTTGGCTTGTTACAGCTTGCGTCTTGGAGATTTTCTTCGATTCGAGGCGCTCACGCTCGAGCATGTTCTTGAAGTCCATATTGCCGCCGAAATTGAGCTGGTAGGTGCGGTCGAGCGCAAGGCCCCGGTCTTCGAAGAGCCGGGCGAGTACCCGATGAGCGATAGTCGATCCCAGTTGGCTCTTTATGTCGTCCCCGATGATCGGCACCCCTGCCTCCCTGAACCGCTCGGCCCATAGCGGGTCGCTGGCGATGAACACGGGTATTGCGTTGACAAATCCTGTCCCGGCTTCGAGGCAACTGCGGGCGTAGTGCTTCTGCGCCTCCTCGGAACCAACGGGGAGGTAGGAGACAAGGACGTCGGCTCCGGCCGAGCGCAGTACCTCTGCGACGTCGACCGGTGCCGCCGGCGACTCTTCGACTGTCTGGCGGTAGTACTTGCCAAGCCCGTCGAAAGTCGGGCCGCGCAGGACCTCGACACCTAGCTCGCCGACATTTGCGAACCGATAGGTGTTGTTTTGCCCCGCCCAGATAGCCTTGCTCACGTCCTGGCCCACCTTCATGTTGTCGACGTCGAACGCCGCCACGACCTCTACGTCCCGTACGTGGTACCCGCCGAGGACGACGTGCATCAACCCCGGGACCCGATCGTGCGGGCTCGAACCGCGGTAATACTCCAGGCCCTGTACCAAAGAACTGGCACAGTTGCCGATGCCCGCGATCGCCAGGCGGATCTTTGACATTTTTGAGACCTTCCTTTTTTGTCGTCGTTACGGTTCAGTCGAGCCTGGAGGCGCCGCAGGCCCTCCGCCAGCGGGGCCACGCGGCCTTTGGAGCTGCGATGCGCTCGCGAGCGGGACGAGCCTTTTTGTTTGCCGCCGCCAGTCCGCCAGCCCATCTGCCCGACCCTCGGCCCCGGCGGTGGCCGGGCCCTCGCCGCGCACCGGATCCCGTTCTTCCCGGATGAGCCTGTCGAGCCAGGAAACGTGGCTCGAAAGCTCTTCTTGCTGGCGCTCGGACAGGACCAGCATGTAACGGTCCTCGCGCCGGGCCCTCGCGCGCGCCGCCATTTGCGCCAGCCTCTCACCGAGCACGGCACGTCGCTGCTCGAGCATGCCGAGGCGAGCCTCGGGGGGCAGATAGCGTGCGAACGCCAACCGGAGGTTGAACGAGCGGTCGTCGTCCCCGCTCTTGCGGCTGTCCGCCAACAAATCCTCGAACATCTGGGCGCCGAGCGGGGTGATGGAGTACACCTTGCGCCGGCGGCTCGAGCGCCGCTCGAGCGGCTCGGCATCGCTTCCGCCATCGCTTGTGCCCCTGCTCTGGGCTATGACCCGCACGGCGCCGGCCACCTCGAGGCGCGCCAAGGCCGGGTAGAGCGAGCCGAAAGAAACCGCGCCCGAGAGGCCAAAGACATCCGCCAACTGCTTCTTGAGCTCGTAACCGTGCATCTCCTGTTCCTTCAGCAGGCCAAGGACGGCCATCTCGAGCATCGGTTCTGGATGTTAGCACGATATATCGGTCCGCTACATCGTTCAGCTATATCCTCCTCATTGCTCTCCCCACCCGGCGGCTCAGTCCCTCAACATGTCCCGACCTGCACCTCGGGCGGCCGGCGGGGCGCGATCCTCGAAGCCCGTGGCTTCTCGGACGAGGGCGACCGGCCCCTGGAGCGTCAGTCAGGGGTGCGCACCCAGGTACGCTGTTGAGCCGTGGTCTGCCGATGGCTATGAGATTTCTCCCCAAAGCGGCGTCGAGCGCGGGGTCACCGTTCCGGGTCGCGGGGAACGTCGATTACCGCCTGGCGCGCAATGTCGTCGTCAGCGAGTACCGCAAGGGCCACCTGTCCCGCCTGGACATTTGCGACGCGCACCCCGAGCTCCTGCGTGCTGCCGCCGACGCCGGGGAGGACTCCCAGGAGGACTGCCCGATCTGCGAGGACGTCAAGCTGCGGCTCGTCTCGTACGTCTTCGGGCACCGCTTACCTGCTTCGGGGCGCTGCGTCGCTTCCAAGAAAGAGCTCGCCAAGCTGGCGACTCCCGGCAAGGACCTCGCCTGCTACGTCGTAGAGGTTTGCCCGAGCTGTTATTGGAACTACCTTTCGCAGGCCTTCTCGCTCTCAGCCGTCCAGCGCTACAAGAGGCAATAACGCCTCCCGGCGCCCTGCGGAGCTTTCGGGGTAACGATCGA
>Ga0335074_10010899_pt1 | contig 12716 bp, 14 predicted proteins | sample Lox_Sample_23_FD_206715 | JGI IMG/M metagenome (GOLD analysis project Ga0335074, IMG submission 206715) | Soil microbial communities from Loxahatchee National Wildlife Refuge, Florida, United States - Lox_Sample_2.3 | ecosystem: Environmental > Terrestrial > Soil > Wetlands | place: USA...
GCGGCGGCATCGGCGGGCGCGGCCACATCGACGTTCGTCAGGAAGTAATATGACTGCGAGGTCTCGGGATCGGCAATCGCGGGCGCCGCCACTGAATCGCCTTCCTTGGAAATGTAAGTGGTGTGCAGGCCGACGGCGTGGAATGTGCCTGCGGGGGCGGTGTCCGGAAGATAGATGCTCACGGCGAGATCGCTGGCGGGCGGAAGGTCGAAGTTCACCGGATCGCTGATTTCAGTGGCGCCGGGTGGGATCGAGCAGCCCGGCCGGCCGCCGAACATCACCGCGTGATCCGTGGCCGCAACGATGTCCGAATCCTTCTCGCGCAGCGCGATGTGCGCCGCGCCGATCACCAGCGGCTCATTGCCGAAAACGTTCGACAGTTCGATGCGAACCTGCGGGCCGCCGATGGTGGTGTGCGCGATCATGCGAATCGTCTGGTTGTGAAAACTCGTGATCGCGGCGGGGCGCGGAGGAGCCGGGGCCGCTTTGTTCGCTCCAGCGGGAGGCGCGGCCGGACGCCGAAATGGAAACGTGAAGGGCTTTTGCGGCGAGGTAGCCCAGGTACCCACCCAATGTTCCGCGGATTGCGCGAAGACGCACGGGGCGATAAGAGCGGCGATCAGCAGTCTCATGTCCAATTACTTTATCAAGGAGATAAGAAAGCTGCGCGCTTCGGTGATTTCTTCTTCGCTGACGATGTGCGGCCGGCCCGGGTAGATGTGCAACTGAACGTCGGCGCCGAGTTCGCGAAACAGGTTCGCTGCCTCGTAGGTGGATTGCTCGGGAATCCAGTCGTCAACGTCGCTGCCGGTGAGCAGCATGCGCAGGCCCTTTAGGGAAGGCGGAGCGATCGTCTTCCAGTTGGACCCGGGCAGGCCCATCAAACCGCCGGTAAGCACGATAAGGGAGCCGACGGTGGTGGGATGGCGAAGTGCATATTCGAGCGCCAGGGAAGCGCCTTGCGAGAAACCGACGATAACGAGGCGATCCGGACCCAAGCGGCCGTTTTCGCTGGCTTCGAAGACTGCCGCGTGGCAGCGTTCGACTGCTTCGGTCAGGTAGGGTTCGTTTAATTCACGGGGATCGAAGAATCGGCCGGGGTACCAACTACCCGGCGTTTCGGCTTCGGGAACCACCCAGCGGATGCCTTCGAGGTTTCCGAAGCGCGCGGCTAAATCAATTTTCTCTTCCGGCGTTTTGCCGCGCCCATGCAGTAAGACGCCGGCAGCTTGCGCTAAGCCCCGCGGCGAACCCACTGTCCGGACGCGGGGCTGCGTTAGATCAACACTCACACTTCCAATGTACTGCCTGGCTTACTTCTTAGTGCTTTCGCCGGAGATGAACACGGCCTGGCGCCGGGAAGGCCCGATGCCGACAGCATCCGCCGCGGAAGGAGTTCCGCCCGGAGTTGCAGCTTTCACGTGCACTGCTTCGAGGTGCGTTGGGAAATTGTTCTCTGGGATCGTGATCGGTTCGAGCATCGCCATGATCTCGTCGCGGCGTTCTTCAAACCACGGAGGCAACAACATGGCATGTCCCAGGGCATCGTATGGCTCGTCGCGCGCGAATCCGCCTTCGGCCGTCGCGGCGCACTCCACCAGGATACCGCCCGGGCAGCGGCAGTAGATCGAATGGAAGTAATTGCGGTCCTTGATCTCGGAACAATCGGTATAGCCGAGCTCTTCGTAAATGCCCTTTTGCTCAGCGAGACCTTCGTCGGTCCCGGCGTCGAGCGCGACGTGATGGCCGGTGCCCGCGCCGAATCCCCAGCTTCCGCCGGGACGATCCGGCTCATGCAGCAGAATAATGGTCTTGTTGGCTCCGCCGCCGTTCAGTTCCAGGCGATGGTAGTTGCCTTCCACGCCGGTCTTTTTGAACCCCAGGGCTTCGACGAAAAACCGCTCGGTCTCGGGGATCTCGCGGACGGACAGCACCGGCCCATGGAATCCGTGCGTCGCAACGTCGGCGCTAACCTCGCCCACGGTCCACGGCTTGCGCTCGTCGGTGGAGTCCTCGATCACTTCCAACTGCAGGCCGGACGGGTGGTTGAAGCGGATGAATTTCTGTCCGAAACGTTCCTGAATTCCGGTATGCTTCACCTTATTGTGAGTCAGGTGCTCATCCCAAAACTTGGTGGCGCCCTTCTTCACGGTATAGGCGGTGGCCTGGATCTGGCCCGATCCCGGACGGCCCGCCACGCGCTTATAGGGGAAGGTGGTATAAACCGAACCCGGCTGCGCATCGGCATTGGAATAATACAAATGATAATGGGCGTAGCGTCCATCAAACAGGACCGTCTGTTTAATCAAGCGTTGCCCAAAGACCTGCGTCAAAAAATTTACGTCTTCCTGGGCTCCGGATGCACAAACGGTGACGTGGTGGAAGCCCGATACGAGGGACATGTTCCTTTACCTCCGGCGCGATTATATCAAGTGGGAAGGGGCGCCACAAAAACCGCGCGCGAGTCTCACTATATCAACGAGGGCGGCTTGCATGCAAGATCCCGAACTAGCCTTCGGCGGGTTCCGTGCAGCCGGCTTCCGGGATGGCCGAGGGCCAGACCACGCGCGACCAACGGGCGTGAAAACCCAATTCCCGGAAGTAGTTGCCGAGCGTTACCAATGGGACGATCAGCATCAGAGGCGTCAGGACGATGGCCCAGGGACGCTCGCGCACCAGGCTCGATCCGATGCCGAGCACGGCTTGTGTCAGTTTGGCGTAATTGCCGGAAGCGCCGCCTGCCTGCCCGAATCCTTGCCGGACCGCTTCGAGGTAGGAACGGATATCGGTGGCGCCGGGAACTTCGGTGTACGTGAGAGCCAGTGTTCCGAGCGTATGGGCGTCGCTTCCGGCGACCGGCGCCTTCTGCCAATCTTCCGCTAGGCGCGCGGCGGACCGGTTATTCGCGGCCGGGATATGGCCGTTCAACGTTTCGAGCGCCGGGAATAATTCTTCGAACATTTCGAAATCGAGCTCGGTACGGCGGCCGGTGAGGCTCGAAAAGACGTGATTAATACTGAACAGGATGTGCTGTTCGCGCAGGTAGGCGGCGAGCGACGGGACATCGTTGCGCCGGCGCTGCAGTTCGAGGTGATGCCGTTCTTCGATGCCGTAGGCGCCGACATGGATCTCAGTGCCGCACGGCGTGGTGCAGGTTACTTCTTCGCTGAGGAAGAAATCGGGATGGCGGCGAAGCTCCTCGGCGGCGTCGATGGAATCGTGGTCGGTAACGGTCACCAGATCCATGCCGCGCCGCTTCAGGGTTTCATAAACCGCGTCCGGCGGATTGTAGCTTTCGCGGCAAAACCGTTGGAATCCGGGAATGTTGCACATGCCCGAGTGCCGCGTGTGGACGTGCAAATCGCACCGCATGCCCATTTGTAACGTGCCTTCCGTTACAGGCGGGTGAATTGTGGAAAAAACATTCGTGACAGAGAATGTAGTTTCGTCGCGAAGGGTTGGGCGGGGCCGGAGCTTTCCTGGGCGAGATTTCAGGGGACCTGGATTATTTCAAACGGGTTGCGATGGGGTTGCGAACTCGTAGCAACAACTCCATCACAACGGTGGATTCCGGTGGCTGCCGATAATAATCGGGCGTGGTTCGAGTCATTTTAAAACCGAAACTTCGGTTTAAGTGGATCATGGCGCGGTTGCTTTTGCGCGTGTTTGTGACGATTCGGGTAAATCCGTGGTGGATCGCGTAAGAGACTTGCCAGGCTTTCAGGAGGCGACCAAGACCGAGGCCCCGCAGTTGCGGGAGAATGCCTGTGGAAACAATATACAGCGACCCGTCAAGATGCGGATTCTGCCCGTTCTGGCCGATATCCTCGCGGAAGTCCACGTGCTTTTGGAACGCACAGCAGCCGGCCCGTTTGCCATCCATAAGCATCCACCAGGCCTCGCAATCGAGCCACATCTCGCGATCGAACCAATCCGCCGGATATTGGCGAAAAGCTTTGTGGTCGAAAATCACCAGGCTGCGAAGATCGCGCGGGAGTTCCGCCCTCAGGAATTCGGTCTGCATGTTTGTCGCCTCGCGGCCGGAAAGATCGCATTTGCAACGGAAGCCGCCGAGCCCAAGTCTACGACGAAACGGGTGCTACTTGACCCTGCCGAATCGAACCAAGAACAGCTAACGTTGCTGGAATCAGTGGCGGTAAATCGCGCAGCCGATTTGTTGCAGCGCACAGAACGATCAATGAGACCTTTCGACCTGCGAGATTTTGTTGATCTGGAATAATCTCGTCGACAGTAACGACCGCGTCGAATCCCATGGCCTCAGCGGCAGCGAGTAACCCGCCCTCTGACAGTCATGCCCTGGAAATGAGTGCCGTAATCGTTCATCAACGCACTCGTCGATGAGCAACTTCATCCGACTCGCGCAAGAAGCAGTTGCTTAGCTTCTTCCAAGACCTGCAAGGCCAAGTGCCGCGGAGGAACGGTCGGGAATACCGCCAGGAAATCCTGCAGGGTCTCGCCGCCCTCGATATAGTCAAAGAGAGTCTGCGCGGGCACACGGGTGCGCCGGAACACAGGCGTGCCATGCATGATTTCCGGATCGCGGATGATAGGTGGCGCCACGCCTCCATTCTCGCTCCAAGGGAAGTCCCCGGCCGCGAACGTGGTCTCGCGACCGAAATGACGCGGTCCGGGCTAAATCGCCGAACCCGCTTTGCCCCACAGCTTTTCGGACGCGATTCGCGCCCCGTCGGCCAGCGACTTCAGCTTCAGCCACGCGATGTCCGGATACACGGCGCCGAAACCGGCGAAGGTGCCAAACCCGCAATCGGTGCCTGCGACCACGCGGTCGCGCCCGAGCATTTCCGCATAGCGCAAAATCCGCTGCGCCACCAGATCGGGATGCTCCACGTAGTTGGTGTTCGATCCGATAATGCCCGGCACCAGCACCTTATCTTCCGGCAGCCGGAAAGCCGTCTTCCACAGCTCCCATTCGTGCTCGTGCCGCGGATTGGCGCCCTCAATCAGCATGTATTTGGGCTTGGCCTTCAACACGGCCGGCAGGATCTTCGCCATGGGGATATCGCGGGTATGCGGCCCCTCGTAATTCCCCCAGCAAACGTGGAAGCGCGTGCGATCGGCAGGTACATTGGCCAGTGCGTGATTCATGGCCGCCACCTGGAGCTCGGCGTTGCGCACAAACTCGTCGTCATCCACGCCGCGAAACTTGATGTGCCGCCCCATGGCGAGATCCGGGCAGTCCAATTGGAGCAGCAAACCCGAGTTGACGATGGTCTCGTACTCGCTGCGCATGGCGTCGGCCAGGGCTTCGAGATAAGCTTCGTGCGACGGATAATATTCGTTCGGTTGGAACACGGCGATGGTTCCGGGCGAAGCCGCGTTCATGAAGCCGCCGGTGACGTTTGTTTTCGATAGTGCGTCCTTGAAGCGCGCGATGTCCTGGTGGAGCGGCTCCAGGTTTTTCACCTTGATCGGCCCTTTACAGATCGGGCGGATATACTTTGGCGTGGCCCCGGCCGCGGCAATTTTGTCGCGATATTCCGGATAATCGTCCTGATCCTGCGGCGTGGCGCGGGGCACGTTGCCCGGTTCGAAGCCGGTGAGACGATGCCGGATATAGGTGGCATAGCTGATCTTGCCCATTTCGCCGTCGCTGACAAGATCCAAGCCGGCTTGCACCTGCTTTTGGACCGCGTCGGCTACCGCTTTGCGAATGGTGGCGTCAAACTGAGCCTCATCAATGGCATCGCCACGATCCTGAGCGAATAAGAGGTCGACCACTTCCTGCGGCCTGGGCAGGCTACCGACATGGGTCGTAAGAATATGGTCGGTACTCTTCATCTTTATGCGATTCTCCCTAAGTGTGCGATTCCGCCTGTGTGTAAGCTCGGCGACTACTACAGCGAGCCCCGTATGAGCATATCACGCTGCCGCGAAACTCTTGCCGGCGAGTTCAATCGGAGGAATCGCGGCCGCCCGGCTCGGTAGAATCCGCCGGGTTGGGATCTTCCGATTCGAGCGCATCCAGCGCCTCGGGCTGATTCGCGTAACGCTTGAGGACCTGGATGGACTGTCCGGCAGAGAATCCGGCGTAGCGCAGGCGGCGAAAGGCCCCGGCGAGGTTCTTGGGATCGCTCAGGAATTCTGCCAGCTTTTTGCCGCGATATTTACGCTGGAGGAACTCGGCGATCAGATCGGCCTCATTGGTTTGCCCGTAAGTCTGCTCGGTGACTTGTTCGGCCAGTTGCGGCGCGACCCGCCGCTGGCGCAGGTCGCGAAGGACGCGCATCCTTCCGAGACCTTGATTCTGCAAGCGCGCGGAGGCGTAGTTTTCAGCGTACCGGCGGTCGTTCAGATAGCCCGCTTCCTTGAGTTTCGCCAGCACCGCGTCTACGTCCTCGGGATTTTTAGCCCGGCGGCTCAGCTTTTCTTTTAGCTCACCCGAAGAATAAGCGCGTCCACCGAGCGCGCGCAGCGCAACGTTTAGCAGCTTTTCGCGGTCTAACGATTGGGGCGGCCGTTTCGCCTTCACAAAGGAACACTACCAGATTCGAGGCTGCTATTGTAGAGAAGAGTCTCGGCTGTTTGCAACGGAAAGGACTGGCCAAACATGGAAGACGATAACAAGTTTTCGTATTTTTTCCTCGGGTTGGGGTTAGGCGTGGCGGTGGGGCTGTTGTTTGCACCCAAATCGGGCCCGGAGACTCGGGAACTGCTGCGCTCAAAGGCCGACGAGGGGAAGGAATTTCTGAGGCGGCGGAGCAATGAAGTGCGCGATCAGGCGTCGGACGTAATCGAACGCGGCAAGTCGACTGTGTTTCGCCAGCGCGACAACCTGGCGGCGGCGGTGGAAGCCGGCAAGCAGGCCTATCGCGACGCGGTAAGCAGCACTGCCAACGACTCGGTGGAAGGCATCTGATTCCGCGGACGGACTCATGAGCGAAACGGCACTGCTGGACGTGATGGCGGCGTTCGTCATCATCTCCGCTATTGCGCTCTGCATTCAAGCGGGGATGCTGGCGGCGATCTATAAAAACACGAAGAAGCTGCAGGAATCCATCCATCCGCTGCTGCCGAAGGTGGAGAGCCTGGTGGAGAAAACCAGCACGACGGTGGACCTGAGCAGACAGCAGATCGCCGAGATCACCACGAGCGCGAACGAAATCCTGGCTTCCACCAAGCGGCAAATGGCGATCGTCGAAGATCTGGTGGGTGACACGGCAACGCGGGCCAAGGTCCAGATGGAGCGGGTGGAGCTGGTTTTAGACGACACGTTGAGCCGCGCGCACGAGACGGTGGCGGTGGTTCACGACGGCATCATGCGGCCGCTGCGCGAGATTACCGGCATCACGGCGGGGATTCGAGCCGCGCTAAACTCGCTGGCGCGCGGGAACCGGCCCACCGTGGACAGAGCCACCAGCGACGAAGAGATGTTCATTTAGCCAACTGCGCGGCGGAAGCGCTACTGCTGCGGGGGCGGAGTTGTGGGGGCGGTGGGCGCTGCCGTGGTGGTGCTGGACGACGGCGTGGAACTGGAGCCCGATGAGTTGGAGCTGAATGGGCTGGAGCCGAACGGACTGTTGCCGTTTGAGAGAGCGCCCGGTTGTTGCATTTGCTGCTGCATCTGCTGTTGCGCGTTGACTCCAGCGGCCCCGACCACGGTCTTATCCTTCTTCAGGTCGTAGACAAATTCCCACTCTTTATACTTGGCGTGGTCGTTGACCAGATGGATGCCCTTGCCCGGGGCAGTGCTGGCAACGCCCGCGATGCCGCCCGTATTGCCCGTGGTAAATGCCGATGCGGCTGACGAAGGTGGTTGCCGCGGCGTCGTCAAAAGCTGTTGAATCATGCTTGCGGCGGAATTCGCCTGACCGGACGCTCCGTTCGCTGGCGCTCCGGAAGTTGGGGCCGTCGCGCCCTGCGACGAGATGGTTTGCGGATATTGAAACGATGAACTGGGCGTCGAACCCGGAGCCTGACCCGGATATTGCTGGGTTGGAAACTGAGGCTGTTGGACGGGGGGCTGCGGTTGCTGTGACGGATCTTGCGGCTGGCCCGGCAGGCTGGGCTGATTTGGATCCGTCGGCTGTTGCACGGGTTGCCCGGGGAGTCCGGGCTGGCCAGGCTGCACGGGCTGTCCCGGTAGACCTGGCTGTCCGGGCAGTACGAGTTGTCCCGGTTGCACGGGTTGAGCAGGTTGTGCGGTCTGGTCCGGATCGGACGGCGGCTCGCCATTGGGGTCCGTGGACGCGGTTTCACCCGGACCCAGCTTTCCGGGAATGCGATCGCTCGGCCTCCGCGCGGCCATGTTCAGCGGGTCCGGAGCTTCGGTATTCGGGTTATTGGGATCGCTCGATTGCGATGCATTGGCGCTTTGATTCGCGGTGGAGAGATTGGAAGCGGATGTCGAGCTGCTTCCGAAAGCTGAACCCGAGCCGAATCCCGAGCTCTGGCCGTTGCCGTTGGCAGTGCCCGGCGGGGTGAGCGGAGTGACCAGCGAATCAGTCAACTGGCCGGTCGGACCGACGTGCAGCAAACGGAATTCCTTGCCGGTCAGTGGATCCAAATACCGGCGCCGCAGGAAGCGGATATTGCGCGTGGTTTCCAGATCGTCGAGCGTCTGCGGGTACAGATGATATTTGCGGTAAAAAAGTTGGATGGCGCGCTGATACTGCAAAGCGTGATCGATGGTTCGCTGTTCGCGATCGCGCTGCGACTCGAAGGCGATGCGCGGAACCTCCATATAGAGGGTGATGGCGATTGCGGCGGCCAGAACATAGACCAGCAGAAGCGCAAATCCCGCTTCTTCTCCGCGTTTGCCCGTCGGCTTTGTCATCCTGCCAGCTCCGCGCCTTTTTTCATCCTGCCAGCTCCGCGCCTTTTTTCATCCTGCTAGCTCCGCTATCAGCGGCAACGTCTGCTGATTATTGCTCTTGAACTGCGTATCTTCCACGACGGCTGAGTTTACGCCGATTCGAATGATTTTGTAGCGTTTCTTGACCGTGTCGCCTTCCGATGCGATGACGATGTCGTCGCCGTCCAGAAAGAAGGCGCGCTTATCGCCGGCCTTGGTTTTGTCGACGAAGCCGTAGAACTTGAGCGGGATCGGCGGGGCCTTGGGCTCCACGACCGGCGGTGGGGGACGAGGCGGCTGGGGTCCGACGAAATGCCTGGCAATAAGGATTTTGGCCGGCTCCTTCACGTTGATTTCTGCGGGCGGCGCGGCGGCGATCTCAAATAGAGACCGTGTGCCGGCGTCCGGGTTCACGCTCTTGAGTTTCGCGAGCAGGCCGAGGTGCAGGGTCGGATCAATGGTCGAGGGATCGATGATCTTATTTTTGAGCGACGGGCGAAATTCGTGGCTTCCGCTGTCCGCACCCGCCGCAACACGAAAGGACGATCGCTCGCGCCGCGCCGCGCCAGCCCCATAAGGGATTGCCGCGGGGGTGTGGGCCGCCGCAGCAGGCGTGGATGATTCGGTCTCATCCCCCGAATTGCTGCTGTTGTACAGGTACACTACAACGCCGATCACCAGGATCGCCACCAGCGCGGCGACCTTCTTGGGTTCCGCTCCTACCTTCGAGGGCATCAGGCTCATTGCGCCGAACCGTCCTCCCGCACGAAGGTATCCAGCTTCAGCAGAACGCTCAGCCTTCCCGCGTTTTGCTGCGGCGTTGCATTCAAGCTTTCAATAATCAGCAGGCCGTCGGATTTGTCGAGCAGATTCACGAAATGCACGAGATCCGGATAGGTTCCCTCGAAACTGGCCGAGATCTGGAGCATATCCAGCGTCTCGCTTCCTTCCACCGGCTGCAACGTGTACGTACTATCGCGCGAGACGATCTTGGCTTCTGTCGCGAGATTGTTCAGCTCGGACATGATCGTCGAGTAAGCCGGACGGCGCGGCAGAAAATAGCCAGTCATGAACTTGTCGCCTTCGCCGCGGCCCGTTTCGATTTTGCTGACCAGGCTGCGAGTGCGGTCCAGCACGTCTTTCTGCTGCTGGATTTGGGAGTGCACCTCCAGAGCCTGCTGGGCCAGATCCTGGGCCGATCCGCCGATGGGCCGCACCACAAAATAAGCCGCCACCAGATTCGCCGCCACCAGGACACCGAGCCCCAGACGGATCACCGCGCGCGGATTGTTGAGCGGCCAAATGCTCCCCATGTCAGAGCCTCTGCGCATAGCTCACGGTCACGTGATAGCGGTATAACGGATCGGTTTGCGAAGGCGGCGTAGAGGTCTGTACCGTGTACGGGCCGAATTGCGGCGAGCCTTCCAAATGCTTCAGCAGATCGAGGATGGGCTGGACATCCTTGGCGCCCACTACCATGTCGAGCAACACCTGGTTATTGGAATCGACGGCGGGAAGCCGTACCGAGACCAGCCGCACGTTGTACGGCATGACCTTTTCCAGATCCTCGAAAATCTTGGTCCAGCTGATGGCCTTGCGGTCAATCAGGGTATTGAGAAACAGGCTGCGTTCCAGCACCTCGGCATTCTCGGGCTTGCGCAGGGTGGCGTTGAGGCGGGCCTGCTGGGCGCCGATGGAGCGAAGCTGCGCGCTCTCGCGATCGAGTGCGACCCGGATGTCGGTGGCCTGGGCGCGTTCGTTGAGGATGGTAAACACCTGGAAAATCAGCAGCAAGACCAGAACAATGGCGATCGCAAAGGAGCCAACCAGCATCGGCCGGTCCCGCCGGAACGGCTCGGTCGCGAGATTGATGGGGACCCGCAGCGCCATAGTTAAGCCACCGACTCCAGGTATCCCAGCAGGCCGCTGTTGTTGCGGTTCGGCGTGCCAAAGCGCGAACGGATGGGTTGCACCGAGACGCCCCATTCGCTTTCCCAACGCGCAGCCAGCTCACCCAGCTCCGCGCCGAATCCCGCCAGCCAAATCACTTGCGGGCGCGACTTCAGCTCGTCTTCGACGTATGCGATGGTGGGATGCAGCACCGATTCAATGTCCGTCACTCCGGCGCCGTCCATCTCGACGCAGCGAGTGAGCTTTACGGCGTCGTCCTGCAACACCAGCACCGAGAGCACGCGCCCGCTCAGCTTGACCAGGAGCGTAATACCGTCCGCAGCGAGCAAATTGAGCGCGGCCACGGATGAGGTGGTTACCAGGCCGGGATGGAAGCCGGCGGCACGGAACGGGGCTTCATATTGCTGCACGATTTCTGAAGACATCACGGCTGCGAGGATTTCGATTTTGGCGTCCTTCGCGCCCGATTTCCGCGGCTGTTCCACGTAACTGACGACCGCGGTATCTACTTCGAAGGGTACGCTCTTCTTCAAACGAAAGCGCACCAGCGCCTGTTGTTCTTCGGCATGCGACGGGAAGGTGTCGAAATCGAGCACCGCGACGCGCGCGCAATAGTCCGGCAGAATCACGACGGCGCGGCGCTTGCGGCCGTTGGCGGGGACGAGAGCGCGAATGTGCTCGAGCAGAACGTGCGGCTGCTGGATGTTTTCATGCACCGGCGAAACGAGCAAAACTCCCGGCTCGAAGGCCGCAAACACAGCACGCGCAGGTCCGGCGGCGGAGGCGAACGAGATGCCCTCTTCCGACAGCTCGAAAGCGTGGGTAGGCGGTGGATCTTTGAGGAGATTGGCGAGCGCCATCGGGTTCCTCCGGGCTAACCTTCGATGAAGGTCACCTTGTTGATCTCCTTCAATGTCGTCACTCCCTCGCGCACCTTCTCGATGGCAGACTCGCGCAGGAACGTCATGCCTTCCTCGCGCGCGAGGCGCTTGATTTCCGACGCCGGCCGCTTGTCGAGAATCATTTCGCGGATATGCTCGCTCAAATCCAGCAGCTCGTGAATCGCGGTGCGGCCGCGGAAGCCGGTGCCGCCGCACTCAAAGCAGCCCGGACCTTCATACAGCGTCACGCCGCTCCATTCTTCCGGATTCAAGCCGCTTTCCACCAGATACGAATCGGGATAACGCACGGGCGCCTTGCAATAGTTGCAGATCACGCGAACCAGGCGTTGCGCCAGAATGCAGTTGAGCGCCGAAACGAAGTTGTACGGCTCCACGCCCATGTTCAGGAATCGGCCGAGAACGTCCAGCACGTTGTTCGCGTGCACGGTGGTGAACACCAGGTGGCCGGTGAGCGCGGCATTGATCGCAATCTGGGCCGTTTCCTGATCGCGGATTTCGCCCACCATGATCTTGTCGGGATCGTGACGCAGAATGGAACGCAGCCCGCGGGCGAACGACAGACCTTTCTTCTCGTTCACCGGAATCTGCGTGATGCCTTTGATCTGGTATTCGACCGGGTCCTCGATGGTGATGATCTTGTCTTCGTCGTTCTTGATTTCGCTGACGCCGGCGTAGAGCGTGGTGGTTTTGCCGGACCCCGTCGGTCCGGTGACCAGCACCATGCCGTACGGCTCCTTGATGTAACGGCGAAATTTCACCAGATCGGAATCCGAAAAACCGACCACGTCGAGCGATAATTTGGCGAACTTCTCGCTCATCGATTCTTTGTCGAGCACGCGCAGCACGGCGTCTTCGCCATGGATGGTCGGCATGATGGAGACGCGAAAATCGATCAGGCGCGTCTTGTAGCGCACGCGGAAACGGCCATCCTGCGGGATGCGGCGCTCGGCGATGTCGAGCTCACTCATCACCTTGATGCGCGAAATGATGGTGGAGTGCCAGTCCTTGGAAATCGGCGGCATGGCGTAATGCAGAACGCCATCGATGCGGTACTTGATGGCCACTTCCTG
>Ga0335074_10010900_pt1 | contig 12715 bp, 11 predicted proteins | sample Lox_Sample_23_FD_206715 | JGI IMG/M metagenome (GOLD analysis project Ga0335074, IMG submission 206715) | Soil microbial communities from Loxahatchee National Wildlife Refuge, Florida, United States - Lox_Sample_2.3 | ecosystem: Environmental > Terrestrial > Soil > Wetlands | place: USA...
CTTGGGCGGCACCTGGCTGATCTCACCGGTCAGCGCGGACAGCGCTGCGGCAAGCTCAGCCGAGGACACCGAGGAGGCCGGCCTGGCACCGGGAGACGCGGGGAGTACCTCGCCCTCGGCATCGTCTGTGACTGTCGACTCGCCGAGCCTGATCGTCGCCGAATAGTCCTTCTCGGTCAGCGACAGGTGACCGAGAAGCCGCGTAGCCTTCTCGATCCCGATCACGAGCACGCCTGTGGCCATCGGATCGAGGGTCCCGGCATGACCGACTCGCCTGGTACCAGCTAGCTTCCTGATCCGCGCCACGACATCGTGCGACGTCATCCCTGGCGACTTATCGACCAGCACCAAACCGGACTCCGGCACTAACGGAACGTCCCCGGCGACAGCGGTCGTAGCATATGTTGTCATAATTCATCACCTTCATCGGACTCGTCCGCGGTGCGGTACGGGTTCCGCTCCCCCGCGTAGGCGGCGCCAGCCCTGGAAGCTGCCAGTTCGGCGTCGGCTCTCTTTGCCTTGGCCACCAGATCCTCGATCGACTTCGCGCCCTCGGGCAGGAAGTCGCGCTCGAACGTTATCGATGGCGTGTGCTTGAGGCCGGTCTGCCTGCCGACCTCAGAGCGTATTATTCCGGTCGCGCTGGCCAGGGCGACCGCACTCGCCGCGGCTTCCTCGTCTGACCCGTAGACCGTGTAGAACACCGTAGCGTCACGCAGGTCACCCGTCACCCGGGTATCTGTGATCGTCACGAAACCAAGCCGGGGGTCTTTGACGCGCCGTTCCAGCATTTCAGCGACGATCTGGGTAATCCGTTCACCTAGCCGTCTCGCTCTCGCCGGATCCATTAGAGTTCACTCCCCCACATCATTCATCAGACGCTGTATTAAACAAGCGCTGTCTCGCCGACAGCAACTCGATACCTGGGCGTGTCGCGACAAATCGCTCGCACGCCTCAAGTACCTCCACGGCGTGCGTCGCCGTGGAGGTCGCCACGGCGACGCCGATCTCCGTCCGGCGATGAAGATCCAGGTACCCCGTCTCTGCCACGGCAAGCAAGGGAAACTTCCTGTGCACCTCGGCGATCAGCGGCCGCACCGCGGAACGCTTCTGCTTTAGCGACCGCACGTCGCCGAGTAGCACGTCAAGAGTCAGCGCTCCGACGTACACGACACCTGCCCGCCTAAGTGAACGCTCACGTACGAGGCTTCTCCCGCATCTCGAAGGTCTCGATGACATCGCCGATCTTGATGTCGCCGTACCCGACTCCGATACCGCACTCGAAGCCCTCGCGGACCTCGGTCGCGTCTTCCTTGAAGCGGCGCAGCGACTCGATGCTCAGGTTCTCCTGAACGACGACGCCGTCCCTGACCAGGCGAGCCCGGCTGTTCCTCGTGATCGTGCCCGACCTGACGATGCAGCCGGCCACGTTGCCGATCCTCGGCACGCGGAACACCTCGCGCACCTCGGCGGTACCGAGCTGGGCTTCCTCGAACTCGGGCTTCAGCATGCCCTTGAGCGCGGCTTCGATCTCCTCGATGGCCTGGTAGATGATCGAGTAGTACCTGATGTCCACGCCCTCGCGCTGAGCCAGCTCGCCCGCACGTCCAGCCGGCCGGACGTTGAAGCCGATGATCACCGCGTCTGACGCGATCGCCAGGTTGACGTCGTCCTGCGTGATCGCGCCGACACCGCGGCCGATGACGCGCAGCACGACCTCTTCGCCGACGTCGATCTTGAGCAGGGCATCTTCCAGCGCCTCGACGGAACCGCTCACGTCACCCTTGATGATCAGGAGCAGTTCCTCGCGGGCACCCGACTTGAGCGCCGACTCGAGGTCCTCGAGCGTGACACGCGGCCGCCGCTGCGCGAACTGAGCGGTGCGCTCGCGCGCTTCACGCCGCTCGGCGATCTGCCGCGCCACCCGGTCGTCATCGACGACGAGGAAGTTGTCGCCGGCATCTGGCACCGCGGTCAGGCCGAGCACGAGCACCGGCCGCGAAGGCGGCGCTTCGGAAACCTGATCGCCGTTCTCGTCGAGCATCGCCCTGACGCGGCCGTAGGCCTCGCCGGTGACGATCGAGTCGCCGACCTTGAGCGTGCCTCGCTGCACGAGCACGGTAGCGACCGGGCCGCGGCCCTTGTCAAGGTGCGCTTCTATCGCCACGCCCTGAGCCTGCTGATGCGGGTTGGCCCGCAGGTCAAGCTCGGCGTCAGCGGTAAGGATCACAGCCTCGAGCAGCGCCTCGATACCGGTGCCGTTGCGCGCCGACACATCGACGAACAGCGACTCGCCGCCGAACTCCTCAGCGATGAGCCCGTACTCGGTAAGCTGCGCCCGCACCCGAGCCGGGTCGGCGCCCTCCTTGTCGACCTTGTTGACCGCGACCACGATTGGCACGCCCGCCGCCTGGGCGTGGTTCAGCGCCTCGGTCGTCTGCGGCTTCACGCCGTCGTCGGCGGCGACCACGAGGATCACCAGGTCAGTGGTCTCCGCACCACGGGCACGCATGGCGGTGAACGCCTCGTGACCAGGGGTGTCGATGAACGTGATCGTCCGATCCTGCCCGTCGACCGCGGTGGTGACCTGGTACGCGCCGATGTGCTGCGTGATGCCGCCAGCTTCGTGCGCGACGACGTTGGTGTGCCTGATCGCGTCGAGCAGCTTGGTCTTGCCGTGGTCGACGTGACCCATGACGGTCACCACAGGCGGCCTGGCCTTGAGGTCTTCCTCGCCGCCCTCGTCCTCGCCGAACTCGATGTCGAACGTCTCGAGCAGTTCCCTGTCCTCCTCTTCAGGAGAGACAACCTGCACGTTGAAGTTCAGTTCGGCGCCGAGTAGCTGCAGCGTCTCGTCGTTCACCGACTGGGTCGCCGTAACCATCTCGCCGAGGTGGAAGAGCGCCTGCACGAGCAGCGCAGGGTTCACGCCGATCTTGTCGGCGAAGTCGCTCAGCGAAGCGCCGCGTGACAGGCGGATGACCTGCCCGTTGCCGCGCGGTACCGACACGCCGCCAATCGACGGCGCCTGCATGTTGTCGAACTCCTGACGGCGCTGCTTCTTTGACTTGCGCCCGCGAGAGGGCCGGCCGCCAGGACGCCCGAACGCACCCTGCGTACCTGTACGACCGCGTCCGCCTGCACCACCCGGGCGCGCGGGGCCGCCGGTACCGGTACGCGGAGCACCGGCGGGGCCACCGCCGCCGCCGGGACCTCCCCGGCCCGCTCCGGGCCCGCCACGACCGCCGCCGGGACGCGCACCCGCTCCTGGTCCACCTGGACCGCCGCCGGGACGCGCGCCGAACGGCCTGGGCGGCATGCTGCTCGGGCTAGGCCGCGGGCCGCCAGGGCGAGGTCCGCCAGGACGCGGACCGCCATCACCAGGCCCGCCTGGGCGAGACCCGCCTGACATCGGCCGCTGACCCTGCGGGCGAGGCCCGCCAGCGGTACCCGTACCGCCAGGACGCGCGCCGCCGGCTCCGCCGGCACCCGTGCCAGCCGAGCCTGAAGGGCCGGGCTGCCCGGTGCCTTGTGGCTGACCTGGACGAGGACCTCTGGCCGCGGAACCCATGCCGGTCGGTGTCGAGCTGAACGGATTATTGCCTGGTCGCGGGCCTGGCCGGGGCGCGCCGGTACGCTGTCCTGCCGCCGGCTGACCGCCGGATGGCGCGGAAGGAACCGGCCTCGTACCGCCAGGGACGGGACCTGGCCTCGGCTGCCCGCCTGGCGCCGGACGCCCCGCGGGGCCTGGCACGCCGCGCGGAGCGCTTGGAACCGGTCCGCGCGCTGGCCGGTCGCCGCCCTCAGCCGGGCGGGCTGGCGCCTGCTCGGGCTGGCTGAAGGGAACCTGCGGCACCCCTGAGGTCGGCCTAGGCGACTCTGCGGGCTCGACAGGGCTGACCGGCGGTTCAGCCGCTGGCCTGGCCGTTTCTGCCGCAGCGGTCTCTGCCGCAGCGGTCTCTGCCGCAGCGACGGCTTCCGTCGCGGCGGCGGCTCCGTTGGCCGCGGCCGGCGCGGGCTGCGCCGGTGCCTGCGTACGCCCGTTGCCAGCGCGCCTCGCGCCGTCGCTACCTGATTTCGCTGCTGCGGTCTCGCTCGCGAACGCTTCCTTGAGCCGGCGGACAACCGGTGCCTCAATTGTTGATGAGGCCGACCGCACGAACTCACCCATATCCTGGAGCTTGGCCATTACGGCCTTGCTCTCAACACCGAACTCCTTAGCGAGTTCGTATACCCGGACCTTCGCCACTACGCTCCCTGCCTCGGCCCGGGCAACCCCGGGCCACTCAGCCGGTCCGGGGCAGGCATGCTCCGGCCGGCGTCAGTTCCTGCTGTTCATCGCCGCATGCTCATCGAGCGCTCATCACTGTCTCACCCGGCCTGTCTCAAATACCTCGCCGCTCGTTACCATCCCGCCGTTCCAGTCCGCCCAGGCAGCTTTAAAACTGCCTTCTCGCCGCTCTGGCTTGGGTAGGCCGGCGAGCTGCGCTCACCTGGCCAGCCCAGTGCGGGCTTACACCCGCTCAACCATGCTGCGGTACCGCGAACCGTAAGCCCAGCCACCCGCACCAGCATCATGCCCAGGCCGCAACCCTCTCAGGCCAGCGCCAGATACCTGGCAAGCCCTTCGTCGGTCAGCGGCCCGGTCACGCGCAGCGCTCGCGGAAAAGCCCGGCGGCGCCTGGCTTGCTCCAAGCATTCCTGACTGGGATGCAAGTATGCCCCCCGGCCCGGTCTGCGCGCCAATGAGTCGACAACGATTTCGCCGTCAACCGCCACCACGCGGAGCAAGTCGGACTTGACGGCACGAGTCTTGCACCCAACGCACGTGCGGATCACCGATCCGGACATGCCGAGAGACGAAGACCGCATAGCCGTCCGCTTAACAGCTTACAGGGCCGGCGCGTCGGCGGCACCAGCCACCTTGCCTGCCGGTGCACTATGCCCTGCCTTAGCTGGAGCGACCGGCCGCTCAGGTCTATTCCCGTTCGGCTCCGACTGGGTGTCTGGCTGGATGTCGATCCGCCACCCGGTGAGGCGGGCAGCGAGTCTGACGTTCTGCCCTTCCTTGCCGATGGCGAGCGAGAGTTGGTAATCAGGCACGATGACCTGGGCGACTCTGTTGGCCTCGTCGAGTACTCGCACCTCGGTGACCCGCGCGGGTGACAGCGCGTGCCCGACAAACTGTGCGGGGTTTTCTGAGTAGTCGACGATGTCGATCTTCTCGCCGTGCAGTTCTGCCATCACGTTCCTCACCCGGCTGCCCATCGGGCCGATGCAGGAGCCCTTGGCGTTCACGCCTGGCTCGCGGGCGATGACGGCGATCTTCGTACGATGCCCGGCCTCGCGAGCGATCGCGGCGATCTCGACCGCGCCAGAGGCGATCTCTGGCACTTCGAGCGCGAACAGCTTCTTGACCAGGTTGGGGTGCGTGCGCGACAACGTCACCGACGGACCGCGGAAACCCTTCCTGACGTAAAGCACGTAGCACTTGAGCCGCTCGCCGTGCACGTAACGCTCGCCAGGCACCTGCTCGGTCGGCGGCAGGATCGCCTCGATCCTGCCCAGGTCGACGAGGACGGCCTTGGGGTCCTTGCCCTGCTGTATGACGCCCGCGACGATGTTGCCTTCCTGCCCGGCGAACTCACCGAACGTGAGCTCGTCCTCGGCGTCGCGCAGGCGCTGCAAGATGACCTGCCCGGCCGTCGTCGCCGCGATCCGGCCGAACCCCGCTGGCGTGTCGTCGTACTCGGTAAGCACGGCGCCACTGTCGTCTGTCTCCGCCGCCCAGACCGTCACGTGACCGGTGCGCCGGTCAACGGCGACCCTGGCGGACGGAGCGGCACCATCTGACTTGTGGTAAGCCACCAGCAGGGCATCCTCGATGGCCTTGATCACAAGGTCCATCGAGATGTCCTTCTCGGCCTCCAGGCTCTTCAGCGCCGAAACATCAATGTCCATCGGGATCCTCCTTGCTAGCCCTGGAGGACGACCCTCCTGAGCTCACCGCGGAGTCCTCGGCGTCATGGAAGGGTTCGAGATCCTCGTCGATCTCGTTCAGGCGTCCGAACTCCACCTGCACTCGGCCTGGGCCGAGGTCTGCGAATCTGAACGTGCGCTGGTCGCCGTCGATGTCGAACGTCACGCCGTCCTGATCCGCAATGACAACGCGCCCCTTGTGCTCCGCGTTCCCGCTCTCGAAGACAACCAGGCGTCCGGCCGCGCGCCGCCAGTGCCTGGGCTGGATCAGCGGCCTGTCCACGCCCGGCGAGGTTACTTCCAGCGTGTAAGGCGCATCGCCCATCACGTTCTTCGCGTCGAGCCTGGCGGACAGTTCCCTGCTGACCTCGGCGATGTCGTCGAGGCTGATCCCGCCGTCGGCATCGACCACGATCCTGAGCACGACACGCCGACCTGCCGCGCTGAGCTTGACCGCTTCGAGGTCAATCTCCATGGCGTTCAGCACCGGCTCGATCACGCTGGTAAGCCTGGCCGTGTCGGCTGAACCCCTAGGGGCGCCGCGGTCTGGCGCACCGCGGTCTGGCGCACCGCGGTTTGGTACGGAGCCCGTTTTGTAGCCCTGCGCCGGGTTCCGGCCGTCGGAACGCGGGGTCCGCGTATCGCGGCCAGCGCCAGGCCGGCCCGGCGCCCGCCCTGATCGCGGCGCGCCGCGCTGTGAGTCCTCGCGCATCACGCCCTCCTCGCAACCGACCTTGTTGCTGTTGTAGTAGTCCGGCCACTAGCCTATCCGGGACCACAGCCTGAGGTTCTGACCTGTAGCTCTTCGTAGTCATCCGACTTCGCTGGCCGGCTTTCAGCGATGTACTGATGACGCATCTGAGCAACGAACGAAGTGGCATGCTGGTGCCCGCGATCGGGCGGAAGGTTGCGCGGAAGTTTGCGCAGGGAGGCGCGAGATTAACGTAGCGGTGACCCGTCGAGCTCTTTTCGGCGTCGCGGCGGCTGCCGTCGGCACGCTGTGGCTGGCGGGCTGCAAGGGGATTACGGCACTCGGGCCCGTGCCGAAGATCTCCGGCGATGTAGTAACGCTCGAGCACCTGATAGCGCACGAAGAGGCCCTCGTTGACCTTTATGCGACGGCTTCGCGGCAATCTTCTGGTTCGGCCGATGTGATCGCTACCATCCGCGCCGAGCACGAGGCCCACCTGAAGCAACTCCGCGCCCGGCTGGTGCTGCCGCCCAGGCTGGCCGGTACCAAGATCGCCCCGAGCCGCGGCATCCCCGCGCTCCCCGCCGGGGCAGCGGCCCTCAGCGGGGCCCTAGCCGTCGCTGAGCGAGCTGCCGCCGCCCGCCTGACGGCTCAGCTCGCGACCGTCCCGCCAGGACTGGCCAGGCTGCTGGCAAGCATCAGCGCCTCCGAGGCGGCGCACGTCGTTTACCTGCGTCGTTCCGTGAGTTCCAGGTGAAAGCTAAGGCCGAGGTGGCCGCCCTGCAAAACGCGCTTCAGGCCGAGGAAGCCGCCAGCTACGGCTACGGCGTCGTCGGCGCCCACCTCAGCGGTGCGGCCTTCTCACAGGCAACGTCGGATTGCGTGATCCACGAACGTGCCCGCGACTCCTTGTCCGCGATGATCACCGCCCTTGGCGCGACCCCCGAGCCCGCCGCCGTCGCCTACCGCCTGCCGCTCACAGTCAGCACTCCTGCGCAGGCAGCGACCCTCGCGGTAGACCTGGAACTCAGCGTGGTAGCCGGCTACGTGCCTCTCGCCGGGGCCGCGGAACCTTCCCTGCGTCAGCTGGCCGCCACCCGCATGCAAGCCGCCGCCGTCCGCGCCGCCCGCTGGGGCGCCCCGCCCAGATCCTTCCCCGGCCTCTCCCCCGCCCCGTAACCAGCCCCGCCCGCCCCGCCCCGGCCGCCCCCGGCCGGCCCCGCCCGGCCACCCTCAATCCGGGGATTGAGGGCAGTACGCACCCTCAAACCCCGGATTGAGGGGGTCAGCCCGCGACTGGCCGCAGGGAACCGGCGTCTACTCGGCGGACTTGAGTACCCTCGCGACGGCGGCCGCGGCTTCTGCTATGTCGCCGCCCGGGGCAATTCGCTCGGCCCATGGCCACCAGAACCACCACTGGCCATCTTGACTGCGGCCGACGTAAACGTCTTCCGCGAGCCTGGGCATGCCGGGATTGACCACGTGAAGGCTCGGGATCCGGCCCGCGGGAGTCATCAGCGAGGTTTGCAGGCCGCGCCTGCCGAGTTCGGCTGCCAGTTCTTCGAGCCGTTCAGTGAACAGCTCAGGCTGCTGGGTCAGATCGGCAGCTTTGCCTGCCTGACCGGCTACCAAAGTCACCATGTCACCTTGTCGCTTGTCTGTCGTTACTCTGCGCAGCTTTGCAAGTGCATAGAGTGATGGATCAATGAAAAGAATGCTCCAGGCTGGGCGTCGCTGCAAGCACTGCTGACCAATTCACGGTTACCGGTCGTCCCGCTGACCTACCGCGGGTCATTCGCCCTTAATGTCAAGACCGACGAGTGCGGTCCGGCGAAGTGCCTGCGTTCACCTTATCGTCGATTTCACCCCGTACAGCCCAAAGCCGCAATGGCGCCCTAAATGAGGTCCCGCCTTCATGAGCCGACCCCGCCAGGGACCACCGCGCCAGGGACCACCGCGCCAGGGACCACCGCGACAGGAAGCACGACAGCCGACGGGTGCGAGGGGTCGTGGTAGATGAGCTGATCGGCGGGCACCAGCTTGGTCGCGGTGGCCAGCGGCTCGCCCGAGCCAGGGTTTCTGGCGTACCTGGGGTGGGCGCCGCTTGAGACCTGCACCCTGATCTTGTGCCCGGCCTTGAACCTGTACGCGGTCGGCCAGAGGCCGATTTCCACCCTGATCGTCCCGTCAGCGCTCGCCGCGGGTCGCCCTGGCGACAGCCTGAGCAACGCGTCGCACACCGCGATCGACCGGCCGGAAGGATCGACGTCGCAGAGGCGGGCGAAGAAGTCGGTGTGCTCAAGGCTCGACTTGACGAACAGGTCGGCGGTGACCTGCCCCATGACCTCGAAATCGGCCTGAAGCGGCGAACTCGTATAAGTGAGCACGTCGGGACGGGACTCAAGGTCGCGGTTGTCAGCGGGCGGCTTGCGCCGCTCCGTGCCGGCGGTAAGAATAGCGCCGCCTATGCTCGGAGTCGGATTGGCAGGGTCGTAGGTGTACGCATCGGGATCGGACGAGCCTGGCGCGGCGGTATCCAGGCCGCCAGCGGACTGCAAATGCCAGCGCTGATCGGTCGTCGCCGGCGGCCAGTCCTGCAGGTCGCGCCATTCTTCGATACCGCCGACAAAGACACGGACAGGCGAAGTACGAAGCAGGCTTTTGTCGTCGAGCAATTCGGCCCGCAGCCAGCCGATCGATTCCTTAACCGCAGCGGCCATGCCTTCCTGATCGGCGTGCTGCCAGGGCCCGATCATCAGGTAAGGCTCATGTCCTGCGGCGCGAAGTGCCGCGTAATCGCGAAGCTGCTCGGGCAGGAAAATGTCCTGCCAGCCTCCGACGAAACTCGCCGCAGCCCCGACCTCGGCTCGGTCGCTCGTGAACCGCCGCTCCGCCCAGTAAGGATCCTCGGCATCGCTATGCGACATCCAGGCTTGCCAGTCGCTGAGCTCGTGTCCGGTCGCGCGGCGGTCGAGTTCACCGAGAGGTAGCTGGTCGAACAGCGGCTTCAGCTTGCGGCCGGCCGAGGCCTGCCGGAGCGCGGCGAACCGCTTCTCCTGATAGTCGACGACGTTGACCCAGGTCAGCGACGACTGCAGCGAGAACGAACCGCCGGAAAATACCACCTGATACGGGTCCGCGCTGGTGATCAGCAGGGACAGCGCCTTCAGCTCAGGACCGATCCGCGAGGCGATCGCCCACTGCACGATGCCCAGGTAGCTAGGGCCGGCCATCGCGAACGAGCCGGGGTACCAGTCCTGCTCCCGCATCCAGGCGACGGTCGCGAGCCCGTCGTCACGTTCGTTGAACGGGTCAAGCTGGCCGCCTGACCCGAAAGTTCCCCGGCAGCTTTGCAGCAGCACCTGAAGGCCGCGCTCGGCGAACACCGTGCCGAACAACGTCCCGAAGGGGAACTTCCGCCCGTACGGGCAGCGGATCAGCACCAGGGGGCCACCGCCGCTGGCCGGAATGTACCGGTCGGCGAGCAGCACGACGCCGTCGGTCATCGGCACCTTAAGGTCCCGCTCGACCTTGACCGCACGCGACTCGGCCGGCGGCAGCTCCATCATTTTCGCTATGAACCTGCTGACGACGCTCACAGCACTCCACTAAGTCCGGGTAAGCCGATCATGTCCCCTGAGCGAACCCGGATCAAGCCAGGCTCTCAGGCAACGGCTGCGAGTGCAGCACCGTGAGCCGCGACACCGCGCGGGTGAGCGCCACGTACAGGCGCTGCAGACCCCTGGCCTCAGCGGCCGCGATCTCCCCCGGCTCGACCACTATCACGTGGTCAAACTCAAGGCCCTTGGCCAGGCCAACGGGAACGACGGTGAGCTGGGTGGCTTCGGTGTCGCCGTCGAGGATCGCGTGCGGCAGCCCTGCTTTAGCCAGCAAGACCGCCGTCGCGGGCACGGCGTTGTCGGCCGTGATCACCGCTATGGACCCCGGCTGCTCAAGCGAGACACGGCAGACGCCGGCGAGAACCTCGCCTAGCCCTCCGTCAGGTACCTCGGTGATCGTCAGCGATCCGGCGTCCTGGCGTACCGAGGTGGCGGGAGAAAGTTCGGGGGCGATCAGCGGAAGGAGCTTGCTGGCAAAATCAAGAATTTGCCTTGGCACCCGGTACCCGGTTGTCAGCACTTCAAGTTCGGCTTCTGGCTTGCCGAGATGCCCGAGCATCTGCTCCCAGCTCCCGGCTGCCCAGGCCGTCGTACCCTGCGCGATGTCACCAAGGACAGTGACTGACCCCGTAGAAGCCCGGCGCCCGATCGCGCGGCATGCCATCGCGGACAGGTCCTGTGCCTCGTCCACGACGATGTGCGCCAGGCTGCCTGTCCGCTCGATCAGGTCGGACACCTCGTCGATCAGCACGGCGTCGGCCGCCGACCAGCGGGCAGACCCGGGGCTCTTGGGCGGCTTGGACCAGGCAAGCGCCTCCTGCTCAGCCTCGCTCAGCACGCCTTGCGAGCACCTGATGATCGTCTCTTTATTTGCCAGCAAATTAAACACCACGCGCACTGCGTCCGCTTTGGGCCAGATGGCATCCACGGCTGCCTTGACCGGCGCCGTACGGCGCACCGCCGCGTGAGTCCGGTCGTCACAGGTCTCGCCTGCCGCTTCAAGCTGGGTAAGGATCACGTGCGCGATGCGGTGCGAAAGCATGTCTCGCCCGGCGCCGTACCTGACGCCGCGCTCGAACAACTCCATGACCAGCTCGGTGAGGTGATCGGTGGATACGCGCCAGCGTCGTGACCCCCTGACCAGCATGATCGGCTCGGCCGGTTCGCGTATGCGTTCCCAGAGCGCGCGCCGCAACACGACGGCCATCCGGCTGTCGCCCTTGATCTTCGCGGTCTCCTCGGAGTCCATCCCCTTGATCGGCACCGTGGCCAGCAGCTCAGTCACCGACGACTGCGCCGCGTCGAACTCCCCGAGCGCAGGCAGGACGTTGCGGATGTAGGTGAGAAACGCCCGGTTCGGGCCGAGCACGAGCACGCCGCCCCGGCTCATCCGCTCCCGGTACGCGTACAGCAGGAACGCGATCCTGTGCAGCCCGACCGCGGTCTTCCCCGTGCCCGGAGCACCTTGCACGCACACGGAGAGCGCGGCGTCGGCACGTACGATGTCGTCCTGCTCGGGCTGGATGGTGGCGACGATGTCACGCATGGCGCCTGACCTGGGCCGCTCAATCTCCTCGATCATGATCCGGCTCATGGCGGGTGCCCGCGCCTGGCCCCCGTCAAACAATTCGTCCTCGTAAGCGGTGAGCTGGCCCGCGTTGAAGCCGAAGCGACGACGCCTGGTGAGGTTCATGGGGTCGGCCTGGCTGGCGCGGTAGAAGGGGCGCGAGACCGGTGCTCGCCAGTCGATCACCGCCGGATGACCGTCAGGGTCGTGCACGTGGCGGCGGCCAATGTGGAACTGCTCGCCTTGCTCGCCTTGCCCGCCTTGTCCCCCTTGCTCGCCGGCCCGGTCATAGTCGAGCCGGCCGAAGAACAGCGGGGTGTCTGGCAGGTCGCGCAGCGCTTCAGCGCGACGGTAGAGGTCGGCTTTGAGGTACTGCTCGGAAACCCGGTCGCCGGCGAGAGCCGGCAGGGACAGCACGTCCTTGCGCATCAGAGCCAGGTACGCGCGTGATTGAGTCAGGTGCTCGCGTTCGGTGGCTAGCACCTGATCTGTGTCAGTATCTTCCTCCATCGGACAGGCCATGGGCAGGCTCCTTGCCGTTCGTTCCTTCGGCACAAGGGCACAGGAGCCTAGCAAGCACCCCACGGTACTGCCAACTCGTTTTCCGCCGCCCGCGCCGGCCAAGCGCGGGAGGGCCGGCCCCGGCGGTAGCAGCAACGAAAAGCCACCGATGCTGCTGGCCGGGCAGCGGCAGCAGCATCGATGGCTCCGAGATGCTGCTGCCGCGACAACGAAGTTCCACTGTTGCTGTAAGCGTGCGCCGCCCGACAGCATCAACTCGCCAACGTTGCTGTCACGGGTGGCGATACGGGGTTCTGCTTGCCCTGCCGCTCCGGCTTGACGATTAGGTTGGTCACC
>Ga0335074_10010902_pt1 | contig 12713 bp, 8 predicted proteins | sample Lox_Sample_23_FD_206715 | JGI IMG/M metagenome (GOLD analysis project Ga0335074, IMG submission 206715) | Soil microbial communities from Loxahatchee National Wildlife Refuge, Florida, United States - Lox_Sample_2.3 | ecosystem: Environmental > Terrestrial > Soil > Wetlands | place: USA: Florida...
CTAACCCTCCCGGGGTGACGCGGTGGGGCGCGGCCCACCCGCGCGGCTCACCCAGTAGACATCCTACATCCAACCCTGTAGAATGCCTACTTAGATGCGCAAAGGCCAATACCAAAACCAGATCGAGCTCCTGCAGGGCACTCTCGACATGCTGATCCTGCAGATGCTCCAGTGGGGTCCGCGGCACGGCTACGGCATCGCGCAAGCCATCCGCGCCCATTCCGGCGACTTGCTGCGCGTGGAGACCGGCTCGCTTTATCCGGCCCTGCATCGCCTGGAAGAGAAAAAATGGGTAAAGGCTGAGTGGAAGCTCACCGATACCGGCCAGCGCGCCAAGGTCTACAAACTCACCCGCGCGGGCAAGCGTCAATTGTTGGACGAGCGGACGCGCTGGGAGCAGGTGGTGAGCGCCATCTCCGGCGTCCTGAATCCGCGCGTTACCGAGGTTTAGGGCATGGCGGTTTCGGGTAGGGAAGCCTAGCGCATGCGGTGGCGGATCTTTCGAACGCGTCGCGGCCGCGAGCGGGAGCTCGACCAGGAGATCGAGACTCACCTGCGCATGGCGGCCGCCGACCGCATGGAGCGCGGCGAGATGGCCGGCGCCGCGGCTCTCGAAGCCCGGCGCGAATTCGGCAACGTGGGGCTGGTCAAGGAGGTCACGAGAGATATGTGGGCTTGGGCTTCGGTGGAACGATTGCGGCAGGATGTTTCCTACGCCGCGCGGGTTTTACGCAACAGCCCGGGATTCGCCTCGATCGCCATCTTGTCGATCGCGCTGGGCGTCGGCGCGAACACCGCGATTTTTAGCGTCATGGACGCCGTGATGCTGAAGTCCATGCCCGTGCGCGACCCGGACCAGCTGCTGATCGTGGGCGACCCGGCCATGGTGGGCGCGCGGTCGCAGGGCTCCGGCCGCATGGATATTTTCTCCTACCCGTTCTTCCAGCGCTTCCACGACACCAACGGCGTCTTCAGCGATGTTTATGGCTCCGGCCGAGGCGAGCAGATGGACGTCGCCCTGGGCGACCGGACCGCTGCCGGGAGCGGGCCCGAAGGCCGTCCCCGTGGACGCATGGTCACGGGCAATTTCTTTTCCGTGCTGGGCGTACGCGCACTCATCGGCCGCACCTTTACCGCCCAGGAAACCGCCGTGCCGGGTAGCGCGCCCGTGGTGGTGATCAGCTATGGCTATTGGGAGCGGCAGTTCGGACGAAACCCGTCGATCGTCGGACAAAAGCTGACCATCAACCGCTACCCGTTTACCGTCATCGGCATCACGCCTCGGGAGTTTTTTGGCGATGTCGTCGGTGCACCCACCGACATTTGGATTCCCATCACCATGGAGGCCCAGGCCAACCCCGGACACGATTATCTGAAAAGCATCGACGTGAGTTGGTTGACTCTGATGGGGCGCCTGAAGCCCGGAGTTTCCGCCGGTCAGGCATCCGCGCGAGTGAAGGTTCTCGTCCCGCAGATCTTGAAAGAACAGTTTCAGTCCATCGATTCGCCGGAAGGCTTGCGGGAGATGCTGAAGGGAAAGCCCGTGACTTCTCCGGGAGCCAAGGGGCTTTCGCGGCTGCGCAAGGAATTTTCCCTGCCGTTGATGGCCTTAATGGGGATCGTCGGCCTGGTGCTCCTAATCTGCTGTTCCAACGTCGCGAACCTGCAACTGGCGCGCGCGGTGAGCCGGGGCCGCGAAATGGGCCTCAGGATCGCCGTCGGCGCGGGGCAAGGCCGGCTGGTGCGCCAGTTGATGACCGAAAGCCTGATGGTCGCCTTGGCGGGTGGCGCCGTGGGCCTGCTCTTCGCTCAGTGGGGCAGCGCGCTGCTGGTTCAATTGGTCGCGCAAACCGGCGTAACGCCGCTCGAGATTCGCCCCGACGCGCGAGTGCTGCTCTTTACCGCGCTGGTGTCGATTGCCTCCGGCCTGATTTTTGGCCTCGCGCCGGCCTGGAAAACCACGCGGCTCGATGTCGTTTCCAGTTTGAAGTCCGGCAAGTCCGGGCAAGCCGACGGGTTTACGCGCATGTTCGGGAAGCTCCTGGTCGTCTCGCAGATCGTGTTTTCGGTGGTGCTCATGGTGCTCGCCGGCCTGTTCATTCGCACCCTCCGCAACTTGGAGCACGTCGACGTGGGCTATAACCGGGGCGGCCTGCTGCTGGTCGAGATCGATTCGCACGCCGGCGGTTATGCCGATTCCGAGGTCAATCTGCTCGGCCGCGATCTGCTCGATCGGCTGGCGCGCATTCCCGGAGTGCAGGCCGTGAGCTTGTCCGAAAATGGGCTGTTCAGCGGCACGGACTCGGCCAGCGACGCGCAGGTGGAAGGCTTCACCGGAACCAATAGGGCGGATCGCTTGAACAGTTCGGATCGCGTTGGCCCGGCCTATTTTCAAGTGGTCGGTACCCAGGTGCTGCAGGGTCGCGGAATCGGTACGGAGGACACGGCGATTTCCCCGAAAGTCGCAGTGATTAACGAGAAAATGGCCCGCTTTTATTTTCCCAAAACCAATCCAATTGGCCGCCATATTTTCATGGGAGACGGAAAGGATCGCGTTGGGTTGACCATCATCGGTGTGGTCCGCGACGCCAAACAAAGCGATTTGCGCGAGCAGACTCCGAGACGGTTTTACACCCCGCTCGCCCAGCACAAGGGCGGGGACGACCCGATCTCGGTGATCAACTTCGAGTTACGCACCTCCCTGGCTTCCGCGAACCTCGAATCGGCCGTGCGCCGGACCATCCAGGCCGTCAATCCGAACCTGCCGATCCTGAGCCTGAAGACCGCCGATGACTTGATCAATAGCGATTTGACCGAGGAACGCATGATCGCCAAACTGTCGGGATTTTTCGGCGCGCTCGCGCTGGTTCTCGCCGCCATCGGTCTGTACGGCGTGATGTCCTACATCACCGCGCGCCGCACCACCGAGATCGGAATACGGTTTGCGCTCGGCGCTCCCCGCGCCAGCGTGATCGGCATGGTGCTCAAGGATACGCTGCTGCTCGCGGCCATAGGACTGGCCATCGGGATCGTCGCCTCCGCTTCGGTCGGGAAGCTGTTTGAAAGCGCTCTGTTCGGCCTTCACCCCTTCGATCCGACCACCATCAGTTCGGCCCTGTGCGTGATCATCGTTGCCGCGGCGCTGGCGGCTTACATTCCGGCCTGGCGAGCCTCGCGCGTCGATCCGATGGTTGCTTTGCGTCAGGAATAGACGGTCTATCCAGCAAAAGGCTGTTCCAGCGAATTGCTCTGCGGCGTGAACCACTTCGCCCCGTCCGCCGTGATGTACATGTCGTCTTCCAGGCGCACGCCGAATTCACCGCGCAGATAAATGCCCGGTTCGTCCGACGTCGTCATGTTGGCCTGAAGGGGCGTCGCGTTGCCCTTCACCAGGTAGGGCCATTCGTGCCCATCCATGCCGATGCCATGCCCCACGCGATGCGTGAAGTGCGCGTAAGCCGAGCCGAATCCCGCGTCCTCCACCACCTTGCGCGCCGCCGCGTCCACCGCCCCGCACTCCACGCCCGGTCTTGCAGCTACCCGCGCCGCCGTCTGCGCCTTATGAACAGCATCGAACACGCGCTTCATCTTGTCGCTCGCCTTGCCGATGACGAACGTGCGCGTAATGTCGGATTGATAGCCTTCCACCTGGCAGCCGTCGTCGATCATCACGATGCTGCCCTCGCGAATCACCTGCGGCTCCCGCGATCCATGCGGCAGCGCCGACCACGCATCCACCTGGCAACTGGCCTCGCCTGGAAACCCCGTTCGCTCGTATCCGGCCGCGATCAACTCGCTCACCTCGCGATTGTTCATGCCGGGATGAATCGATTTCCACACCGCTTCGTAAACCTGGAGCGTCACGTTGTTGGCCAGCTGCATCAGCTTCAGCTCGGCGGCGCTCTTGAGCATGCGGCAGCCCGCCGTTACCGGCGTGGCGCTCGCGATCTCGACGCCCGGAGCGGCCTTCCGCACGCCTTCCGAAAACACAAACGGCACGCGTTCTTCCATGCCCAGCCGTCCCACTCGAATGCCTGAATCGCGCAGTCCCTGCGCCACCAGCGCGTACGGATCGTCATCTTCCTGCCAGGTGAGAACCTTGGCTTCGCGGCCGGCCGGCGATTGCGCCATCGATTCGCGCGCCCGATCCTCTTCGAAAGCCGGACACACATAAAACGGGTTGGCCTTCTGCGGCAGAACACAAAGGAACAGGCGCTCGCTGTTGCCCCAATGGATGCCGGTGAAGTAATCGAGCGACGTGCCTCCCGCCAGCGCGATCGCGTCCAGCCGGTTTTCGCCCATCAGCACACGCGCCCGCTCCAGGCGCGCTTCCTGCTCGGGGCGTCCGATAGGTTTCGCTTCCGAGCGCCGGTCGCCGAGCGCGGCAATCGCAGGCGGCAGCGCGGATTTGTCAGCGGCAAGGGCCGGCGAAACTCCAGCCGCGGCGGCGGCCGATGCAGAGAGGAGGAACCGGCGGCGAGTCGGCATAGATCTGTTATCGCACAAGTGCACGAGCCCGAGCGCGGGCGCATCAATTATGTCAATTCAGATTCTATTTAGTTAATTCTCGATTACTTTGTAAATATTAGTACAAAAGTACTGGTTTTAATCGTTTCGTTACCGTAAGCTCGTATACTTACGTTCCGATCCTATGTTCACAAAAACACATCTGAACCTCGTCTTTCTGGCGGCACTCTCCGTGCCGGCGTTTGGGCAGTTCGCTCCGGGCAACCTGGTGGTCGTCGTAGAAGGATGCGGTGTCCAGGGCGGAACATGTACCAGCGTTCCCTACAGCACGGGCAACGGCACGGGCAATAGCTCGGTCGGAGGCTACGGGGACAACCAGGCAGCCCCGCTCACGTTGTTTCAGTTCACCACTGCCGGCGGCTATGTGGGTTCGCTGGTCTTGCCGCAAGCGCCTTCGGGAGCCAACTTTCCCGTTTCCGGCGAATACGGATCTTCTTCCGAAGGCACCCTGCAACTCACCGGCCCCGGACAATACCTGTCGCTGATGGGCTACGGCATCAATGCCGCAACGTTCAATTCCGACTACTACCTGTGTTCGCCGGCCCAAGATTGCCCGCTTTCGGGCGACCCGTACGGCGCGGCCCCCTCGGGTGCGCTGGCCCAATCCGGCAGCCTCATGGGACAAGGACAAAGCTACAAACCGGTGGCGCGCGTTCTGGCGCTGATCGATGCGAACGGCAATACGAATTCCTCCACCGCGCTCTACAACATTTTCAACACCAATAATCCGCGCAGCGTCTTCAGCGCCGATGGAGCGACGTTTGCCTATGTCTCCGGCCAGGGCAGCGGCTGCGATACGACGGGCGGATTGTTCTACATCCCGATCGGCGTCACGACAACGTCTCCCACGGCGATTACCGGTCCCGATGCCAACGCCACCAGCAGCTGTCTTTCCAGCGGCGGCCCGAGCACCATTAGCCAGGACACGCGAGGCGTCCAGATTTACAACAACACGCTCTATCTCGCGGTCGACAGCACAGAGGGGAAAAGCTTTAACCGCTCCTTCATCGGCACGCTTGGCACGCCGCCGTCGACGTCCCTGTATGTACCGCCGGCTTCCGACCCGTATGCCACCGGCCCGACCATGCTGAAGGGTTTCGGCAATACCGGTGGCACCGGCAAGGTAAGCATCACTTCCGGCCCCACCAGCAACGGCAATAATCTGAACGCCGGTCTGCCTATCAATCTGAGTCCGGTGAACTACTTCTTTGCCAGTCCTACCGTTCTGTACGTCGCCGACAGCGGGACTCCGAAGAACGATAGCAACGGCGACAACAACTCCACCGGCAAGAACAATATCGGCGACGGCGGCCTGCAGAAGTGGATCAACAACAGCGGCGCCTGGAGCCTCGCCTACACGCTTTACCAGGGATTGAACATCGTCAACAACGGCAGCACTTCCGGCACCAGCGGCTTGTACGGACTGACCGGCTCGGTATCGGGCGGCGTCGCGACGCTGTACGCGACCAACTTCACACTGAGCGATCTCTCTCCCACTTTTCTCTACTCCATCACCGATACCCTGACCAATACCACGCCGCCCGGAACTTCAGCCGTGTTCACACAACTCGCCGCCGCGCCGAGCGATTCCAACTTCAAGGGCGTGTCGTTCGCGCCCACCATCCCCAACGGCGATGTCGAAATCACCAGCGTGCCCTCCGGCCTCACTTTCACTTCTTCAGGCGCCGGTTGCGCGCCGGGCACCTACACTACGCCGGTCACCCTCGCCTGGACATCGGGCAGTCCTTGTGCTTTGAGCGTGACCTCGCCGCAAACCGCGCAAGGCGTCGAGTATGCGTTCAGCCAGTGGCAAGACGGCACGACATCCACAACGGATGACGTCACCGCTCCGGAAACCACGGCCACTTATACGGCCAACTTTGTCCCCAATGTGACCAGCTCGGTCTCAGTCACGTCCACCGGTTTGATCTACAACCGAATTCAGAAACAGGGAACTGAGACTGTAACCATTACGAACACCAGCGCCCAGACAATTTCCGGAGCGGTGCAATTGGTTCTGTCGGGCTTGCCATCGGGTGTAACGGCTGCCAACAATACCGGGACCTTCGAGGGCAATCCGTATTGGACAGCCACAGCGGGATCATTGGCTCCGGGAACGTCCGCGAAGGTGACGGTCGTCCTCGCCTATGCGATCGGCACCAACTTCACAACCACCCCCGGCGTTTACTCAGGGAGCTTCTAATAACATGCGTCTATATAAACCTTTTCTATCGATCGGCCTTCTCGCGCTCTGCGGGTTGACCGCCCCACTTGCGTTCGCGGACGAAATTGAGTACGCGATCACGGTCGACACCAGCAGCCAGTTGGCCAATATGGGATGGATTGAGTTCCAATTTAACGGCAGTCCATCAGGGTCGCAGCCGGCGGATGCGGAGATTTCGAATTTTGCGACGGACGGCACCATAATCCCGCCGCCCCAACTCACTGGCGACGCCTCGGGAGCGTTGCCGGGCACCGTCAGCATGGACAACGGCACGAACTTCGACGACTACTTTGAGGCGCTGACGTTCGGCAATACCGTCACTTTCGATCTGACCTTATCCGGCCCCGCCATCGGAGCGACGGCCAATGGCGAGGGAGGCGGGACGTTTACGCTGGACTTCCTGGACTCCACGCAAAGCAATTATCTATTCACCGCCGATCCGATCAACGACGTGCCCGTATTCACGGTGGATGTCAACCCCGACGGCTCTGTGACGCCAACCGCCTATGGCAGCGTCGACACCGCTGAGGCGCCGGGATCGGTGGTCTCGTTCTCTCAAGTTCCCGAGCCGTCCATGGCGCTGCTGCTGGCGGGCGGCCTGGCCGGGATGGCAATCCTGCGCAGGCGTCGCAGGGCGCGGATTTTCAAAGGTGAATGATCCCGCGCTGAATCGCAGCGGTAGCGGCCTGGGTCCGATCGTCCACGCTCAGCTTGCTCAGGATGCTCTTCACGTGATTCTTCACGGTGTGCTCGGCGATGCCCAGCGCATAGGCGATCTGCTTATTGCCGTAGCCCTTCACGATCAGCGCCAGCACCTCCGCCTCGCGCGCGCTCAATCCGGCCGGTAAGACGCTCGATTCGAGCGCCGCGGCCACGTCCGGCGACAAATAGTTCTCGCCCGCGTGCACGGCGTGAATGGCGCGGATCAGTTCATCATGCAATACGTCTTTGGTCAGATACGTTCGGGCCCCCGCCTGCAAGGCCCGCCGCACGTCTTCGTCGCCGCCGTACGTGCTCAGAGCGATAATCGCCGCCTCCGGAAATTCGCCGCGAATGATCTCGGTGGCTTCCACGCCGCTCATCTCCGGCATGCGCACGTCCATGAGGCTCACGTCCGGCCGATGCTTGCGGAACAGTTCCACTGCCTGGCCGCCGTTGGCTGCCTCGGCCACCACCTGCATGTCGGGCTGGGCGTTGATGATGGTCTTCACGCCCACGCGCGCGATCAGGTGATCTTCGGCGATCAGAATGCGGATCGGCGATTCCGGCGTCACGAGATCGGCACCGTTACCGCCACCTCGGTTCCCTGGCCGGGCTGGCTATGCAGCCGCAGTTCGCCGCCCAGACGCTCCGCGCGCTCGCGCATGCCCAGCAGCCCGAAATGGCCGCCTACTTCCGAAAAAGCTTCGTCCTGCTCGAAGCCCCGTCCGTTGTCGGCCACGCGCAGGCTCAATTTTCGATGCGCCATCTCCAGGTGAATGCTCACCTCGCTCGCGCTCGCGTGTTTCACGGCGTTGGTCACCGCTTCCTGCGCGATGCGCAGCAAGTGCTGCTCGGTTTCCTCCGGCAGCGGGCGGCTTTCGCCCTCTATATCCACGCGCACCTGCACCGGCGACCCGGCCGTCCATTGATGCGCCGCTTCCGAGAGCGCCGACGGCAGATCGTGCCCTTCGAGCGCCGACGCGCGCAGATCCATCACGCTCCGCCGCGCTTCCGTCAAACTGTGCCGCACCATTTTGCGCGCCAGTTCCAGATGCTTGCGCGCCAGCTCCACGTGCCCGTTCAGCGTGAGCGCCACCGCGTCCAGTTGCGACGAGATGCCGACGAAGCCCTGCGCCAGCGTGTCGTGAATTTCGCGCGCCAGCCGCCCGCGCTCTTCCAGCACCAGCGCAAACCGCTGCCGGATCTGGCGCAGCCGCAAATTGTACAAGCCCCAGATGGCCGCGGCGGCCAGCGCCGCGCAAAGATATCGGAACCACGCCGTTTCGTAGAAATGCGGCAGCAGCTCGAAAGCGAACGATGTTTCACCCGCAGGTCCGTTGGGAACCGACGCCCGAACGGTGAAGCGATATTTGCCGTGCGGCAGGCTGTTGTAATTGGTCACGCGCCGCGCCACGGAACTGATCCATTCGCGATCGAGGCCCTCCAGGCGGTAGGAATACCGCACGCGCTCCGGAGCGCTCAGGAAAATCCCCGCATACCGGAACTCCATCCGTCCGCTGCCTGGAGCCAGCTTCGCGCCGGGCGCGATGGCGATGGCGCGCCCATCCACCGCCACTTCGAGCAGATGAACCCTCGGCGCCGCCACCGGTCCCGGACGATCCCGCGGATCGAGCACCGCCAGACCTCGGCTGGTGGGGAACCACAGCCTTCCGTCGCTCGTACGGTCGCCGCCTCCGCTGGTCGGATAACCGGGCGAACATTGCGCGCTTCTGAGCCCATCCGCGACGCCGTAATTCGCCGGGTCCAGCTTGTGAATCTTGCCGCTCACGAAATCCCAGATGTCTTGTTTCTTCAGGCGGCAGATCCCGCGCGTGGTGCTCAGCCACAATTCGCCTTGGCCGTCGTCCTCGATGTGCGAGACGTTGTCGCTCAACAGGCCGTCGCGCGCGCCGGCATGATAGAAGCGGCCATCGCGCAGCGCGTCCAGACCGCCGCCGAACGTCCCGATCCACAGCGTTCCATCCGTGCCTTCCATGAGCGACCGGATCTGATTGCTGGCCAGCCCGTCGGCCACCGTGAACAGCCGCAGCTCGCCGTTGCGCAAACGCCATAGCCCCGCGCCGTATGTTCCGGCCCACAAGCTGCCGTCGCGGGTTTCACACAATATCACCGGATCGCTGTTCAATTGCGACCCGCCGGCAATCGCGATGCGCGAACGGCCGCCCTCGAATTCCACTACGCCCGCCGGCGTCGCCACCCATTGCCGCCCGGTGTGATCTTCGAGAAAATCGAACGCCACGCGGCGGTTGAGCGGATCCTTCCACACCGTGTTGATGAAATGGCCGTCATGCATGCGGCTCGCTCCGCCTCGCGCGGCAATCAGCAGGTCGCCGTCGCGGCTTTCGCGGATCGAAAAAATTTCGTTGCTCGGCAGTCCGTCTTTCTCGGTGTAGACGCGCGCCGGTTTTCCGTCCACCAGTTGCACCAGGCCGCCTTCGTGAAAGCCGATCCAGATTCTTCCCCGATGATCCTGATACACCGCGGTGGGTTCGTCGCTCGGCAGGCCCTCCGACTCGCCGTAGATGCTGAACAGGTCGTTCCGCAGCCGGTTCAAGCCGCTGTTCATTCCCACCCACAGATTGCCCTCGGTGTCCTCGTAAATGCAGCGCACCCACTCGCGCTCGCGCGAATTCGCCAGCGGATTACTGACGAAGCCTCCGTTCTCCATCCGCGCCAACCCGCCATCCGTTCCGGCCCAGAGATTTCCGTCGCGATCCTCCCAAATGGCGCGCACGAACGTGGCGGGCAGACCGTCCCGCATGGTGTAGTGGCGCAGCGTGCCGTCCGGACTGCGCGTTAAAAGTCCGAAACTTCCTCCCACCCACAGATTGCCGTGCCGGTCCTGCAGCAGCGAGTTGACGATATCGCCCACCGGGCCCAGCACCGAAACAAACCGGTCGCCTTCGTGACGCAGCACGCCGCCGAATCCCGCGACATAGATGTTGCCGTCCGGTCCGCAATACACCGTGCGCAGCGCCTGAATCGGCAGGCCCTGGTGCGGGCTGTAATTGGTGAATTTTCCGTTCTGATAGCGGTTGACGAAAATGCCCGCGGCCACCCAGATGGCGCCCGACTTGTCTTCGGTGATCGAATTCACCGAGTCGTCGCCCAGGCCATCCTTCTTAGTGAAGGTCGTGAATTTCCGATTTTGATAGCGCGTCAGCCCGCCCAGCGTTCCAATCCACAGGCTGCCGTCGCGCGCGGCCCACAGCGCACCCACGCTGTTGCTCGGCAATGCGCCGTTTTCTTTGTTGAAGACCACGAAATCGTAGCCGTCGAACTGCGCGAGGCCCTCATCGGTGCCGATCCACAGGTATCCGTCCTTGGTTTGCGCGATGGCGCGCACGGTGTCCTGCGGCAGGCCGTGTTCCTGCGTCCACACGGTGCGGGTGTATTGCGTGAGCGCCCGGCGCGGGTTCAAGGCGAACAAAGAATGCGCGGACGCGGCTATCGCCAGGACGGCCAGGACAGCTCTTGGATACACTTCTGATTGTAAATGGTTCGGCGATCCGGCTGGTACTTGCTGCTTGCGCTCGCGCTGCTGCTCGCGGGCTGCGCGCGTCCTGAGAAGCCGCCGCTCCAGGACTTGACCGGGCACGAGGATCTATCGCGCTTCAAGATCCAATCGGTGACGGGAGTGCGCGACGGCGATCGGCTAAACGCTCAGGTCCTGCTCAGCGACAGTTCGTCGGTGATGTCGGTGGATCTGCATTTCGCGGTCGGCTCTCCCACCACCCTTCAATCGGGCACCTGGCGCTGGTCGCGGCCGAACGCATTGATCGAAGGCAGGGTTACGGCGCGTTCGGTAACTTTTCTGGGTGGACAGGATGGGCCGCCCAGCATCGGAGGTACCTTCGATCTGAATGCGCCCACCTACCCGACGTATCGTCTCAATCTGCCGCTCACCGTGCTCCCACGCTCTGTTCGACCTCGAGCTTCAAGCCTTGAACACCCTTGACCCGCACGTGCGCGCCGGCGGGAATGTTGGACGCAGCGACGGCATTCCAATATTCGCCGCGCACCTCGACCTGTCCGTCCGGTTCAAGCGCGGTCCGCGCAATGCCCAACTCGCCGATCATGCCATCGGCGCCGGTAAGCACTTTGTTGCGCCGCGCCTGCACCACCACCGACACCAGGAACATGGTGATCGCCGCGAACGGCAGCGCCACCGCCAGCGCCGTGGTCAAATGAATGCGCATTTCCGGCGGCCCGTTCACCAGCAGCAGCGCGCCCAGCACCATCGATATGGTCCCGCCCACGCCCAGAATGCCGTGCGATGCGAATTTGGCTTCCAGCACGAACAGCGCGAGCGACAGGACCAGCAGCGCGACGCCCACCGAGTTAATCGGCAGAATCGATAGCGACGATAATCCGAGCAATGCCAGAATCGCGCCGGCAATTCCGGGAAAAATCAAGCCCGGCGAATGAAATTCCACGTAAATTCCGAGAACGCCCAGGATCAGCAGAATGAATCCGATATTAGGATCCGCAATCGCGCCGATCACTCGTTCGCGCAGCGTTCGCTCGGCTTCCGTCACGGTAATCCCGGTCAGATGCAGCGTGATCTTGCGTCCGTCCCAGCGCGTGACTTCGCGGCCATCCAGTTGTTGGAAAAGCTGCTGCTCGTTGCCTGCGATCATATCGATCAATTTCTGATCCAGCGCCTCTTTATCGGTAAACGACTTGGCCTGCCGGATGGTCTGCTCGCCCACCGCGCTATTGCGCCCCCGCCGCGACATCATGCCGCGCAGCAGTGCCGCTGCATCGTTCTCCACTTTGTCGCGCATCACCTGGTCCATTTGTCCCACCAGCAGCACCGGCGACGATGCGCCCGCATTGGTTCCAGGCGCCATGGCCGCGATATCGCCCGCTTCCAGGACGAAAAATCCCGCGGAGGCCGCGCGCGCCCCGCTGGGCTCGACATAGGTCACCACGGGGACGGTGGACGCATCCAGTTTTTGCACGATCTCGCGCGTCGCATCCAGCAGCCCGCCCGGCGTGTTGATCCGAACCAGCAGCAGCGCGGCGTTTTCCGACTGCGCCTGCGCCACCGCGCGCCCCACGATCTCCGCCGTTATCGGATGAATATCGCCGTCAATCGAGACCGCGACCACGCGCGGCGCCGGGCTCTGTCCGAACAGGGACACGGCTCCGAGAAGCGTGAATAAGCCTAGAAATCGCAAGCACATTTACTATACTCCCGAACTTGCCTATAATTCAGGCCTGCCGGTCAGCGGTA
>Ga0335074_10010903_pt1 | contig 12712 bp, 12 predicted proteins | sample Lox_Sample_23_FD_206715 | JGI IMG/M metagenome (GOLD analysis project Ga0335074, IMG submission 206715) | Soil microbial communities from Loxahatchee National Wildlife Refuge, Florida, United States - Lox_Sample_2.3 | ecosystem: Environmental > Terrestrial > Soil > Wetlands | place: USA...
CGTTGCCATAGAACGCACGGACGCGCCCGATGGACTGCGGTAGATCGTAGTTCCATGACCAGCGATCATCGGCGCGCGCGAGCCGCGGCTGGGGAAGAAAAGGGATCAGGCCCCGCTTCACCGCCACTGGCCCTGAGCCGGGCCCGCCACCCCCATGCGGCGTCGAAAACGTCTTGTGCAGATTCAGGTGCATCACGTCGGCGCCGAAATCGCCCGGCCGCGCAATGCCTACCAGCGCGTTCATATTAGCGCCGTCCATATAGAGCTGCGCGCCCTTGGAGTGCAGGATTTGAGCGATGCGTGTGATCTGTTGTTCGAACACGCCCAGCGTGTTGGGATTGGTAAGCATCAACGCCGCGACGTCTTCATTCACCACGCGCCCGAGTTCGTCGACGTCGATCATCCCCTGCGCGTTCGACTTGATATTTTCCACCGCGTAACCGGCCATCGCGGCGGTGGCGGGATTGGTCCCGTGGGCCGAATCCGGAATCAGCAGTTTCTTGCGCGGGTGCCCTTGCGATTCCAGCAGCGCGCGAACCATCAGGATGCCGGTGAACTCGCCGTGCGCGCCCGCGGCCGGCTGCAGCGTCACCGCGTCCATGCCGGTGATTTCGGCGAGCGCACGCTCCAGCGCCGCCATCACCTCCATGGCTCCCTGCGCGAGTGCTTCGGGTTGATAAGGATGCGCCCACGCCAGGCCTTCCATGCGCGCCACCTGTTCGTTTACGCGCGGATTATATTTCATGGTGCAGGAACCGAGCGGATACAGGCCCAGATCGATGGCGTAGTTCTGCGCCGAAAGGCGTGTGAAATGCCGGATCGCTTCCACCTCGCTCACCTCCGGAAAATCAGCGATCTCCGCGCGTGTATTTCCGGCGCCGAGCGCCGCGGCCGGGTCCACCGTGGGAACATCCAACGGCGGCAATTGATAACCGCGTTTGCCGGGCGAACTGCGCTCAAACAACAGGGTTTCGTTTTGATTGATGTGCGGGCGGACCTTCTTGATCATGCTGGTTCGATCATCGAGTGAATGCCTCCGCCACCATGTCCATCTCCTCGCGCTTCGACATTTCCGTGGCGCACAATAGCATAGCGTTCTCGAGTTCGGGATAATAGCGCCCGAGCGGCAGCCCGCCGATGATCTTCTTCTCGAGAAGCGCGTGGTTGATCGCATCCGGAGATTTCCCGGAAACCACGAATTCATTGAAGAACGGCCCGGAAAATAGGATCGGCAATTTCCCCGCTAGATAATGCGCTTTCGCCAGATTCTGCAGCGCCAGCTCGCGCAGGCCCTGCTTGCCGTAAACCGTCATGAAAACCGTCGCCATCAGCGCCACCAGCGCTTGATTGGTGCAGATGTTCGAAGTAGCCTTTTCGCGGCGGATATGCTGCTCGCGCGCCGCCAGCGTAAGGCAAAATGCGCGATTGCCGCGCGTGTCCCTGGTTTCGCCCACAATGCGGCCGGGCATCTGGCGCATGAATTTCTCTTTAGTGGCGATGATGCCCGCGAACGGGCCGCCGTAGCTCGGCGGAATGGCGAAGGATTGCAGCTCGCCGGCCACGATATCGGCATCCACAGGCGGCTCCAAAATGCCCAGCGAAACGGCCTCGGCGAAAACGTAGATCAGCAGCGCGCCATGCCGGTGCGCGATCTCAGCGGCGCGGCGCCAGTCCTCAATGATTCCGAAAAAATTCGGCGATTGAATAATCACCGCAGCGGTCTGGTTGTCGATCTTCCGCTCCAGATCGGCCGTATCCAGCGCACCGCTTTCGCGCGCGTAATTCGCTTCCACCACCGGCATGCCCTGATGCCGCGCGTAGGTGGATAGCACCTCGCGATACTCCGGATGCACGGCGCGCGCCACCACCACGCGATCCCGCCGCGTCAGGCGCATCGCCATCATCGCCGCTTCCGGAACTGCCGTGGACCCGTCGTACATGGACGCGTTGGCCACTTCCATGCCCGTGAGCTGGCAGATCATGCTTTGAAACTCGAAGATCGTGGTGAGCGTACCTTGCGAGATTTCAGCCTGGTAAGGGGTGTAGGAAGTCAGGAATTCGGAGCGTGACACCACGGTGTCCACCAGCACCGGCCGGTAATGCCGGTACACGCCCGCGCCCAGAAAGGATGCATGATCGCCGGCGCATTCGCCGCCGCGCGCGCGAAAATAATCGACGATTTCGTACTCGGATTTTCCCGCCGGAATATCCAGCGGCCGGTTGAGCCGAACTTCCGGGGGAAGGTGCGCGAACAGGTCCTCGAGCGAATCCATGTGCAACGCTCGCAGCATCTCGCGGCGCTCCAGATCGGATTTCGGCAGATAGCGCACGAGCGGACCGGCGAGGCGAGCTTAATGCCCGGTCTCCTCCTCCGCCACGTACTTCTCGTAGTCCGCCGCGGACAGAAGCCCCTGGATCTCATCCGGAACCGAGAGCCGGATCTTCACCAGCCAGCCGCCTTCATGCGGGCTCTCATTCAGCTTCTCGGGCGACGCGGCCAGCGCCTCGTTAGTTTCGGCGACCTCGCCCGAGACCGGCGCGTAGATATCGGAAACCGCTTTCACCGACTCTACCGATCCCATCACCTTGCCCTGTTCCACTTTGGCGCCCACGCGCGGCAGGTCGACATAGACGATATCGCCGAGCTGCTGCTGCGCATAATCGGTAATCCCGACTATGCCGGCATCGCCCGCGACGCGAACCCATTCGTGCTGCTTGGTGTAGTGCTGATCCTGTGGGTACATTTGCTCGCTCGTTTATGAGATGGTCCGTTTATAGAATGGCATTGTCCTGGTCACCGCCTCGACCGGCTGATTGCGAACGACGATTTCGATCCGCTGTCCCGCCGCGGCCTTATCTGCCGGAAGGTAGCACATTCCGATATTCCTTTTCAGCGTCGGCGAGGGACCGCCGCTCGTGACCCAGCCGGCGGGCACGCCCTCCAGGAACACCTCATAATCATCGCGCCCAATGCCCCGGCCGGTCATTTCAAAGCCAATCAGCTTGCGCGCGATGCCCTGCTCCTTTTGTCGTGCCAGCGCCGCGCGGCCTATAAATTCGCCTTTCTCCATTTTGACGATCCAACCGAGCCCGGCCTCGAACGGCGTGATCGACGCGTGGATCTCGTGCCCATAAAGGGCCATCCCCGCTTCCAAACGCAGCGTGTTGCGCGCGCCCAAACCGCAGGGTTTGATGCCGAACTCCTGGCCCGCGTCGAGAATGGCGTTCCACAGGCGCTCGGAATGCTCCGGCGCGAAATAGATTTCGAACCCGTCTTCGCCCGTGTACCCGGTGCGAGCGATCAGCGCGCGGACTCCCGCAATCGAATGGTCTATGAAATGGTAGTACCGGATTGCGTCGAGACCGGCGTCCGTGAGCTTCTGGAGCGTCGCGAGCGCGAGTGGGCCCTGGACCGCGAGCTGAGTATAACGGTCGCTCGTAAGCTCAGCGGCGGCTTGAAATCGATTCGAATCCGCGAGATGCCGGTAATCCTTCTCCTGATTGGATGCGTTGACGCACAAAAAGTAGTGCTCGCTGGAAATCTTGTGCACCAGGATATCGTCGACAAATCCGCCATGTTCATACAGCAGCGCCGAATATTGCGCTTGGCCGGTCTTCAGCTTCCCGGCGCTATTTGTGGTGACGTGATCGGCGAGCGCGCCCGCCTCCGCTCCCCGGATCTCAATCTCGCCCATGTGGCTCACATCGAACAGGCCAACCGCCGTTCGAACCGCCGCGTGTTCGCCCAGAATCCCCGAATATTCGACCGGCATGTGCCAGCCGCCGAAATCGACCATTCTGGCGCCCATCCGGATGTGCGCGCCGTGCAGGGCTGTGGTTCTGAGCGTCGCGGCGGGTTGAATTCCCGTGGGCACCGCCTCAATTTTAGCAGCGCGTCGGCGGTGGATTCAGTTCGCGAAGCTGCGGACCGCGGAATCCTCATCGGGATACACTTCGATCACCTGATACAGTTTGGTGAGCTGTATCACGTCCTGCACGCGCGGGGCCAGCTTCATCAACTTGATTTTCGCGCCCTGCCGCAGCGCGTGCGTCGACGAGGCAACCAATTCACCCAGCCCGCTGCTATCGATGTAATAGACCTCGGCCATGTTCAGCACGATCTTGGTTCGCCCGGACGCCACGGTGTCCTGAATCAGGTCACGGAGCCGCTGCGTCGCCTGCCCTAACGTGATGGGGCCTTGCAGATGGAGGACCAGCACATCGCCAACCTCCCAGTCGAAGTACTCCAAGGCCATTCAGCGACGTTATCGCGAGTTCGGAGGCAAGTCAACGATGTTTAGTACCGAAGTCGCCTGCGGCTCCCGGGATTTGGGGTCCGGGGAACTCGCTTCGCTCGCCGGGGCCGGGGATGTGGGGTGGAGGAGGACACGTGGGGTGCGGCGTCCTCCTGCGCCGCTGATGCGCCGACGAGCGCCCGGAGCCGTACCAAATGTACCTGGCATCCCCAATCCCGGAGCGGAGCGAAGCGACTGTGTCGCGCCGCGAGCCCCGCCAGTCGCCAATCCCAGGAGCCGTGCGAGTCCTCGCGCGGCGACCATCTGCTAGCCTAGTAATAGCGAGGGGCCTTGCATTCCATGGACACCGTCGGCACGGGCGGATTCCGCGCCGTCCAGCTCACCAAAAAGTTCCGCTCCGGCGGCGCCGATCTGGTGGTGTTTCAGGACCTGTGCTTCGAAATCGCGCCCGGCGAGCGGCTGGCGCTGATCGGCGAATCCGGGGCCGGCAAAAGCACCCTCATGTATTTACTGGGAGGCCTCGACAGGCCTTCGGCGGGTACGATATACTTTGGACACCAGGACATTTCCAATTTCTCGGACACCGAGCTTGCCGAGTTTCGCAACCGGGAAGTTGGGTTCGTTTGGCAGAATCACTCGCTGCTGCCGGAATTTACGGCGCTCGAAAACGTGATGATGCCATTGCTGATACGGGGCGGCCGCATCCAGGACGCGGAGCCCGTTTCGATGGCGAGGTTGGATGAAGTTGGTTTACGAAACCGCGCCTCACACCGCGCGGGAGAATTATCGGGAGGCGAGCAACAGCGTGTTGCAGTCGCTAGAGCCTTGGCCGGTAACCCTTCTGTTCTGCTCGCCGACGAACCGACCGGGAACCTGGACTTCCGGACGGGCGAAATGATTATCTCCCTGCTCGAAAACCTGCACCGCTCTCATAAGTTGACCTCCATTTACGTGACGCACAACCTCTCATTTGCAGCTCGGTGCGACCGGATTCTGCAGTTGGAGAAAGGGGATCTGACCCACTGGTCCGGCGCCCAGCCGTCGGACCAAGCACTTTCGGCTCTCTCGGCTGGGTTCGGAACATCCGATAATGTGGAAGGACGGCGGTAATTAAATATGTTTGAACGTTATACCGAAAAGGCCCGGCGCGTAATCTTCTTTGCCAGATACGAAGCCAGCCAGTTTGGAAGTCCCTATATTGAGACCGAACATCTTTTGCTCGGTCTGTTGCGCGAAGACAAGGCTTTAGCGAATCGTTTTCTGCGGTCCCACGCCGCCATCGAATCCATTCGCAAACAGATTGAGGCGCACACCACGATTCGCGAGAAGGTGTCTACCTCCGTCGATCTTCCGCTTAGCCATGAATGCAAGCGTGTGCTCGCCTACGGCGCCGAAGAAGCCGAGCGCCTGAATCACAAACACATCGGGACCGAGCACCTGCTGCTCGGCCTGCTGCGCGAGGAAAAATGCTTTGCCGCCGAAATCCTGCATGAACGCGGGCTGCGCCTTTCGCAGGTGCGCGAGGAGATCCAGCGCTCTTCTTCGGAAAAAGTGGCCTCCAACCGCCCCAAGGAAAGTTCGCTGCTGGCCGAATTCAGCCGCGATCTGACGCAGGCCGCCATGGACGGCGCGCTGGACCCGTTGATCGGCCGCGATTATGAACTGGAGCGGGTGGTCCAAATCCTATGCCGCCGCACCAAGAACAACCCCGTGCTCATTGGCGAGCCCGGCGTCGGCAAGACTGCGATCGTGGAAGGCTTGGCCCAAAAAATCGCGGATGGCGATGTCCCCTCCTTCCTGGCCGACAAGCGCATTCTGGCTCTGGACCTCTCGTTGATCGTGGCCGGCACGAAATATCGCGGCCAGTTCGAAGAGCGCTTGAAAACCATCATGAAGGAATTGATGGAAAACCAAAACGCCATCATCTTCATCGACGAGCTGCATACGCTGGTGGGCGCAGGTTCGGCCGAAGGCTCCCTGGACGCGGCGAACATCTTGAAGCCGGCTCTGTCGCGCGGCGAAATCCAGTGCATCGGGGCCACAACGCCTGGCGAGTATCGCAAATCCATCGAGAAGGACCGTTCGCTCGAGCGCCGCTTCCAAGCCGTCAAAGTTCCGCCGCCCACCGAATCCGATGCCATCCGCATTCTGTTCGGGATCAAGGAACGCTACGAGAAATTCCATGCCGTCGCATATACAGACGACGCCATCGAATCCGCCGTGCACACCTCCACGCGCTTTATCCCGGATCGCTTCCTGCCCGATAAGGCCATCGATCTGATCGACGAAGCAGGGGCGCGCGTAAAGTTACGTCAAACCACACTGCCCGGCGAAGTGGCCGACATCCAGAAGCGCATCAAGTTCATCGTGCATCGCATGGAGAACGCCATCGCGAATCATGAATTCGAAAAGGCGCGCTTCTATTCCGACGAAGAGCGCAAGGAGCGCGAGAACCTGCGCCTGCTCCGCGAAAAATACAACCTGGACGATACCTCCACCGGCGTGGTCACCAAGGACGATATCGAAGACGTGGTGGCGCGCTGGACCGGCGTCCCCATGACCGCGATTAAAGAAGAAGAAGTCAGCAAGCTCATCCGCATCGAAGAAGAGCTGCATAAGCGCGTCATCAGCCAGGACAAGGCCATTTCGGCGCTGGCCCGCGCCATCCGCCGTTCCCGCGCGGGATTGAAATCTCCCAAGCGGCCGGCGGGATCGTTCCTGTTCCTCGGACCCACGGGCGTCGGCAAAACCGAAGTGGCGCGCGCGCTCGCCGAGTTCCTGTTCGGCAGCGAAAAATCGCTGATCCGCTTCGATATGTCGGAGTTCATGGAAAAGCATTCGGTGTCGAAGCTGATCGGTTCGCCTCCCGGATACGTCGGCTACGAAGAAGGCGGCCAGCTCACCGAGCGTGTCAAACGCGCGCCGTATTCGATCATCCTGCTGGATGAAATCGAGAAGGCCCATCCGGATGTCTACAACATCCTGCTCCAGGTTTTCGAGGATGGACAATTGACCGATGGCCTCGGCAACACGGTGGACTTCAAAAACACCATCATCATCATGACCTCGAACCTGGGCGCGCGCTTCCTCGATAAGAAGACGCAGATCGGGTTCTCGGCGCCCAGCCTTACTGGCATCCCTCCCAAGGTGGAAGACCAGGTGATGGGTGAAGTGAAAAAAGCCTTCAACCCCGAATTCCTGAACCGCCTGGACGAAGTGATCCTGTTCACCTCGCTGGCCGACGAAGATCTGCTCCAGATCATCAATCTGTTGGTAGATCAGATTAACGTCAATCTGGTGGCCAAGCAGATCAAGATCCGCGTCAACGAAGACGCCGCCAAATACATCCTTGAAAAAACCATGATCGATCGCAGCTACGGCGCGCGTCCGTTGCGCCGCGCGTTGCAGAAATTCATCGAGGATCCGCTGTCGGAGGCCTTGATCCAGGGCACGCTGCCCCGGCCCTCGGAGCTGGAAGTGTACTTGGGCGAGACGGGCATCTATTGCCGTCCCATCGGCGCCGCGGAACTGCAGGAACAGCCGGTCGGCGCGCCATCGGACGAGAACGCCCCGGCTCCGGCAGCCGGTACTCCGCTTTACCTGTTCTAACGTCGCTTTGCGCGATTACGGCCATCGTTGTGACGAAATACCACCATTGGTGGGAGCGGGCCATACGTATTATCAATGATTTAGCAAGGGCTATCCGATTGCACGCATCGCTATGCGCGAGGAGGAATCTATATAGTTGGGTCGGCTCAGCCGATAAGCAGCTAGGAAGAACCCGATGGCCACGCAACCGGCACCATCAACCAATGCCAAATATAACCGCTTAAGTGAGTTGTATTTGGCGCTATGGAAGCAACTGGACTTGGCTTCTAACGACGCCAAATGGCTGGAAGTGCGACCCGAGAGCGCCTCGGCCTTGAACGAGGAGGTTCGGGACCGGTTCGCCGGACTCAGTCCGGATCTCTCGGAACCAGATGCTACCACGGCACTTAAGGATATGGAGAAGACGAAAGCGCTGGTATTCAGTGGTGTCCGGGGAGACGCCGGCGAGGTGATTAGCTTTCGTGAATATCTTCGAGATCTCGCTCTCCGCTATTCGGAACTAGCCGACGACGACTTTTGATTATTCGGCGATTACGTCAAATTCTCCGTCAGCCAAGTCCGAAATATACTGCTCGTCCCAGCCGGGTATCGACTGATCAATCTTAATGCGGGCTGCGTCTATTTTCTTCAGATCCAAGCGCCACAATTGGGGATGAAACATCTCGATCGGCGCTCGGCGGATTTCTTTCCTGAGAGTATATGCCAGGTTTCGATCCGGAACATACCGGCTGATCACTCGCAACAGGCCGGCGCGTAGATCTTTGATCTTGGAATGATTTACGTCTTTTCTTTTAACGGCGGTGTCAAGCGCTAAATAAAGCAAAGCCGGATTCGACGATTCCCCGTTGGGCGGCCGGCTTCCATCACCTGCCGGATTGAGCTCGCGGGCAAACCAAGTGTAGTACGTTCCACCAAGAAACTTCCGCTCGATCTCACAAGCCATCCAGATCTTGCACGTGTGGCCATAGCGGGCGCTTCGTAATGGAGCGATTAAAAAACTGGACATGGGTCCAATATTCGATTATGGCTGCTATTTCGCGGCGCTCCAACCGCCCGCCACGCGATCCATCGCCGCCCGGTATCGTACAATAGCTTGTTCATCAAAATGGAGCCGAACAGATGAGAGTCTACGAGGTTCAAACGGGCGCCACCAGCCTCGAAGGTTTGCGCGCCGCCGAGCGGCCTGACCCGCAACCAGGACCGCGCCAGGTGGTCATTCGCGTCCGCGCCACCTCGCTCAATTACCGCGATCAGATGGTGGTTACCGGAAACTATTTCGGCGGCCCGGTCACGCGGAACCTGATTCCGCTATCCGATGGCGCGGGCGAAATCGCCGCCGTCGGCCAGGGAGTCACACGCTTCAAAGTGGGCGATCGCGCGGTCGGCACGTTCTTCCAGGGGTGGATTTCCGGTCCCATGACGGAGCGTCATCCGGCCCTGGGAAGTCCGCTGGATGGTACGCTCGCCGAATATATCGCGCTGCCCGAAGACGGCGTCGTGCATATGCCCGCCAATTTGTCGTTCGAAGAAGCCGCCACCCTGCCCTGCGCCGGCCTTACCGCCTGGAATGCTCTTATGGTTTCCGGCAAGCCGGTCAAGCCCGGCGAAACTGTGCTGTGCCTCGGTACGGGCGGCGTTTCCATGGCCGGGGTGCTTCTGGCCCGAGCGGCGGGCGCGCGCGTGCTTGTCACTTCGTCCAGTGATGAGAAGATCCGGCGGGCTTGCGAACTCGGCGCGTCTGGGGGCGTCAACTACAAAACTCATCCCGATTGGGAAAAAGAAGTGATGCACCTGACCGGCGGGCACGGCGCCGATCATATTCTCGAAAACGGCGGAGCGGGATCGCTGAACAAATCCTTCGAGGCCTGCGCTTTCGGCGGCAAAGTGGCGCTGATCGGTTTCCTGGCTGGCCGCCACGGGGACATCGATCCGGCGATTTTGATGATGAAGGCCGGTACGATGGCCGGTATCGGCGTCGGCAGCCGGGCCATGTTTGAAGATATGAACCGGGCCCTCGAAGTGAACCGTATCCGGCCCGTGGTCGACAAGGTTTTTCCTTTCGAGAAAGCGGCCGACGCGTTCCGCTGCCAGGCTTCGGGCGATTTTATCGGCAAGGTTGTGATCACGGTTTGACGGTTGAACTAATAGCGGCATCTTCGCTCGCTGCGTGGCTGTATTTGTTTACCGCACGCGGCGGCTTTTGGCGGATCGCCGCTCCGGTTGCACCGTCGCGCGCCGCGGTTGGCAAGTTGGTTTGCGTGGTAATTCCCGCTCGGAATGAGGAATCTGGTATTGCCCGCACCGTCGATTCCCTCACAAAACAGGCGGCGCATATCATTGTCGTGAACGACCACAGCTCCGATCGCACCGCCGAGATTGCGCGGGAGCATGGGGCGACGGTCATTGAAGCTGGACCTCTGCCCGCCGGCTGGTCCGGCAAGCTCTGGGCCATTTCGGAAGGCCTGCAGCGTTCGGCGCTGCTCGCGCCCGATCCGGACTATCTGCTGTTTACCGACGCCGATATCGTTCATGCGCCGGACAATGTCGCCGCTCTCGTGGCGCGCGCCGAAGCTGGACAATTCGACCTGGTTTCGCTGATGGTCAAGCTGCGCTGCCGCTCGCTCGCGGAAACATTGCTGATCCCAGCCTTCCTGTTTTTCTTCTTCATGCTCTATCCGCCCCTGTGGATCGCGAACCGGCGTCGCCAAACCGCCGCGGCCGCCGGCGGATGTATCTTAATCCGGCCTTCGGCACTAAAGAGGCTAGGCGGCATTGCGGCTATTCGCGGCGAAATCATCGACGATTGCGCGCTCGCCCGCGCGGTGAAACGGTCGGGTGGACGCATTTGGCTCGCGGCCGCGAGCGATACGCACAGCGTCCGCGATTACCACACCTTCGGCGAAATCTTCGCCATGATCTCGCGCACCGCGTTCGCCCAGTTGCGCCATTCCGCCCTGCTGCTGATCATGACGGCGCTTGGAATGGCCCTGGTGTATCTTGCCCCTCCGCTTCTGCTGCTCTCTCGAAACCCGCTCGCGGCAATCCTGGGACTCGCCGCCTGGTTGCTGATGATGATGGCCTACGTCCCAGCTTTGAAGTTCTACGGCCGTTCGATCCTATGGGCGCCGCTGCTGCCCGCGGTCGCGTTATTCTACTTGTCGGCCACCGTCGAATCGGCCCTGGCCTACTGGGCCGGCCGCGGAGGCCTTTGGAAGGAACGGGTACAAGACACAAATTGAACGAAACCAAAGAGAAACTCACCACCATTGCGCACGGCTACGGAATCGGATCGCTCTCGCGCCACATCTTCCTATGCGCGGATCAAACCAAACCCAAATGCGCCGAGCGGGAAGTAACCAACGCATCCTGGGATTATCTGAAGAAGCGCCTGGCCGAATGCGGCCTGCTCCAACCTCCTGATTGCGTGTATCGCACCAAGGCCAATTGCTTGCGCATTTGTGAAAACGGTCCCATCGCTGTCGTGTATCCGGACGGCGTCTGGTATCACTCGGCGACTCCCGAAGTGCTGGAGCGCATCATCCAGGAGCACCTGATCGGCGGGCATCCGGTGGAGGAGTTCGTCTTCGCGACTAACCCGCTCAACGCCTTAGTCACCCCAGCAGTTTGTAAATCGTCAGACCGCTAAGCAGCTTGGGATAGAAGTCCGTCGATTTCTGTGGCATCACGCCGCCCGAAAAAGCCACCTCCGCCACCTGTTGCACGCTCGCGGGCTCCAGCAGAAATGCTATTTGCGCGCTTCCATCCCGAACCTTCGCGTAGGCCGCGTCCAATCCGCGCACGTATTCGATGTGTTTCTGCTCGCGTACGTCCTCGTCGCTGATTCCCAGCGCGTCGCGCAGCAACTCCTGGTGGAGCACGTTTACGTCGAGTTCCCCGGGGCCGCGCTCGTGCTGGTACAATTTCACCCCGCCGCTGGTCGCCAATCCGATGCGAATCTTCTCGGGCGCCGGCGCGTGAAAGATCTGCTTCAGTTCGTCGATCGAAGTAAGCTGCCTCCCAGGTAACCGGCCCAACCGCTCCGCTGCGACGCCCGTCACCACGCGATGCGTCGCCAAAATTTCCAACCCCGGCGAATGCATGTTCACGAAAGTCATCATCACTTTCGCCGCGTCTCTCAAATCGGGATTCTCCTTGCGAAACGCGAGCGCGGTTTCGTAGCGATGATGCCCATCGGCAATTAACAGCTTTTTGTCCGCCATCAGCGCCTGAATTCGCTCAATCGCCGCGGCATCGGAGATTCTCCACACGCGATTCGCGACGCCGTATTCGTCCTCGAGCGCCGCCGACGGCGCCCCTTTCGCCGCTTCATCGAGAATTCTTTCGATGGAGAGAGCCGGATCGGAATACAGCATAAAAATCTGCCCGAAATGAGCGCGCGTGCGGCGCAGCAATTCCAGCCGATCCTTCTTGGGCCCGGAAAGCGTCTGCTCGTGGCGATAAACCACCCCGGCCGAGTAATCCTCCACCTCGCCTAATGCGATGAAGCCCTTCCGCTCCCGGGGCTGGCCGGAATCGGGATCGGTGAATTTCTGAAAATACGCATAGACGCTCGGCTCTTTGTCGCGTTCCAGGACGCCGCTCGCAATCCATTCATCAAGCAAACGCGCCGCCCGCGTGTGGGGGTTATCCTGTTCCGAATCCCCGGGCATCCGTTCGCCGAGAATGATGCGAACCACGTTGTACGGGCTTAAAGTGAGATAACGCGCCTGCATGCCGGGGGAGATTTTGTCATACGGTTGTGTAACCAGGTTCGCGACAGGGCCGGCTTTCGCGCTGTAGAGATAAGGTTGAAACGGAAGGATACGCGCCAAGCGTCAGGATATCAG
>Ga0335074_10010904_pt1 | contig 12712 bp, 12 predicted proteins | sample Lox_Sample_23_FD_206715 | JGI IMG/M metagenome (GOLD analysis project Ga0335074, IMG submission 206715) | Soil microbial communities from Loxahatchee National Wildlife Refuge, Florida, United States - Lox_Sample_2.3 | ecosystem: Environmental > Terrestrial > Soil > Wetlands | place: USA...
AAAGGGCACCACCGGCTTCGCCGACCCGCAATGGATGAAACGGGCGAAGCGCATCGAGTAGAGTGAGGTCGTGAGTTTCTTTGTAGGGCGCGGATTCATCCGTGCTAATCACCTGTCTTGAAAGGGCGCGGATTCATCCGTGCTAATCACCTGTCTTGAAAGGGCACGGATTTATCCGTGCCAATAAGATCCCAAAAATGAGTCGGGGTTTTAACCCCCGAGGGACGGCCTTCGCAAATTTCGCCGAGTCCAACGACATTTTCCGCAGCCTGTTCAGCCCTAGGACAGGCGTAGCAGCATCGCCACCCGCGTGCCGTTACTCCGCGGCCGCGTCGCGGCTCCTCATCCTCCGCAACTCCCGGTCGATCTCCAGCTTTTTCTGCGTCAGAATCGCCAACTCCGCGTAGTCGCCGCGCCGCTCGGCCTCTGCAATCAACCCGCGCAATTCGCGCTGCCGGTTTTCGAGCGCCCGCTCCTCCACTTCCTGAATCGCGCTGCGCACCTCGCGCTCTTCGGGCGGCTTGGCCTCGCCCAGCAGCGCCTCGGCCAGCAATGCCCGCTGCGCATCGTCCTCCACCACTTCCATCGGATCGCGCGAGCCCCGCCCAGCCATAGCCTGCATCGCCGGAAACGCAGCCAGATGCTCAAAATACGAAGCCCGCTCCGTCACCGCCTCTGCCGCCAGCCTGCGCCCCTCCTCAAAATCGGGATCGGTAACCGCCAGCGCCCGCAGCAGCACTCGCTCCACTTCCGTCAGCGCCGTCGCCTTTACCTCAACCCGATCGCGACGCTTCAGCGCCGCCTGCCGCAACTCCTCGCGCATCACTGCCGAATCAATCCCCAGCTTTTGCGCCGCATCCGCCGCAAACTGGTCCCGCGCCAGCTTCTCGGGCATGCGCCTTATGTGCGGCAGCAGAAAGTTCATCGCCTTCACTTTCTGCTCCGCACTCGCGCCCGGAAACGCCGCCCGCGCCCGCTCAATCAGGTAGTCCGCCTGCGGCCGCGCCTCGCGAATCGCTTTGGTATACGCCTCCACGCCCCGCTCGCGCACGTAGCGATCCGGATCGAGCCCGCCCTCCAGCGTCACAATCCTGATCGAGAACCCCTCCTCGGTCAGCAGCGCAATCGACTTCTCCGCTGCGTTCGCTCCCGCCGCATCGGGATCGAAATTCACCACCACATTCTGCGTGTGCCGCTTCAAAATCGCCACCTGCTGCTCGGTAAACGCCGTGCCGCTTGTCGCAATCACGTTCTGCACTCCGCGCAGAAACACGCTGATGCAATCCATCTGTCCTTCCACCAGCAGCGCAAACCCCGCCTGGCGAATCACGCTCTTTGCCTTGTCGAGATTGAACAGCACATGGCTCTTCGAGTAGAGCGGCGTCTCCGGCGAGTTGAAGTACTTCGGCCCCGCCTTCTCATCCGTCCCCACCGTGCGCCCCGTGAACGCAATCACTCGTCCGCCCTCGTTGGCGATGGGAAACATGATCCGCTTGCGGAACCGGTCGTAAATCGGCCCGCGCGATCCGTCCTCCTGCTCCTTGCTGTTGAACAGGCCGCTCGCCCGCAGCGTATCGTCGTCGGCCAGGCTCTTCAGCCGGTCGCGCAGGCCATTGAAGTTGTCAGGCGCGTAGCCAATCCTGAATTTTTCTATTCCCTTCGCATCGAGTCCCCGACCCGCCAGATATTCCCGCGCCAGCGCGCCATCAGGTCCGCGCAACTGCTCCTCGAACCACGCCGTCGCCGCCTCGTGCAGGTCCAGCAGCTTGCCCCGCATCCGCGCCTCGGCAGCCTGCTCCGGAGACGAAAACTCCTGCTTCGGCAGCGGAATTCCGCACTTCTGCGCCACCGTCCGCACCGCCTCGGGAAAGCCGACGTTTTCAATCTTACCCACAAACGTGAACACGTCACCCGACACCCCGCACCCGAAACAGTGAAAGAATTGCCGCACCGCGTGCACGTTGAACGAGCCCGTCTTTTCCTTGTGAAAGGGGCACAGCCCCACGTAATTCGTTGCCCCGGCCTTGCGCAGCCTTATGTAACCCTCGACAATCTTCACGATGTCGGCCTGCTGCTTCACGCTCTGGGCAAAATCGGTCACAGGCTAATCTTTACTTGAGCATACGTCCGCCGGCGCCGAGCTCGGTGTGGAAGCCGTGGATCGTCAGGCAACTTTGCGGTTAAAACGTGCCATCATATAGATGCTGATACAGTTGTTTCACTTTCGCTCTGCCCGCACTGTGCGTCTCCTGTGCAGGCCGCGTGGCTTTTGGCAAATCAAACCCGGGAGCGCGTCGTCCGTTGCCTCGCACGCTCTGAACCCCCTCGGAGGTTATGCACGATGCGTATTGCATCCTTTCGTCTTGTCTCGTCCTTTGTCGCCGTTCTTGTCACGGCGTTGGCCGTTCCCTCAGGCCTTCATGCCCAGTCCGCGCAACATCTGGTCAGTCCCTCTGATCTGCAACAGGCCGCCGTCGATGCCTCGCAGGCCCGCCAGAAGAATCTCGATACTCTGAACAACTTTTTCTCCTCTGACAAGGCAAAGGAGGCTCTCAAATCCGCGAGCATTGATCCCCAGCAGGTGAAGAACGCCGTCGCCGGCCTCAGCGACGATGACCTGGCCCAATTGTCAGCTCGCGCCCTGAAAGCCCAGAATGACTTTGCCGCCGGCAGCATCGGCGACCACGATCTCCTCATCATCCTGGTCTGTATCGCCGCCCTCATTCTCATCATCGTCGCCGTGCGTTGAAGGCCGGACACAATGCCACGCACCATCCCACGCACCGTCCTTTGTTCCGTGATATTCGTACTTCTGCTTCCGGCGTTCGCCCTCGCGGCCGACGCCGGATCTGCCAACCTCTGGCTCGACGTGCCTTTTGTGGCGCAGACCAAAGATGGCTGCGGCGCTGCCAGCATTGCCATGGTCATGCAGTATTGGGAGAAGCAAAAGGGCAAGCCCGCGAGCCTGCAAGCGGATCCCGCGCAGATCCTCCACGCGCTCTACAACCAGGCGGCTCACGGCATCTATGCCTCTGCCATGACCGGCTACTTTCAGCACAACGGCTATCGTGCCTTTGCCTTCGACGCCAACTGGAGCGACATCGAACTCGAACTGCGGCATGGCCGTCCGCTCATCGTTGCGCTCAAGCCTGGCTCCGGTTCATCGCTGCACTATGTTGTCGTTGCCGGCATCGACCAGCCAGGCCAGCTGGTGCTCGTCAACGATCCAGCGCAGCGCAAACTCCTCAAAGAAGATCAAGCCCGATTCGACCGGGAATGGCAAGCCGCCGGCCGCTGGACCCTGCTCGCCGTTCCCTTCATGAGTCAGCATTGAGCCCGCTCGGGCACTGGACGATTGCCATCGTTCTTCTTGCTGGTGGCTGCGTGCTTGCCGCTCAATCGTCTCCATCTCTCAACCCCTCAGCGCAGGAGCTCGAGCAGCTCGCAACCGCGCACCGCTGGAATGAAATCGTCACCCGGCTTCAGCCCATCGCCCCTCGTTCTGCCGCGATCGACTACTACCTCGGCATCGCACTTGCGCAACTCAGCCGATTCGGCGAAGCTCAGGCTGCTCTCGAAGCCGGCCGCCGCCTCGCGCCATCTGACTCCCGGTTTCCCGTCGAACTGGCGGGCATTGCATTCAAGCAGAAGAACTATCTGCTCACCGCCCGCCTGCTGCGCCAGGCGCTTCGCCTGGGGCCCGCCGACACCTACACCAATAACTTCCTGGGCACCACGTACTTTGTCGAGGGAAACCTCGAGGCCGCACTCAAATACTGGAACCGCATCGGCAAGCCGCAGATCGAAAAAGTAAGCGCCGATCCGGTGCCGCAGCTCTCACCCGCACTCCTCGATCACGCTTTCGCATTTTCGCCCGCGTCCACACTCACCGCGCCGCAGCTTCTCTCCTCGCAGCAGCGCGTTCAAGCCCTCGGCATCTTTCCGCAGTTTCACTTCGATCTCAACGCCCGTCCCGGCGGCAACTTCGATCTCGTCTTTCGCGCTCAGGAACGAAACGGATTGGGCGGCAACAGATGGCAGGATCTGGCCCTCTTCTTTCAGGGCATTGCGTTTCAGCAGGTGAGCCCCAGCTACTTCAACCTGCACGGCGAAGCCGTCAACTTTACGTCAATGGTGCGCTGGGATGCGCAAAAACGCCGCATCGCTGCCCATCTCTCCGGCCCGTTCGAGCGCAGCGCCAAAGACCGCTGGCAGATAACCGCCGATCTGCGCAATGAAAACTGGGCCGTCCGCAATGGCTCCTCGGAACCCGCTCCTGTTCTCGCCAGCTTTAACATGCGCGATGAAAAACTAGCGCTCGATCTCGCCTCGTTTGCAAGCGATCGATTCGGCTGGACCGTCGGAGCTGAGGTTTCGCATCGCAACTTCCGCAGCGTCGAGCCGGGGACTGCTCCAGCGCCCATCACCGGTCCATATCTCACCCCGCAAATGCTCGCCGCCGGTTACTCACTCAAACAGCATGCCCAGGTTACGAGCGATCTGTGGCGCTACCCTGAGCGCCGCTTCACTGTGACCTCTACCGCCGCCTCCGATGCCGGCCGCCTCTGGTCGCAATCCCCCGAATCATTTGAGAAGCTCACCGGTTCCATCAACTGGCACTGGTTTCCCGAGAGCAAAGGCGACGACTACGAGACCATGCAACAACTTCGCGCCGGCCGCGCCTTCGGCCAGGTTCCGATCGACGAACTCTTCATTCTCGGCCTGGAGCGCGACAACAATCTGCCGCTCCGCGCCCACATCGGCACTCGCGACGGCCGCAAGGGCAGCGCCCCGCTCGGCCGCGACTATCTGCTCCAGAATTGGGAGTCCAACAAAAACATCTACAGCAACGGAATCGTCAAATTTCAGCTCGGCCCATTCTTTGACATCGGCAAAATCACCGATCCCGGCACGGCCCTCGGCTCGCGCCTGTGGCTCTTCGACACCGGCGCCCAAGCCAAACTTCGTGTCCTCGGCGCCGGCCTTGCCTTTTCCTACGGCAAAGATCTCCGCACCGGCAACAACGCCTTCTACGTTCGCCTGATTGAATAGATCTTTATTTGAAAGAGAATCCGGTTACACCCAGTCTCATAAATGGTCTTGCGTCAGTCCGCCACCGGGAGAACCCGACCCGCAATGGATGAAACATTGGGCGCCCCATACTTGCGACGTCTTTGTTCATTGTCGCAAGGGTGGGTGATCACGAATCTCAACCTGGCCGCAGTTGGTTTGTTTCTTGTTAGGGCACGACTTCACAGCTTGATGAAAAAGGCCTGCTCAAGGGAGCTTTGTAACAAGGGCACGGCTTTAGCCGGGCCGCAAACGCCGCGCCGTAGGCGCAGTGGTTGTTAGCCCCGCGTTTCAACGTGGGGAAAGAAATGGCACAACACCTTTACAAAGTCCCGTAGGGACGGCGCAAGAACAATTCATTCGCAGCAACCAATAGCCGTACCGCAAAATGCCCAACAAAACCGCGGGCTCTACTGAGGACAGCGCAAGCAATGTTCAGTAACCGCGCCGTAGGCGCAGTGGTTGTTAGCCCCGCGTTTCAACGTGGGGAAAGAAATGGCACAACACCTTTACAAAGTCCCGTAGGGACGGCGCAAGAACAATTCATTCGCAGCAACCAATAGCCGCACCGCAAAATGCCCAACAAAACCGCGGCCTCCATTGAGGACAGCGCAAGCAATGTCCAGTAACCGCGCCGTAGGCGCAGTGGTTGTTAGCCCCGCGTTTCAACGTGGGGAAAGAAATACCGCAACACCTTTACAAAGTCCCGTAGGGACGACGCAAGAGCATTTCATATGCAGTGCACCAGAACCCCGCACAACCCAACAACCGTGACCCCCATCACGTCCCGTTTTGCATGTAATTACCCGCCGTTTCGCTATGCTGTTATCAGTCATACGCAATACGAACCATGAATAACGGCGAGCGACGAATGGCTCGCCGAAATCTACATGCGGCCATCCCCGCGGATTCGCGCGGCTTTTGCACTGGTACCGTGACATTTTCACTTCGCGCTCTCAATCAAAGGGCCCCGGTGCCCCGGGATCTAGATTTTGAAACCCGGGATACCACGAACTGACAAGGTCACGATGCCTTCACTTAACAGGAGCGGCAACTTAGGCACCTACCAATCGAAGAACAACTGAATCAACTTCTTGATCGCCTCCTCGCGGCAGCTTCATCGTGAAACCGCCGGTCTGAGGCCCTTGTCACTCCGCGCGCGTGGCCGCGGAGCGGTGGCCGGGAATGGCGGAAGAGATGGCCGAAACAATTGCAATTACTGAAAGCAAACGAACTGGCAGGTCAACAAGCAAGAACAACAAGTCTGCGGGAGACCGCGACCCAGGCAGGGCATCGCAGCCTGTCGCCGTGGCGCTCAAATCGAAAGAAAACCGCCGAAAAAAAAACGCTCCGGAGACGGGCAAGTCGGAATGCCATGCTGAAGTGGCAGACTTCGATTTTCACAGGGAATTGAAGCGAATCATTGCCGATAAGTTCAAACCCATCGTCGACGGACTGCTCGACATTATCGATCAGGGCAACCCCGCCGGCGCAAGGGTTTTGTTCGATGCGCTGGCAAAACTGGAGTCCGATCCAGACAAGCTCGAGCACCAATCCGAGGTTGGAATTGCCTTGTCCGATCTTCTCGGACCGGACTTCGATTGGGGCGACCCGCAATACGAAGACCAGTACGGCATAACCAAAACCGCTGAGACCGGCGCCGGCAACGGCATCGGCGCCAGCGAACCCGAAAACTGATTGCCCGGGGCGCGTTTGGCGGCCCGCCCCAGGGCACCCACCCTGGCTCTCTCCTCAGCCAGGGTGGGCAACTGTTGGTTGCCCTGCTCCCTACTTCCTATTCCCTGTTCCATCCCAGCTCGACAACCTCTCGTTACCTATTAGTTATTAAATCGCAGGGTCTGTTTACTGGAAATATAAGACCCCCACCCCCTCCCCGGGGGTAACCAGAAAAGCAATAGGGTGCATCTCTATAAGTGATTGATAAATAAACGGCATACAGAAATGTAACAGCCAAAATCTGTTACAAAAGCACTTTTTCTCAGATTCACTTCCGTTCGTCGGGCTGAAATTCAAGTTTGCCGATACGTCCATGCGGACCAACAACATACGGCAATGACAGCGCATTCCAGCCGCGGTCCGCGTCAGCCGCTTCATTGAGCGCCGCATCGGGATGAACGGCTTTCCAATTCCGCCCATCGTCAGTAGAAATATCCGTCCCATTCGGCCCAACCGTGATCCAGGTCTTAGCAGCCTCATCGTAAGCAACCGCCGACCGATACCCATGCGGCGGAGCATGTGCAGGGAGCCATCCTTCGAATTGACGGTCAAGGTACACAGCGGTTCCATCGCTTAGAGCGGGCTTCGTGTAGTCTCCACCAACGGCAACGGCGCGATATTGCATCAGATCACCGACAGAGCCTATGGAAAATGCACCAGAAGACGCATTCTTCGCCGAAAGCGGCAATGGCAACACTTGGAACGCCAGGAGGGACGGTATGCACGTCGATGAGGACTCTGGGTCGGCGTGGGCAACGCAGTAGGTGTTACCTCCTTTGCCGTGATCGCCGTATTGGTAAAGTCCGCCATAAAAGAACGCGCCGTGCGTCCCGCCGGTCACAAATGACGGAGCGTTCGTCTTCGCCGATAAGAGCAAAGATGAGTTGCTGGCGGCAAAGACCCCCGAATCAGAGCCCTCAGCCTCAAGCGATATCGCTCGAGCCTTGATCCAATGTTCGCCTCCATCGTAGGTTCCCATGACCACAAAACTGCCGCCGACTGGATCACCAAGCAGAAATCCACTCTGCCGGTCCGCGAACTTCATCGCATCCCAAAACCCATCCTTGTCCGGATTCGTAAAAACCAGCTTCCACGTCTGGCATCCATCCGTCGTCTTATACAGCCGCGACAGATCGCCCGTTCCGCTCGACATCACAATCGCCGTATTCGCGTCGAACCCTTGAATCCCGCGAAAATCCAGCTTTTCCGCGCCCGCAGGAACTGTGCACCGCTGCCACAGATAACCGCCGTCTTCCGTCCGCAAAACCGTGCCATTCGTTCCGCTCGCCCACGCAACGCCACGGCCCACATTGTCGATGCCCCGCAAATCCGCCGTCGTCCCCGAGTTCAAAATCTGCCATTGCGCGCAAAGCGGCGCGCCCGCCAAACCAACGGCGCAAACGGCAAACGCGAAAATCCGATTACGGCAACTCACACCGAACAGTGTAGGTCAGAACAGGGATCACGGATCGTCGCTACCGCTGAACTTTTCTTTCCGTCCAAACGTAAATCTTTGCATCCCAAACCTCCGTCCTTTGCGGATTAGGAGATAGCAGCGATTTATGAGCCATGACTGGCAGCCGGACTTCGAAAAACTCGTTGACGAGCACCAGTCGATGGTCTTCTCGCTGGCTTTTCGATCCACTGGCGACCGCGGCCTGGCTGAAGAGATCGCCCAGGATGTTTTCCTTGAGCTTGACCGCAACCTGGGCAGGATCGAAAGCCCGGAGCACGCGCTCAACTGGCTGCGCCGCGTGGTGATGAACCGCTCGGCCGATGCCCTGCGCCGTCAGCGGGTACGCGGCATGGATCTATGGGTGGAGATGGATGAAAATCACGGCGCCCGGCAAGAGCCGCGATCGTCTCCGCTCGGTGCCAGACTTGAAGGCCTGCTGGCGACCCTGCCTTCTCCTCAGCGCGCGGCGTTGCTGCTGCGCTACCAGGAAGGGCTGACGCCCGACGAGATCGCGGCTACGCTTGAGTCGCCGCTGGCCACGGTGAAGAGCAACCTGCAGCGCGGATTGAAGCTGCTGCGGGCCAAGGCCGAGAACCATTTGAAGGAGTTCATTCGTGGGAATTGAGCCATTGGACGATCTTGAACGGGAGCTGCAGCAGAGTATGGTACGGCTGCCGGCGCCTCCCGGGCTGAAGCGCAAGATCATGGCGCGCAAGCAGGCCCGCGACGCGGAAAGAACCCACCGGCGCGTGATCTTCTGGCAGCGCCTTGCGGCCAGCGTGGTGCTGTGCGGCGCGGTGAGTGGCGCCCTGACCTGGCACAACGTTCAGGAGCGGCGCAAAGGCGAGCAGGCGCGCCAGCAGGTGATGATCGCATTGCGCATCGCCGGCCGGGCGCTCGACCAGATGAATGCGCAGCTCGCGGAACATAACGACGGCAAATAGGAAAGGAATTGTAGCGAATCCGTTTGAAGGGCACGGGCCTTATTGAGGACTGCGTAAGTAATGTCAGGCGAGCGCGCCGTAGGCGCAGTGGTTGTTAGCCCCGCGCTTCAGCGTGGGGAACGAATTGCCCAATATCACTGCGAGTCCCGTAGGGACGGCGCAACGACATTACATTCTCTGGGACCAATTGCCCGTGCGGGTTTTAGCTCCTGAGGGCAGCTTCAAACATACCGATCACTACCAAAGGGAGACCGATGAAGAATTCAATTGTTGCAGTTCTGTTGGCAGGCGTTGCAGTTGTTCTAATGGGTCCGGCGCTGGCTGTGCCGGCGTTGGCGCAAACCTCGGGCCTGCCGTTGCCCACGGCCGTTGAAAAGCAGCTTGAGGCCAAGGCCTCAAACGTGACCGAGGTGACGCTCGACAAAACCATGCTTGGCTTCGCGTCCAAATTCCTCGACAAGAAAGATTCCGACCAGGCCAATGCCAAGCAGCTCATCAATGGGCTCGACGGCATCTACGTGCGCGACTACGAGTTCGACAAAGAAGGCCAGTACTCGATGGAGGATGTTGACAATCTGCGCAAGCAGTTTGCCGGCGGCGACTGGGTTCCCATGGTCCATGTCAACGAAAAGAAATCCGGCGAATCAACCGACATTCTGGCCAAGATGGTCAATGGCGAGTCGCGCGGCATGTTCATCCTGTCGGCCGAGCCCAAGGAACTAACCATCGTGCTCATCCTCGGGCCCATCAAGATGGATCAGCTCGGCGAACTGGGCGGCTTGGGCGGCCTCGGCGCGCTGGGCGACATTAACAAAACCGTGAAAAAGGCTGACAAAACTGCAGCCAAGGGCGGTGGCGAATGAAAGCTCTGGCGGGGATTGCAATTTGCGCAATCGTATTGATGGTGCCGGTGGCCGTGCTGGCCGGCAGCGGCAACGGGTTTGACGGCGTAGTTACCACGCTCGAACATCGCTACCACGCGCACGCCACGCGCATTCCGTTCATGGGCCTCATAAGCCTGGTGGCGCACAAGGCTTCGAGCGGCGGCGTGTGCGGCCTGCACGTGGCCGAGTTCGATGAATTCACTGCGCAGGTCGACGGCGACGAGCTCAACAGCATCGTGGAAGAGAAGCTCGGCGCAGGCTGGCAGCGAATGATTCGCGAGACCAGCAGGCACGGCAACGAGCAGACCCTCATCTTTTCGCGCCCCGAAGGCCAGCGCATGGGGCTCTTTATCCTCGATCTCGACGGCCACGAGATGGACGTGGTTCAAATCTCCGTCGATCCCGATCACCTCAATCAGACCATCCACAAGTACAACCACCAAGACGGCGACGCAGATCGCTCGGACGACGATTCTGACTAGCGTCTTTGCCGCTTTAGTTTCCACCAACGAAGGTGGGATAGCACCGAAGCATCGGCTCGGCGGTCTCGATTCTCCCAGCTCTGTCATCCCGTGCGAAGTTAGCCGCCATGGAAGTCCTCCCGTAGGGAAGACACCTGGAGTTTCTACATTTTTCTGTTGCAACTGGCAAGAAGTCTTCCCGCAGGGAAGACACGAAATTAGCCCAGGGAGAAGTCCGCTTCAGCGGACGTAACCCTGGGAATGCGATGCATAAAGTTGTGCGCCTCCCGGAGGGCCGCGGCGAACCTCTCGCGCCCATCGGGAATCCCGTTGATTCGGCCACATTGCGTCTCTCTATCCACTACCCATTCCGCCCTCTACACTTGATGCAGCATGACGACTGCTGCACTTGCTCAGGCGATCCACTATCGCGGCCGCCTCGCTCCGTCTCCCACCGGCTATCTTCACATCGGCCACGCGCTAACATTTCACGCAGCATGGCAGCGCGCTCGCGATGCCAACGGCACACTGGTGATGCGCATGGAGGATCTGGATGCGGAGCGCAGCAACTGCGTCTACGCCGGCGCAGCCCTCGAAGACCTGCGCTGGCTCGGCCTCGATTGGCACGAAGGCCCTGATGTTGGCGGGCCGTTTGGTCCGTATGAGCAGAGCCGGCGTGGCGATTTCTATCTTGCCGCGTGGCGCGGGCTCTACGCCGGCGGATTCATCTATCCCTGCCGCTGCTCGCGCAAAGATCTTGCATCGGCTCTGAGCGCACCGCACGAGGGCGCGGACGCCGACGATGAGCCCATCTATCCCGGAACGTGTCGCCCGGCATTGCACGCAGCAGATATCTCAGCGGAGCTGGCCAGCATAGAGTCGCCCGGCCCCGTCAACTGGCGCTTCCGCGTGCCCGATGGTGAAGCCGTCGAATTCTTCGACGGCAATCTCGGTCCGCAGCGCTTCGTTGCGGGAGCGGACTTCGGCGACTTTCTCGTCTGGCGCCGCGACGGTGAGCCGAGCTATCAACTCGCCTGCGTCGTCGACGACTCAGCCATGCAGATCACAGAAGTGGTGCGCGGCCGAGACCTGCTCAAATCCACCGCGCGACAGATTCTCCTCAACCGCGCGCTGAGTTACTGCGATCCCGCATGGTTCCACTGCCGGCTTGTAACGGATCTCGCTGGCAAGCGCTTGGCCAAACGCCATGACGCACTCAGCATCCGCAAGTTGCGCGAACGGGGCCTGACGCCGAAAGCGGTGCTGACCGGCTTCCTGCATCCGAAAACCTGACTTTGGCTTTGATTGATTTCCCATCCCGTCTTACACTGATCCTCGGCACTTTCTTATGATGCTGAAGTTTAGGGAGATTCGTGGGAAATGTCTGCGTTCACAAGCGGCCTTTACGGTAACACCGCCAGCGAACTCCAAAGCGAGATGCTGGCCGGAGAGACCTTGCTCTGGCTAGGGCAGCCGTCCCGCAAGGTGGTCTTTCATTCAAGCGATGTGTTTTCGATTCCCTTCAGCCTGTTGTGGGGCGGATTCGCAATCTTCTGGGAATTCGGGGTCACGGGGGCTTTCGAGGGCTCAGCGCATCGAGCTCCCGATTTTTTTGCATTGTGGGGAATTCCGTTCGTTGTGATGGGTCAATACATGATTTGGGGCCGGTTCCTATACACTTCATGGCGAAAAGGCCGCACCTACTATGCGGTGACCAACAAGCGGGTAATCGTCTTGAACACGGCGCCAAGTCGAAAGTTGACCGACCGCTACTTTCGCAATCTTGACTCGGTGTCGATATCGACCCGATCTGACGGTATCGGAACGATCGAGTTTTCGCCGGCTGCAGATTTTGCCTCGGACTGGGGCTGGAGCATCAGAAGCAGGCGCTACAGAAACCAATTGGATATCAATCTCTCGACCGCTATCTTCCACGACATTCCGGATGCGCGGTCCGTCTATCAACTGATCCAGGCGCAGAGAGAAAAAGTCGGAGCCGGCGCTGATTGATCAAGCAGGCCGGCCCTGACGCACCTCACCCGTGCTTGATGAACTTGCCCGATTGCAGTTCTCGCATCGCGGTCTGCAACTCGGCTTGCGTGTTCATCACAATCGGTCCGTACCACGCTACCGGCTCTTCAAGCGGTTTGCCCGAGACCA
>Ga0335074_10010905_pt1 | contig 12712 bp, 15 predicted proteins | sample Lox_Sample_23_FD_206715 | JGI IMG/M metagenome (GOLD analysis project Ga0335074, IMG submission 206715) | Soil microbial communities from Loxahatchee National Wildlife Refuge, Florida, United States - Lox_Sample_2.3 | ecosystem: Environmental > Terrestrial > Soil > Wetlands | place: USA...
CCGTAAGAAACCCCTCAACCCCCAAGTTTTCTCGAACGGTCCGTGGCGACTCCGGACGGCAAGCCACTGGCCTTTCCGGCGGCGCAACGGACCGTTCGGGCAAAGCGGTTTTGATTTTCTGCGGACGTAAGGCGGGCAGTGAACGATCGGGCGGGCATGACCGAGGCCCTGCGGCGGTTCAACCGGATCGCCGCGCCGCTTGACGGGCGGCGGGCGGCGGCGGTCGCCGTCGCCGTCTCCGACGACGGCTTCGTGCTCACCCGGCGGGCGTCGAGGCTGCGGGCTCACGGGGGGCAGTTCGCGCTGCCGGGCGGGCGGCTCGACCCGGGCGAGGACGCGGTCGACGCCGCCCTGCGCGAGCTGCGCGAGGAGGTCGGCGCCAGCGCCGACCGCGGCGATGTCCTGGGCGTGCTCGACGACTACCCGACCAGGTCCGGCTACGTGATCACGCCGGTCGTGGTCTGGCTCAGCGCCGGGCGGCAGCTGGTGGCGAACCCGGACGAGGTCGCCGAGCTGTACCAGATCCCGCTGGCCAGCCTGGACGTGACGCCCCGGTTCATCGCCATCCCCGAGTCGGACCGCCCGGTGATCCAGCTGCCGCTGGTGGGTCACTTCGTGCACGCCCCCACCGCCGCCGTGCTCTACCAGTTCCGCGAGGTGGCGCTGCACGGCCGGGAGACCCGGGTCGCCCACCTGGAGCAGCCGGTTTTCGCCTGGCGCTAACGTACCTGTAGGACCCAGGAAAGGCTGGAGTTTGACATGCCGGTAGAGAGACTGCTTCCCGACTCGGACGCCGAGGACCTGCTCGCCCTCGTCCGCGAGATCGCGACGACCGAGCTCAAGCCGATCGCGAGCGAGTACGAGGCAGCCAATCGGTTCCCCCGCGAGCAGTTCCGGCTGCTCGGCCGGAGCGGGCTGCTCGGCCTGCCGTACCCGGAGAAGTGGGGCGGCAGCGCGGTCAGCTACGAGGTCTACCTGCAGGTGCTCGAGGAGATCGCCGCGGCCTGGATGACGGTCGGGGTCGGGCTGTCGGTGCACACGATGTCGTGCTATCCGCTCGCCAGCTTCGGCACCGACGAGCAGCGCGGCGAGTGGCTGCCGGAGATGCTCGAGGGGAACCTGCTCGGCGCGTACGCGCTGTCCGAGCCGCAGGCCGGCTCCGACGCGGCCGCGCTGTCCGCCCGCGCGACCGTGGACGGCGACGACTACCTGGTCAGCGGCACCAAGGCCTGGATCACGCACGCCGGGCAGGCCGACTTCTACACGCTCATGGTGCGCACCGGCGACGACCGGAGCCGGGGTGTCAGCTGCCTGCTGGCGGACGCGTCGACCCCCGGCCTGACCGCCGCCGCCCCCGAGCACAAGATGGGCCTGACCGGCTCGCCGACCGCGCAGATCCTGCTCAACCAGGCGCGGGTGCCGTCCCGCCGCCGGATCGGGGCCGAGGGCGACGGGCTCAAGTTCGCCCTCGACGCGCTCAACTCCGGGCGGCTCGGCATCGCCGCCTGCGCCGTCGGCCTCGCCCAGGCGGCGCTGGACGAGGCGGTCGCCTGGGCGAGGCAGCGCAGCCAGTTCGGCAAGCCGATCATCGACTTCCAGGGTCTCGAGTTCCTGCTGGCCGACATGGCGGCCGGGGTCGAGTCCGCCCGCGCGACCTACCTGGACGCCGCCCGCCGTCGGGACCGGGGCATGGAGTTCCGCCGCCAGGCCTCGATCGCCAAGCTGGTCGCGACCGACATGGCGATGCGGGTGACGACCGACGCCGTCCAGGTGCTCGGCGGGTACGGCTACACCCGTGACTTCCCGGTCGAGCGGTACCTGCGCGAGGCCAAGGTGCCGCAGATCTTCGAGGGCACCAACCAGATACAGCGGATGGTTATCGCGCGCGAGCTGCGCAAGGTGTGAAGATGCCCGCGGTGGCGATCTGGACGCGCCGGCGCGCGGCTGCCTTGTCGTCGTTGAACCGGTCCACGCCCCACGAAAGCGCGGTGACCAGCTCGAAGACCTCCTCGGCGGTCACCGCCTCGACAGCCTCGCCCGCGGCCTTGGCGCTGTCGAGCAGGGCGCCGGTGCGCGCAAGCAGCGGGTGGCACGCGGCGCTGATGGAGGACTGCGGCTCCTCGTGCGCGGTGGCGACGCAGTACGGCAGATCGTGCCATATGCGTAGCTGCCAGGTGAGTCGTTGCAGCCACTCCGCGAGCGCCTGGCGAGGGCCGAGAGCGCGGGAGAGTTCCTCCGCCTCGGCCAGCTCGGCTTCGATACCGCTCGCCATGACGGCGGCGAGCAGGTCTTCGCGGGTCGGGAAGTTTCTGTAGAGGGTCGCGTTTCCGACTCCGGCGCGGACAGCGATCGTATCCAGCGGAGCGAGCACTCCTTCGGTCTCGAAGATCTCCCGAGCCGCGGTGAGGATCGCGTCGCGGTTGCGCTGGGCATCAGCGCGCATGGTTCGCGGCGCCTTCTCGGCAGCGTTCCTGGTCAACGGGACGACGCCCCCATTTGCATAAGTGGGGATACTCCCCACATAATGATACGGGGATAGTCCCCACTTATTCAGGGAGTATAGATGACTCAGTCACTGAGCGGCCGGACGGTGCTCGTCACGGGCGCCAACGGCGGGCTCGGCGAGCAGTTCGTGACTCAGGCGATCGAGCGCGGCGCCACCAAGGTCTACGCCGCCGCACGGACGCCCAAGGACTGGAGCGAGGCCCGGATCGCGCCGCTGGCGCTCGACATCACCGACCCCGACGCGGTCGCCCGCGCCGCCGCGGCCGCGCCGGATGTCGACCTGCTGGTCAACAACGCTGGCATCGCGCCGGCCGGCGACTACATCACCGGCCCCGAGGACGAACTGCGCCGCATCTTCGAGACCAACTTCTTCGGCGCGCTGCGCGTCGCTAACGCCTTCGCCCCGGTCTTGGCCGCGAATGGGGGCGGGACGCTGCTTAACGTCCTCTCGACGAGCGCCTGGGTCAGCGTGCCGACCGCTTACGGCGCCTCCAAGGCCGCGATGTGGTCGGCCACCAACGCCCTGCGACTGGTGCTCGAACCCCACGGCACCCAGGTGACCGGCCTGCTGGTCGGCATGATCGACACCCCCATGTCGTCCCGCTGGGACGTTCCCAAGGTCAGTGCCGCCAGCGTCGTGACGCAGGCATATGACGGCATCGTCCACGGCGCCTTGGAGATCCTTGCCGACGACGAGGCACGTCAGCTCAAGGCCGCGCTGAACACTCCCGCCGAGCAGTTCTACCCCTGGCTCCACGAGCAGCTCAAGACGTTCGTGCCCTGAGGCTGACGTCGCCATTGCGCCGTCGCCAGCGCGATCGCCCAGGTTATCGCGCGGGAGCTGCGTCAGGTGTGAGACCGTTCTACCGCGCGAATTACGCGGGCACCGGCAGCCTCCCTGGAGCGTCCAAACGTCATGACGATGTACAGACGGATTCTTGCTGTGGTTGCGGTGGTGCTGATGGTGGCCGGGGTCGGCGGGTTCTTGATGCTCAAGGAGAGCGCGCCGGGTCCGCTCACCTGGCCGGACCGGGCGGCGGTAACGGGGTACGCCAGCAGCACCGTCAGGGGGCATACGTCGGGTGCGGTCTCGGTCGACCTGGACGTCGCGTCGGCGGCGCGGATCGACGCGATCGTCGAGGGCCTGCCGCGGGCCAACCTTCGGTACATCTGCGCGGAGAACGCGCAGGAGTACCACATCACCTTCGCCGCCGAGGCGGGCGCGGGCATCCGGAAGGGCTTCGCCCTGACCGGCTACTGGTGCAACAACCTGGTGGTGGAGGTGCGCACGCGGGAACCTGCGCGCACGCTAACGACCGGTTGTTCCTCGCGGCGCCGAGGCACCGGACGTTGCGGCACCGGACGGCGGCGGCCCCGTACCGAGGAGTCCCGATGTCTGACAGTGCCAGCACGACCGCCCGTGTGGTGAGCGTCGCCGCGGGGATGCAGGAGACCGACCGGCCGACGCCGGTCCGCGACGCCCGCCACGAGGCGCTGGCCGTGCTGATCGGCAACTGGATCAACGAGGGCGCGACGGTCGCGACCGCGGACACTCCGTCGGTTCCGATCCTGACCGGCGACGTGTACGAATGGGTGCCTGGGGGCTTCTTCGTCGTCCACACGGCCTTCGGGAGATCGACGGCGACGTGCACCGGTGGATCGGCGCTGACAACCAGACGCGCTGCACGGTGACGATGACCGACGGCGGCATGACCCAGGTCGCGCATCATGAGTCCAGCGTTGACGGCGTGACCTGGGCCGCGTCGATGAACGTGGTGCTGCGGAAGTGCCGCTGAGCCGGCTTCAGCCGCCGGACGGGTTGCCGAGGAAGTCCGTCAGCGCCTGATAGTACCGGGCGATGGTGGTCGTGTCGGCGTACTCGTCGGGGCCGTGCAGTCCGTCCCCGCCGAGGCCGAAGATGACCGCGTCGATGCCCCGCTGGTAGTAGTAGCGCCCGTCGGCGGCGCCGTGCTTGCGCAGGAAATCGGCGCGGTACCCCTGGGCGGCCGCCGCCTGCCTGAGCGCCCGCACCTCGGGGCGGTCCCGGTTGGCGTGGTGCGGCGGGTCGGCGATGTCGACCACCGCGGTGACGCCGGGTTCGCAGAAGGTCGCCAGGTGCGCGGTGATCTCTTCGGCGGTCTTGCCGTTGAAGTCGGCGTCCTCGGGCGGGAAGCGGAGGTCGAGCCAGGCTTCCGCCAGCGCCGGGATCTGGTTGCGGGCCCGGTTGGGGGTTTCGATCCTGGCGACGTTGACGGTCGTCCGCCATGCTTCCTCAGCCGGGACGGGGTAGGCGGCCAGCACCCGGCCCACCGTCCGGTGCAGCTTGACCAGGGCGTTGTCGGCCAGCCAGGGGTAGCCGCTGTGGCCGCCGCGGCCGACCGCGCGCAGGGTGGCGGTGATCATCCCCTTGGAGTCGGTCACGACGCGCAGCCCGCTGGACTCGCCGATGACGACGAACTCGCCGCTGACGCCCTGGTTGATCTGGTGCAGGGTTCCGTTGCGCCCGCCGACCTCCTCGTCGGTGACCAGCTGCAGTGCCAGCGGGTAGGGAACGGTGCCCGCCAGTTCGCGGAACACCTGCGCCTGGACGAGCGCCGATACCTTCATGTCCTGGGCGCCGCGAGCGTAGAGGCGGTCACCCACGCGACGCGGACGGAACTGGGCCGGCTCGGCCGGCACCACGTCGAGGTGCGCGTTGAGGATGACCTGGAACCGTGCCGGTCGTTCGGTGGCGGCGTACAGGAGCGCGCTCGGTTTGCCGGCGGACTCGAACCGCTCGACGCTGAACCCGGGACCGACGAAGTCGACCGCGAAATCGAGCGCCTTGCTGAGGTCGGCCGGGCGGTCGGCGGTTGACTGAATGGCCAGCAGCTCCGACGCCGCGGCGAGGAACGACTCGGTGTCCATGCTGCTAGCCTGCCAGCTCCTGGCCGCAGGTCAGTTGATGTCGAACTCGTTACCCTCCGGGTCCTTCATCCCCACCGCGTAGAACTCGGGATCTCCGGTCGCTACCACGGTGGCGCCAAGGTCGGAAAGCCGCTGCACCGCGGCGTCGATCCGCTCCTTGCGGAGCGCGGCCGGGAGCGTCCAGCCGCCGCTGGCGTGGATGTCGAGGTGGAGCCGGTTGGGCACCACCTTCCCGTCCGGCGATACCTGGAACCAGATGCGGGGCGCGCGGCCCTCGGGGTCGATGATGCTGTCGGCGCCGACCCCCACGGTGCCAAGCAGGCCCTTGTCGCGGCGCCAGTCATCCCAGCTGGCGAAGCCCTCCGGAGGCGGCTCGAGCTGATATCCGAGGGCGCTGGCCCAGAACCGGGCCAGCAGGTCCGGGTCGGCGCAGTTCATGACGAGCTGGTATTGGACAGCCATTAGTTTCTCCTCGGTTGCACGGGTGCTTACTTCGACGATCGATGAGGTCATGGGGCAAGCGCGGCGATGCCCCGGCGGACCCGCTGCGCGGAGGCGTCAAGCTCCACCCGGTCCCGCCGCCAGCCGATGCCTGTCCAGCGGGGCCGGTTCGCCGGTCTCGGAGCGGTGGCAGCCGGCCAGCGGGCTCGAAAGTCGGACCCGCCCGGTATGTATGAGAGGGATGGTCACCGCGGTGGATCCTGCCGCACGGTCTGGAGTTCGGAGCGCCTGATGAGCACGCCATGGACGATAACGTTCGACTGCGCCGACCCGGCGGCGCTGGCGGCGTTCTGGTGCCAGGCCCTGGGCTACGTGGAAGGCGCGCCGCCGGCCGGGTCCGCGACCTGGGAGGAATGGCTGGCCAGCGTCGGCGTGCCGCCCGAGGAATGGGGCGATGGCGCGTACATCGAGGACCCGGCCGGGCTTCGGCCTGGCATCTCGTTTCTCAAGGTCCCGGAGGCCAAGACGGCCAAGAACCGGGTCCACCTGGACGTGCAGGCAGGCGGCGGCCGCGGCGAGCCGCAGGAGGCCCGGTGGGCCCGGGTGCTTGACGCGGTCGCGCGCCTGACCGGGGCGGGGGCGACCGTGGTCCGCGAGGACCTGCAGGACGGGGTGCCTGATCACGTCGTCATGGCCGACCCGGAGGGCAACGAGTTCTGCGTCCTCTAGGCCGCGGTGGGACGTTCCACCGGTGCGGCCCGCCCCGCGATGAGGCCATATCCCGCGTCTCGCGAACCACATCATGCTCACGAGTTCGACTGTAGCAGATTTTCTTGTTCTCGAACGAAAATAATCTCTAATATGACCCGTCCGGAAGCCTGGATTGTCGGTGCTCGGTGATAGCGTTCAATCATTAGAACGTGTATTCAAAGATCAACTTGGGGGAGCTGATGGGTCGGCAGCCGGGCGAGGGAGACGGGACGGGCGACGAGCCCGGCCGGGACTCCGGCGCGCCCGGCGGCGCGGCCCCCGACGCCGGCCCGGGCCCCGGCCTCCCGGCTGAGGGCCCGGCTGCGTCAGAGCCCGGCGGCGGGGCCCCGGGCCCGGGTCTGGCCGGGTTCGCGGCGGGCGGCGGGTGGGACTCGGCGGCGCCGTCGGCCGCCCTGGCGGCCGCCCTTGAGGGCGCGGCGGGCGCGGGGTGGCGGTGCGAGGGCGGGTCGCGGGCGGAGATCGTGGGGGCGGTGCGGGCGGCGGCGGCGCTGGAGTCGTTGTTCTGCGCGGCCAAGCTCGGCCTGATCCGGTCGGCGATCCGGCACGACGATGACGGGCTCGGCGCCGATTATCACGGGGACCTGCCCGATACGTGGTCGAGGTCGCTCACGACCGAGATCGCGCTCGCGCTGTCGATGAGCCCTGTGTCGGCCGGGAAGCTGATGCAGACCGCGTGGGACCTCGGCGCGCTGCTGCCCGGGGTCGGGGCGCTGCTCGAAGACGGGACCCTCACCTACGCCAAGGCCCGCGCGGTCAACGACGCCCTGGAGCTGCTGAGCGAGCCGGACAAGGCCAGGGCGGAGGCGGTCATCGCCCCGCACCTGGCCGGGAAGACGTTCGGGCAGGTCGACAGGCTCGCCGCGCGGGCCGCGATCACGATCGACCCGGACCTGGCCGGGCGGATCAGGGAGCACGCCGAGCGGAACCGGGCGACGGTGGTGCTCAGGCGAGAGCGGTCCGGCGCCGCGGGCCTGTCGGGGTACGATCTGCCGGCGGCCGAGACCCTCGCCGCGCACGCCGCGGTCTGCGCCCGCGCCCAGGTCTACAAGGACTCCGGGTCGTTCCCCGAGGTGCTGACGGACCAGTTCCGGGCGATGGCCTACCTCGACCTGATGAACAACGTTACCGCCGAGGCCAGGATCGCGGCCGGCCCGCCGAAGCAGGGCCTGGGCGCGCCCGCGGAGTCCGCGTTCCGCCACGACCCGGAGCCGGACGACCCGGGCGCTCCGGCCCCGGAGCGCAGCGGCGGCTCAGACTGCCCGTGCCACGAGTGCGACGGCAGGTGCGCGCCCCCCGACGACGGCGGCCCCGACGACGGCGGCCCGGACGATGACGCGCCCGATGCAGGCGGCCCGGTCGATGACGGTCCTGACCGTGACGCGCCCGATGCAGGCGGCCCGGACGATGACGGTTCTGACCGTGACGCGCCCGATGCAGGCGGCCCGGACGATGACGGCCCGGACGATGATGATCGCGGCGGCCCGGGCAATGACCAGCCCGCACAGCCGCAGCCGAGGTCGCCGCGGTCGACGCCGCCGTCATCCCCGGCCCCGCCGAGACTGACCGACCTGACCATCCCCCTGGCCACCCTCCTCGGCCCGCCCAGACGCCCCGGCGAGAGCCACGGCTTCGGCCCCCTCGACCCCGGGCTGTGCCGCGCCCTGGCCGCGCTCGCCGCCGCCAGCCCGCACACCGCCGCCTGCGTCACCGTCACCGACGACAACGGCTACGCGATCGGACACGGCTGCCTCACCACCGGCCGCCGCAGGGCACCCCTGCCGGGAGCGCCGGACCCGCCGCTCACCGCGCTCCCCGGCCGCCTCAACCTCACGATCACCGCCACCCGGCTGACGCAGCTGCCCGGGCCGGCCGGGCCACCCCGCCCGCCCGGCCCCGCGTCACCGGCGGGCTGGGCCCTCGCCCCGCCCGCCGCCCCGGAGCGGCAAGCCCCGCCGGGCGACCCGCCCTGGTGCGGCACCTGGATCATCACCTTGCCCAGCGGCCTGCAGTACCAGGTGCCGCTCGAGCTCGTCCCCACCCACGACTGCGACCACCGCCGGGAATCGCACGCCTACGAGCCCGGCGACATGCTCCGCCACCTGGTCCAGATCCGCGACTCCGAGTGCACCTTCCCGACCTGCTCCCGCCACGCCAAAGACAGCGACTTCGAGCACGCCATCCCCTACGACCAGGGCGGCCGGACCTGCGGCTGCAACGCCGGAGCAAGAAGCCGCGCCTGCCATAAGGTCAAACAGGCACCCGGCTGGACCGTCAGCCAGCCCAAACCCGGCTGGCACCAATGGCAGACCCCCAGCGGCCGCACCTACACCCAAGAACCCCACCGGTACCCGCACTGACCAGGCCTCTGCGATCAGCCGTCTCGGCGCCGAGGTTCAGCTTCGGGGAAGTAGTGAGCGGTCAGCAGCCATATCCATGCAGCCGCCCAGGAACTGCAGCGCCGCCATCCCCAGGAACCAGGCCGCCCACCCGTAGCACTTGCGCCGGTCCTGATCGGTATCCGCGCGGCGACCGAGACCGAGCAGGACGACGCCGATCCCGAGTTGAAATCCTCCGGCCGCAAAGCGCGCGCTCCCGACGGCGCGACGGTGCCGGTACTCCCACGGCCTGATCAGCCGCCTCCAGCCGGAGCGTGAGACCGCGACGTCGTTACCGAGCACGTGAACTGGATGCCTCCCGTCGGCCGTCCTTGTCAGGCACCAGTGTTCCCAGCCTCCGGCCGGCCGTCAAGACGGCCAGCCGGAACGGGGCCCTTAGACGCCGCCGAGCCGCTGAAGCAGCAGTGCCTCGGCCAGGACGGCGCGCTCGAACTCCGGCAGGTGGAGCCCCTCGTTCGGCCCGTGCGCGCGGGTGTCAGGGTCTTCGACCCCGGTGACGAGGATGCACGCGCCAGGGAACGTCTCCTGGAACTCGGCGATGAACGGGATCGAGCCGCCGGTGCCCATGTCGACCGGAGACACGCCGTCCCACGCCTCGGCCAGGGCGGAACGCGCGGCGGCGTAGGCCGGCCCGGTCGTCGGCAGGACGGTCGGCTCGCCCGCGTCAACGACCGTGGTTGTGAGCTGGGCGCCCCACGGGACGTGCTTCTCCAGATGCTCCTGGAGCCGGGCGAGGGCGTTCGCGCTGGTGTCGCCGGGCGCGAGGCGGACCGTGATCCGTGCGCGGGCGACCGGGGTGAGGGTGTTGGAGGCGCCGGCCACCTTGGGCGCGTCGAAGCCGGTGACGGTGATGGCGGGATGCGTCCACAGCTTCTCGACGGCGGAGCCGGATCCGATCCATTGCGTCCCCGGCGCGGCGCCGGACTCGGCCCGCAGTCGCTCCTCGGGATAGTCCACGTCGGCGGCGGCCGCCGTCGCCAGGCCCTGCACGGCCGGGCTGCCGTCCTCGGTCCACAGCGTCGACAACAGCCGGGTGAGCGCCATGATGGCGTCGGGAACGAGACCGCCCCACATCCCGGAGTGAACAGCGTGCGTGAGCGTGCGCACCTCGACGTCCACCCGGATCAGGCCGCGCAGGCTGGTCGTGAGCGACGGCACGCCGATGTCCCAGTTTCCCGCGTCGGCGATGACGATGACGTCGGCGGCGAGACGGTCGCGATACTGGCGCAGCAGCTCGGGCAGCGTCTCGGAGGAGACCTCCTCCTCGCCCTCGATGAAGAACCGGACGGTAACCGGCAGGGCGGAGCCGAGGGCGCGGAGCGCGCCCACGTGCACGGCGATCCCCGCCTTGTCGTCGGCCGCGCCCCGGCCGTAGAGGCGGTCGCCGCGGACGGTCGGCTCGAACGGCGGGCTGTCCCAGTCGGCCGGGTCGTTCTCCGGCTGGACATCGTGGTGCGCGTACAGCAGGACGACCGGGGCTCCCTCGGGTCCCTTCCGCTCGCCGATCACGGCCGGCGGGGCCCCGTCGTGGGCCCGCACGATCTCGGCGCCGACACCCTCAGCGGCCAGGAGTTGGGCGGTTTTCTGGGCGGATTTGTCCACCTCGGCCAGGCGCTGCGGGTCGGCGCTGACGGACTGGATTCTGACAAGATCCTCGAGGTCGCCGATCAGGCTGGGGAGGATGTCATGGACGCGGTTCTTTAGCTCGCTCACACAGGCAACTCTATGATCATGCGCTCATGAACGAACATCGAGGCGCTGGCCTCATGGCGCGTGCCCCTGATTCCCGGCCCCGCGTCAGCGCCTTCTACCTCGACAGCGGGCATGTCACGGGGTCGGCGGCCGCTGGCCGTACCCCTCCATTTTCACGCCGACGGCATCGATCTCCAGGGCCGACAGCAGGCGCGGGGACCCCGCCGACGAGGCGCGGAGGTACACCTCGCACAACCACTCCAGGTAGATGCTCTTGTCATGCGCGGTCACCAGGTCAGGGCCGACGGTGACCGCTCCGTGGTTGCCCATGAGGCAGCCGGTGCGGTCCCGAAGCGCATGCACCACGTTGCGTGCCAGCGTTTCCGTGCCGTACGTGGCATAGGGGGCCACGAGCACCGGGCCGCCGAACATCGCCAGGTAGTAGTGCACCGGCGGAATCTCGTCCACCAGGGTAGACAACGCCGTCGCGGCGGCCGAGTGCGTGTGCACGACCGCCCCCACCTCCGCCCGGTCCGCGTAGATCGCCAGGTGCAGGGGCAGCTCGCTGGTCGGCCCGAGCAGCGCCTCGACCGGCTCGCCGTCGAGGCGGTGCACTCCCACCAGTTCCGGCGTCAGCTCGGCGTAGCGCAGTCCGCTCGGGCTGACCGCCACCAGGTCGCCCTCCCGGACGCTCACGTTGCCCGCGGTGCCGACCACGAGGCCGGACCGGGACAGTTCCTGGCAGGTGGTCACGATCGCCTGGCGGGCGTCGGTCAGCAGCATGAGATTCCTCCAGGTGTAGCGTCGTCACCGTGAGCAACAGCAACGGCGTGCTGGATGACGTTATCGGCTGGCAGGACGGCCACATCACCGCTATTGACCAAACCGCTCTGCCGCACCAACTCGACGTCCTTCACATCACCACCGTGGACGAGCTCGTCGACGCGATCGTCCGACTCGTCGTACGCGGCGCGCCGCTGCTCGGGGTGGCGGGCGCGCTCGGCGTGGCGCTCGCGATGCGGCAGGCCGAGCGTGAGGGATGGGACCCCGCGCGGCTCGACGCCGAGATCAAGCGGATCGCCGACGCCCGGCCGACGGCGGTCAACCTGCGTCGCGAGGTACTCGCCGTCGCGGCGGTGCTTCCCGACGGAGCCGACCCGGTGGAGGCTGCCGCCCTCGGGGTCCGCGACGCGGCCGTTGAGGTCAGCAGGCGCCTGAGCGAGCGGGGGGCCGACTTTCTCATCGAGGAGTGCGGGGCCGGCCCGCTGAAGATGCACACCCACTGCAACACCGGCGCTCTCGCCTGCCTGGGCTGGGGGACCGCGCTCGGCGTGATCCGCGCGCTGCGCGACCGGGGCGCCCTCGCCCACGTCATCGCCGACGAGACCCGCCCCCTCCTGCAGGGATCGCGGCTGACGGCCTGGGAACTCGACCAGCTCGGCATCGAGCACTACCTCGTGGCCGACGGCGCCGGGCCGTTCGTCATCAGCCAGGGACTGTCCGACGCGGTCGTCGTCGGGGCCGACCGGGTGGCGGCCAACGGCGACGTCGCCAACAAGATCGGCACCTACTCGCTCGCCCTCGCCGCCCGCCGGGCCGGCATCCCGTTCGTCGTCTCCGCGCCGGAGTCCACCATCGACGAGTCGACCGCAAGCGGGGCGGGCATCCCCCTCGAGCTCCGGGCGGACGAGGAGGTCACGTCCTTCCAGGGCGTCCGGGCCGCCCCCGAGGGCACTCGCGCGCTGAACTACGCCTTCGACGTCACCCCGGCCGACCTGGTCACCGCGATCGTGACCGAGAGCCGCGTCATCCGCCCGTAACGGCAGACGGCAGACGGCAGACCGAAGGACCGGGCTGCACCGGCCAAGGCGGTCAGCCAGCGCCGTCTAACCACCGAGGTGATCGTCAGCGCGGTCGTCAAGGCCGGAACCCGAGACTGGCGCAGACGGTGCCGCGCCGTCCGACGCGGTAATCCTGGCCGCCTCGGCCCGGGCGGCGTC
>Ga0335074_10010906_pt1 | contig 12708 bp, 13 predicted proteins | sample Lox_Sample_23_FD_206715 | JGI IMG/M metagenome (GOLD analysis project Ga0335074, IMG submission 206715) | Soil microbial communities from Loxahatchee National Wildlife Refuge, Florida, United States - Lox_Sample_2.3 | ecosystem: Environmental > Terrestrial > Soil > Wetlands | place: USA...
GATGCAGGGTCTGCTCGGCCTGGCCGGCCTGTCCGGCATCATAGGGCGGCAGGCTCTTGCTGCCCATCCCCTGCCCGACCACGATCACGATCGCGACCAGGGCCAGCCATCCGAACACGGCGGTCTTGCGGTGCCGGGCGCTCCATCCGGCGATCCGTTCAATGAACGGGGCACGGGCGCGCCGACGACGCTCGCGGCGGGGTGGGTCGTGCCGGGCCGCACTGGGTTGCGGCAATACTGGCATCTGCGACTGGCTCATCATGGCCTCTCTTAGCTGGGGTGGTGTGGTGGTTGGCTGGTCGCTGCGTGACCCCGCCCGCGAGCTGCCACTCGCGGGCGGGGCGCAGCGCTTAACGGAGGGTTTTTGGCATGACGGGACTGAACGGTTGGCTCATGACTGGCCTCGCTTAGCTAACGGGCTGGGCTGGATGGGATGAAAGCGTGTCGCCTGGGCCGGCTCAGGTGGGATGACCGACCGGGCTGCCGTTCTGGATCTTCTTCTGCAGTGGTCCCAGCGGTCCGGGACCGGCGAGTACCTCCTTGGCCTCGGCCAGCGGGTCGGTGGGGGCGCGGAGCAGCGAGCGCGCGACCGCGGCGTGGGCCCGCGCGGTGAGCACCACGACGTAGTTGAAGAGCAGGAACAGGATGGCGAAGACGGCGGCGGCGAGCAGCGCCTTGGGCAGGGTGTCGACGTACAGGCCGACGCCACCGGGCCCGTTCGGCCCGTGCGGGAAGTAGCCGAGCTGGTAGCCGTGGTACCGCACACCGTGAATGGTTTGCCAGGGCGCCCAGTACCAGACCGGCAGGGTGATCCCGGCCAGGAACGTCAGCCAGATCGTCAGAACGGCCGTGTCCAGGGTGAGCAGCGGCCCCCAGAGCCCGATCACGTAGGCGACATCGCGCCAGGTGGATGGGTCCCGCCAGCGGCCCTTGGCCCCGGCGATCAGGCCCGTCCCGGCGACGGAGCGGTAACCTCCGCTGACCGGCGCGGCCAGCACCTGGCGCAGCCGGATGCGCTCGACATCGGCGCAGAACCGCAGCACCTGCGCCGCGGCGATCAACAGCGGGACGCCGACCAGGGTGATCGAGAAGACGGCGGCGGTCACGGCCGAGGTGAAGCCAGCGGAGAACAGCACCCAGCCAACCACGAACACGTACCCGGCCAGGTACCAGACGGCCCGCCAGGGGCCGGCCGAGAGCAGCAGCCGCAGCGGGTTGCGGTACAGGCGCAGCCGGGTGTCACCGCCGGCGTCCGCACCATGGGCCGCGGCGCCGTCGGCGCCGGGCCGGCCCGCTGCGATCGCGCTCATCCCACCTCCCGCATGAGCTGCTCTACCGCCTGCACCTTCTCGGTCAGCTTGGTCAGCTGGTCACGCAGTTCCTGCTGGTTGGCGACCGCTTCCTCGGCGAGCTTGCGGTAGGAAGCCATGGCGACCGCGTCGGTGCGGTGGCCCTGCAGCCGGAAATAGGAGGCCACGATCACCGCGATCACCCCGCCAACGACGAGGATGATTCCGATCGGAATGATGATCGCGTTGTAGTTCACGCTGCCGCTGGCCAGCGTGTGCATGCCGGTCATGTATCGCTCTCCTTGATCTGGCTGTCCCGTTTCTCGTCGGTGTGCTGGGCGTCCTGGCCGCCGTCCCGCAGAGCCTCGGTGATGACCTCCGCGGTCAGCCGCAGCTCGAACGGCGCGAGCTCGAAGTACTTCATGGCCTTCCCGTCCTCGGACAGTTCCAGGTGGCCGGTCACGATGCCCGCCTTCTCCAGCCGGTCCAGGTGCATGTACAGCAGCGGCCGGGAGATCCCGAGCCTGCGAGCCAGCTCGCTGACATGCACCCGTCCCTCCGCCAGTTCGGCGATGACCCGCAGCCGCAGCGGATTGGCTACGGCCGTGAGCGTGGTGAGCAGCTCCTCCTCGCGGGTAAGCGGCTCAGTCTCGTGAGTCAGCGTCGGCTCCTGGGCTGGTTTCCCTGATTCTCTTTCACCTGTAAGCCAGAACTTACATATGACGGCCAGGTTTGTCAAAGGCTCGCCACCCGAGGCCGCTCGGCTGAGGTGGCCGGCGATGATGGCGGGCATGGGAGAGCTAATCGTGCTGCGGCACGGCGAGACCGAGTGGAGCGCGTCCGGGCGCCACACCGGGCGCACCGACATCCCGCTGACCGCCCGCGGCGAGGCCGCCGCCGTCGCGCTCGCCCCGGTGCTGGCTACGCGGCAGATCTGCGCCACGTTCTGCAGCCCGGCCACGCGAGCGGTGCGCACCGCGCAACTCGCCGGGCTGCAGAACGTCAAGCTCGACCCGGACCTGTGGGAGTGGGATTACGGCGGCTACGAAGGGCTCACCACCGCGCAGATCCAGCAGGACCGTCCCGGCTGGGACCTGTGGCGAGACGGCGTGATCCCGGGCGACGCCGCGCACCCGGGCGAGACCCTGGCGCAGGTCGGAGCGCGCACTGATGCCGTGCTGGCCCGGGCGAAACCGCTGCTCGCGGAGGGGGATGTGACGCTGGTAGCGCACGGGCACGTCCTGCGCGTGCTCGCCGCTCGCTGGCTGGAGCTTTACCCGGATGGCGGCCGGCTGTTCCGGCTGGACACCGGCACGTACTCCACGCTGGGCGCCGAGCATGATTCCCCGGTGATCACGTCGTGGAACGTGCCTCCGGCTTAGGCAGGCGCGCTGGCCGCGGTCCGCTGCCGGTCACTCGGGGCGGGTTTCCTCCTCGATCCAGCTTAAGTACGCCGGTGAGCCGGCCACGATTGGCGTCGCCACGATCTCGGGCTCGTCATAGCTATGGCGTTCGGTGAGGAAATCGGCGAGCTGCTGATAGCGGTGGGCGGGCAGCTTGAGCATGACCAGCCACTCCTCGGCCCGCTCCAGGCCGTCCTCCCACCAGTAGGTGCTGGCGATCGGGCCGGCCACCTGCGCGCACGCAGCGAGCCTGGCCGCCACCGCGTCATGGGCGAGTTCCATCGCCTCGGCCCGCGAATCGGTCGTCGTCTGCACCTGGAGGTAACGCGCCTCGCTGCTGGCTGCTGCCTCGCCCTGACCCGTCACGGGAACCGATGGTACGCCGCAGGTTCCGTTTCAGCAGCCACCCAGGACGTTGGTGCGGATCAGGACCGGCCCGAATGCGGCCCAGGCACCCCCGTAATATCCGGGATAGAGGCGCTGCACCACGACAGCCTGGCCGAGCAGGCGGAGGCTGGCCGCCTTCGCGCCGGCCGCATGGGCGGCAGACGCGGCCGCCACGAGAGGCAATACGCCGGGCGTCGGAGTGACGACCGTGCCGTTGAGCCGCAGCGCCAGTGCCCCGTCACGGACACTGGGGCGCAGCAGCTTCCACCACCGGGCGGCAAGCGCCCTGGCCTGCGGATTACACGATGCCGCGAACCAGGCGACCGTCCGCTGGGAGTCGAGCCCGTACTGGGCCAGCGGCTCGGTGCCGTTCGCGTTCGGGGCAACTTCAGGCAGCACCCGGAGCGCTCGGTGGGTGGTGGTCAGCTCCGCCCAGTTCGGCGGCAATAGCCGGCCTCCGTTGGTCAGCTGCCGGGTCAGTACTAGTGAGCTGTCCGCCAGTTGCTGCCACTCCCGGTTGCCAGTGAGCTGGGCCAGGCCGGTCAGTGCCGGCAGCGACCAGTAACTGGGATCGAGTGTGGCGGGGCGTCCGGTCGCCCAGGGACCCGCAGTCAGAATCGGCATGCCATCGGCGCCAGTCGTTACTTCATAGGCCAGCACCGCGTTCGCCACCCGCAGTCCGTCACTGTGAAAGACGGCTGCACCGGGCCCTTCGTACCGCAGCAGCGCCCACGCGATGAGCAGATCGGCGTCACTGGCCGGCTCAGGACTGAGGATCCGGCCTGCCGCGTTGGCGTGCCAGGCAAACAGCCCGTCGCTCAGCTGCAGGTGGACGCGGGTCCATTGCCAGATCTGGCTGAATTGGGAATCCTGTCCCATCGTCTCGGCCAGCAGCAGGCCGTAGGCCTGGCCCTCGCTCACCGTGTCGTTGCCCTGATCCGGCCGGTTAACACGCCCGTCGGGCCGCACGTAGGTACGCAGGAACGAGGCCGCTGGCATGAATGTGGTATTCGTCTGCTCGGCCGGGCCCCGTCCCAGGTACCAGCCGAGCCAGGCGGCGAGCAGCAGGCTTACGACCACCGCCGCGACACGGGTGTGCGGCCGGCGCGACCAGCGGCGGTTCCTCGCCGTGGCGCCGCTGCAGATGGCCGGTCTCACCACACCAGCGCTGATGGCCGGCCGCACCACGCCGCCGCAGATGGCCGGCCGCACCACGCCAGCGCAGATGGCCGGCCGCACCACGGTTGCGGTCGCGCTCGCCTCTTCCCGGCCAGAATCACGATCGCAGACGCCCAGGCGTGGCATTTCCCTGCCCTCCTCGGTTTCGGCCAGGCATTCCTGCCGTTCTGGCATAGGGCCGTTGGTCATGCGCACCGAGCGAGGGTGTCCGCTCGCCGGGCGAGGGTTTTGCTCTGCGCCCAGGTCTACCCAAGACTGGGTTGGATGGCATCCCCGCTATAGACCATCTTGGGGCCGCCCCTGGCTCTATGCAGGGCAGCGAGACGCTATGCAGCGACGGGCCGGACTGGCGCCCCTCCGGCCAGGACCCGGTTTCGGGTCAGAGGATCGGGACCAGGATTACGGCAGTTCCCACGGAGACCACGGCCCCCCGGTTGCCCATGGCGGCGGTGTCGGCGGGCCGCCAAATTCAGCGAACATCCCAGCGAGCGACGGATCGTTGGCAACGAGTTCTTGCTCAATCGATTCAAGTGACCGCCGCTGGCGAATGGACAGCCTCTTGCCACCCCAGTGGAATCGGTGAGTTCTGCCCGTGAGTCTCCGGGGAGACCGGGGCCGGAAAAGCGAGCGTATATATGCCTGATTTTTATGCCACTGACCAGCAATGCACATACTTGAAGCCCTCCTTGCGGCGTGCTTCAAGCCCGCTGAACCAGAGCGGACCGATGTGTTAACGGAATTTCTATCAACGGCACCGCTTCTTGCCATCCCGGCAATCAACCATCTGCGGGCTTCAGGACTATGCAGACGGCGAGATTCGGTGGGGGGTTAGGGCAGGCCGGGCCGGGCAGGCCCGGCTGAAGGGGCCGCCCGGCACCCGCTTTGGCGGTGTCCGGCGGGGAGGAGCCTGGTTTGCGCGGGACGGACGCGGTCGTACCCGATGGGCAGGTGGCGCGGGCCGCGCAGGATGGCGTTGAGCCGATAGGGCGGCGGGTCGGCGAGGAGCCTGGGGTTGTCCAGCCGCTGGGCCAGTCCGGTGAGTGCGATCTGGCCCTCCAGCCGGGCCAGCGGCGCGCCGAAGCAGTAGTGGATACCGCCGCCGAAGCCGAGGTGCTGGCCACGCCGGGACTGGTGCCCACCGGATTGGTCGAGGTCGTGCCGGCCGGGATCGAACCGGTCGGGGTCACGGACGTGAGCCGGGTCGCGGTTGCCGGCCGCGAGGGCCAGCCGGATCTGGGCGTCGGCCGGGATCGTGACCCCGGCGACGTCGACGTCGTCCAGTGCTACCCGGGACAGGAAGTGGACCGGCGGTTCATAGCGGAGCAGTTCCTCGACCACGGGAACGGCGAAGCCGGGGTCGGCCCGGAGCCGGTCCAGCATGCTGGGCTGGCGCAGCAGGGTCAGCATCCCGTTGCCAATGAGGTTGACCGTGGTCAGATGCCCGGCCAGCAGCAGCGTTGCGGCGTTGGCCAGCAACTCGGCCCGTGACATGCCCTCCCAGGTGCGATCGTCGGTGACCAGGGCGGAGATCAGGTCGTCGCCTGGGGCCTGGCGCCTGGCGTCAGCCAGCGTGCCAAGGTACTGGCTGATCTGGGCGAACGCGTCGTCGAGTTCGCGCTGGCGGCGGGCCTGATCCGCCTCGGCGGCCGCCGGCCCGACATGGTCGACGATGCTGTCGGCCCAGACGCGGAACCTCGGTTCGTCTTCGAGCGGCACGCCGAGGAGCTGGCAGATCACCGTCACCGGGAGCGGATAGGCGAATTCGTCCACCAGATCGACCTGGTTCTGGCCGCCCAAGCGATCGATCAGGCTGGTGACGAGATCCACAATGCCCGCCCGCATGCCCTCGATGCGGCCAGGAGTCTCGGGCGGGCCGTAGTGGCGCATCAGGATCTGCCGCATCCGGTCATGCTCGGGCGGATCCCGGCGGACGATGCCCGGTGCGCCGGGCCCGCGCGAGCTGATCCGCGGGTCGTGCAGCAGGGCGACAATGTCCCGGTATCTGCTGACCAGGTAAGTGCCGTCGGCTTGCCGCAGTACTGGGGTTTTGCGCAGCTCACGGTACAGGGGCCAGGGATCGGCCCGGTTGGTGTAGTCGATGATCTGCTCGAAGATGCTGGGCATGGCCAGACGGCTCCTTTCCGCGGCTGCCGGGCAGCGCTGCGGCTCAGTCAGCCTGCACTCCCGCGGCGTGGCGCTCGCTGGGTTCGTGACCGGTCAGCACGACGACCGTGGCCTGTTTCCGCGGCGCTCAGCCCGGCCAGCGACGCTCCCACGATGACGATCCGCGGGGCCCGGACCGGGCCTGCCCCCGCCCGTGTGCTGGTCGCCAAGGCACACTGCCCGTAGCCCTGACAACGGGTGAAGTCGACGACCAGCCTCACGTGGCGCCCCCGGGCTTAAACCGTCGCTGCGGGCCATGTACGCGGCGGCGTCGGCGCGGTTACGCACGCCGACCTTCCGGTAGGCGTTCTGAAGATGCCGCTCGACCGTGTGGACGCTGACCACCAGCCGGGCCGCTATTTCCACGTTCGTGCAGCCCTGGGTCAGCAGCGCGAGGATCTCAGCCTCGCGGGCGGTCAGGCCATCTGGCCGCCGGGCGCGGCCAGGGGCGCGTGGCGCGGGGACCAGCGCGGTGTGGCCGGCCAGATGTTCGGTTTCGGCCAGGAGGCCGGCCAGGATCCCCGGGTCCGGGCACTGGCTGATGAGGTCGGTGGCCTCGCCGATCCGAGCACGGGCCTCGGCTGTGGGTCCGCCACGGGCGTGGATCCTGGCCAGGCACAGCAGCGCGGCGGCCGTCTCGATGCGGGCCTGCCGGCTCCGGGCGCGTTCCAGCGCAGCGCCCGCGACCGCCTCGGCCTCGGTCAGCTCGCCGCGGTCGGCGAGCAGGGTCGCCGATGTCAGGTCGGCGGTAACGGTCGCCCATGAGCCTGCCAGGCGGTAGCGGGCAGCGATATCGGCCGCCTCGCGCAGGTAGCGCTCGGCCGCTTCCCGGTCACCGCGCCGCGCCGCGATCGCCGACATACAGCTCAGTGCCCACACCGCGGGCAGCTGGCTGGCCGGCCGGTGGGCATACCCGATCACCTGCTCGAAAAGCCCGCTGGCGTCGTCGTCCTGGCCACGCCAGAACAGGGTTGCCCCCAGCATGGCCAGCGCCGGGGCTCGCCACTGAGCGCTCCCCGTTTCCAGTTCCAGATCCGCGGCCTGGCGGCTGGCTGACTCGGCCGCGGCGAGATCGCCGATGTGGTGACGGTAGGCCGCGCGCAGATAGGAGGTGCCCGACGCTACGGACGTTGGCCCATGGTGGATGGGGCCCATCGGCGAGGTTGCCTCAGCCGCCGCCAGCCATCGCTCCACGTCCTCCAGGCGACCCCGGTGGTGGGCGGCCAGGCCCCGGATCAGGCACATCCGGGCGTCTTCGGCGACGATGTGGGGCGGCAGGCGGTCGAGCCATGACTCCACGGTCTCGGCCAGCCCGTCATCGAGGACGTCGCTCCAGTGCGCGGCGATCAGCTCGCGCGCGTCAGTCTCGTCGCCAGCCAGAATGGCATGGTTGATGGCCTCGGTGACCGGGCCGTGCTCGCGGTGCCAGGCCGAGGCGCGCCGGTGCAGCAGGGACGCCAGCCCCGGCTCGGACTGGTCCAGCTCACGCCGCACCATCTCGGCGAACAACGGGTGATATCGGTACCAGCGCCGGGCGTTGTCCAGCGGCTCCAGGAACAGCTGGGATCGCTCGATCTCCTCCAGCAGGCGCTGCGAGCCGCTCGAGCCGGTCACCGCGTCACACAGCGATCCGCAGCAGCGGTCCAGGACGCACGTGCGGAGCAGAAATGAGCGGATCACCGGCGGCAGCCCGCCCAGCACCTCGGCGGCGAGGTAGTCGAATATGTGACGGTCATCGCCAGCGAAGCCGCTGATGAACCGGGATGGGTCGTTGTCCTTGTATCCGCGCAGCGACAGCCCGGCCAGATACAGGCCCGCGGCCCAGCCTTCGGTCCGCTGCCAGAGCGCGTGCACCTCCTCGGGCGGCAGGGCCAGGCCGAGCGTCCCGTTCAGCAGCTGCGCCGCCTCCGTCTCGGAGAAGCTGAGCTCCCCGGCCCGGATCTCGGCCATCTCCCCCCGGGCCCGCAGCCGGGCCAGGGGCAGGGCCGGGTCGGACCGGGTCGCCACGACCAGGCTCAGCGTCGGCGGCAGGTGCTCGACCAGAAACCCGAAGCACGCCAGCACGTCCTGATTAGTGATCAGGTGGAAGTCGTCGAGCACCAGCGTGGACCGGCCGGGCATGCCGGCCAGATCGTTGATCAGGAGCGGCTCCACGCACGCGGGTGCCTCGGCACCAGGCGCGGTGAGCATCTCCAGGGCCGCCGCTCCGATTCCTGGTGACACCTTCCCGATCGCCGTGATGATGCTGGACCAGAACCGCGCGGCGTCGTTGTGGGCCGTCTCGATCGACAGCCATGACCTGCCGGAGTCCTGGCCGGCCGACCACCAGTCGCGCAGCAGGGAGGTCTTTCCCCCGCCCGCCGGCCCAACCACCAGGACCAGCTTCGCCGCCTGGCTCTCGGTCAGCCGGTCGAGCAGCTGCTGCCTGACCACGGTCCCCGGCCGCGCCGCCGGCGGATGCAGCATCGAGGCTGTCACCATCGCGTTGTCGGCCGCACCGCCCGTCACACCAGCCAACTGAGACGGTTCCACCACATGAAGCGATCGCTGAATCACCGGAAGCTCCTCAAGTGTCCCTGGGACAACCTGCACCTGCCAGCAGCGGCCATCTCGAGCTCTTCTTCGACTGCATCGGACGCCATCAAGGCTTACGCCTGACGTTGTAAGCCGTCGTCACACGTTCATGTGATTTACCCCAGCCGACCGGCTCGCGGGCAGCGGGCTGTTACAGAATCGACCCAGCAGAAAACGATCACCACAGACGCTCCGGGCTGGTGGCTCGCTGGGCGAAGTCTCCCCGCCCAGCCAGCAAACTGGCGAGCCAAACGGCATCCGTCTCCCCACCCCGAGGCAATCGGTTCGGCATCTCGCAGGAGCCCGGCAGGCGCCGGACGCCGACCCCATCCGTGGGTGCCGAAGACCATACCCAGGCGACCTGGCGATATTCGCTGATCGAGTCAGGGCCTTGGCGGGCAAGCGTTTAGAGGTAATTACCCAAGATGTCTGGTTCCGATGTGGTCATCAGCGGGGCGGCCTCGGGGCGCTCTTGGGACAGGGGCGGGACACCGGCGGGGCAGATCGGGGCGGACCGCAGAGAGGGGCGGGACCGAACCGGGGCGGCCGAGTACGCCCCGGTGCATCCCGGCGCGCCGAAGACATCCACGGGGGGCGGGTTGAGCACCGCGGCAGGTGCGCTGAAGGGCGATCGGGAAATCATGTCCGCTCTGGCATTGGTACGGCTTCGATCCGCCGTGCTGCTGCGGTGTCTTCGCCCAGCGGGCCGGGGCCAGATCCGATGAACGACGTGCTGGCCTGGGCGTTCTGATCAGCCAGGCGGCCGTGGCGATCCAGCATGTCGGCCACCACGCGGCCCTCGGCCGGGCTCAGGTACGCCTCAGTTGCCTTACCGCTGGCCGTGACCCGAAGGGTCACCCGGCCGTGTTCGTCGTTGTTGACGTGGATCATGGTCTTCTGGTCGGCGCTGGAGTCAGCCATGGGTCGTGCTCCTTGTCGTCGCTTTTTCCAGGCCTGTCGGCGAGGATCTTCTTGGCGATGGCCTCGGGTGAGAGCCGTTCGCTAGCACTCCGTCGATGGTAAACAACTGTCCGTTGATGGTAGATAACTGCCCGTCATCGGGGCTCAGCATGTCTCCCAGTTCCCCGATCACGGCTGGCCAGTCGTCGGGGTGCGGTTTCGCCGGGAACCCTTTGAGCGCCGGAACTTGACCGTTTAGGGCTGCGGCTTTGACCCTTTCTCTCGCCAAAGGGTGCAGCCGGGAACCCTTTGGCGACAGCTTCTCCGGGCGCTCTGGCCGTCCTGGCCGTCGCCGCATACCCGGCGAAACGGTCAGACCCGGAAGCCCAGTTGCGTGGCCTTAGCAACCGCTTCGAGCTGCGAGCGAGCTTCGAGCTTGACCAGAATGGAGCGAACGTGCGTTCGCACGGTGGCGTAGCTGATGCGCAGGCGCTCGGCCACAGCCCGGTTGTCGGCGCCCTGGATCATGAGGGTCAGGATCTCTTTTTCCCGGGGCGTCAGGCTGGCCAGTAGCTGCGTCTGCCGGGAGCGCTCGCGCCTGCTTTCGCGCTGTCCGGCCAGGGCGCTGGCGATTGTCCCGGCCGGGATGAGGGTCTCGCCCGCCGCCGCCGCGCGGATGGTCTCGACGATCGCATCGCCCTTCGCTGACTTGAGGAGATAACTGCTGGCCCCGGCCTCGATCGCTTCCAGCATGCGCTCGTCGCTGTCGTCCGCGGACAGGAAGACGATGGCGGTTGCGCGAGAATGGGCGCGGATGACGTCCGCGGCGTCGGCCCCGGTCCCGTCGGGGAGATGAAAGTCGATCATGGCCACGTCCGGGGTGACATCCTCGAGGGCAGGAAGCACTTCGGCGACGGACGTGGCACTGGCGGCGACGGTCAGATCGGCGTAGTCCTCAAGCAGCGACGAGAGTCCCTCGGCAACGACGGGGTGGTCTTCGACGATCATGACGCGGATGAGATGTGCGCCCTCATGCGGCGCGCTCATGGCCCGTCTCCGGTTGATCGGGCGGAGTGTCGAGAGGTACCCAGAACTCCACGGTCGTCCCGCTGCCTGGCGTGCTTTCGACGCGGCACCATCCGCCAGCGACCTGGGCGCGTTCCCGCATGAGGATCAGGCCGAGATGGCCTGGGCGGTCCTCGACGTCGGCCGGGTCGTAACCCACGCCGTCGTCGGTGATCCTGGCCAGGCAGCCCTCGCTCACGTCCGTCAGCTCCACCCAGACCGTCTTGGCCCGGGCGTGCTTGCGCACGTTCACCAGTGCCTCTTGCGCGGTGCGGTATATCAGCACAGTGTTGCCAGCGGCCACGGGGACCGTGCACTTGGCATCGAGCCGGTACGCAATCCCGGTGTCGCAGCTCATCTGCTCGAGATAGTCCTGCAGAGCGGCGGCCAGGCTGCTACGGCCCAGGCCCGACGGCCTCAGATCGAAGATCAGCTGGCGCAGGCGGCTATGGGACATGCTGAGGGCTTCTTCCAGCTTGTCCAGAATGTGTTGTTCTTCGGCGCCCCTCAGCCGGTGCCGAAGCTGTTGCAGCCGCAGGCTGGCCGCGGTGAGCATCTGGATGGTGTCGTCGTGAATGTCGGTGGCGATACGGGCGCGCTCTTGCTCCTGGGCGCGGATGAGGTGGCCGAGCAGAGCCTGCTGGTCCCGGTCCGCCGTTTCCAGCACGTCCAGTCCGAGTTCAAGGACAAACTGAGCGCGCTGGGCCTCAGTGATGTCCTCGATACTGATGATGGTTATCGTGCCTTCGGCCGTCTGTATCGGGATGATCGTGACGTCAGCGGGGAACTGGCTGAGGTCGCGACGGCTGGCCACGAGTTGCTGGTGGCGGCCGGAGCACCCCGCCTGCTCCTGGCCGGGGCCGAGGGCCATCGGCTGGCCAGGAAACAGCGTCTGGACGAATTCACCATGCATCTGATGCCGCCCATAGCCGAACAACGACTCCGCCTGCGCGTTTGCCTGCCGGATCTGCCCGGCCAGGTCCACGATCAGCATCGCGTCCGGGGAGGAGTCGCAGAGCTGGCGGTACCGGCTCCTCATAGCCTGCCTGCGCCGCGGGCGTCGGGCAGGTGCGCGGCAGGTGAAGCACTGATCAGGGTTTCGCTCACGGGTACCCACTTTGGGAGCGAACCGGGTCCGGCGGAACCCGGGGGGCCGGGGCGTGGGCCGCGTACCCGGCGCTGCTCCTGCTGAGCGCCAGAGATGGCATCACCGTCGCCAGCGGAGCCGTGAGGACGTCATAGTGGCTGCCGATCCGGTCGCCCGCGATGATGGCCGCGGCGGCGTCCCAGGCGGCGGCCCAGAATGCCCAGTCGGGCCGCAGCAGCCTGCGGGCGGTATCCATGGCCGTGCGGCGCGCCGCCGATGCCGCGGCCAGGATTGGGTATCGCTCGTGCTCCGTCGTGACGCGCTGTAGCTGTGCCCAGGCCTCGGCGCGGTCTAGGCCCCTGACCTGTTTCCAGGCGTTTGTCACCCGGTCGACCTCTGCTGGTGAGAGGTCTCGCAGGTCAGCGACGAAGGCCAGCAGCCGCTGGGTCTGGGGACCGAAGATGGGCTTCATGTGAATTCTCCGCTTCTAGACTACTCCCTGTAGCCAGTGGGAGTTACGGGCGCGATTTGGCACCTGTGCCCTTGGCCCCTGTGCCCGCCGCCTTGCTCGGCGCTGCGTGCGGCGCGGCGGTCGGCTTGCCGCCCAGGCTCGGCGGCAGGACGTAGGGCGGCTGCGACGGAACCGTGACCTGCCCGCCAC
>Ga0335074_10010907_pt1 | contig 12708 bp, 12 predicted proteins | sample Lox_Sample_23_FD_206715 | JGI IMG/M metagenome (GOLD analysis project Ga0335074, IMG submission 206715) | Soil microbial communities from Loxahatchee National Wildlife Refuge, Florida, United States - Lox_Sample_2.3 | ecosystem: Environmental > Terrestrial > Soil > Wetlands | place: USA...
GGTCGCAGTGCTAGCCCACGGGCCAGCGGACGGTGCGCCGATCGCGTGCATCGACTCGGTAACCCAGACTTACTTCCGCCCGGAAGGCGCAGGTGCCATGACGCTTGTCGGATCCTTCGTCGGTCCGCGCGGCGCGGACCCGGATCACGTCCCCGCCACCGCGGCCGCCGAGGAGCTGGCGCCGCAGGTTCAGGCAGCATCGCGCCGAGTCCCCTCGCTCGCCGAAGCCGGGATTGCCGGAGGGGTCACCGGCGTCTATGACATGACCCCGGATGCCAGACCACTGCTCGGGCCGGTGCCTGGCCTGGACGGGCTGATCATTGCGGCAGGGTTCTCCGGCATGGGCTTCAAGATCGCGCCGGCCGTCGGCGAGAGCATTGCCGGGCTGATCGCCGGCCCGCCGCCGGGCAGCGTGGATCTAGCGCCGTTCCGGCCAAGCCGGTTCGACGAGGGGACGCCGATTGAAGCGCCGAATCCGTATTCCGACGACTGACTCGGCCGGGTCAGCCGGACGCGGCCGCGTGTAACGGAGAAAGAGGATCACAGGTGAGCACCAGCAGAACGGGCGCGCACGAGGACCCAGGCGAGGCTGCCCTGCCCGAATCTGTGCCGCCCGAATCTGTGCCGCCCGAATCTGTGCCGCCCGAATCTGGCCAGATCCCGCTGGCAGCCAGCCTGCCTAAAGCCAGCTACACGGCTGAGGATCAGTTCATCCGGGAACGTGAAGTCGCCCTGTTCGCCGACTGGTTCTGCGTCGGACGCGAGGAGGCTCTCGCGGCGCCGGGCGACTACCTTGCCGCCGACATCGCCGGAGAAAGCATCCTGGTTGTCAGGAGCTCAGGCGGCCTGGCTGGCTTCTACAACCTGTGCAGGCATCGCGGCTCGCGGCTGGTCCCGGTCGCCGGATCGCAGCCCGCCGCGAGCCAGGCGCGCAGCGGCTGCGCAGGAAGCACGATCCGCTGCCCGTACCACGGGTGGACCTACGGCCTCGACGGGTCGCTTCGCTCCGCGCCGTTCCTGCCGGACCTCCGCCGTTACCGTGAGCGGCTTTCCCTGCACCCGGTCTCGGTCGCCACCTGGGGCGGCTTCATCTTCGCCCGGATCTCAGGCGACCTGGGCGCGACACTGCACGACCAGCTCAGCGGGGCAGACGACAGACTAGCGGCCTATCCGCTCGCGCAATTGCGCGTCGGGCATCGGCTCGTCTACCAGGTCGCCGCGAACTGGAAAGTCATCTTGGAGAACTACAACGAGTGCTACCACTGCGGCCCGGTCCATCCCGAACTGTGCGACCTCGTCCCGGCCTTCGGCCGTGGCGGTGACGGGCTCGCCTGGGAGGAGGGCATCCCGCACCGTCCTGGCGCGTACACCTTCACGACGACTGGGACTACGGAACGCGCGCCGTTTCCTGGCCTTCCGGAAGCAGCAAGGACTCGTCATTTCGGCGAGCTCGTCCTGCCTAACCTCATGCTCAGTCTCTCGGCCGATCACGTCGCCGCATTCACCATCTGGCCGCATGACGCAGGCCACACGACCGTTGTCTGCGACTTCCTGTTCCATCCGGACGAGATGGCGCGCGCGGGCTTTGACCCATCGGACGCAGTCGAGTTCTGGGACCTCGTCAACCGCCAGGACTGGACTATCTGCCAGCAGGTGCAGGACGGCATGGGCTCAAGGAAGTTCAGTTACGGGTACCTTGCTCCGATGGAGCAGCCGAGCGCCGATGTCGGCCGGTACATCCTCGCCCGGCTCGCCCGTACTGGCTCAAACTGACGACAAGGAGAGCGCTAACTGTGAGATCGCGTCGCGATGCCGTGGTGGTCGGAGGAGGCCACAACGGCCTGGTGGCCGCCGCGTATCTGGCCAAGGAAGGAATGGACGTCCTGGTGTGCGAGCGCCGTGACGTAGTCGGCGGTGCCGCGATCAGCGAGCGGCCCTTCGGTCCGGATTACCTGGTCACCTCGCTGTCCTACGTGGTGTCGCTGCTTCCGGCTGACCTTGTCGCCGATCTGCAGCTGACCAGGCACGGTTACCACGTGTACCCGCAGGGCCCGTACTTCGCTCCACGCGCCGATGGCAGCTACCTGCGACTGCCGGAAGACCCGGCTGAACGGCATAAGGAAATCGGGAAGTTCTCGGCAGCCGACGCTGACGCGTACCCGGCTTACGAAGCGCACATGCAGAAGATCGCGGATGTGCTCGGGCCGATGCTGGCCGAGATCCCGCCGCGGCTTGGCTCCCATCGGCCGGCTGACCTCGCCCGGCAGGGGATGCTGCTGCGGCACCTGCGCAAGCTGGACGCCCGCGGCGCCGTGGACGTTACCCGCCTGCTCAGCGGGAGCATTGCCGACCTGCTGGATCGGTACTTCGAGTCGGACGCGATCCGCGGCTTGCTGTCGGTGTCCGGGGCCATCGGCACCTGGGCTGGCCCGAGGTCACCGGGAACGGCCTACGTGACGCTGCATCATCACATCGGCGACACTGACGGGCAGGCTGGCGCGTGGGGGTTCCCGCGGGGCGGGATGGGTGCAGTGACCCAGGCGCTGGCCGCAGCGGCGCGCTCGTTCGGCGCCGAGATCAGGACAGGCGCGCCCGTGAGCAAGATCCGGGCTGGGGCTGGCGGCGAGACCGGCGCCAAGGTCGCCGGCGTGACCCTGGCCTCCGGGGAGGAGATCGATGCCGACACGGTAATCGCGACGGTGCATCCCAAGATCGCGTTCCTTGACCTCGTCGACCCGGCAAATCTGCCCGCGGCGTTCCTCGACGACATCCGCAACTGGCAGACGCGCAGCGGCACGGTGAAGGTCAACCTGGCGCTGGACCGGCTGCCGGCATTCGCCAGCCACCCGGAGTACGACCCGCAGGTACACGGCGGAACGATCGTGCTCGCGGAGAGCCTCGACGATATCGAGACTGCGTTCCAGGAGGCGGTGTCCGGTAAGCCGTCCGGGCTGCCGTTCGCTGATATCTGCATCCCCAGCGTCTTCGACGACTCGCTCGCCCCGCCAGGGCAGCACGTGATGTCGATGTTCACTCAGTGGGTGCCGCACGGTTACGCGGATGCACCGGATGAGGCTGAGCTTGAGGCTTACGCCGACCGCGTGGTCGCCCGGATGGAGACGATTGCGCCTGGGTTCGCCAGCTCGATCCTGCACCGGCAGGTGATCGGGCCGCAGCAGATGCAGCAGGAGTACGGGCTCGTGGGCGGCAACATCTTCCATGGTGAGCTGAGTCTCGGCCAGATGTTCCACGCCCGGCCGGCAGCCGGCTATGCCGACCTGCGTACCCCGGTTCGGGGCCTTTACCAGGCCGGCTCAGCGACCCACGGCGGTGGCGGCGTCACCGGCATCCCAGGGCGCAACGTGGTACGGCAGGTCCGCGCCGACAGGCGCGCCGACCGCTGGCGCCGCCGCATCGGCGGCAGGCCAGCCGTCCGCGGCGGCTGAACCCCGAGATTCAGAGTTCTGTATTCGGTTAGTACGGCCACAGACGCGTACTAACCACCCTCCGAACGACGGGGTCTTAGTTAGCTGGCCCAGCAACCCCGGCTGGCCGAGTCACACCGCTCAGGTCGGCAGCAGCCTGCCGGAGCACGGCAAGCAGCTGCTCGGGCAGGTCCAGCCCGCGGGTCGTCACGCCTATAGCCCACCAGCCACCGGGATCGCCAACCTCGGTAGCGATGCCCGCACAGGCCACGTTTTCCCTGAACTCACCGTGTTCGATGACCAGGTCTCCGGGCGCCAGCCCGTGCAGTTCGCCGTTCAAGGCGGCCAGGTCGCTGGCTGTCCGGCTCGTGTACGGCCGCATTCCCTGCTGGGCAAACAGCCTGCGCCTGTCAGCGGCCGACATTGTGGTGAGCAGCGCCTTGCCAACCGCGGTCGCGTGAGCGGCCGTCTCCAGGCCGACCTGCAAATCCTCGAGCCATGGCGAGCACGGCCCCTCGACTACCTCAGTGATGACCATCCGGTCACCGGCGATCCTGCCTAGGTACGCGCTGTGCCCGGAGGTCGCGGCGAGGTGGCGGAGGACGGCAATGGCGGCCGGCGGGCGCTGGAACGAGCCGACCAGCTCGTGGAATCGCTCGGCGACCTTGGCGCCAGCTGAGTAGCTCCCGCCTGGGTGCCGTACCAGGTAACCCTCGTAGCAAAGCGTCCTGACCAGGTGATATGCCGTGGCGAGATTGATCTCGCACCTGCGCGCGATGACCTTGACGGGCAGCGGCCGGTCGGCCTGCGTCACTTGCTCAAGTACCCGCAGTGCCCTGGACACGCTCTGGATCAGGTCGGTCGGTTCCGGCCTCATGTGACAAGCATTGCGCTATATCTCACCATCTGAAAAGTAGCCGCTTCCGCAGCGGTACCGAGCCGGCCCAAGATTGGCCTGTGCCCGCGCTGCCAGCCTGGGTACGTGGATGCCCTCGGCACTGCTTATGGCCCGCTTTGCTATGATATGGGTATCTCGGTAGTGGACATGGGACTGGTCCGCTCGGTCCGCGTCAAGGAGGGGATGACGCGGTTCGTGTTGCTGCTCCCGCTAGGCTGGTGCCCGATCGCAGCGAATCTGCTCGCCCAGGTTCAGGACCAGATCGCGGGGCAGCCGGGTGCGCAGACGCGGTAGTCCCCGGCTGCGTGCTGACTAGCAGGACACCTCCCTCTCGTGGCCGGCGCGGATCCGTGCCCTGGCTGGGTGATCACCGCAGCGGGTAAGGGCATGTCCTGGTTCGTGGCATCGTGTCGTGCACTCGAACCGGTCATTAGTGGTGCGCCATTCGTGGTCGGGCTTTGTCGTAGGCCTCCACTAGCCTGCAACACAGGGCTGGCCCTGGCTGCCCGTTCCAGGTGCTAAGTCCTGCGGGTGTCGTACGTTCGGGACGGCCGTCGGCTAGGCGAGGATGGGTGGATGGAGCAGCTCGGGTTCGAGGGCATGCCGCGCCGGCTGTACGCGTGCACGCCGACCCGGCTGGCCACATGGCTGGACTGCCCGCGGCGGTACCGGATGACATACCTAGACCGGCCGGCGCCGCCCAAGGGACCGCCGTGGGCGCACAACAGCCTGGGCGCCAGCGTGCACAACGCGCTGGCCGGATGGTGGCGGCTGCCACTGCGCGACCGGACGGTCACGACAGCTGGGGACCTGCTCGAGAGCGGCTGGCTGAGCGACGGGTTCGCCGACGACGCGCAGTCCCTGGAGCACCGGCGACGCTGCCGCGCCATGGTCGAGGGCTACGTCGCGGGCCTGGATCCCCGCCGCGAGCCGCTCGGCGTGGAGCGCACGGTGGCGACCCGGACCGACGCAATCGCCGTCTCAGGCCGGATTGACCGGCTGGATGATCGCCGGCTAGGCGACGGCGCCGGGGAGCTGGTAGTGGTCGACTACAAGACCGGCCGGCACCTGCTAACCACTGACGATGTGCGGACCTCGCTGGCACTGGCGCTGTACGCGCTGGCGGCCGAGCGGGTGATGCGGCGGCCGTGCCTCCGGGTCGAACTGCATCACCTGCCCACCGGAAGCGTGCTGGCCTGGGAGCACACACCGGAGTCGCTGGCCAGGCAGCTGCGACGAGCCGAGGCAATCGCGGCGGAATGCGCCGAGGCTGACCAGCAGTACAAGGCCGCGGCGGCTAGGTCCGCCGGTGCCGCGGACCCCCGTGCTGCGGACCCCCGTGCTGCGGACCCCCGTGCTGCGGGCGCCCGTGCTGACGGTTCCGCTACCGGGGGCAGCCCGCCCGCAGATGAGGTGTTCCCGCCTCGCCCAGGTCCGGGCTGCGGCTGGTGCGACTACCGCGCGCACTGCCCGGAAGGCAGCGCCGCTGCTCAGCAACGCCGCCCCTGGGACGGACTTGGTGCGCTTGCGACAGCCGACACAGAGGTGCCTAGCCGCGTCGCTAGCGCAATGGTCGACTAGCCGCTCGGGCGATCAGAAGCTGTCGACCTTCATGACGGCTTCGGCAAACGCTCTGGGTGCTTCCTGCGGCACGTTGTGCCCGACCGGCAGGGTCTCGTGCGCGTACTTGCCGGAGAACTTGTCGCGGTAAGCAGCACCGTGACCGGGCGCGGTGAACGGATCGTATTCACCGTCAATGGTGATCGTGGGTACTGCGATGACCGGAGTGTGCTGAAGCCGGGCCTCAACGCTGGCGTACTGAGGGTCGCTCTTGGCTAGGCTCAGCCGCCAGCGGTAGTTGTCGATCACGATGGGAACGTAGTCCGGATTGTTGAAGGCCGCAGCGGTGCGGTCATAGGTGGCGGTATCGAAATGCCAGGTCGGCGAGTTGAACTTCCAGATGAGCTCGCCGAAATCGTGCCGGTAGTCGGTGAGCCCGAGCACGCCCCGTTCGGTGGCGAAGTAATACTGATACCACCACGCCCACTCCGCCTTCGGCGGGAGCGGCTTCTTTTCAGCGGCAAGGTTGGTGATCAGATAGCCGCCCACCGAGATTAGGGCCCGGCAGCGGGCCGGCCAGAGCGCCGCGATGATGTCGCCGGTCCGTGACCCCCAGTCGTAGCCTGCCAAGATCGCCTTGTCGATCTTGAGCCCGTCCATCAGAGCGAGAATGTCCAGGGCGAACGCTGTCTGCTCGGCACTCCGAGGCGTCGCGCTCGACAGGAACGTGGTCGTCCCGTAACCGCGGAAGTACGGGACGATCACCCGGTAGCCCACGGCCGCCAGCAACGGCGTGACCTCGACATAGCTGTGGATGTCGTAGGGGAAGCCGTGCATCAGGATCACCGCACGGCCATCGGCCGGGCCAGCTGCGACATATCCGACGTTCAGGTCGCCGGCCTTGATTTGCTTCACCGGGCCAAAGGTTGCGCTCGTCCCCGGCTTGACCGCGGGCGCGCCCGCGCGCTTCGCCGCGGCAGCTTGTGCGTCCGCGGTCCCCGCCATAGCGAGCCCCGCGGCGCTGACGGCGAGGGCCGCGCTACCGGCAGTGCTCAGGAAGCGGCGCCTGCCCTGGTCGACTTGCTCGGGAATGTCGTTCTCGTCCACCGGCGAACCCCCCGTCCCAAGCACGGCGAAAGCCCGGATCCCAAGCTAGCATCGGGCGCTAACGAGCCAGCTGAGCTGGGTACGAGGAACTGAGGGTTCCCAGATCAGCGCGTCGGTGGCGCAGTCGGACTATCGTTGCGCGGAGCTATGAGCGAAAGATTGGCGAGCGCGGAAGGCGGCATCTCCGATGGCATCACAAGACGCCCGCATCGAGCGCGTGACAGGCAGAGCTAACAGCTGGATCATCGGCGATGACGACGAGGTCATCGTGATCGATCCCGGCACCGACGCAGCCGCACTGCTGGGCGCGGTAGGTGATCGGGAGATCCTCGCGGTGATCTGCACACACGGCCACGCAGGACATACAGAGGCCGCCGTCGAGGTAGCCGAGCGAGACGAGGCTCCGGTGGCGCTGCACCCAGGTGACCGGCTCGCGTGGCGAGAGGTGCATTCGGGCGATGACCCTGAGATCGATATGGAGGACGGCGGCAAGTTCGAGGTCGCTGGCGTAACGCTGGAGGTGCTGCACGCGCCCGGGCACAGCCGCGGATCCTGCTGCCTGTACTGCGAAGAACTGGACGCCGTCTTCGCCGGTGATGTCGTGGCCGAGACCGGACCGGTTCCTCGGGACGACGGCTACCCGAACTGGGGCAAGCAGCTCGATACCATCGGGGCGCAAGTGCTGACGCTTCCAGCCGAGACTCGGATACTCCCGGGGCACGGCGACGAGTTCACGGTTGCGATGGCCGAGAAGCGGTTCGACACATGGGTGGCCGCGGGCCAGCACCCAGAATCGTTTGCCGATCTCAATCCGCCGGGGGACCAGGACGACGCCGGATAGCTGTCGTGACTGTCGCCGCGGATTCTGAGGTTCCATTCTTCGACGTCTCCGACCCCGCTTTCTCGGTCAGCTCGGCAGCGGTCTTTCGCGCCAGGGACCGCAGTTGGTACGCGCGCACTCCGTATGGCCTGGCGGTACTCCGATACGACCAGGCCGCCCGGCTGATCCAGCATCCGGGCCTCCGGCAGGGCAGCGTGGCCTGGCCCGCTCATCACGGCATAACGTCAGGCCCGTTTGCCGACTGGTGGGCGAGCTGGGTGCTCAATAAGGAAGGAGCCGACCACCGCCGGCTGCGCCGGCTGCTCAATCCAGCGTTCTCGCGCCGGCATGTCGGAGCCATGACTCCGAGGTTCCTGGCGCTAGCCGATGAGCTGATCAGCTCCTTCGATCATCCGAGCCGGTGTGAGTTCGTGTCGGAGTTCGCCGAGCCGTACGCTGCCCGCGTCGTCGCCATCATGCTCGGGATCGATGAGAAGGAGTGGCCGACGATCGCGGCAGAGTCGGCGACGGTGGGGCTGGCGATGGGCGTACAGATCCGTAGCGCCCTGGCTCGGATCGAGGCGGCACTGGAAAAGCTGTATGCCTACGCCGACGCGGTTATCGCGGATCGTCTGGTCCGGCCTAGGGATGACTTCGTGACCAGCCTGGTCGCGGCGCACCGGGACGGTGACCGACTCACCCATGCCGAGCTCCGGGATTCGCTGGTGCTGCTGATCTTTGGCGGCTTCGACACCACGCGTAATCAGCTCGGCCTTGCCATGCACTGCTTCATCGGCCACCCGGTGCAATGGCGCCTGCTCGCGCAGCGTCCGGAGCTGGGGTCGGCCGCCGTTGAGGAGGTAATGCGCACTAATCCGACCACGACCTGGGTGACGCGCGAGGCGCTGGCGGACTTCAGCTTCGATGGGCTCGAGATAGCGGCCGGCACTACGATTCACCTGTTCTGCGCAGCAACGGGCACTGATCCGGCGGCGTTCGGCAACCCGGAGTTCGACATAACCGCAGCGGGACGGCCAGCGCATCTCGCCTTTGGCGGTGGCGCTCACTACTGCCTGGGCCATCTGGTCGCACGCACCGACATGAGCGTTGCCCTGCCGCTGCTAGCACGCCGACTCCGCGAGCCGCGGGTATCGGGTACGGCGACCTTCCTGCCGTGCAGCGGCAACACCGGACCGACCCGGCTACCGATCGCCTTCGAGCCCGGCGACTAGTGCCCTGGCGACGGTTCCCAGTCGGCCAGCGTGCTGGGCTCCCAGTGCTGGCCAACCGTGGGTGATCCGGAACGCCACGGCCCCAACTCGGGCTGGGCAAACTTGGCATGTCTGCGCTTCAGCCAGATCCCATAAGAATTGCCTTCGCGCAGGTGGGTGATCAGAACCTTTCTTGCGTACTCGTCCTCTCGCCCGGCCGGGATCTCGAAGTGGATCTTAAGGAAGGCGTTGGTGTAGCGGTCGAAGACGGCCGGCATCCCGTCCTCGTACATCAGGTGGATGTCTTCCAGCCAATTGATGTCCGCCCCTGGTGTCTCCGCCACCAGGTCCACCGCCTCAACCAGAGACCGGTCGAACTGGTAGGGGAACGTGCGTCCGGTCAGCTCCTCGGTATCGATGCCGATCTTCGTCGACAACCGCGGCGCTGCTGGGCCAGAACCGAATTCATCAGCCACTGTGGCCTCCGGAGCCGCCGTCGTTCAGTATCTGCTTCTCGAGCAAGGCCCTGATCTCGGCCAGCGCCGCCTCTTCCGTCTGGCCAGGGATGTAGTTCGTTCCGGCCAGCGGGACCTTGGCCATCGCCGAAGCTTCCACGGTCAGCGCGCACAGGTCCTCGGGCTCGAGGCTGTGCACATCGGTTTTGCCGCATGCCCTGGCGAACATCTGCGCTTCAAGCGTCAGGGTGTGCAGGAAGTTGTAGACCCGCTCGGCACCCTCGTCGACCTTCAGGCGCTTGCGCAGCTCGGGGTCCTGCGTGGTAATGCCGACTGGACAGCGCCCGGTATGGCAGTGATAACAACGGCCGGCCGGGACGCCGACGGTGCCCTCGTAATCGGTGACGCCAGGGATCTCCTTATTGCAGTTCAGTGCCATCAGGGCCGAATGCCCGATCGCCACCGCCTTCGCGCCAAGCGCCAGGCACTTTGCGACGTCTGCACCGTTGCGGATCCCGCCCGCCACCACGAGGTCGATCTCGTCGACCAGTCCGACATCCTCGAGCGCCCTGCGGGCCTCGGGGATCGCCGCCATCAGCGGGATCCCGGTCTCCTCGGCAGCGATATGCGGCCCGGCTCCGGTCCCGCCCTCGGCGCCATCGAGGTAGATGGTGTCGGGCCCGCACTTGGCCGCCATCCGGACGTCGTCGTAGACCCTGGCCGCGCCGAGCTTGAGCTGGATCGGGACCTGGTAGTCGGTGGCCTCCCGAATCTCCTGGATCTTGAGTGACAGGTCGTCGGGGCCGAGCCAGTCTGGGTGACGCGCCGGGCTGCGCTGGTCAATCCCGGCGGGCAGCGACCGCATCTCGGCTACCTGCTCGGTCACCTTCTGACCCATCAGGTGCCCGCCGAGCCCTACCTTGCAGCCCTGGCCGATGAAGAACTCGACGCCGTCGGCGAGCATCAGGTGGTGCGGATTGAAGCCGTACCGGCTCTGGATGACCTGGTAGAACCACTTGGTTGACAGGTCGCGCTCGGGCGGGATCATTCCGCCCTCTCCGGAGCAGGTAGCGGTGCCGGCCATTGAGGCGCCCTTGGCCAGAGCCATCTTTGCCTCGAGCGATAGCGCTCCGAAGCTCATGCCGGTGATGTAGATGGGGATGTCAAGCTCCAGCGGGCGCTTGGCGAAGCGCGCGCCGAGTACGGTCTTGGTCTCGCACTTCTCGCGGTAGCCCTCGATCACGAACCGGGTGAGCGTACCGGGTAGGAACATCAGCTCGTCCCAGTGCGGGATCCGCTTGAACATCGAGAAGCCGCGCATCCGGTACCGGCCAAGTTCAGCCTTCACGTGGATGTCGTTGATTACGTCGGGCGTGAAGATGCTGCTATGCCCGAGGACCGACCTGGCTCCGTCTTCGCTTGCGGTCACGTCATTCGCCATTCAGAGGACGAGCTTGCGCTCAGCGGGCTCGAGGTTGTCGTAATTCCAGAGCTTCTGTCCGCAGACAAACTTTCTGAATGAGGCATCCGGCTCCATCCCATAGATCTTGAGCTTGCGGTCCAGGAACTCGTGGTCGGCTGCGGTGAGCTCGGCCTCGACGCAGTCGACGCCGAGCGAGGCCACCTTGCCGCCGACGTAGATCGCACCGTCGTACATGGAATCCCCGAGCCCGCCGCCAACATCGCCGCAGATGATCTGACGGCCGCGCTGCAGCATGAATCCCGTCATCATGCCTGCGCTGCCGCCGACAATGATCGTGCCGCCCTTCTGGTCGATGCCGGTCCGGGCACCTACGTCGCCACGGACTACCAGGTCACCCCCGCGGAGTGCGGCGCCAGCCAGTGAGCCAGCGTTCTTCTCGATCACGACCACGCCAGACATCATGTTCTCGGCCACTGACCACCCGACGCGGCCGGTGATCCGGATCTCCGGCCCGTCGATCAGGCCACAGCCGAAGTAGCCGAGGCTGCCCTCGATAGTGATCCGGCACCGGGCGAGAATGCCGACGGCAATGGAGTGCTTCGCGCCCGGGTTGAGGATCGTGACGTCCGGGATCTCCTCGGCGTAGACCAGGCGGCGAAGCTCCGAGTTGATCTGCCGGGTTGAGAGGTCGGCGGCGTCGAACACTGCCCTGCGACCGCTGCCCTCGCCCTCGATCTTGGCGACTTCGGGAGCCTGGGCGTTGGGCTCGGCCAGGCCGCGCGCGTCATAGCTGATCTTCACCGGTTCCACACCAGGACTTGCCGCTCGTAGGGATCGCAGGTATCGATCTCACGACCGACAACAGCCCGGATCGCGACCTCCTCCGATGCCAGTGCGACCAGCTCGGGCGAGTCGTAGAGGACCAGCGGCTTCGCGGCCATCTCGTCCTTAGCCATTCCGAGCGCGTCAGAAGTAACCACCAGGTAGGTGAAGACGCCGTCGAGCTCGTCCAGGCTTTGCTTCATTGCGGTCTCCAGCGACAGCCCGTCGTCCATCTTCTGGGCCAGGTAGACAGCGATGATCTCGGAGTCGCACTCAGACTGGAACCGATGCCCGATCCGCTCCAGCCTGCGCCGCCACATGTGGTAGTTCGTCAGCTGGCCGTTGTGCACAACCGCGATGTCGGAGAACGGGTACGCCCAGTACGGGTGCGCGCCAGAGATGTCGACGTCCGACTCCGTTGCCATCCGCACGTGACCGATAGCGTGCGTCCCGGTGAACCCAACAAGCCCGTATCGGTCTGCCACGCTCTCGGCGTCGCTGAGGTCCTTGACGATCTCAAGAGAGTGACCCAGCGACAGCACCTCGCAGCCCGGCACGTCCTCCACGTAATCAGCGAGTGGCTTCAGCTCGCCGTTGTACCGGAAGCGCACCCGGAAGGAGTACTCCTGATCGCCGCGGACGGCGTCGATCACCGCGCCGAGCTTGGCTAGCCGTGCCTCGATCTCGTTGCGGTGGCGCTCCAGCCGGTCGGCCCAGCCGTAATCGCGGACCTCGTTAGGGTCGGCCAGCTTGATCCGCATGACGAGCAGTTCGTCGTCCGGCGGGCCGTAGAGGGCGAATCCGCTGGAGTCCGGGCCGCGATGCTTCATGGACTGAAGCATGCGCGTCATCTCGCTGCCGATGTCACCGGGGCCATCTCGGTGGATGATGCCCGCAATGCCGCACATAGTGTCGTCCTCCTACTCCGCCGCCGGCTGCCCGACCGGGTTACGGCAGAATGTCCAGGTACTCGCTCACGTCCCAGTC
>Ga0335074_10010908_pt1 | contig 12708 bp, 14 predicted proteins | sample Lox_Sample_23_FD_206715 | JGI IMG/M metagenome (GOLD analysis project Ga0335074, IMG submission 206715) | Soil microbial communities from Loxahatchee National Wildlife Refuge, Florida, United States - Lox_Sample_2.3 | ecosystem: Environmental > Terrestrial > Soil > Wetlands | place: USA...
CTCCCTACGACCAGATCGCGTGGGAATCGCGCACCGCCACTATCGGCAATGACCTGGGCTCGGTGATCTTCGAGCAGCGTGATGTCGAGGTGCCCGCAGACTGGTCGCAGACCGCCACCAATATCGTTGCCAGCAAGTATTTTCATGGCCGCATGGGCTCCCCCGAGCGCGAGACCAGCGTGGCGCAGCTCGTCCATCGCGTGGTGGACAGCATCGCCGATTGGGGCTTCGCCGGCAACTACTTCAAAACCCGTGAAGATTGCGAAAACTTCCGTCACGAGCTCGCCCATCTCATGCTCACCCAGAAGGCCTGCTTCAATTCGCCCGTCTGGTTCAACGTCGGCGTGCGCGAGTCGCGCGGCTACGGCTTCTATTTCGATGAATCCGAGCAGGTGGTCCGCAAACTGCTCCCCGGCGAGAACCACCCGCAGTGCTCGGCCTGCTTCATCAACTCGGTCGGCGACACGCTCGAATCCATCCTGGATCTGGCGAAGACCGAAGGCATGCTCTTCAAATGGGGCTCGGGAACGGGCACGAATCTTTCGGCCATTCGCGAAGAAAATGCGCATCTGTGGGGCGGCGGTCGTGCTTCCGGCCCACTCAGCTTCATGAAGGGTTTCGATGCCTTCGCCGGTGTCATCAAGTCCGGCGGCAAGACGCGCCGTGCAGCCAAGATGGTAATTCTCAACTCCGACCATCCCGATGTGGAAGCTTTCATCTGGTGCAAGGCCAAAGAAGAGAAGAAGGCGCACACGCTGATCGATGCCGGCTATGATTCATCGCTCGATGGCGACGCCTATAGCTCGGTCTTTTTCCAGAACGCCAATAACTCGGTGCGCGCCACCGACGAGTTCATGCAAGCCGTCATCGACGATTCCGACTGGTGGACCCGCAGCGTGGTCGGCGGCCAGCGCGTCAAGCGCTACAAGGCCCGCGAGCTGATGCAGCAAATCGCCGAAGCCACTCACCAGTGCGGCGACCCTGGCATGCAGTTCGACACCACCATCAATCGCTGGCACACATCCAAGAAGACCGCCCGCATTAATGCTTCGAATCCCTGCTCCGAATACATGTTTCTCGACGATTCGGCCTGCAACCTGGCGTCGCTGAATCTCATGAAGTTCGTGGGCCCCGACGGCAACTTCGATGTGGAAGCCTTCCGCCAGGCGGTCGATACCGTAACTCTCGCGCAAGAGATCATCGTCGACAACGCCAGCTATCCGACCGAAAAGATCGCCAAGAACTCGCATGATTTCCGGCCGCTCGGCCTGGGCTTTGCCAACCTGGGCGCGCTGCTGATGTCGCTCGGTATCCCGTACGATAGCGACCGTGGCCGCGACTTCGCGGGTGCAATTACGGCCATCATGTGCGGCCAGGCGTATCTCACCAGCGCGCGCATTGCCGAAGCGGTCGGGCCCTGCCCTGGTTACCCGGAAAACGAAGATACGTTCCTCGATGTCATCCGCATGCACTGGAACGCGGTGAACGGCATCGATGGCAAGCGCGTCCCATCCGAAATGTTCAAAGCCGCCGAAGCCTGCTGGCGTCAGGCCTACGAGCTCGGCGCGCGCACCGGCTATCGCAACGCCCAGACCACCGTGATTGCGCCCACCGGCACCATCGGTTTCATGATGGATTGCGATACCACCGGCATCGAGCCCGATCTCGCGCTGGTCAAGTACAAGAAGCTCGTCGGTGGCGGCGTCATCAAGATCGTCAACAACACCGTTCCCCAATCACTCATCAAGCTCGGCTACACGCCCGAGCAGACCGAGCAGATCGTCACCCACATCGATTCCACCGGCACCATCGAGGGCGCGCCCGAGCTCGACCCCGAGCACCTGCCCGTCTTCGATTGCAGCTTCCGCCCGCAGAACGGCACGCGCTCGATTCAATACATGGGCCACATCCGCATGATGGCGGCCGTTCAGCCCTTCATCTCCGGCGCCATTTCGAAGACCATCAACATGCCCGAAGAATGCACGGCGGAAGATATTATGGAGGCGTATCTCGAGAGCTGGAAACTCGGTCTCAAGGCGGTAGCCATTTATCGCGACGGCTCCAAGCGCGTTCAGCCGTTGAGTTCCGGAACCGGCAAGGGCGAGAAGAAAGCCACGCCGGGCCTGCCCGCGGCCCAGCAGCCTCAGACTGTGGAGAAAATCGTCTATCGGCCGGTCCGCCGCAAGCTTCCGGACGAGCGCGCCTCAGTCACCCACAAGTTTTCCATCGGCGGCCACGAAGGCTATATCACAGTCGGCCTCTACGAGGATGGTGCGCCGGGCGAAGTCTTCATCAGCATGGCGAAGGAAGGCTCCACCATCTCCGGCCTGATGGACACGCTCGCCACATCCATCAGCTACGGCCTGCAATACGGCGTGCCGTTGAAGTTCTTTGTTGACAAGTTCAGCCACGTACGCTTCGAGCCGAGCGGCTGGACCGGCAACCCGCAAGTGCCCTACGCCAAGTCGATCATCGATTACATCTTCCGCTGGCTCGGCGCGCGTTTCCTTGGCATCACCGAATCCGTGGAGGCAGGCGATGCAGTCAAGCTCCGCCCCACCGAGCCCGAACCGCAGCAGGCGCTACCCTTCGAATCCAACATGGTCGGCGACGCCCCGCTCTGTTCCGAATGCGGCAGCATCATGACCCGCAACGGCTCTTGCTATAAATGCGAAAACTGCGGCGGAACCAGCGGGTGTAGTTAGAGAACGCAATCGCGGGCCGAGAGCATGCGGCTCCTGCGTCTACTGTTACCGCTGATACTCGCGGCTGCCGCATTCTCGCTCATACATCAACTCCTACATTTACGGACGTGGATTTCAGCGGTGATCGCTATCGCGATTGCCGCTGTCACGTTTTCAAGCCAATTCTTCGACTTCGCAAAGAAGCCTTTAGAGCTTCGAAAACTATGGCTGGAAAACGCGAAACTCAAACGTGAGGCCGAGCAAGACAAGCGCGCCGAAGAACAGGCGCGACGCCTCGTGCGGCTGCCCACGCCATACGAAGTGAAAGAATACGGCGCGTCTTACGTGGAACGCGAAATCCGGCGGCGCTACCGGCGCGAAGAACTCGATCGCCTCCGCGTGAATATATTTATCATCGACTCACACGAAGAGAGCGACAGGCCTTAGCTCCTGCCGCCCCTATCGCTTCCCGCTTCGACCAGCCGCTGGAGCTGCTGGCGCTGACACATTTTCGAGTGCCGGCATCACCAACTCTTTTGCCGTTCCATTCTCCTCGTCCATGGACGCGATGATGCGTCCGCCTCGCTTCGCTTTTACTGCCCACTGGAACAATGTCAGAGCATTGTTGAAGAGATCCTTGCGCGTACCGATGTGCGTCTCGCGCATGAGCTCGTCTAGCTCCTTGACTTGCTCCTCGGGCAAATCTAGTTGAATTCTGACCATTTGATCGCTCCAAGCTCTCTTCCGAAGGGCTTGCGAGCCCCTGTTATCTCAAGGACTCTTGCTATGCAGGGTACCCTCTATTTCGATAATCACCCTCACGGGATTCTCGTCTACCCATAGTTCAAGGACTCGGGTGACGAACGGTTTCGGATCTAGCTCCTCTTTCTCCAATTTCCGAGGAGCTGGGACGATAGGCGGTCTGTCTGGCGACATTCGGACTCCTTTTCGGGAAGTCCACCGTGGTTTTCAAAAGTGATACCTTCCTCAACCGAAGGTGAACGTCGTTTTGGGGGGATTATGCATATGAGTGGTGTCCTCCTCTGGACAATATGAGTATAATCCGAGTAGATTCCGATGTCAACGACTTCGCGTTCAAGGCACCCTGCCCGCAAACGGATTCCGAATCGTCACGCCCCCGATAACCTGCCCGTCTTGCATATCTTCCGAATAGAGCGTGCCGCAGCGCGCTTCCATCGCAGCCGCAACAATCAAAGCATCGAAGATGCCGAACCCATACCGTTGCGCGATCTTCAGCGCCGCCTCATGCGTCCCGATCGTGAGCGGTACAGGCGATGGGCATAAAACTCGGAGAGCCGATAAGGCCGCGGAGACTTCATTCCAATTCATTCTGAGTTTCCGCCTTGCCACGGCGACAAACTCGTTCAGGACCTGCACTCCGGTCACCGCGCCTTGTGCGAGCAGCGCCTGAGCGGCTTCTCGCCTTGGATCGTTTGCGCCGAATGCGTAAACAATCACGTTCGTATCAAGGAACGGCTTACCGCCGATTGGCATCTTCGCGGTCAAACTTGAAGCCTGGAGGCAGCGGCCGCGCCAACCGGCGAATCGCCTCCAGCGCTCTTTCCCGGGTGTGGTCGCGCTTTACTTCGAAACGGCGCGTCCCCGCGATTCGAATCTCAATGTCGTCGCCTTCTTTAAGCTTCAACGATTTCACGATAGCGGCGGGAAGCCGAATCGCTAAGCTGTTTCCCCATTTCGCTACTTGCATAGATATACTATAGCGCTGTATATCCAACTGCCTACCGCCTCCTTCCGAAGCTCTGGCTTTGCCTGCCGCGATATGATCACAGCTACCCATACCCGCGAAGGACTCCCATGCCAGCACTGCCCATCGTTCTCGCCCATGGCTATCTAGGGTTTTCAAGCCTGGGACCTCTCCAGTACTTCAACAACGTTCAATCTATTCTGCGCGCCGCCGGCGCCACCGACATTTTTGTCAGCGTCGTTTCTCCGAAACAAAGCTTGGCAGATCGCTCGGCTCAACTGGCCGCCGACATAACGGCAAAATATGGCAATCGGAAAGTTCACGTCATCGCACACAGCATGGGCGGATTAGACGCGCGCATCTTGATCCAGCAAAACAATCCCAATATCGCAACTCTAACCACGCTCGGCACTCCATTCCGCGGCACCTTAGCGGCGGATGTCGCGCTCGACCCGAGGAAGCTCGCAGGCGTCTCTCCGGATAGGCTCCTCCAGGTGATCGCGCAGTATGAGCGAGACCAGCTAACATTAGATCCGCTCGGCGCGATCAATCAAGCCGGCTTTGTAATCCAGCAACTGCGCAGGGCGGTCGCAAATCTCAAAACCGGCGACTACTCGCATCTGGGCACATATTTCCAAGGCCTCTTCTCGCTGAATGACGCCGCCCTCGGCGAATTAACAACCGAAAGCTGCCGCCGGAAATTTCCAGACGATGAGAGCGACCTTCACGGCATACCGTCTTACAGCTATGCGGGATCCATCGCGCCCGCCCGCGTTTCTCCCGCGCTCTCCGTCTCTGCCATCCTGCTACAGGCTACGGGGCAGGAAAATGACGGGGTCGTGCCTCTAACTTCAGCAAAGCTACGCAACCACAAAGAAACTTTGACTCTGGATCATCTGGGATTGGTGGGCTGGACGTCCACTGATGTGACTCCGTTGTATCGAAACATTTACTCCCTCATTAGGGTAACTACTTACTTGGCAGACTAGTGTTGTGCTAGGCTGAAAAGGCGAACGGGGCGATTTCCTCGCCCCGCCGAGTTCTCGCTGAATTGATCTCGTGTTAGCAGCACGAGGCGAATTGCTCCGCACTCTGAGTTTAACAATGTCCGCACTCGTTTGCGAGTCCATCAGCAGGAACGCGCTGCCGGTCTGCCTCTTTCGGGAGAATCCACACAGGCTGGTGAGCGAGTTGGAGATGTTGGAGTTTCAGGCGCATCACTTCGTTGCAATCTCTTCGACGCTCGGGCAAGCCATCATGGATATAGGGGCTGGCAAGGTTCCTCGCGATCACACCATGAGAGCGGTCATGGAAAACTGCGCGCTACTGCTTCAGCACTGCGAAGCTCTAGGGCTTGAGTTTTCCGCCTCCCAAATTAAACGGTTCCGCGAAAGCATTCAGCCTGGAATTAGGTACACCGATATTCGCGCGTCATTGATCGACATTCAGCAACGGGTATGGGACGAAATGGAACAGCGCAAGTTCCTGGCGCTTTCGCGGGAAGACGATAAGTATTTCACTGGCGAGTTCCCGTCAGCGGTCCTTGAGCGATTCCCCGAAATTGGTTTTGATGCCGATGAGGCCGGTAAGTGTCTTGCGCTAGAGCGGCCAACGGCCTGCGTGTATCATCTGATGCGAGTTACAGAGTATGCCCTTCAAGCCATTGGGAAACAGCTTGGTATACGGGACGAACGCCCGAACTGGGAACCAATCATTACCAAAATCGACGCGGAGTTAAAGAAGCCGTATAAGGAACGCCAATACAAGGGCATGTCGGATTTCCTGGCCCATGTGTCGGCGCACATAAACGCTGTGAAGGTCGCGTGGCGCAACCGAGTTATGCACGTAGAGCGAAAGCATACGCCGGAAGAAGCACGCGAAATTTACCGCGCCACCGTAGGATTAATGCGATACACCGCCGAAAGCTTGCCCAGCGATAAGGCAGGTATAGTCCAGTCGATCCGTGACATCATAAAGAAATGAAGCTGCACGCCGAGATAAACGAAGGGCCGGAAGCATTCGAGCGTTTCCGAGACGCTGCGAAGAAGATGCTGTCCGTTCCAAAAAGCGCCGTGCCGAATCCGTTCAAGAAGCGGACACCAAAGAAAAAGCAGCGACCGCCCGCTAGTAAATAAACGACCTCATAGCGTCGCAGACGCCTCTGCGATGGCTCCCTGTCCGTCGCTCCAGGTGCTCTTCCGTCTTATGCCGTCTACTAGAATTTCCACCGAGATCCGGCTGTTTGAATGATTCTGTGCCGAGATGTAAAGGAAGCTACCAGCCGCGAAACGCGCTGTGTAAGTCCAGGGCAAAGCGACCGGATTTTGTTGGGATGTGCTACCCTGTTCGTTCTCGAACGTGACATCGGCATAGTTCCTAGTATCGGTTCCCTCCACGTGGTATGTAACTTCGTGATCGGTGGGAGGGGAAGCGCTCTGATTTCCAGAGACTACGGCCCAAACTATGAAGCCCATCACGAATAGGCAGACCAGAAGAATCCCCACTGCTTTTCCGGTCGCGCTAGGGCCAGTGGACTTTACATGCGGAACGGCAGCACTCGGCGCTTGAAGCGGCTGCCCACACTTTCTGCAAAACACGTCACCAGAGTCAATTTGCGCGCCGCACTTTGAGCAAACCATTTTGGCGCAAGGATATCAGAAATGCCCCCAATCCGCTTCACCTTTGATGCGTCCGAGCTTTCGGTTCAAGCTGACCAATTAGTCAGACTAATGGCCCTCAAGTTTCCTGATGGCGTCCCGCAGCACGCCGTTGGCGATCTCCTCAGCTTGGGATCTGATGTCGTCCTCCGTCACAACATGACCACAGTTAGCGCAGACGGCACCCGGAATGTCGCTTTCAGTCTCAGGCTCGGTGGTGGTATTGAACGTTTCTCCGCCGCATTGGGGGCATCGGAATGGGATATTTCCGCTCATTGACGCTTCCGTATTTTCTTTCCCCGGCCTTCGCGCTTACGTTCTTTCTCAGTTAACCCACGTCGGCGTTTCCTGCTTGCCGGTCAGTTCATTCCAAGTAAGCCGCTTGCCAATCATTTGAGAAGCGGCCAGCCTGAAACGGTCGAAATCGTTCATCTCTTTCCGATTGTTATAGCGGTATGCCTGTTCATCCAGATACCGGAAGAGATGGAACGGTTCAACCGAAACATAGGTACCACTGATGCCCCGTTTTAATAGGGCCCAGAAATTTTCCAGGGTATTGGTGTGAACATTTCCGTCCACGTATGCGACAGCGTGATCGATAACTTGATGCGCGTATTCGCTGGCCAGTCCCTCATAGGAGAGTAGAGCGTCGGTGTAGAGCGCAGCGCCAGCCTCTACATGTTTTCTGACTTCATCCTGAAGCGCCTTCTTTCGTCGATTTGGAAGAACGGAAGTGCGAACCTTTCCGCCACGCTCCATGATGCCCATCACTGCAACTTTGTCCTTGCCGCCAGTCCCGGTAATGCGCCGTTTTCTCTCCGCGATGTGCATGTTTCGCGCTTTGCCGCCGATGAAGGTTTCATCGGCTTCGACGTGCCCGCTGGCTTTCTCCATTGAACCGTTATGTACGGCCATGCGGATGCGATGATTCAAAAACCAGGCAGTCTTCTGAGTGATACCGAGATCACGCGCGACTTCACAAGAGCTGATGCCGTTCTTGCAGTTTACAATCAGCCACAACGCTGCCAGCCACTTGTCGATTCCAATGGGAGAATCTTCCATGATGGTGCCGGTCTTCAGTGAGAACTTCGCATGGTCATGCTTGCCGTAGCACTTCCACACGCGCTCTTTTTCAATCCAGAAGATATGCTCCGACCCGCAGCGCGGACACTTCACCACTCCGTCCGGCCAGCGCAAGCTGATGACGAAGGACTTGCAGTTCTCGAAATCGGCGAAGTACAGAATCGCGTCTTGCAGCGTCTTGGGCGCTTCCATACAATGATTATGCGCCCTTCAGTCTAGTCTGTCAAGTAAATAGTTACCCTCATTAGCGCTTGAAACAAGCCGCAGCCGCGAGCTTCCGGTCTATTGTCCCATTGGCCCCGGCAGACCCGCACTTTTTTTTAACCTTCCCCATCAATCACTTACCGCCACTCTCCTCCCCAACTTCACCTCTCTATACACCCACACTGGTCGCGTATGGCAACTCCTGCGCAAGTCGCCGCCAATCAGGCGAACTCCAAAAAATCCACCGGCCCGAAGTCGCCGGACGGCAAGGCTCGTTCCAGCCGCAACTCCTTTAAGCACGGCCTCTATTCAAAGGAACTCGTGCTCCCTAATGAAGATCCAGCCGAGCTCGACCAGCTCCGCTCGTCCCTCCGTGCCGATCATCAACCCGCCAACACCACCGAAGACATGCTGGTCAACGATCTGGCCGAAAACTTCTGGCGTCTGCGCCGCATGCGCGAATTTGAAACCCGTGCCATGCTCCCGGAAAACATCGTCGATTGGCACCAAACCGGCCTCCTTGCCGTCGTGCAGCGCACCATGGCCTCCGCCGAGCGTGGTTTCCACAAAACTCTGACCGCTCTGCGCCGCCTGCAGAAGGACCGTGGCTTCGTTCCCCAACAATCGCAGTCACCCGAAGACGATCAGGAACCCGTCGCGGAAGAACTTGGCTTCGTTCCCGATCTCTCCGATGTCGCTGCTCGGGAACTCGCCGCCTTGCGCGAAGAAATGCGTCCCTTTCGCGACGAATCGGGCTCGATCAGTCGTGAAAACTTCCATGCCTTCTCCGAGCACATGAAGAAAAAGTGTCTGGCGCAGCTCGATCGGCTCCCGAAGGCCGCCTGATCGGCGCGTATTGCCCGTTGTGCGCGATAAATCAACGTTCTTTGACAACCGAATAGATCCCATCGCCCTCGGCACACCCGAAGTGTGTGCCGCCGGCCCCGTTTCCGGCCTCTCGTGCGCTCCGAAATATGTCAACCGGTCTTAGTACGGCTTACTCCTTTCTAAACCGGCATCTACGCACTTACACTGGGCACAGATCGGAGGAACATTTGAAAAAAGGTTTCAGTTTTTTTGCATTGACTATAGCTTGTGCGTTGCCTTCTCTCGGAGCGAGCACTTACGCAGGTTCTGACACGGCCTGTTTCTACGGAATTACAGATAGCAGTTGTACGCTAACCAGTTCCAAATCGAGCATTGGCATAGGTACGGGCGGTCCGCTTCTGGCCTATACGCCGGGCAGTTTTACGGCACCCGCCACCGGTGGCGTCATCGAACTCGGAACGTTCAACGTCAATCGTGAACTGGGCGGTATCGAGGCAGGCACGTTCGATATCGATGTTACGTTCACCGCTCCCCTGGGCGCCGGCGGCGAGACCTACTCGGCTACCACGCTCGGTGCCGTTGTTTTCGGTGCGGGTGGCGTGGAGATCACCTTTGACGATCCCACGACGCAGGTTTATACTTACCCCGGCGGCAGCTTTGAGCTTTCGCTTCCCAGCTCCACAATCCTGATTGGCGCAGGGGATTCGCAAGATCTTTGCGCGACCATTACGCCCTTGGCAGCACCCGAGCCCGCATCTGCCGCTGTGGTCGGTGGCGCTCTTGCGCTGCTTGCTTTGATCCGCCCGCGCTCTCGCAGACCGGCGCAAATCAAGGAATCGTAAATCCACTCGTATTTCCGGCGCTTAATCGCCGCGCTCACCCACTTGCCGGGGTGTGCGCGGCTCCTCCCAAATATTTGTTGATTAGAGCCGTACGCACGCTACCGTGGCGCCTCGGCCTCTGCGTCTTCCTGCTTCGCAGGTTGCAAGCGCATCTGCTGGTAGATCTCGCTCAGCCGGCTTTTCATCTTCTTGAGCTTCTCGAACTCGGCTAATTCGCGGCGTGAATCTTCAGCGCGCCCCAGCTCTCGATAGAGCACGCCCAGGCGGTAATGCGTCGCCGGATCGAAGGGCTCCAGTTGCGCGGCTCGCTCCAGGCGAGGCTCGGCTTTCTTCGGCTCATGCATCGACATCAGAATCTTCGCCATTCCCAGATTCGCGCCTGGATCATCGGGCTGCATCTCGAGCGCGCGGGCATAGTACGCAGCCGCCGCTTTGGAATCGGAACGCCGCATCGCGATATCGCCTAACCTGCACTCCGATTTCTCATCGAACGGATTCTCGGCAAGTGCGGCTTTGTACTCTTTTTCTGCCTCGGCCAGTGCGGCAGCGGAAGACTGCGTGTAGAGCATTTCAGCAAGCTCATAGTGAACGTCTGCCCGTTGCGGATCTGTCTTCAGCGCTGCCCGGTAATTTGCAATCGCCGCTTCATCCTTTGCCTGCCTCGCCAGTTCATGCGCCATAAGCTGGTGCATGCGTCCGGAATCTGGGGCCACCATGGCAAGGCTCAGCATCGTCTCGTCCGACAACTCTGAATAGATTCTGTGCGCCGCGTATAGAATGTCCACATCCGTCGGTTCCAACCGCCGCAGAGTGTTCACCACTTCCGCTGCCTTGTCCAAATTGCGCTGCGCATAATCGACTTCCACCAGCTCCAACCCGGCTTGCACGCGAAGCTTCTGCTCCTCCAGGTGAGGGAAGGCCTTTTCTAAATCGGCCTGTGCCTTGGCATTATCGCCGATCCGTTTCTCGCTCATCCCCAGCAGCGCCTCGATTTTCCATAAACTGGGATCGGCGGCAAGCGCCGCACCTAAGTCGGACGCTGCCTTCGCATACTGCCCTTGAAAATACTCGAGCACGCCCACATTTCCGCGTGCGTCTAAGTTCGCCGGATCAATCGCTAAAATAGCTTGAAATTCATTGATCGCCAGATCCGGCCGTTTCTCCGCAAGATACTGCTGCGCTTGCCGCGAGTGCAACTGGATCTGGTTCTGTTGGTCGCCGGCGGCGCGCAACACCGTGCACGCCGCGAAGGCGCAAATCATCGCCGCTCTGGTCATGCGGCCAGTGTACGGGATGTGAAGCGACGCTCTCCTGTCAGAACGAGATTCGCGCACCGAGCTGGATAATGCGCGATCCAAAACTAGGATTGGTGGAATTGTAGTTACCCGTCGTTCCGGTAATTATCCCTGCGCCGCTAGTTCCGACACTGGTATTCGGTAAATCGAAGTTCGGGTGATTGAGCGCGTTCTGAGCGTCAAATCGGATTTGCAGATTTCCGGTTTCATGCGGAAGCGGGAATTTGAAGTTCTTGCCTAGCGATAGATCCACGTCCTCGATTCCGGGGCCCTGAAGAATGTTGCGGCCGGCAGTTCCGAATGTGCCAGGCGGCGGGACAGCCCAAGCGGGATTCGTACATCCCACCGGGAAAGTGGTGCCATCGGGGAGTACCGTGCAGGTATTGAACCATCCATTTACTGAAGGATTGGCTATGTGGGGATTGCCAATAAGATTGGGGTACCAATTGCCCGATAAGCCTCCGCTTTCATTAGCCGTTCCGACTTGAGGGGTGAATGGCAAACCGGATTCGAGAACAAATGTGGCTCCAAGCTGCCAACCGCCCAGGACAGCGTCGACAAAGCCGTTATTGTTTAAGAACGCTCTTCCTTTGCCAAACGGCAGGTCGTAAACCAGATTGCCCTTCAACATTTGAGGTATGTCGAAGTTCGAGAGCCCGTAATTCAGGCTGGGGTTGTATGCGTCCTGCCATAACTGGCCTCCATCGCGGCTGCCCCAGCCCGAGGAATCCTGATCGTCCAGCATCTTCGACCACGTGTAATTGACGTTGAATTGCAGGCCGTGGCTGAAACGTTTTGTCAGGCTCACTTGCAGCGCATCGTAATTTGAAATGCCGTCGTACGCATTACCGCCGATGGTAGTGTATTGCGGGAATGGACGCAGGTTCTGAGCATTAGAAGAATTGGCGACGCTTTGCATGAGTAAGCTAGGGGGCACCTGATTGGGGTCGTTAGGGAAGGACAAATTCGTTCCATGGTTGCCGACGTAGGCAGCTTGAGCCATCATGCCGCCGCCCATTTGGTGTTCAATGCTGAACGACCACTGATAAGTTCTCAATATTGGAGTGTTTCGCGGATAGTACGGCGGACCTTGACCATTGAAGGAAGCTGGATCCGTGTTGGGGCCGTATATGTAGCCTAAATTGGCGTAACTAGCTTGCGAGAGGACAAAGACTGGATGGATCTGGTCGTTCGAAGTCAAACTTCCATGGCTTTGGGTACCCAAACCTTCGGCGCCACCGGCATAAGTATCGAGACTCCATGGGCCATCGTAGATACCGAAGCCTCCGCGGAAAACCCAATTATTTCTGGGGGACCAGGCAAAACCGACGCGAGGAAGGAAGATGTCGTAAATCGTGTTTTCCAGGTTCGTGCGATTGTCCTGACCAC
>Ga0335074_10010909_pt1 | contig 12708 bp, 12 predicted proteins | sample Lox_Sample_23_FD_206715 | JGI IMG/M metagenome (GOLD analysis project Ga0335074, IMG submission 206715) | Soil microbial communities from Loxahatchee National Wildlife Refuge, Florida, United States - Lox_Sample_2.3 | ecosystem: Environmental > Terrestrial > Soil > Wetlands | place: USA...
GTCGAAATCGAACGAGGGCGGAGCGGCCGCTCACAGACTCCAGTAATTGACTTGCGGCGGCACGTCGGCGGGGGCGATCGCTGATTTCACGTCGATAAAGACCCCGCCCGGTGCCAGCGCCGCAAACAGCCGCTCCCAGCCGGCTTCGGCCAATATTCGGTGTGGTACGGCGAAGATCAGCCCGTCGAGCGCCTCGAGATGATCGAGCGGCAGCAGGTCGATGTCATATTCCCGGCGCGCATCGCCAGCGTCGGCAAGCGGGTCGGCAACCAGCGCGGCGATGCCGAACTCGCGCAATTCGGCCACGATGTCCGGCACCCGGCTGTTGCGCAAATCGGACACGTTCTCTTTGAAGGTGAGGCCGACAATGCCGATCCGCGCACCTTTGACCGGCCGTTCGGCGGCAATCAGCAATTTGACAAGACGCTGGGCGATAAACCCGCCCATCCCGTCATTGATGCGGCGGCCCGAAAGGATCACCTGCGGGAAGTAGCCGGCCGCCTCGGCTCGGGCGGTCAAATAATACGGGTCGACACCGATGCAATGACCACCGACAAGACCCGGCGTAAACCGCAGGAAATTCCATTTCGTGGCGGCGGCGGCCAAGACCTCGCGAGTTGGCAGCCCGAGCCGGTCGAAGATGATGGCCAATTCGTTCATCAGCGCGATGTTGAGGTCGCGCTGGGTATTTTCGATGACCTTGGCAGCCTCGGCGACCTCGATCGACGAGGCGCGGTGGAGGCCGGCCGCGACAATTCGTCCATACGCCGCCGCCACCCGCTCCAACGTCTCGGCATCCTCGCCAGCGACAATCTTGACGATGGTTTCGAGCCGATGCTGCGCGTCGCCGGGATTGATGCGTTCGGGCGAATAGCCAAGCTTGAAATCGATCCCTTGCTTAAGTCCCGATGCTGCTGCCAGCAATGGCCCGCAGACCTGGCGTGTGAGCCCAGGATAGACCGTCGATTCGAAGACGACGACGGTTCCGCGCGCGAGGCGCGGCCCGATCAGCCGACAAGCCTCGGTTAGCGGCCGCAAATCCGGGCGGCGCTCGGCATCGATCGGGGTCGGCACGGTGACGATCACAAAACTCGCATCGGCGAGCGCATCGGGTTCGTCGGTGAGACGCAAAATGCTGCCGCACAACGCCGCTTCGGCCACTTCCCCGGTGACGTCGCGGCCGGCGCGCAGTTCCCCAATCCGCCGTGCCGAGACATCGAAACCGATCACCGGTGCAAATTCTCTCGCCAGCGCCAAGGCAACCGGCAGCCCGACATAGCCGAGACCGACAACGGCAAATCCGCGTTCCATGGGTCAGCCTTGTTGTTGCACGCCCCGAAGGTGACGCGCCGCGCGTTCATCCCCTGTCCCCTGCCGCGGCGACTCGGCGTGTCGTCCGCGCAGCACAAGCGATCGCGGCGGCTACCCGAGCGGCATCTCCGGCAAGGTGACGATGTCGACGCCGGCGGCTTCAAGGCCCTGACGCACAGCCCGCGCGGCGATCACCGCCGATGGTTCGTCGCCGTGCAGGCACAGGGTGTCGAGCCGCACCTTCAACCGCCTGCCGCTGCGCGAGACGATCTCGTCATTGACCACCATATTGACGACGCGCTCCCGGATTTCGGCGGCGTCGTGCAGCACCGCCCCCGGTATTTTGCGCGAAGTGAGATTACCGTCATCATCATAAAGCCGGTCGCAAAACCCCTCTCGCGCCAGCGGCAGGCCGAGTTCGAGGGCCGCTTTCTCCATTTGCGACCCGGCCAGCGCTACATAGATCAGCTCGCGATCGACGGTCTTCATCGCCCGCCCGATTGCCAATGCCAGATCGAGATTCTCCGCCGCCATATTGTTGAGCGAGCCATGCACTTTCACATGCGTCACCCGACGGTCGACATAGGCCGCCATCGCCTGCAGCGCGCCGATCTGATAGGCGATCATGTATTCGAGTTCGCGCGGGTTCATATCGATGCGGCGCCGGCCAAAGCCCCATAAATCGTTAAAGCCCGGATGGGCGCCGATGCTGACCCCCGCCTCCGCCGCCAGACCGACGAGCCGATGCATCGTCACCGGGTCGCCGGCATGAAAGCCGCAAGCGATGCTCGCCGAGCGAATGATCTTCATCAACGAGGCATCGTCGCCGATCTCCCAGGCGCCAAAACCCTCGCCCATATCCGCATTCAGATTGATCGCCTTTGCCATGCCCGGCTCCTGACCCTTATCATCCCTAAATGCTTGAGATCGCCGCTCGTGGCAAGGAATTCAGGTGAATTTGCGGTTTCTCTCGGTCGGCGACCGTGCGTTGACGATCGAATTTGGCGACACGATCGACCGCCGGCTGAGCCGCGAAGTGTTGCGCCTCGACCGCGCCATCCGAGCCGCACCACCGCCGGGCGTGACCGAAACCGTGCCGACCTTCCGTTCGCTGATGCTGCATTACGACCCGTCGACGACCTCGCGCGCCGAACTCGAACGCGCGATCACCCGCCTCATCGACCGCAGCGAAGATCATCCCCTGGCGGTGCGGTTGTGGCGGATTCCGGTGTGCTATGCCGACGAATTCGCTCCCGACCTTGCCGCGGTGGCACAAGCGAGCGGGCTGACCGCCGCCAGGATCATCCACCTGCACAGCAGCATGCGCTATCACGTCTACATGCTGGGGTTTCTGCCTGGTTTCCCCTATCTGGGAGATCTGCCGCGGGAACTTGCCCTGCCGCGGCGAGCCGATCCGCGCTTGCGGGTCCCGGCCGGCTCGATCGCGATCGCGACCACCCTGACCGCGATCTATCCTTACGCGAGTCCCGGCGGATGGCATCTGATCGGAGCGACGCCAATCCGCTTTTTCGATCCCGCCCGCGAACCGCCATCGCTGCTCGCGGCCGGTGACGCCGTCATCTTCGAACCGATCGACGCCGGCGCGTTCAGCGAGATCCGGCACGCAAGCGAGCGCAACGGCTACGCGATAGAAAGCGAACTGATCAGCGCATGATCGCCGGCGGACTCAAGGTGCGGCGCCCCGGGCTCCACACGACGGTGCAGGATCTCGGCCGGCTGGGCTTTCAGGCGTTGGGGGTCCCGGTTTCGGGCGCGCTCGATACGACAGCACTGCGGCTCGGCAATGCGCTGGCCGGCAACCCGGCAACCGCGGCAGCTCTCGAAATCCTGGCGAGCGGCCCCACTCTCGAGGTCGCGGCTGATACGGTGCGGGTGGCACTCGCGGGTGCCGGCGCCAGTCTGGAATTAGCCGATGCGCGGGTGGTGCCGTCGTGGCACAGCGTGAAATTCGCGCGCGGCGACGTCTTCGAGATCCGCGTTGGCCGCGAATCGATATGCGCCTATCTGGCGATCGAAGGCGGGATCGCGGTTCCGTTGGTGCTCGGCAGCGCTTCGGCCTATACCCGCGCCGCGCTCGGGGGTCTCCACGGGCGGGCGTTGCAGCGCGGCGATGTCCTGCCGCTGACACTCGCGGTCGCGTCCGAAGGTAAGGAGCGGCGCCTCCCCTCGCCGCCCCCGGCGGGTTGCGACCGGCCGATCCGCGTCGTGCTCGGGCCGCAACACGAATGTTTTACCGACGCTGCCATAGCAGCGCTTCTCGATGCCGAGTTTCGCATCTCCAAAGATGCCGACCGCATGGGGATGCGGCTCGACGGCCCGCCGCTGCGTCATCGCGCCGGTTGGGACATCGTGTCCGATGCGATCGCCACCGGCGCCATTCAAGTGCCTGGCTCGGGCCAGCCGATCCTGCTCCTTGCCGACCACCAGACGACGGGCGGTTACCCGAAGATTGCGACCGTTGTCTCAGCCGATCTGCCGCTCGTCGCTCGCCGCCGGACTGGCGATGCGATCCGCTTTGCTGCCGTAACGGTCGAGGAGGCCGAACACCTGGCTCGCGAGGCCGAGGCTTGTCTTTTGAAACAGCTCGGCTCGATCGCGCTGGTCGGCTGTGCCAGTGATATCGATCTCACCGCACTTTACGCCAATAATCTGATCAGCGGCGTGGTGACCGCCAAGTGAGCGATGCAACGAGCGATCGCGGTCCGTTAAAGGAGAGGTGCTGTCCTGCCGGGTGATATGCCCCAGGCGCTTCGATCCGATAGGATCATGGTCTAGGCGCCCGCCCCGAGGGCGGCAAGCGCAGCGGTTCGTCTTCGCCTGTGATTGCAGCACCTTTGATTGCAGCTGTGCCTGGTCCCGGCAATGGCGGGGCGCCGATCTTGCGGGCGATCTCGTCGATTGTCGCGCGGCAGCGCTCGCTTGTCGCGATCAGCGCGGCGCGACAATCCCCGGCGCGGCGCCATTTGGCCTCCGATCGCCCCGAGGCTGCAAAGCGTCGATAGCGCGGGCGCCATTCGGTCAGAAACGGTTCCAGGTTTTGGCTCAATAATTCAATCGCGAGTACCGTGATGGTCCCGGCCGCGCTGGCCCGTTGCGGACACTGCGTCCCTTTGAGCGCAGCACGAATTTCGCCGGCAAACGCATCGAGTGCGGCGATCGCTTCGCCCAGCGCCCCGGGGCCGGCTGGCAGACCCAGCGCCGGCAGCCGGGTCGCGCCTGCCACATAAATATGCCAGCCCGCCTCGATCAGAGCCGGGGCGAGTGGCGCCGGGGCGGCGTCCTCGGCCCTGGCGAGTTCATCGGGCGCGATGATCTCGGGCACCACCGCCGGACGTTCGGGGAGCAGCCGTCCGAGACCGCAAAGGCCCAGGGCGATGCCCAATTGCCAGCCTCGCTCGACCAGGCGCGCGCGGGTGCGTGCGAGATCCTCGCAGCATGATCCAAGGAGTGGCCAGTCAGAGACGGGCTGGCGCAAACGCCGCCAGTGCTCAAGGCGCGGTTGCCACCGGCCGAGGCATGGCTGCAGGTCGTGGAGCACGATCGCCAAAACAAATATTTGCGGCGGCTCGGCGCCCTCGACCAATCGAGCGGCTGGCGGCGCGCTGGTCGCCACCCGCTCGCGCAAGCGGTCGGCAAGTGCTGCCAGTGCTGCGAGACCTGCACAAGGCGGCAGGCAGGCTGCGTCCAAGATCCCGATCATCGACACCAGTTCGGTCAGGACAGACCAGAGCAGGTTGCGCGTTTGCCGATCCAGCGATGCAACGGTGTCCGCTGCACCGGGATGCAACGCCCCCTTTGTCAGCCGCGCCCAAGCGGCGAGCGCGCCGAGCGAGCGCGACAGCGCGCGGGCGGGCCGCACCACGGCTGACGGCATCAGCCGCCGGTTGGCGGCGTGACGAACCGGCTCGATCGAATGCGACATCGCCTCCGCCGTAAACCGGTCAAACGCCAGACCGGCCATGTCGGCGATGCGATCCTTCCGGCTTGCCGGCGCGCGGTCAAGCGCTGGTTCTCCCCGCGCGCGGTCAAGCGCTGCGTTCTCCCCGCGCGCGGACAGCGCTGCGTTCTCAATGTCCGCCGCGGACAGCGCTGCGCGGTCGCCGCAACAGCATTGTCAGCGGCAGACCAACCAGAAAAGCGCTGCCCATCATCAGCAGAACGTCATTGAAGCTCATCACCATTGCTTCGCGCTGAACCAGGTCGGCCAGCACCTTCAGCGCCGCGTGGTTCGGATCGCCGGCCAGCATGTCACCGAATCGGCCGGCTTGCATGTCGAGAAAATGCTGTATCGCCGGGCGTGCCGGATTAACGTCCTCGACCAGCCGGTTCCAGTGAAAATGCAGCCGATCGTTCAACATTGTGCCAATCGCAGCGATGGCGATGGCACCGCCGAGATTGCGCATCAGATTGTACAGGCCGGCGGCATTCTTCAGCTTGTCCGGTGGTAACGTGCCGAGCGCGATCAGGTTGGCGGGCAGAAAGCAGAACATCAGCGCGACCCCGCGCACCGCCTGCGGCACCAGCAATTCGGCAAAACTCGCCTGATCGGTCATGAACGCGTTCAGATAGACGGCGACGACAAAGAGCGCCATCCCGATCGCCAGCATCAGCCTGAGATCGATCTTTCGCGCCAGAAAGTTGGTCAGCGGCGATATCAACAGTTGCACCGCACCGGTGACAACGACAGTCTCGCCGATCTGCAGGCTACTGAAGCCGCGTACTTCAGCAAGAAACAGCGGGATCACATAGGTAGCGCCGTAGAGCCCGGTCCCGACGACAAATGTATAAAATGTGCCGAGCGCAAAATTGCGGTCGAGAAACGCGCGCAAATCAACGATCGGCTGACGGTAGCTCAGCACCCGCCAAAAAAACAGCACCGCCGCACTCGCAGAAATCACTGACGCTGCGAAGATTGTCTGGTCCTGGAACCAGTCCCAGCGTGGACCTTCTTCGAGCACATATTCGAAGCAGCCGAGAAATATCGCCATCAGCATCAGACCCGGCACGTCGAAATAACGCAGCAGCGAGCGATCCGGCTTGTCGACATCGATCAGCAGCCAGACCGCCACCGCGACGGCGGTGCCGGGGATGATGTTGACAAGAAATAACCAGTGCCAGGAAAAGGCATCGGTCAAATATCCGCCGATCGTCGGTCCGAGGGTCGACGACAGGTTTAAAATCAAGGAAATAATGACCATCAGCGAGGCCAGCTTGCGCGGCGGGAACAATGTATAAACGACCGGGAACACCGACGGGACCATGGCGCCGCCGATGAAGCCTTGGGCCGCACGATAGACGATCATCTGGCCCAAGGTGGTGGCGGTGGCGCACAGCGCACTCATGACCGTAAAGCCGAGGGCCGAGATCACAAACAGGACGCGCGTCGACAGCAACCGCGACAAGGTCCCCGACAACGGGATCATGACCACTTCGGCGATCAGATATGAGGTCTGGACCCAGCCGATTTCATCCGAGGTTGCCGACAGCCCACCCTGGATCTGGGTCAGTGAACTGGTCACGATCTGGATGTCCATGATCGCCAGGAACATCCCGCAGACCATCGCGAGTACGCCAGCCCAGTCGCGCAATGTGGGTTCGCGCTGGGCAACGACGCCGGCAGGCGACGGCGGTGAGGGTGGCGAGGATGCGGGTTTGGGTGATGCTGCGGGTGTGCGGATCCGGCGCTGGCGGCGCTCGATCCCGGCCCGCCAGAGAACCGTCGGCGCCCAGCTCATCGCGATGCGGGCGCCTGATGGATGCCGGGGTTTGCTTCGGCGGCACCGACGATGCCATCGGCTGCAACCGCCTCGCCCGGGTCGCGGGTGTCGACGGTGACCGTGACCGACAGCCCCGGCCGCAACAGGCGTGCGAGCGGGCCGTTTCGCGGCAGAGCGATCCGCACCGGCACACGCTGGACGATTTTGGTGAAATTCCCGGTCGCATTGTCGGGCGGCAACAGGCTGAATTCGGCGCCGCTTGCCGGCGCAAAGCTCTCGACTTTGCCCATCAGCGGATGATCGGGATAAGCATCGACCGACACCTCGGCGCGCTGCCCGGGCTGCATCCGCGTCAGCTGGGTTTCCTTGAAATTGGCCGTAACGTAGACCCGCGGCAACGGCACCAGCGACAACAGTTCGGTGCCGGGTTTGACGTATTGCCCGACCTGCCCGGCGCGATTGCCGGCAATGCCGGCGACCGGCGCGCGAATAACCGTATTATCGAGATCATTCTGGGCGAGTCGCAAATTGGCGCGCGCTTGCTGCAGCCGCGCCTCCTCCTCCTGGCGCAGCGATTCAAGCACGCCGTACTGGCTTTGCGCAGCAGCGAGTGCGGCCCGGTTTTTCCGCACCTCGGCGTCGGCCTTGCGGGCATCGGCTTGCGCCTGCTCGTAGCGCTGCCGGCTAGCGAAATCAGTCGTCATCAACGCGGCGTAGCGCTTGAAGTCCTGTTGAGTGCGGACGAGATCGGCCTCGGCCGATTGCAGTTCGGCCCCAGCCTGCGCGATCATCGCCGTCTGCAGATCGAGCCGGCTGACAAAGGTCGCGACTGCGGCCTGTTCGGTGGCGACCGCGGCCTGCGCCTGCGCCACCTTGGCGGCAAAGTCGCTGTCGTCGATGACGAACAGGATGTCGTGTTTTTTGACCGCCTGGTTATCCTCGACGCGCACCTGCGCGATGTAGCCCTCGATCTTGGGGCTGATCACCGACACGTCGCTGGCGACATATGCGTCGTCGGTCGATTGCAAAAACCGCCATTCGGTCCACCAATTCCAGCCGCCATAGCCGCCGATGACGAGCGCCAGGCCGGCGGCGGCGATTACGAGCTTCTTGCGCATTCCTCGCCTGAACTGAACCGTTCAGTCTATAGTTGCGCAGAAACTAGGCCCTCCCTAATAATTGTCAAGCTGCGGCGCGGGATGGGAGCTATGGCCATGATGATTGAACGCGGCGCGCGGAACGAGGCATCGGCAGCCAGCAAGGCCGAGAGTATCCTCGCTGCGGCAAAACGGATGTTTCTCGAGAGCGGTTTTGGCGCCGTCAGCATGGACGCGATCGCCCGCGCAGCTGGCGTCTCCAAGGCGACGGTATACGCTCACTTTGCCGGCAAGGAGGAGCTGTTCGGAGCGGTCATCGCGCGCGAATGCGAGCGATACTTAAGCGAATTCTCGACCGGCGAGCTCGACCCCGGGAATGCGAGGACGTCGCTCGCGATGCTTGGCCGCCGGTTTCTCGAGCTATTGTTGTCGCCCGATGCGCTGGCCCTTCACCGCATCATTCTCGGCGAAGTCGGCCGCTTTCCGGCGCTCGGCGAGGTGTTCTGGCGAGCCGGCCCCGAGCGTAACCTCGGCCAGATCGAAGCGTTTCTAACGGCTGCGGCAAGGGCGGGCTCGCTCGAGATTACCGATGCACGCCTCGCCGCCGAGCAGTTCGCCGCTCTGGTCCGCGGCGAGGTGCAGTTGCGTCATCTGCTGCGCCTCGAACAGAACGCCGACGGGCCGGGTGTCGCCACTCTCGTGGATGCGGCCGTCGACACGTTTCTGCGCGCCTTCGGCCGCCGCGGGCCCCAGAGATGAACCCGGTGCCGGAAAGACGGCGACCGCCAGAGCAGGATCGCATGAAATGGAAACAGAGCTTCCATTTCATGCGTGAACCCTGCTCGCGATGCCAAGGGTGAGGCTATGATTCACGGATCGGAGCGCCAAGCGCTTCGATCCGATCATGGTCTAGGGCCGACTGACCGGGCCGCGCTGGTCGGGGACGGTTGCGGCTTTTTCTTTCCAGTCCCTCGACCACGGCGTTACCGGCTTGGGCACGACCTTGCCGTCGACCCGGATCTCGTCGACATGCTCGTTGTAAAAGCACAGATAGCCCTTGATCTTTGGGCATTCCGGGATCGGGTCGGGATAGCTCCAGGCGATGTCCTCGTACAGCCGGTCACCGATCTTGACCGAGTAATAACGCGCCTTGCCTTTGTACGGGCATGCGGTCGTCTTGTCGCTCGGGACCAACAGATCCATCCGCACATCTTCGGGCGGGATGTAGTAGCGCGTCGGGAGCCGGGTTTCGAACAGAAACCGCGCGCGGCGGCTTTCGGCAACAGTTTCGCCGCCGAGGATGATCTGCACCGGGCGCGACGATTGAATAACGTCGACTCGCTTATAGGGATCGCGCGGATGGACAAAGATCTCCTCGTCCTCCTCGTACCAATGGTCGACCCGGTCCCAATAAAACGCAACAAAGTCGCCGATCGCCGCGACCTCCGCAAATGGATCGGGATAACCCCAGACCGCGTTTTCCGAAATCCGGTCGCCGGCCGCTATCGTCCAGTACGACGCCGTCCCCTTATAGGGGCAGAAGGTGTGATGGTCGGTCGGCGTCAACAAATCCATCCGCACATCCGAACGCGGAAAGTAATAAACTGGCAGATGGCGGGTTTCGAACAGCAGATGCGCATTGATGCTGTCCGCGATCGTCTCGCCGTTCCAGGTAACGCGCACGCGGCGCGGCGAAGGTTCAAAAGTGATCTTGTAGTCAGGATTGGTCTTGAACCCGGATTCGCGGGTTTGCCGTAGCGCTGACATGGTTGGGCCTCCTCTCTCGCGTGTCGGCCGATGCGGCTCGATCGGCAAGACCGGCGAACACGGTCCGCTGCTGCCGCCGCCAACCGCATCCGGTTATAGAGCGGTCGCGTCCACGGTCAAAGCCGCCCGATCAACAAGTGCGCTCGGCCGCAGCCGGTGCCGCGGCCGCCTCGGCCTCGGTTGATTGTTCGATCAAATTCACCCGCATTCTGACCATCATTTCGAGCAGCAGATTGCGGTCCGGCTCCGGGATGCCGGCGAGGGCGTCCTCACGCACCGCCGCGGCAAGCGAAAAAATGCGGTCGAGCAGCGGATAGGCGGATTGGGTCAGGTAGAGCAGGTGGGCGCGGCGATCCTTGGGGTCCGGACGGCGCTCGATCAGCCCCGCCGCCTGCAGCCGGTCGAGCAGCCGAGCAAGCGTGATCGGTTCCAGCTCGAGGATCTGCGCCAGGCTCACCTGGTTGATGCCTTCCTGCCGGGCAAGATTGGCAAGCACGGCGGCCTGCGCCCGGGTCAGCCCGAGCGCTGCCGCGCGCGCCAGCTGCTCGAACCGCTTACGCATCAAACGCGCGACATCATTCAGTACAAAGCCCAGGGTACGACTTGGGATTTCCTGCATTTTCGCGACCTCTGCTGTCGCACTGATTCTGATTACTGACCGGTATTACGATAGTCGGCGATTTTTTGTCGTCCCCATTCGCTGTATTTAATTGAGCACGGTCCTCGCGGCTGGCCGATGTGGCGCCGCGCGCGGATCCACCATGTTCATAGATAGAGGACGCAAAGCCGAATTTCACCGCAATGGATTAGGCATCGCTATGCGCTGAAGCGTCGCCAGTGGTGTTGCCGCCGCGCCTCGTCCGGCCTCGGGTTGCATGCTGTCGCCCGCGCTTGTCGTGCCAGCCGCGGTCGATCGTCCCGCCTTGTGCTTCGGCTCCCGATCCGCCGGGACAAACCGACCATTTCCGCTCACGCCGACCGAAAGCATCCTGCCCGCCGAGTCCGACGTCAACAAACTTGAGCGATGACCGATTTCGCCGGTGGTGTCTCGACCGCACCAGTCTCGAACCAGCCGCCGGACCGTTAACCACGCTGCCTCAAGGCTCTTCCTGGAAATCGCGGGATAGCGGGCCGGCACCCGATCCCGATTGACAGCGCCCGCCCCCGATGTTGCAGTCGGCGTCTGTCGTTGGTAACCCGCTGCTATCGATATGGCATCGATTTTCGCTTCTTCGGCTCGGCTCGCTGCGCCCTGCCGTTGCCAGCACGACGCAGAGGTCGATCGATGAAAGCGCCGGCGTTTGATTACGTCCGTCCGCACAGCCTCGCCGAAGCCGTGGGTTTGCTCGCGGGCGGTGGCGGCGACGCGCGGGTCATTGCCGGCGGGCAATCCTTGCTGGCGCTGATGAACCTGCGCATCGCGGAACCGGCATTGCTGATCGACATCGCCCGGTTGGCGGAGATCGCGACGGTCGCCGAAGACGATGCTGCCGTGACCCTCGGCGCCGGCACGACGCATGCCATGATCGAGGATCGGCGTGTGCCCGACCCGTCGCGCGGGTTGATGCCGCGGGTCGCGGCCTCACTCGCCTGTCGCGCCATCCGCAACCGCGGTACGATCGGCGGCAGCCTGGCGCTTGCCGACCCGGCAGCCGAATGGCCGGCGGTACTGGCGGCGCTCGCTGCCGAGGCGATCGTATCCGGCCCGAACCGCCGACGATCGATCGACTGCGCCGGGTTCGCGATCGGGGTCTACGACACCAGGCTGGCTGATGACGAGATCATCGAGAGCGTGCACATCCCGAAATTGTCGGTCGATAGCCGCTGGGGCTACGTCAAACTGGCGCGCAAAGCCGGCGCGTTTGCCGAAGCATTGGCGGTTGCGGTCAGTGACCCGGCGCGCGGCCATCATCGCATCGTGCTCGGCGCCGCCAACGGGCCGCCCATCATATTGGCGGCGGCGTCGCGGGGGTTGGCCGAAGGTCGAGGCGATCGCGATGCGGCGCGCGGTTCCGTCGCCGCCGACCTCGAGCAGGCGGCCGACCGCCGATTTGACGACTACCAGCGCAATCTGCATATGGTCGCAGCGATGCGTGCATTGCGTCAGGTGACCCGATGACCGCAGTCCGCTTCGGCATCAACGGTGTCGACGTCGCTGACGACGTGGCGCCGCGCACCTCGCTCGCCGATTATCTGCGCGAGCGCCGCAACCTGACCGGCACTCACCTCGGTTGCGAACATGGCGTGTGCGGCGCCTGTACCATCCTCGTCGATAGCGAGCCGGTGCGCTCCTGCCTGACCTTGGCGGTCGCCTGCGACGGACGCCAGATCCGCACCATCGAGGGTTTTGCCGCCGACCCGGTGATGACGGCGCTGCGCCAGGCGTTCCACCACCGCCACGGCCTGCAATGCGGCTTTTGCACGCCGGCGATGCTGATCACCGCACGCGATCTGATCGAGCGCGGCGAGGCCGGCTCGGAGGCCGAGATCCGTCGCGGCCTCGCCGGCAACATCTGCCGTTGCACCGGCTACACCAACATCGTCGCCGCGATCCGCGACGTCGCGGCGCTGGCCGGAGGACCGGGCGATGCCGGATGACGCATCGGGGATCGGCGCCTCGCTGTTGCGCCGCGAAGATGAGCGCCATCTCAATGGCCGCGGCGAGTTTGTGTCCGACATCAAATTGCCGGGCACGATGGAGATCGCGTTTTTGCGCAGCCCGCACGCGCATGCCCGCATCCGTGGCATCACGGTGCCCGCTGAAGCCAAGCATCGGGTTTTCACCGCCGCCGATC
>Ga0335074_10010910_pt1 | contig 12708 bp, 10 predicted proteins | sample Lox_Sample_23_FD_206715 | JGI IMG/M metagenome (GOLD analysis project Ga0335074, IMG submission 206715) | Soil microbial communities from Loxahatchee National Wildlife Refuge, Florida, United States - Lox_Sample_2.3 | ecosystem: Environmental > Terrestrial > Soil > Wetlands | place: USA...
CCCTGTCGCCTTGGTGCCAGGCGGCCACGCTCATGCAGGCCAGGGCCACCGCCTGCAGGCCGCCTGCGCCCAGTTCCTCGGCCAGATCGAGCACCCGGCGGGCGTCCTCGGCGCCCTCGGCGACCCGGTCCATGTACAGCAGTGCCGATGACCGGCCGCCCAGGCAGAGCGCAAGCAGCACGACACCGGTCGGCGATTCGGGTCGCCCGGGGTCGGTGAGGGCGTCGCGGACCGCGGTGAAATGCTCGAGCGCCCCGGCCGGGTCGCCCGACTGGATGGCGGCCTGGCCGAGGGTCAGCCACGCGGCGCACCACTCGTTGCTGCCCGCCTCGGCGTGCTCGACGGCCGCGGCCAGCAACGGCGCCCGGCTGATCAGGCGGCCCCGCAGCCCCCACCATGACACCTGGGCGAGCGCGAGCCGCAGCGCCGTGCCCGGATCGTGCTCGAGCGCCCAGGCCAGCGCGTGCTGCAGGGTGGTCTCCTCGGCGTCGAAGTGCCGGATGGCCGCCAGCTCCCAGGTGCGCGTGTACAGCCCGAGCACGGCCTCCTCGGCCACCTCCGCCGCGAACCGCGCCAGCGCCGCCTCGGCCCGCTCGCCCTCCCCGGCCTGCGCCAGCAGCCCGGTCCCGTAGCTGCGCAGCGTCTCCAGCATCAGGTACCTGGACCGGCCATCGGGATCCTCGCGCGGCGGGACCAGCAGCGAGCAGTCCACCAGCCGCAGCACCGCCAGGCTCGCCCCCGTCCCGGCCACCGCCTCGGCCCCCTCGAGCGTGAACGGCCCGGGGAACACCGACAGCGCCCGGAACGCCCACTGGCCCTCCTCGTCGAGCAGCTGGTAGCTCCACTGCACCGCGGCCGCCAGGGAGCGCTGCCGGCCATCGGCCAGCCGGTCGCCGTCGGTCAGCAGCCCGAACCTGTCGTCGAGCCGGTCAAGCAGTTGCCGCACGCCGAGCACGTCCACCCGCGCCGCTGCGAGCTCGATCGCGAGCGGCATCCCGTCCAGCCGGGTCACCAGCCGCGACACCGCGGGCCCGGTCTTGTCGTCAAGCACGAACCCCGGTTCCACCCGCCGCGCCCGGTCCTCGAACAGCCGCACCGCCTCGCTCTTCGACGCGGCCGCCGGGTCATCGGGCTCCGGCAGCGTCAGCGGCCCCAGCCGGTACCGAACCTCCCCGGCTATCCGCAGCGGTTCCCTGCTCGTCGCCAGCACGCGAACGTCGTCGGCGCCGAGCAGCAGCCTGCCGCAGAGCTCCGCCGCCGCGCCGATCACCTGCTCGCAGTTGTCGAGCACGAGCAGCATGTGCCGCCTGGCCAGCGCGTGCGCCAGCGCGTCGGCCACCGCCACCGAGGGCAGGTCGCGGACCCCGAGCGCCGCCGCCACCACGACGGCCACCTGCGCCGGGTCCCGCACCGCCGCCAGCTCCGCCAGCCACACCCCGTCGTCGAACCGGTCCGCCACCGCCGCCGCGACCTCGCCGGCCAGCCGCGTCTTGCCCGCCCCGCCCGGCCCGGCCACCGTCACCAGCCGGTGCCCGGCAAGCAGCCCCGCGACCTCGCCTACCGCCCCGGCCCGCCCCACGAAGCTGGTCAGCGCAGCAGGAAAGCCGTGCACGCCCCCGGCCACGACAGACCGTTCCACGCGGTAACCATAACCCCCGCCCCGCCCGGCATCGTCCGTCGGACGCACGAAAGTGCTCATTTATCAGAACGTGAGGTGGTGCGAGTCCTGTGCCACCCGAGCGGCCCGGGGTGCGGGGCCCATCACCCCCACGGGACGGGGGCAGGGGCCCCCGCTCCGCGTCCTGCGTCCGCTCAGACGAGCCCGGAGGACATGCTGACCAGGGTCAGGCCGGTTACCGCGACGCAGACCCCCATGACCTGCAGCGTGCTGAGCCGCTCCCGGAACAGCACCAGGCCGAAGGCCAGCGGTATCAGCGGGTAGGTGCTGGAGACCGCGGCGGTGATCGCGATCTGGCCCGCCTGCCCGCCGCGCGCGAACGCGACGAGCGCGGCCGACTCGGCCAGCCCGGCGGCGATGGCCCAGGCCATCCCGACCCCGCCGTGCGGCCGCTCCCGCTTGCAGATCAGCGCGGCGGCCAGCACCGTGACCGCGATGATGTCGACGACGAGCGCGGACACCAGCCACCCTGCGGAGGCGGCGTAAGTCCCGAGCCAGAACGCCCCGGTCCCGTAGGTAACCGCCGACACGATCGCCAGCATCACCCCGGACCAGGTCTTGCGCTGCCCGGCGCTCTTGCGGCCCGGCGCCTGCATGGCCGCCGCCGCTACCCCGGCCACGGCCAGCGCGTCGCCGAGCCCGACGTACCTGCCGAGCGGCTCGCCGAGAACCAGCAAGGCCAGCAACGCGGTGACCCCGCCGTAGGTGGCGGCGGCCCCGCTGACGATCCCGACCGGGCCGTGCTCGAGCGCCCGGTAGTAGGTCAGCCAGCCGAGCAGGCTGAAGAACCCGGCTCCGGCGAGCCCCCACATGGTGGCGCTCGGCAGCGAGGACAAATGCGGCCGCATCACGGCGAGCACCCCGGTCAGCGCGACGGTCCCGGTGGCCTGGCTGATCAGCAGGGCGGCCAGGGTACCCATCCGCCTGGCGGCCTGCGCCGCCGCGAGGGAGGAAACGCCCCACCCGGCCGCGGCGATCAGCCCGTATATCATGCCGGGTCCCCTACTCAGCGGATAAACCACCATCAGTAGTTGTTTCACTACTAATAGTGACTCACCCGATTTGCCGGGTCAAGACCCAATGCTAACTATTCGGATTTATCACGCTACTCTAAGTCGCGACGGCTAGGCGTCCCTGCGCATCAGCAGCCATCCGCAGATGCCCAGGAGGACGACGGTCCACGCGCAGAAGACGCCGAAGCCCTGCCAGCCCGACAGCACGTCGCCGGACTGCTGGCTGGTCTGCGCGACCAGTTCACCCGCGACCGTCGGCAGGTAGCCGTGCACGTGGTTGGCGATGGTGCCGGGAATCAGCGAGACGAGCGGCGGCACCACGATGACCAAGGCGATCACGATGGCAATCCCGCCCGCGGTATGCCTGATCAGGCCGCCGATCGACATCGCGAACAGGCCGAGCACGGTGAGGTACAAGATCCCGCCGATGACCGCCTTGGTGACGCCGGGCTGGCCGAGCGTGATGGAGACGTGGCTCCGCAGGATGGCCGTGGTGAGGAAGAACGTCACGAAGATCGTGATCGCGCTGACCACGAAGACCAGCGCGGCGAACACGGTGCCCTTCGCGGCCAGCCACGGAATCCGGTGCGGCACTGCCAGCAGCGACGCGCGGATGGCGCCGGTGGTGTACTCGCTGCTGATCACGATCACGCCGAGGACGCAGATGGCGAGCTGGCCGAGGCCAAGGCCCGCGCCGAAGATCACCGCGGTCGGGTCGCTCAGCAGTCTGGCGTGGTTGGGATGGTTGCCAGGAGAGTTCCAGGTGTTCGAGATGACGAGCGCGATCAGCGCGGAAAAGCCGATCGCCACGACCACGAAGGCGATCAGCGACCAGACCGTGGACTGCACGGAACGGATCTTGGTCCACTCGGCGTGCATCAGCCGGAAGCCAGCCGGGTCCCCGCCGGTCGGCTCGGCCGACCCGACCGTCACCGCCGGGGCGGTCACGACATGCTCCGCTCGTCGCTGGCCTGTTCACTGGGCCGGCTTGCCACGGCGGCCCGTGCGGTGGAGTCGCCGTACTCGACGCTGTCCGCGGTCAGTTCCATGAACGCCTCCTCAAGCGAGGCCAGCCTTGGTGTCAGCTCGTACAGGACGATGGACGCCGAGGCCGCGAGCTCCCCGATCCTGGGCGCCGGCAGCCCGGTCACCACGATGCTGGTCGCGCCGTCGCCGGCGCTCGCCCCCGGGTCTGAAGTGCCGTTCCCGTTGCCGGCCGAGGCATCCTCGGGCTGGATGGTGCCGCCTGCCGAGACGATCAGCTTGCCGAGCCGGTCCGCGTCCGGCGTCCGCACCAGCACCGAGCGGTCCGAGCTGCGCTGGATGAACTCGCTGGTGCTGCTGTCCGCGATCAGCCTGCCCCGGCCGATGACGACCAGGTGGTCCGCGGTGACCGCCATCTCGCTCATCAGGTGGCTGGAGACCAGGATCGTCCGCCCCTCGCCCGCGAGCTGCCGCATCAGGGTGCGGACCCACCGGATGCCCTCCGGGTCCAGCCCGTTGACCGGCTCGTCAAGCAGCAGCACCGCCGGGTTGCCGAGCATCGCCGCCGCGATGCCGAGCCGCTGCGTCATGCCGAGCGAGAACCCGCCGGCCCGCTTGCGCGCCACGTCCCGCAGCCCGACGAGGTCCAGCACCTCGTCCACCCGCCGTGGCGCGAACCCCTGCGTCTCGGCGAGGAACAGCAGGTGGTTCCGCGCGCTGCGGCCCGGATGCAGCGCCCGCGCCTCAAGCAGCGCGCCCACCACGTGCAGCGGCCGATGCAGCTGCGCGTACGTCAGCCCGCCGATCGTCGCCGTCCCGCTGTTCGGCCGGTCAAGCCCGCAGATCAGCCGCATCGTCGTCGACTTCCCCGCGCCGTTAGGCCCGAGGAACCCGGTCACCCGCCCCGGCTCGACCGTAAACGACAGGTGGTCAACCGCCACCTTGTCGCCAAATCGCTTAGTAAGCTCATGCGTCTCGATGAGCCCAGGTTCCTCGGCCACGATCGTCTCCCCGTACCGAGCGCGCCCGCCACTCGGGCGCTCTCCCTGTTACCCGCCCCAGCATGCCCGCTAACGCGTACTGACGCAAACCGCCTCGCTGCCTGAGAATCACTGACCCCGGATGTTGCGGGCCCGCTCGTCCAGCGTCCGCGCCTCGTCGGCGGATGACTTTTTCAACCGTGCCCGGTCTGGCTCCGTTCTAGCCCCGTAGGGGGTCGCGCGGGCTAACGGCCGCCCTGCAGCCGAGCCCGGTCCTCACCAGATCCGGACCCGCGTCGGTGCCACCAGGATCAAGTGCGGGTATTCGTCCGCGAAGCTGGCCGGCGTCCATCGTTGCGACATGATCGACCGGTACTTGTCGAGGAAGGCAGGATCGGCGTCGGCCCGTGGTCCGTCGGCGTCCACCCGGGCGGTGCCCTCTTCGGCCAGGTGTAGCTAGGTCTACCAGCACGACACCGGCGAGCCCCATTCCGGTCCCCGGCCGGCCGCGCCTAGCATCGCAGCGTGCCCGTCAGCAAAGACGCCGACCCGCGGGGTAACGAGCGCCTGACCGCGATGACCGGAGCCGTGCTCCTGGTCCTTTTCATCGTCGAGTGCCTGACCCTGCTGAACCTCGGCGGCTTCCTTACCGTCCACGTCTTCCTGGGCTTCCTGCTGCTCGGCCCGGTCTGCCTCAAGATCGGCTCGACGCTGTGGCGGTTCACCAGGTACTACACCGGCTCCGTGCCCTACGTGCGGAAGGGCCCGCCGAACCCGCTGGAGCGCGTGCTGGGGCCGTTCGTCATCCTGACCACGCTGGCCGTCCTCGGCACCGGTGTCGCCCTGGTCATCGAGGGCCCGGGCAACGGGCCATGGCAGCATCTGCACCGCGAGGCGTTCCTGGTCTGGGTCGCGGTGATCCTCATCCACCTGGCGTCCTACCTGCCGAAGCTGCCCAGGCTGCTGTCCAGCCAGCCCGCCGACCGGGCCCGCGAGCTGCTGGCGGCCCGGGTCACACGCTGGCTGCTGCTGGCCGGCTCGCTGGCCGCCGGCCTGGTGCTGGCGCTGCTGACATACCACCTGGCGTACCAGTGGGGCGCATAGGGCCAGGCCAGCGCGACCGGGCTCAAGCCCTCCTCGATGCCCGATTACATATCGTCAGCCTGATAACTGATGCTATGGTCCTCTAGCCGCATTGGCCTGAATTGCTACCTACGCGGGGGAGTGGCTATGGCTCTGGCTGGGGGGGCAAGGGCGCTGGCTGCGGTCGCGCTGGGCGCGGCCGTTCTCGCCGTCGCCCCGGCGAGCCCGATGCGGGCCGCGCTACGGTCCGCCGGACAGGCCCAGGCCGGCGTGTTCATCAGGCCAGGGACGGTGGACCTTCGGCACGAGCGTAGGCAGGGCCCGTCGAGCACGGCGCAGTGCCGGCAGACCCTGCAGATCTCTTGCTACAACCCGGCCCAGATCCAGCAGGCGTATGACCTGCCCGCGCTGTACGCCAAGGGGGTAACCGGCAAGGGCGCGACCATCGTCATCGTCGACCCCTACGGCTCCCCGACGATCAGCAAGGACCTGAGCACGTTCGACAGCGAGGAGAGCCTGCCCGCCCCGCCGTCGCTGCGGATCATCAAGCCCGCGGGCAGGGTGCCCGCCTTCAACTCAGGCAACTCCGACATGGTCGGCTGGGCAACCGAGACCACGCTCGATGTCGAATGGGCGCACGTGATCGCGCCGGGCGCGAAGATCCTGCTGGCCGAGACGCCGGGCTCGAAGGGCAGCGGCGGCGTCAGCATGGCCCAGATCGTCACGGCCGAGAAGTACGTGATCGGGCACCGTCTCGGCGGCGTGATCAGCCAGAGTTTCGTCGCCACCGAGCAGGCCGTCGGGGCCGCGACGATCGATTCGCTGCGCGGCGCCTACACCGAGGCCGACTCCGACCACGTGACCGTGGTAACCGGTTCCGGTGACAGCGGTGCCGCCGGTTATGAGGCGAACCAGTCGTCCTACTACACCTACCCGGTGACGATGTGGCCGGCCAGCGACCCGCTGGTGACCGCCGTCGGCGGTACCCGGCTGAACCTGGCCGGCAGCGGCAGCAATGTCTCCGCCGCCACGGTGTGGAACGACACCTACAGCCGGGCGACGAACGAACTGGTGAACGGCAACGCCGGGCCGAGCCCGCTGGCCAGCGGCGGCGGCAAGTCGGTCGTCTTCGGCCGGCCCTCGTACCAGGACGGGGTGGCCGGCATCGTCGGGGACCACCGCGGCGTGCCCGACATCTCGATGAGCGCGGCCTGCAGCGGCGCGGTCAACGTCTACCAGAGCTTCGGCGGCCAGCAGGCCGGCTGGTATGCACTGTGCGGCACCAGCGAGGCGGCGCCCCTGTTCGCCGGAATCGTGGCGCTCGCGGACCAGGTCGCCGGGCACCCGCTCGGCCTGATCAACCCGGCCTTGTACAAGATGGCCGCCGAGCACCTGCACGGCCTCGTCCGCGTCACCTCGGGAAACAACACGGTGACCTTCCGCCAGAGCAGCCGCAGCCACACGGTCCACGGCTACAGCGCCGAGCCGCACTACAACCTGGCTACCGGCCTTGGCACCATTAACGCCGCCTACTTCGTCCCCGAACTCGCCAAGCTCGCCTAGCCGGGAGGCTCGACTGCCGTGCCAGGGCCGGGTTCAGCCGTCGGCCAGATAGCCGTACCGCTCGCGAAAGGCCTCGGGCGTGAGCCTCGCGGCCGCTGCGATCGGGCCGAGCTTGTCCGGATCCCCGAGGTCCTCCCGGTCCAGCCGGATCATGTACTCGCGAGCCACCCGGTACGAGCTGGACTCGCAGTTAACCAGCCGGATCCGTACCCGTCCGGTCTCGGGGTGGCTGAACGAGCCGAAGGCCAGCGGCACCATATGTCCCTCTTGGATCGTGATCATGCAGCCGGGCTCGTCGCCTTCCAGCATCTGCTTCAGGTAAGCCACGGCGCCGTAGCCGAGATCGCGGGTGTACTCGATGTCGAATGGGATGGGCGGCGCGCACCGTAGCTCGTAGCCGATGTTCTTGCCCTCGACCGTGACGTTCTGCCCTCGCTCCCTGAAGCGGTCCTTGAGCTGCCTGGCCAGCAGGCGGTCCAGTTCGAGCTCGGCCAGCCGGACGTGGCCGTGCTCGTCCCGCTCGACCTCGGGCATGGCCCTCTGCAGCTCGTCCTGGGGAAGGCGCAGGCCGAGGCCCTCGGCGAGCACCGCCACGCCGAACGGCCGGCCATGGGCGATCCGCTTGAGCATCGAGGTCTCCAGCATGTCCACCAGGCGCGACAGCCGGATGGGCTCGTCGCCGGGGAACTCCTCGGCGATTACCGTGAGGGTGGCCCCGGCCGCCTTCCCGATGCCCAGGGCCAGGTGGCCGGCCGACCGGCCCATGGCCACCACCAGGTACCACCGCTGGGTGGTGATGGCGTCGGTCATCAGGTTGTTGACGAGCCCGACCCCCACGCTCCTGGCGGTCTCGAAGCCAAAGGTCGGCGCGCCACCCGGCAGCGGCAGGTCGTTGTCGATGGTCTTCGGCACGTGCGCCACCCGCAGGAGCCCTCCGGCCGCCTCGGCCAGCCGGGATGCCGAGAACGCGGTGTCGTCCCCGCCGATCGTCACCAGCGCGTCGATGCCCAGCTTCCGCAGCGACTCCAGGCAGGCGCGCAGCCTCCAGCCCGGGTCGGCGGCGTCCTTATCTTGCACGGTCGGGTTGGCCCGCGAGGTCCGGATGATGGACCCGCCCAGCACGTGGATCCTCGACACGTCCGTGATGGAAAGGGGACGCACCTCATCGGTCCGGCCCTCGATGAGGTGCTGGAACCCGTCCATGATTCCCAGCACGTCCCACCCGTAGTTCCGTGCCTCGATCGTGGCTGCCGAGATGACCGAGTTCATGCCCGGAGCCGGGCCGCCGCCGCACAGGATCCCTAGCCTCACCCGCCCATCGTCCCAGCAACGAGCCGATCCCGACAACCGGGCCGGGCCGGGTCGCGGAACCATGTCCCGCGGCATACGGGTGGACACGAACCACGGCCCGTTCGGAATAATGGGGTTTTTCTAGGAGGAACCGGATGGCTGAGCCGAATTATCGGGCCTGTGCGGCGGCGGGATTCGGCGCGCTGCACAAGTGGTACAACGCGTCGACCGGGCTGTGGCAGAGCACGGGCTGGTGGAACGCGGCCAACGCGCTGACGGCCGTGATCAGGTACACGAAGTGGACGGGGGATTCGACCTACCAGGAAACCATCCAGACGACGTTCACGGCCGCGCAGAAGCAGCATGCCAACTTCATCGACAACTTCTACGACGACAACGGGTGGTGGGCGCTGGCCTGGATCGAGGCGTACGACCTGACCAGGGACAGCCAGTACCTGAAGGCGGCCCAGACCATCTTCACCGCCAACGCGGCGGCCTGGGATACCGTCTGCGGCGGCGGCCTGTGGTGGAACTCGGCCAGGAACTACAAGAACGCGATCGTGAACGAGCTGTTCCTCACCCTCGCCGCCCGGCTGCACCAGCGCACGCCGAACGATCAGACGTACCTGAACTGGGCGCTGCAGGAATGGGAGTGGTTCAGCTTGAGCGGCCTGATCGGGCCGAACAGCATGATCAACGACGGGCTCACCGCGGCCTGCGCCAACAACGGCCTCCCCACCTGGACCTATAACCAGGGCGTGATCCTCGGCGGGCTCGCCGCCCTGTACGAGATCACCGGCGACGCCGCCTACCTGCAGCAGGGGGAGGCCATCGCCAACGCGACGCTGGCCAACCTGACCACGCCGAAGACGGCGAAGGTCCCCGGCATCCTCGCCGAGCCGTGCGAGACGACCACGGCCGGCTGCAACGGGGACCAGGTGCAGTTCAAGGGGATCTTCGCCCGCAACCTCTTCGACTTCTACCAGCAGAGCCACCAGCCTGCCTACACCGCGTTCCTGCTGGCCAACGCCGCCTCGGTGTGGAACAACAACAAGAACGCCGCGAACCAGTTCGGCGCGCACTGGATGGGGCCCTTCGACAAGGCCGACGCCGGCCGTCAGAGCTCGGCCCTCGACGCCCTCACCGTCGGCGCCGCTATCACCGAGTAGCCCGTGCCCGGCCCGTACCGCCGAGCCGGGCACGGGTTGCCGCGGCGCCGAGAGCCTTCATCCGGCGGACGTGGGTGCGCAGCGCCTCGCGCGGATCGGTGCCTTCCCGTGCGCGCACCCGGTAGCGCGCGGCAGTACGAGCTTGGACAGCAACAGTGAAGTAGGGCAAGGCCCTGCGTTCCAGCGGGGTCAGGCCGAACGCGCGCAGGAAGCTCGCGGTCGTCTCCACGCCGCTGCCCGCGCGCGGGCCGCCAGGAGGGCAGAAGCCGGAGGTGGCGTATGCGACGTCCTCGAGGCGGAACCCGTGATGGACCACGTCGAAGTCCAGCACCGCCCGCACCTGATTGCCGGCGAAGATGACGTTGCCGGGGTGAAAGTCGGCGTGCAGCCAGGTTCTGGGCAGCTCGTCAATGACCGCGAGGGGAAGATCCCTGGTCAGCGCCGTCCGCCAGCGGTCAAGGAAGTCCAGTTCTGCCTCGGCCCCCGCCCCCGCGAACATGCGGCGCAAGCCCGCGATCTCTTCCTCCCCGTGCGTCCACCACCTGATCAGGTCCGGGATCGTTTCGTCCGTCACCGGTCTAGCGGTGAAGCCGGCCCCGGCTGCGTGCATGTCTGCCAGGCACCTGGCCGCGGCCTGTAGCTGCCGCTGGCTCCCGGGCCGGCAGTGGTGCCCGTCGATGAAGCGGAACATCACCCACAGCGCCCCCGGGCCGCTCTCGACACAGCGCTCGCCCGTCTCGCTGGCCACTACCTGCGGGACAGGAATACCGTGCCGGGCGAGATGCTCCTGGAAATCGAGCTGGAAGACGATCCTGTCACGGCGGGGATTGCGCCTGCATCCGCGCAGCACGTACCGCGCGCCGGCCGAGTCTTCTACCAGGACGTTGGTGTTCCTCGCGCTGTTGGGGAGGCTGCCCGCAAGGCGAGGGCGCGACAAGGGCCACCAACCCAGGGGCGGCAACTCCGTACCCACGGGGGCAAGCCAAGCTCACCCGGCGCATCGTGTCCAGCGAGTTCCTGTCAGCTGATCACGGTTCCGCGCTCCCCGCGCCGTCTGTACGATCAGCGCATGCCGTGCGACCAGGATCCCACCGATCGCATCGGGGGCTGGCCTCCGCGGGATGCGAGGTGACGGCCCGGCTCACCAGGAGGCCGGGCGGCGCCGCGCGGCTGCGGGCGCTGCTGGACTCGGGCGAGACGATCGTGGCGCCGGGGGCGTTCGATCCGCTGTCCGCCCGGCTGGTTGAGGAGGCCGGGTTCCCCGCCGTGTACATGACCGGGTTCGGGACCTCCGCGGCCCTGATCGGGCGGCCGGACGTGGGCCTGCTGACCATGACCGAGATGGCCGGCAACGCCGGCCGGATCGCGGCGTGCGTGGACATCCCGGTCATCGCGGACGCGGACACCGGCTACGGCAACCCGCTGAACGTCATCCGCACCGTCGGTGCCTACGAGGCGGCCGGGGTCGCCGGGATCCACATCGAGGACCAGGTGGCGCCCAAGAAGTGCGGCCACATGGAGGGCAAGCTTGTCATCCCGGCGGAGGAGATGGCGGAGAAGATCCGGGCGGCGGTGGATGCTCGCGCCCAGCCCGAGTTCGTCATCATCGCGCGGACCGACGCGCGGGCCGTCGAAGGCCTCGAACGAGCGCTGCAGCGCGGGCAGATGTACCGCGAGGCGGGTGCCGACGTCCTGTTCATCGAGGCCCTGACCAGCGAGGCGGAAGCCGCGGAGGCAGTGCGGGCCTTTCCCGGCGTGCCGCTTCTCTTCAACTGGGCGGAGGGAGGCAAGACCCCGCCGATCGGACTGGACCGGCTGAAGGAGCTTGGATACCGGATCGTCATCTTCCCGATCGGCACGTTGCTCGCGGCGACCGGGGCGATGCGGCGGATACTGCAGGAGATCGCCAGGGCGGGCACGCCCGCCGCGGCGTTGCGCGAGTTGCCCACGTTCGCGGAGTTCGTGGATTTCATCGGGCTGCCCGAGGTGCGCGAGGCCGAGCAGCGGTACGCCGCCCGGCCCGCCGCGCCGGGGCAGGGGATCGGAGGTTCGGATGGCAGCGACATTTGACCGGCCCAGCGTGAGCACGGAGCTGGCCAGGGCCATGATCGAGGCGGCGGAGAAGAAGGCGGCCGAGATGGGCCATCCCTTCGTGATCGCGATCGTGGACGAGAGCGGGGTGCTGAAGGCGTTCAGCCGGATGGACGGCGCGGCCCTGCTTTCCGTCCAGGTGGCCCAGGACAAGGCCTACACGGCGATCGGCTTCGGCATGTCCACCGACGCGTGGCATGAGTTCGTCAAGGACGACCCGCCCCTGGCCATGGGTGCGGCGACCGGGATCGACCGGCTGATCGTGTTCGGCGGCGGGTACCCGATCACCATCGGCGGCGCCGTGGTCGGCGGGATCGGCGTCAGCGGCGGCCATTACAGCCAGGACATGGAGGTAGCCCAGGCCGGCCTGTCGGCCGTCCCCGCCTCCTGACCTGCCGCGACCGGCCGTGGTCGACGGCGTTGACCGTGATGCCGGCGAATGCCACGGCATACTGCACCGTCATCGTGTCGCCCGCGGGAGATAGCCTCTTGACAAAGTAGTGAGTGGTCACTAACTTAGTGCCCATGACGGAAACAAGGCAGCGGATGCCCGCCGAAGAGCGCAGGGAGCTGGTCCTCGAGGCCGCGCTCGCCGAGTTCGCGGCGCGCGGGCTGGCGGGCACCTCCACCGAGGACGTCGCCCGGCAGGCCGGGATCAGCCAGCCGTACCTGTTCCGCCTGTTCCCGACCAAGAGGGCACTGTTCCTCGCGCTTGTCCGGCGATGCTTCGGCCGGCTCGAGGAGACCTTTACCACGGCGGCGGCAGGCCTGACCGGGCAGGACGCCCTGATGGCGATGGCGGACGCCTACGAGCGGCTGCTCGACGACCGGCTGCTGCTGCTACTGCAGATGCAGGC
>Ga0335074_10010912_pt1 | contig 12706 bp, 11 predicted proteins | sample Lox_Sample_23_FD_206715 | JGI IMG/M metagenome (GOLD analysis project Ga0335074, IMG submission 206715) | Soil microbial communities from Loxahatchee National Wildlife Refuge, Florida, United States - Lox_Sample_2.3 | ecosystem: Environmental > Terrestrial > Soil > Wetlands | place: USA...
GGATCGACTACATCGTCCAGTTCTCGGCCGCGCTGCGTTCCTGACCGGCATCCGTGGCCCGCGTATTCGTCACCGGCGGGACGGGTGTGATCGGAACCGCGCTCGTCACCAGCCTGCTCGAACGGGGCGATGAGGTGGTTGGCCTGGCGCGCTCGGACAGCGCGGCGTCCGCTCTTTCCGCCCGGGGGGTCACCGTCGCCCGCGGCGAGGGTTACGACCCCGATGCGCTCGTCCGGGGAATGGAGGGTTGCGAGTACGCCTACAACGTGGCCGGTGTCAATTCGCTGTGCGTGGAGGACCCGCGGCCGATGCAGCGCATGAACGTCGACGGGGCGGTGGCCGCCGTGCGCGCGGCGGCTCGGGCGGGCATCCGGCGGCTGGTGCACACCTCCTCGGCGGCGACGATCGGCGAGGCGCCGAGCACGATCGGCGATGAGCGGAGCACCCATCGCGGCTGGTATCTCTCGACCTACGAGCGGACCAAGACCGAGGGCGAGCGCGCCGCGCTGGCCGCTGCGCGCGATGTGGGTCAAGACGTGGTGTACGTCAACCCATCCTCGGTGCAGGGCCCCGGGCGGGCGGGCGGAACGGGTCGCTTCCTGCTCGCGTTCCTCGACGGGCGGCTGAAGGTGTTCGTGCCCACCGTGGTCAGCCTGGTCGACATCGACGACTGCGTGTCCGGGCACCTGCTGGCGTGTGAGCACGGCGCCGCCGGCGAGCGCTATCTGCTCAACGGCATGACGCTCTCGATCGAGGACGCCCTCGCGCTCGCGGCGGACGTGGCGGGCGTGCAGATCCGCCCGCGCCTGGTCCCGCGTGGAGTCGCGACGGTCGCGGCCGCGGCGGTCGAGCGTGGCTTCAGGCTGCTCGGGCGACGTCCGCCGGTGTGCCGCGAGATGGTCCGGACGCTCCTGCACGGCCACCGCTACGACGGCTCGCGCGCCGAGCGTGAGCTCGGTCTGCGCTACACCGACCCCCGCGAGACGATCCGCAAGACGGTGTCCTGGGCCCGGGCCGAGGGCCTGATCCGCTGACGCCGGCCCGAGCGGCCCGAGCGGCCCGAGCGGCCCGAGCGGCCCGAGCGGCCCGAGCGTACGTTCGTCGAGGATCCGACCGCGCGGCGGCGCGGCTGACGTGCGAGTGCCGATGCCAGGCAGATGACACCCGTTCTGCCTTCTCTCGCCGTCGCCCGTCGCGCGCGCACCACGATCCTGCGCGACGGCTCGGCCGTGCGCGTCAGGCCGCTCGAGCCCGGCGAAGAGGCCGGGCTTTGCCGGTTCCTGGAGGCAGTCTCGGCCGACTCGCTGTATTCGCGCTTCTTCGGCACGCCGACCCCCGAGCGTGCTGCCGCCTCGCTGGCCGGCTGCGGGCGTCCCGGCGACGTCGTGCTCGTCGCCCAGGGTGGTCCGGACCGGTCAATCGTCGCGCACGCCGGCGCCTTCAGGACCGGTGAGGACCGGGCCGAAGCCGCCTTCCTGGTCGCCGATGGGTGGCAGGGACGGGGTCTCGGATCGGTCATGCTCTCGCGCCTGGCCAGGGCCGCCCGGGAGCTCGGGATCGCGACGCTCGTGGCCGAGGTGCTGCCCGGAAACCGTCCGATGCTCGCCGTCTTTCAGCGCTCGGGCCATCCGGTGCTGGTCCAGCCGGGGGCCGAGGCGGTCAGGGTGCTGATCGGCACCACCCCGCTGGCCGAGGCCGGCCCGCTCGCCGCCTGAACGCTGACACCGCCGCTCAAGAACGGGGCGCTCCTGCCGATCTGTCACGGCGAGGCGCCCAAGCATGGCTATCGAGGAGTACACGGAAAACGTTGAGCGCCCGTCGCGCGACCGGGGCGCGGTGTGGTCGCTGAGCGAGCTCTCGCAGCGTGACGGTGAGCTCGGAGAGATCAGCCGCGACGTCTCCCGGGCCCTCGACACGCTGGCCCAGATCACCTCGGAGTTCTCCTGCGACTCGGCGCGCAGCTCGCTCGCGGTCTCGGTCATCACCGACAACGTGCAGCACCTGGCGGCCCAGCTTCAGGACCTGACCGCGCGCACGAGTTCGCTGCGGACATCCTCGGAGGGCGCTGCGCAGGCGGCCGCGGAGGCGGCCGAGCTCGCCGAGCAGCTCTCGCTCGAGAGCGCCCGCGGGCTCGACGTGCTTCGCCCCCTGATCGACGCCACCCGGCTGATCTCAGAACAGGTGGTGCGCGTGCACGAGCTGGTCCAGACGCTGGCGGGCTCAGAGCTGGCCAGCATCGGCGAGTTCTCGGCGATCATCGACCGCATCGCGGACCAGACGAAGTTGCTGGCGCTCAACGCCGCGATCGAGGCGGCGCGTGCGGGAGAGCACGGCCGCGGGTTCGCCGTGGTGGCCGACGAGGTCGGGAAGCTGGCCTCCGAGACGGCCTCGCGCACGGCGCAGATCCGGGAGACCGTGAAGCGCACGCGCACGCAGATGGGCGAGGTGATGGAGGTCATGTCGAACGCGCGCGAGAAGTCCGCCAGGACGACCGCGGACGCCGACACCGGGCTCGAGGTTCTCGAGCGCATCGCCGAGCTGATCGACTCTTCCAATGAGCGGGCGGCGAAGATGACCGGCCTGGCCGACGCGCAGCGCGCCGACGTTCAGGCGATCGACGCCAGTCTGCAGGTGATCACCGGCGGCAGCGCCGAGATCGAGCAGCATGCGGCGTCGGTGGCAAGGGCGCAGCTCGACTTGACCTCAAGCGCCGAGCGTGCCTCGGTCGTACTCGGCCGGTTCGACACCGGCGGCGCGATCTCACGTCTGCGCGAACGCTGCGAGGACCTGGCCGGCGAGCTGCGCGCGATCCTGGAGGCCGCGATCGACGAGCGCCGGGTGACCCTCTCGCAGCTGCTCGACCTCCGCTACGAGGAGGCGCGCGGCCCGCTGATCGCCCGCTTCGCCCGGCTGTTCGACGTCTCCCGCGCCGATCCGGCCGGATTCTCGCCGCCGAAGTACCACACCGCATATGACGCGCTGGTCGATCGGGCGATGATGGAGCGGATGGACGCGGTGCTGGCCGCGGAGCCGGGGCTGACCTTCGCGCTGCCGTTCGACCTCAACGTCTACGCGCCCGCCCACAACAGCGTGGTGTCCAGGGACATCACCGGCGACCCCGCCCAGGACCTGGCCGGCAACCGGACCAAGCGGTTCTTCCTCGACTCGCCGGCTCTCACCCGGGCATCGCGGATGGAGCTTGGCGTCAAGCTCGCGACCGAGATCCTGACCCGGCAGCAGATCGCCGCACGCGGGGCGGCCCTGACCGAACCCGCCCACGACACCCGGCCCTTCCTCCTCCAGACCTACGCTCGCGACACGGGCGCCGTGCTGACCACGCTGTCGGTGCCGCTGTACGTGAAGGGCCAGCGCTACGGATGCGTCTGCCTGGGCTGGGATCCCGAGCAGCTCCGGCACTGAGCTTGTAAGGCCCGGCACAAGCTGCGGGCCTCGAGCAGGCTTGACGCTCGGCGATGTCTGAGCTCTGACTTAGTCCCTGGGGACACCGAGCCGGCGGTAGGATCATTCCGAACCTCCTGCAAAGGAGCGAGTAGGAAGGAGATGGAGCACCTGACGTCCATCCGGGGGGCCACCACGTCGGCGCCGGCGCCACCGCGTCACCGCGTCAGCAAGTTCTTGATCCCCGAGGTGATTTTCGGCATCGGCACGCTGGCCGAGGTGGGCGGTGCCGTGCGCCGGGTCGGCGGGCGCCGGCCGATGCTGGTCAGCGATGCAGGCGTGCTGGCAGCCGGCTGGGTCGACCGCGCGACGCCGTACCTGGCCGATGTCCGGGTGGACTGGTCCCTGTGGCACGAGCTGACGCCGAACCCCAAGGACTTTGAGGTCCAGGCGGCGTTCGAGCGCTACCAGGAGAGCGGCTGCGACGCGCTGCTGGCGATCGGCGGCGGAAGCTGTATCGACATGGCCAAGGCGGTGGCGATCCTCAGCGGCAACGGCGGGCACATCCTCGACTACGAGGGCATCGACCGGGCCACCAGCCCGATTCCCCCGATGGTGATGGTCCCGACGACGGGCGGCTCGGGTTCAGACGTGTCGCAGTTCTGCGTGGTGACCGACACCAAGCGCCGCTTCAAGGCGACAATCGGCGGTCGCGCGATAGTCCCAGAAATCTCGGTCACCGACCCGGAGCTGCTCACCACGATGTCGGCCGAGCTGACCGCGCATACGGGCATCGATGCGCTCAGCCATGCGATCGAGTCGTGCGTGTCCGAGGCGTGCGACTTCCTCAGCCGGGGACTGGCTGTCTCGGCGATCGAGGCGATCGTCGAGCATCTCCCGGTGGCGGTGGAGGATCCTCTCGATCTGACCGCGCGCGAGGGGATGGCCCGCGCGAGCCTCCAGGCGGGGATGGCGTTCACCAACGCGCTGCTCGGCGCCACCCACGCGATCGCCCACCAGATCGGCGGTGCGCTTGACCTTCCGCACGGCCTGCTCAACGCGATTCTGCTGCCCCATGTGATGCGCTACAACGCCGAGACGCACGCCGAGCGCTACGTCGACGTGGCCGGGGCGCTCGGGGTCCAGACCGACCGGCTCGACGCCAGAACGGCCGCCGAACGCGCGGTCGACTGCGTCGAGGAGCTCAGCCGGTCGCTGGGGATCCCGGCCGGGCTGCGCGAGCTCGGCGTCGATCCCGCCGACTTCAACCGGTTTGCGGTGGACGCGCTGCGCGACGCCTACATTGCGACCAACCCCAGACGGGTAAGTGAGGACGATGTCCGCCGGATCTGCATCGCCGCCTACTGACCGGCTCGCCGGCGCCACCGCCGGATCGCTCGGCTCCGACCCCCAGGCGCTCGAGCGGCTGATCGGCGTGCGCTCCTCCAAGCCGAGCTTCTACGCCGCCTGGCGCGAGAAGTCGGCGCGCCTGGACCACACGATCGAGACGCTCGAGCGAATCTCTTCCGCGCTGTGCACGGCACCGGCCGGGCCCGTCGCGGTGTGCGACGCGGTCGTCGAGGCGGCCGCCTACCACTTCGACGGGCGCTGGGCGGCGATGGTCTTCTCCGGCCTCGGCGCCGGCGACAGGATGCCTCGGGTCATCGTCCACGCGAGCCAGTCGGTCATCCAGCGCTGGGAGGTCGCGCCGCAGGCGCTCGCGGCGCTGGCCGAGCAGACGGTGGCCGCCCACCGCCCGGTGCTTGTCGCCCGGGAGGAGGGGATCGACCTCGCCGGCGAGCCGTGCGCGGCGGTGGCGGCGCCCATGCCGGTGGACGGCAAGCTCGCCGGGATGCTCGTGGTGGGGGTGGCCGACGATGCCGAGGTGGCGCCCGGGGACGTCTCGATCCTGGTCACGCTGGCCAACCATGCCGGCGTCGCGCTGCACAACGCCTCGCTGTTTCAGGAGAACGAGCGGCGCGCGGCCGAGCTCGAGCGTCGCGGCTCCGAGCTCGAGGGGACACTGAGGCGCCTGGAGCAAGCCGGCCGGCGCCAGCTCCTGAGCGAGGAGCGCAACCGGATCGCGCGCGAGCTGCACGACAGCGTCGCCCAGCACCTGCTGACGATCGGTATGAACCTCGAGTGGTGCCGGCGGCAGGAGTCGACATCACCCGCCGTGCTCGAGCGGGTGCTGGCCGCCCAGTCGCTGGCTCGCTCGGCCATGGACGAGATCCGCGAGGTGATCTTCGGGCTGGCCAGCGATGGGCAGATCGAGCTGCCGCGGGCGATGCGCGAGGTGATCGACGACGTCGAGGCGGGTACCCGCCTGGAGGTCGGTCTGCGCGTCTACGGTCAGACCCAGCCGATGCCGGCCGCGACACAGCATGCGCTGGTCCAGATCGCACGCGAGGCTCTGTTCAACGTGGTCCGTCACGCCGAGGCCCACCACGCGTGGGTGACCCTGCGGTTGCGCCCCCAGGTAGTGTCTCTGGCCGTGGCCGACGACGGCTCGGGCAACCACCGCAAGCTCCAGCACCAGCTGTTCATCTCGCAGCCGAACGGCGACCACCTTGGTCTGACCGGGATCGCGGAGCGGGTGCGCGGTCTGGGCGGCGCCGCCTGGTATGAGCGCCGGCGCGGGGGAGGCGTGAAGCTCCGAGTCGAGGTGCCTCTCGGCGGGACCACCGGTGTCGGCTGAGCCGGCCGTCACCGTACCCGCCCGGGTCTTGCTGGTCGACGATCACGCGATCGTGCGGCGGGGGCTGCGCTCGATCCTCGAGCTCGAGCCCGATATTTCCGTGGTCGCCGAGGCCGGCGACCGGGCCGAGGCGCTCCGCGCGCTCGAGCGCTCAAGGCCCGACGTGATTTTGCTCGACCTCAAGCTGAGCGCCGACCACGACACGGAGGGGCTCGAGCTGTGCACCGAGATCGTCCGGCGCCGGCCGCAGTCCAACGTCGTGATCCTCTCCACCTTCCTGAACGAGAGTCTGCTCAATCAGGCGCTGCGGCGTGGCGCGAAGGCCTACGTCCTCAAGGAAGTCGACGTCGTCGAGCTCGTCCGGATCATCCGCTGCGTGTCCCGCGGCGAGTCCGGGTTCGACGGGCGCAGCGCGGCGATGGTCAGGGCGCTGGTGGCGGGCGATCACGTCGGCGGCGAACCCGAGTTCACCCAGCGCGAGCGCGAGGTCACCGAACTCCTCGCCAGCGGCATGACCAACGCCGAGATCGGCCGCCGGATGTTCGTCTCAGAGAGCACGGCGAAGTTCCACGTGCGCAACGTGATGCGCAAGCTCGGCGTGCACAGCCGGGCCGAGGTGGCGTACGCGGCCGGTAAGCGCGGCCTGCTCGAACGTCCGGCGCGGTAGAACGCGCGCCCTCCGGCTCCGGCGCCGAGAAACCAGCGCTCTCATACAAGATCAACCACACGCGCCCGAGCTGGGGCGTTAGGTTTGTCCGTGCGTTGGCCTGTGGGGGTTATCGCCAAGCGGGTTCCAGTCGGACCCGGTGACAGAGGCAATCGGAGGGACCATCATGAAGAAGCTTGCAGCAGCGCTCGTGGCCGGCTCGCTCGCGGGTTCGTTGGCCGCCGCGGGGCCGGCATTCGCCCACGACGGATGGGGCGGCGGAGGTCAGGGCGGCGGTCAACACACCTTGTGGGCGTCGCCGAACGGAGGCGGCGGGCGGTGCAGCCTGTGGGCCCCGTGCAGCCTCAGCAACGCCGTCGCGACGGCCGGCGCGGGCGACACGGTTGTCGCACTCCCGGGAACCTATGACGGCGGCGTGGTGCTCGACAAGCAACTCACGCTCAAGGGCTGGGGGGCGGTAATCAACGCCAGCACCTCCGCGAACGGCAACGGGGTGCAGATCGTCGGCCCGGGCGGGTCGGGGTCACGGGTCGAGGGCTTCAGGATCGAGAAGGCCGAGTTCGAGGGGATCCTGGTGGGCACGGCGCCCGTCGCGCCCACTTCCATTGATGGCACGGCCGTGACCTCGGGACAGCCGGTGAGCGACGTAACCATTGCCGACAACGTGCTCATCGATAACGGGACCGGCTTTGGTACCGATGCCGGGCAGTGTTTTTCGACACCTGAGGCCCCGGGCGACTGTGGCGAGACGATCCACCTCGTCGCCGTGACCGACTCGATCGTCGAGAACAACCGCGTCGTCGACAACGTCGGCGGCATTCTCCTGACCGATGAATTCGGTCCCACCTCCGGCAACGTCATCCGCGGTAACTACTCGGTCGGCAACAGCGATGACTGCGGGATCACGCTCGCCGGGCATAGCTCCGCGGCGGTCAATCCGACGACCGGCGCGCCCACCGGCGCGGCCGGTGTGTTCGACAACCTCGTCGTGGACAACGTCTCGGACGACAACGGCGTCGCCGGACAGGGGGCGGGGATCCTGCTCGGCGGCGGAGCCGCCTACGCCGGGGTCTATAGCAACGTGATCCGCGACAACGTGGCGCGCGGTAACGGGCTCGCCGGGGTGACGATCCACCAGCACCTTGCCGGCGACCTGAACGGCAACGTGATCAAGGGCAACTTCCTCAGCAACGACAACCTCGATGGCGATTTCGACTTCGCCGCCGCGAGCGCAAGCGAGAAAACCGGGATTCTCGTCGCCTCTGGCGCACCGCCCATGACGGCGCTGCCTCCGTTCCTGGTGCCCGGCCCGATCACGGGGACGGTCATCACCGGCAACCGGATCTTCGACGTCAAGGTCGGCATCTGGACGCTGGGGGTTGACCCGGCCACGACCAGGATTGCTCGCAACGTGTTCGGTCCCGGAGTCACCACGCCGGTCAGCACCAACTAAGAGGGGAAACCGTGTTCATTCCGGGGGCGCCTCGCGCGTCCCCGGAATACGCCGGCGCTAACAGCCGTCGGGGCCGCAGGCCTCGCCGCCGGCGATCACCGGCGCGGGCGTGCGGCGGGCCCAGCCCTCGTTCAGCAGCTGGAGCAGCTCGTGGGGCGGGTGCGCGCCGGAGGCGCCGATCGCGCGGTCGATGACGAACGTGGGGACAGCGCTGATGCCGAACTGGCCGGCTGTGCGCTCGTCCTCGCGCACCGCTTCGCTATATCGATCGCTCGCGAGCATCTGGCGCGTCTCGTCCGGATCGATGCCCACCTCGGCGCCTAACCGGATCAGCGTTTCGTAGTCGCTCATCAGCTCACCCTCGGTGAAGTACGCCCGGAGCAGCCGCTCCTTCATCGCGTCCTGGAGCCCGTGCTCGGCGGCCAGGTGAACCAGGCGGTGGCCGTCGAACGTGGTGCCGGACCGCTGGATGTCGAGGTGGAAGTCGAGGCCCTCGCCGGCCGCGGTCTCGGTCATCTGGCGTTCCATCTCGCGGGCGCGCTCGATCGTCATCCCGTACTTCTCGGCCAGGCGGGCAGCGCGCTCGCCCTCGCGCTCAGCGGGCGCGGACGGATCGAGCTCGAAGCTGCGCCAGGTGATGTGCACGTCGTCCCGGTGCTCGAAGTCCGCCAGCGCGGCCTCGAAGCGACGCTTGCCGACGTAGCACCAGGGGCATGCGATGTCAGACCAGATTTCGACTTCCATTAGTTCCAGGGTAGCTCGCTCCGCTCATGCCAGTAGGTGGCCGGGTCCTCGACGAGGTCCTCGAGCGGTTCTGGGTCGACCTTCAGCGTCCCGAGGTTGCTCTCGAGCTGCTCGATCGTGGTGGCGCCGCTCAACGCGACGTCGACCCAGGGCTGCGAGAGCACGAACGCCAGCGCGAGCGCGTCCGGGGTGGTCCCCGCATCATGCGCCGCCGTGGTGAGCCCTTGCATGTCGCCCCGATCGGTCAGCCGGCCGTTGGCGAGCGCCTCCTTGATGAGCACCCCCAGTCCGGCGCCGTGCGCGGCAGCGAGCGCCGGGCCTGCCGAGCGCTCGAGCAGGTTGAACGTCGACTGCACCGTGTCGAAGCCGCCGACCTCGAGCGCTCGCTCAATCGTGGCTGCCTGGCTTGGGCCGGTGGTGGTGAAGCCGATGAAGACGCCGGTCTGTCGCAGCGCTGCCAGCTCGTTGCGCACCTCGGCATCGTCGAGCACGCCGCTATCAAGCGTCGCCGAGTGGATCTGGTACAGGCGCAGATGATGGCCGAGGAGCTCGCGCGTCTCGGCCAGCTGGCGGCGGAAGGTCGCGGCGGTCAGGTCCTTGACCTCGTTGACCTCCGCGTCGGTCCGCCACCCGGCGGTGTAGGTGTAGCCCCACTTGGAGCCGACCGTGACATCGTCGCGACCCAGCCCGCGCGCCTGCAGCCAGCTGCCCAGGAACGCCTCGGCCTTGCCGTAGGACCGGGCGGCATCGAAGTAGCGCACACCACCGGCGTAGGCCGCATCGAGCACGTCGTGCGCTGCGCGCTCCATCGCGGCGATGTCGGTGTGGCCGGCGAGATCGGCGGCGTGTCCGAGGTTGATGTACCCGGGACGCCCGAGGGCAGCCAGACCGAGGCCGATCCGCGTCACGCGCAGTCCCGTGTTGCCGAGGGTCGTGATCACAGCAGCTCCGGGAGGGATCGCATGTCGTCGAACACTACGGTCCGGGGGCCGGCCAGGACGTCTGCCCGTGTCAGGCCGCCCGCGTACCCGAGTGCATCCATGCCCGCGGCACGCGCCGCCTGGACGCCGTAGCGGCTGTCCTCGACGACCACGCACCGGTCCGGCTCGACGCCCATCTGCCGCGCCGCGTGCAGGAACAGGTCCGGGGCCGGCTTGCCGTTTGCCACCTCGCTCGCGCTGAAGATGCGCCCGGCGAACCGGTCGTACAGTCCGGTCAGCTCGAGCTTGAAGCGAAGCCGCTCGGGTGGGCTGCTCGAAGCGACGCACATCGGCAGGGTGATCTGCGCGAGCGCCTCCACGATTCCGGGCACCGGTTGCAGCTCGGCCTCAAACGCGCGCCGCAGGCGCCGCTCGCCGCGCTCCTCCCAGCCGTCCGGAGGCGGATGTCCCAGATGCTCCTCGACCGCCTCGGCCAGGGTCTCGGGCGAGCGACCGACGAATCTATCGATGACCTCCTGTTCGGTCATGGTCATCCCGACCTCGGCGAACATCTCGACGTCGATTCGAATCGAGATCGGCTCCGAGTCGACCAGCACGCCGTCGCAGTCGAAGATCACGAGCTCGGTCATCCGACGAGCACCTCGGCGCCGCGATGGGGCACGAGCACCAGCATGCTGCGCCGGGCGTGCTCGGGCTGGCCGCCGGCCGGCCGAAGGGTGTGGGGGAGCCCGGCCGCGGCTCGGATGACCTCGCGCATCTCCATCTCGGCGAACGGCGCACCGGCGCAGCGCCGGACACCGCCGCCGAACGGGATCCAGGACGGCGGGGTCTGGTTGAGAGCCCCGCCCACCCGGTCAGCGCCGTCGAGCCAGCGCTCGGGCCGGAATTCGGAAGCGTTCGGCCACAGATCCTCGCGCCGGCAGGCCAGCCACAGACAGGCGGCGACCTGGACCCCGGCCGGGATCGTGCGGCCGTCGATTTCGGCTGGCTCGAGCAGCAGGCGCGGAGCGATGGTCAGCGGCGGCCTCGTGCGCAGGGATTCCTTGACCACCGCGTCCAGATAGGCCGGATCTCCGTCCCGCAGCCGCGCCTGGGCCTCCGGGTGGTGAGCCAGCCGCTCGAACGCCCACGCCAGCGCCGCCGCGGAGCTGTCGTGCCCCCCGACCAGGAGCGCGACGAGCTCGTCGCGCAGGTGCTGATCACTCGGCGGATTGCCCTGCACGTCGCGCTGGTCCAAGAGCACGTCCAGCATCGAGTCATCCCGGTCGTCGCCGTCGGCGCGGGCGCGGGCCTCGGCCTCGGCGCGGCGACGTCCGAGCAGTTCGAACAGCATCGCGTCGAAGCGCTCGACGGCCCTACGGAACCGGCCCCACGGGCTGCGCGGGCCGAGGTCCTGGCGCACGACCGCCATCGCCAGCACCCAAGGCAGCGAGCGAACGGTGTCAAGCGTGTCGTCGATCGCCGCTCGCAGGACGGCAACCTCGCCCGGGTCGCGCGCGCCGAACACGACCCGCAGAATGATCGCGAGGGTGAGCTCGCGCATCCGCTCGAGCGCGACCACGCGCCCCTGCCAGGTGGCGAGCTCCGCGTGCGCGAGCTCGGCGATCATCGGCGCGAACGCCCGCATCCGCTCGCCGTGAAATGGCCCCTGCATCAGCCGGCGCTCGCGCAGGTGCTCCTCGCCGTCGAGCAGCAGGATCGAGTGCGGTCCGGCGAACGGGCGCAGGAACTCCCAGCTCTGCCCGGCCGGCGCGATCGCCGGGTCCAGCCGGAATACCGACCGCACCGCCTCCGGGTTCGAGAACAGGACCATCGGCTCCTCGGTCCAGTAGGTGCGGATGGTGGCCGGATCGCCGAACCGCGCGTGCACGCGCTGCAGGAACGCGCCCGGCCGGGTCATCCAGGCGATCGTCTGCCAGACGGCGGGGGCACGCGGGCCGGGCGGCAGATCCATGCCCCCGGATCGTACGCGGGCTGCCATCACAGACGCGGTCGGTCGTGGTCCCATCCCGGACGCGGTCGGTCGTGGTCCCATCCCGGACGCGGTCGGTCGCGGTCGAGGGTGCAGAACGCCCGAAATCGCCCCCGTACGCGCCGCCTTTGGGACATTCAGCGTCTGGCAGGCGCTTATGTCCCGGAACCACATCGGACGGCGTCGGTTTTGGGTGTTTTGCACCGTCGCGGCGCCGCGGGCACCGGCAAAAGTGCCAAGACCCTGTCCGTGACCCACCCTTGGCGACCTGAGCATGCTGTTGCTGCTTATCTCGCCGCCGATGCGCACACGCGTCTTCACGCCGTACTTGCCTGGGGGCTTCGGGCCTCCGTCGCTGGGAAGCGCACGCCGCCGTCGATCCGCAGCCGCACGCTCTCACCGGGCCCCGGCGCCGGTAGCGGGACCACGGCGTACACCTGACCCTGGGCCAGCGAGAGCTCGAGCCGGGCCCCGTCCTCGACCGGGATCACACGCGTCACCCGGGCCTCGAGGGAGCCCGCCGGGTCGAGTGCGATATGGGCAGGACGGGTCACGAGCAGCTCGTCGCCGTCGTCGAGTCGACCGTCGAACCCGAGGAAGCGAGCGACCTCCACGGTGGGGGGTTGCTCGAGCAGGGCTCGCGGCGGGCCGGACGCCACCAGCCGGCCGCCCATCAGGATCAGCAGCCGGTCGGCCAGCGCCCAAGCCTCGGCCCGGTCGTGGACGACCACGAGCGTGGCCCGCGCCTCGGACCGGAGCGCGGACAGGGCGTCCTCGAGCAGGCTGGCGCGCACCTCGGCGTCGAGCCCGGCGAAGGGTTCGTCGAGCAGCA
>Ga0335074_10010914_pt1 | contig 12703 bp, 11 predicted proteins | sample Lox_Sample_23_FD_206715 | JGI IMG/M metagenome (GOLD analysis project Ga0335074, IMG submission 206715) | Soil microbial communities from Loxahatchee National Wildlife Refuge, Florida, United States - Lox_Sample_2.3 | ecosystem: Environmental > Terrestrial > Soil > Wetlands | place: USA...
CCGACTCCGGCGTTTTCCCGAGTGATGCCGCACAGATCTATGCCCAGATAGCCGCGCCCGACAAGACCCGCCTCGACCTGCCTGGCGACCACTACTTCCGTGATCCGCCTGACGCCAGGGACGCCGTCGCCGACGCGATGGCTGCCTGGATCGCGGACCGGGCGTGAGCGGAGACACGGCATGAAATCCACAATGGGCGATGACCAGGCGCTCACCGTCACCGCGATCCTGGAGCACGGCGCGTGCTGGCATGCCGATCGCGAAGTCGTCACAGCGATCGATGAGACCACGGTCAGCCGCCTGTCCTTCGCGCAGATCGGAGCCCGCGCCGCCCAGCTGGCGCATGCGCTGCGGGTGCTCGGCATCGACGGCGACGACCGGGTCGGCACTTACCTGTGGAACAACGCCGAGCACCTGGAGGCCTACCTTGGCGTGCCGGCCATGGGCGCGGTGCTGCACACGGCGAACATCCGGCTGTTCGCCGACGAACTCGTGTACACCGTGAACCACGCTGGCGACAAGGTGCTGCTGGTGGACTCAGACCTGCTGCCAGCTCTGGCCAGCTCGCTCCCCCGGATGCCGACCGTGCGGGCGCTGATCGTGCGCGGCGACCAGCCCGCTGCCGACGCGGGCGGCCTGCCGGTGTACTCCTACGACGAGCTGGTGCGATCCCAGCCGACCGAATTCGCCTGGCCTCAGCTGGATGAGCGCTCGGCGGCAGCGATCTGCTTCACCTCGGGCACCACCGGCAATCCCAAGGGCGTCGCGTACAGCCATCGCTCCATCTACCTGCATGCGCTGTCACTCTGCACCGCCAACGCGGTCGGGCTCAACGCCAGCGACCGCGGCATGATCGTGGTGCCGATGTTCCATGCCAACGCCTGGGGCTACCCGCACGCCACCTTCTGGTGCGGCGGCGACCTCATCCTGCCGCACCGCTTCCTCAAGCCCGATCAGCTGGTGCCGCTGATGGAGCGCGAGCGCCCCACGTTCGTCAACGGCGTCCCGACCATCTGGATCGACGTGCTGCGCTACCTGCGCGAGCACCCGGACGCCGACGTCTCCTCGATCAGCCGGGTCGTCGTCGGCGGGTCGGCGACGCCGCAGGCCCTGATGGCGGCCTTCCGCGACGAGTACGACATCCCGCTGATTCAGGGCTGGGGTATGACCGAGACCTCACCGCTGGTCACTCTGGCCAGGCCGCGGCGCGGGCACCAGGGGCCGGAAGCTCTGGCGGACGCGCTCAGCCAGGGACGGGTACTGCCCGGCGTGGAGCTGCGCCTGGTGCACCCTGAGACGCTGGCGCCCGTCCCGAACGACGGCCGGAGCATCGGCGAGCTCGAGCTGCGCGGGCCGTGGGTCAGCACGAGTTACCTCTCCGACGACGATCCCGCCAGGTTCCACGACGGCTGGCTGCGCACCGGCGACATCGGCACCGTCGACCCTGACGGGTACGTGCGGCTCACCGACCGGGCCAAGGACGTGGTGAAATCCGGCGGCGAGTGGATCTCGTCGATCGCGCTGGAGGCCGAGGTCGCCGCGCATCCGCAGGTAGCCGAGGCGGCCGTGATCGGAGTGCCGGACGATCGCTGGGGCGAGCGCCCGTGCGTCGTAGTCGTGACCGCGGCCGGAGCTGGCGTCGCCGCGGACGAGCTGCGCGAGTGGCTGGACGGCCGGGTAGCCCGCTGGTGGCTGCCCGAGCGCTGGGTCTTCGCCGACGCGATCCCTCGCACCGGTGTCGGTAAGTACGACAAGCGACTGCTCCGCGGCAAGTACGCCGCCGGGGAGCTAGCCGTGATCGAGCTCGGCCCGCGCCGCCCGGCAGCTGACCGCGCCGCCGGTCAGCCAGCGGGCTGACGAGGCCGGCGCCAGGTGTACGCGAAGGAGCCACGTGGATCCGTATAGTGTCTCGGCTCGGGTCCGTGAGCTTGCCGCGCAGAATAGCAACTGGGGCCGCTTCGGGCCGGCCGACGAGCGGGGCACGCTCAACCTGATCACTCCGGAGATGCTGATCCGGGCGGCCGGGCTCATCCGGCTTGGCACCGTGTTCGACCTCGGCATCCCGCTCGACTCCACCGGACCGCAGCCCGGCGGTCAGCGCATCAACCCGGTCCTGCTGATGTCACAGACCGGCGCTGGCCAGCGGCTGCCCGGCGGGTTCCACTTCGCTGACGACTACGTCTTCATGCCGCTCCAGGCAGGGACACAGTGGGACGCCCTCGCGCACGTGTTCTACGACGATCAGATGTGGAACGGCTATCCGGCGTCCGAGATCACCCCCCGCGGCGCGGCGCGCAACTCGGTGGACCGGATGAGCAAGGGCATCGCCGGACGTGGCGTACTGGTAGATGTCGCCGGGCATCGCGGGGTAGAGCAGCTGGCCGCCGGCGAGACGATCGAAGCTGACGATCTCGACGCCGCGCTGGCCGCGCAAGGCGGCCTCTCGGTAGACCCCGGCGACGTGCTGCTGGTCCGCACCGGCTGGTACGGCAAGTTCCGCCGGGACCGCGACCGGCTGGCCTTCATGTCCGCCGAACCAGGCCTCGGACCGTCCTGCGTCAGCTGGCTCCGCCGCCGCGACGTGGCTGCGGTGGCCAGCGACAACTGGGGAGTCGAGGTATTTGCGGGCGAGGACGGGTCGGCCACGCTGGAACTGCATATGGTTCTCATCCGGGACATGGGCATGCCGCTTGGCGAGATGTTCGATCTGGACGCGCTCGCCGCACATTGCCGGCAGACGGGGACGTGGGAGTTCTTCTTCTGCGGACCGCCGCTGAAGTTCACCGGTGCAGTCGGCTCGCCGGTGAATCCGCTCGCGATCACCTGACCTGGTCAGGGCACTCCGGATCCGGCTGAGCCCGATCGTGGCTACCGGCCGGGCGACGGGAACTCCCCGGCCTTGCTGAGCATGCCGGGCACCTCATGCCCGAGGCTGGTGCCGAGCCATTGCGCGGTGCCGATCAGCTCGCGCAGCGACACCTGGCCGGCCTGCCGCATCCGGCCGAGAAGGTAGGTCAGATCCTCGGTGGCGATGTTGCCGGTGGCGCGAGGCGCGAACGGACAGCCGCCGATGCCTCCGAGGCTCGCGTCGAGTGCGGTCACGCCGGCCGCGATGGCGGCGCAGGCGTTGGCGATACCAGTGCTCCTGGTGTTGTGGAAGTGTGCTCGCAGCCCGACATCGCTGCCCGCGGCCGCGCGGACCAGGGCGAACCGCTGCGTCACGTCAGCCGGCACTCCAACCCCGATGGTGTCCGCGAGGGCGATCTCGTCTGGCCCGGCCGCGGCCACCGCCGCCACTATCTCCGCCAGCGCGCCCGGCGCGACCTCACCCTCGAACGGGCAGCCGAAGGCTGTGCCGATCGTCACGGTGGTGGCCAGCCCGGCCACCCGGGCCGCGCCGGTCAGGTCTGGCAGCGCTGCGAGTGCCTCCCTGACCGACATGCCCTGGTTCCGCTGGCTGAACGCCTCGGACGCCACGACGACGACGTTGACCTCGTGCACACCCGCGACGGCCGCCCGGCGCACCCCTCGCTCGTTGACGACCAGCCCGATCAGCGAGGCATCCGGCAGGCTGCGCGCACGCAGGGTTGCGACCACTCGCTCGGCATCGGCCATCTTCGGCACCGCGCGCGGACTGACGAAGCTCGTTACCTCGATCCGGCGCAGGCCCGCGTCGTAGGCGCGCTGCGTGAGCTCGACCTTCTGCGCGGTAGTCAGATCGCCCGGGTCGTTCTGCAGCCCGTCGCGGGGCGCGACTTCAACGATCGTGACGCCGTCGGCGGTCATATCGTGCCGTTGGCCCGCAGGCTGGCTAGTCGCTCCGGCTCGAGCTTGAGCAGTTCGCCGTAGATCTCGTCATTGTGCTCGCCGAGCTCCGGGCCCAGGCTGCGCACCGATCCCGGCGTATGCGACAGCCGTGGCACCACAGCCTGCACCGGGAACGCCCCCAGCCGCTTGTGCGTCAGCCGCTGGATCGTCTCGCGGGCGAGAAACTGGGGATCGCTGAACATGTCCCTGGTGGTGTAGATGCGGCTGGCGGGTACGCCGTGCTCGGCGAGCAGGTCGAGCAGCGGCCCGGTATCCAGGGTCGCAGTCCAGGCACCGACGAGCCGGTCCACCTCGTCCTGCCGCTCGCCCCGCGCCGAGTGCGTCGCATACCGTTCGTCGGAAGCCAGGTCCGGCCGGTCCATCGCGGTGACAAGCCGGCTGAACACGGTGTCCCGGTTCGCCCCGATCAGCACCTCGCCGCCGTCGGCGGTCGGATACACGTTGGATGGCGCGACGCCAGGCAGCACCGACCCGGTCCGGTGCCGCTGGTAGCCGGCCAGCTCCCACTCCGGCAGCACCGACTCCATCAGTGCCAGCACAGACTCGTAGATCGCGGAGTCGACGACCTGGCCGCGACCGGTACGCTGCCGCGCCTGCAGCGCAAGCACGGCCCCCATCGCCGCGAACGTCGCCGTCAGCGAGTCGCCGAGCGAAATCCCGATGCGGGACGGCGGCCGGTCTGCCTCGCCGGTCAGGTACCGGATGCCGCCCATAGCCTCGCCTACCGAGCCGAAGCCGGCCAGTCCGGCATACGGACCTGTCTGGCCGTAGCCGCTGATGCGGACCAGGATCAGGCCAGGGTTCTCCGCCGTCAGCTCGTCATAGCCCAGGCCCCAGCGCTCCAGCGTGCCGGGCCGGAAGTTCTCTACCAGGATGTCGCTCACCGCCGCCAGCCGGCGAACCAGCTGCTGCCCGTCAGGCTGGCGGAGATCCGCCGTCACGGACTTCTTGTTCCGGGCGATGATCGGCCAGTGCAGTGACAGGCCGTCAATCTTCTGCGGGCCCCACTCCCGCATGGGATCGCCGCCCGCCGGATCCTCCACCTTGATGACCTCGGCACCGAAGTCACCGAGCAACTGCCCGCAGAACGGTCCCGCGATCAGCGACCCGCACTCGATCACCCGGATCCCGGCGAGCGGCCCAGCCCCATCCCCAGTGCCTTCGTCCAACCTGTGCTCTTGGCTAGTCAACGATCTAACCTCCGTAGAGATTGTATGCAATATTGATGCTAGGCAGAAGCCAGGAGGGCAAATGTTGCCAGAAAGTACGGGCAGAACACCATGGACTGTATGCATGACGGTGGGTGAGCGGTAGTGGTAGCAACCAGCGGCTCCGGCATCAGCGCCGACGCCGGCCTCGCTGGCCGCTGCGCCATTATCACCGGCGCGGCGCGCGGTCAGGGCGCCGCACACGCCAGGGCACTGGCGGCTGAGGGCGCCCGTGTGCTCATTGCCGATGTGCTGGACGAGGACGGCCGGGCCCTTGCCGCGAGCATCGGCGACAGCTGCCGGTACCAGCATCTGGACGTCTCGTCGCAGGCAGACTGGGCAGCGGCGGTGGAGGTCGCCACCGGCGCGTTCGGGCCGGTGCGCGTGCTGGTCAACAATGCGGGCGTTCTGCGCCGCGGCTCGCTGGAGTCGGCCAGCATGGACGACTACGACCTGGTCATGAGCGTGAACGTTCGGGGCGTGTTTCTCGGGATGCGCGCCGTGCTGGACTCGATGCGCGGCGCCGGCGGCGGTTCGATCGTGAACATCTCGAGCAACGCTGGCATGCTCGGCACGCCAAATGCGCTGGCATACGTCACCAGCAAGTGGGCGGTGCGCGGCATGACGAAGGCCGCCGCAGCCGAGCTTGGCCGCTACCGGATCCGGGTGAACTCCATCCACCCGGGGGCCGTCGCGACACCGCTGCTGATGGCGGACGGCTTCACCGAGGAGGCGTTCCTATCCCGGGGCAAGGACCGGCTGGCGCTGCCGCGCATCGCGCAGCCCGAGGAGATCTCCCCCGCCGTCGTGTACTTTGCCTCCGGCCTGTCTGGCTATGCCACCGGCAGCGAACTGCTGGTGGACGGCGGCTGGGCGATCGGCTGACGTCCGCAACCGAGAGCAACCCGCCCGCCGGCAGCGGCAGCGAAGATCGAGTTAGCGTCCGGCGCCAGATGGGTGGCCGGGAGTGCACCGCCAGCTGCGGACGGCCAGTACGCCGACGTTCCCGATGGCGGCGCTCGCGGCGGTGGCGGCGGTGGCGGCGCTGGCGGCGACACAGTCGGCGTCTTCGGCGGCATTAACACCAGCCACCCGAAGCTGGTCGACTCGCCGCTGCTGAACGCCCTGGCATCAACGACAACGAGCCATGCGGGATTGCCATCTCCCGAACGGAAAGGACGCGTACGCCACCGATTATGCATTCGGCACGCGCACCGTGATCACCGGCCTCGAGTCGGGGAGCTCCGGAAATGGCACCGGCCGTGAAGACCGGCCACTACCCCCGCAAGGTCTGGCCTTCTGCCAACCCCGGTCAGCAAGACCTGCTGGTTGTGGCCCGGCTGCCATAGGTCGGCTGTCGTTCCTGGTCTCACCAGCCTCGGCTAACCGCCGATTAACCCCGTGGCTAGGGCGCTGCTGTCGCTGACAGAGGGGTCCCTTCACCGCGCCTTTTCACGCTCAGTTACTCTCCGTGCATTAGGCGACTACAATACGTAGGGGCAGGCGAGGTGCATGAGTGACGACGGAAACCAGGCGCTTACCGCGAACGAGGATGGCGCCCAGACCGTTCCGGCGGCAACGGCGCCGGCCCGGCGTACCTTTCTCTTCAGCTCCGCAGCGGTCGGCGCTGCCCTGGTAGCCGGCCGGATCATGCCGGCCGGCCAGCCCGCCGCAGCGGCCAGGCACCAGAGCGCCGCCGAGTCGGTCCGGTCAGCCTGGCTGTTCAGCCGCGACACCGCGCCGTCCGCGGCGGACTGGGCTGCGCTGCAGCGGGCGCTCTCGACACACAAGCTCTACCGGCCTGGCCAGAGTGGCTACAGCTTCGCGCACCAGCTCTTCAGCCCGCAATGGGACTCACGCATCCCGGCCGGGGTCGCCTACTGCAAGACCAACGCCGACGTGGCCGCCTGTATCAGCTTCGCCACCAGGTTCCAGCTGCCCATCCGGGCGCGCTCTGGCGGCCACAGCTACGGCGGCTGGTCGAGCGTCACGGGCGGCCTCATCGCCGACATCTCCGAGATGAACACGCTGTCGTACACGCCGAGCACGGTCACGGCGGGCGCCGGGATTGGCCTCATCGATTTCTACGGTGGGCTCGCCGCGCATGGCCGGGCGGTGCCAGGCGGGTCCTGCCCGACCGTCGGGCTGGCCGGCCTGACACTCGGTGGCGGAGTGGGAGTCATGTCCCGCGCCTACGGTCTCACCTGCGACAACCTCACCTCCCTCGACGTGGTGACCGCGAACGGCGCGACCCTGACGTGCACTCCGACCAAGAACGAGCCGCTGTACTGGGCCAGCAGGGGTGGCGGCGGCGGCAACTTCGGTGTCGCGACCTCCTTCACCTTCACCACCCGCAACCTGAGCAACATCGTGCTGTTCTTCCTGAGCTGGCCGTGGTCGCGGGCCGCGCGTGTTATCAGCGCCTGGCAGTCGTGGGCACCGCACGCGCCTGACGCTCTCTGGTCCAACCTGCACCTGTCCGCGGCGACCGGCGGCGCGCCATCCGTCGGCGTGGGGGGCAGCTACATCGGATCCGTGTCAGGCGCGCAGTCACAGCTGGACAAGCTCTACAGCCTCGTCGGCTCCGGCCCGTCGTCACATACGCTCGTCGAGCACACCTTCCTCAGCGCGATGCTGCTCGAGGCAGGCTGCGCCAATCTGCCCGTGCATGCGTGTGACACGCCGCCAGGCGGGCACCTTCCGCGGGTGCCGTTCTTCGCCAAGTCGGACATCTTCACCAAGCCGGTCAGCAGCGCGGGGATCACCGCGCTGACCAAGGGCATCGAGAACCTGCGCGGAGTCCGCGGCGCGGCCGGCGGCTCGGGCAGCATCGCGTTCGACGCGCTCGGCGGTGCGGTCAACCGGCTCGCGCCCGATGCGACTGCCTTCGTGCACCGCGACGCCCTGTTCCTGGCTCAGTACTACACGGACTGGAGGTCGCCGGGCTCGAGCAGCGGCGTCGCGAACCAGCGCAGCTGGATCGACTCCTATTACCGGTCGGTCCACCCCTTTGCCAGCGGCCAGGCCTACCAGAACTACCCCGACCCCACGCTGTCCAACTGGCAGCAGGCCTACTACGGGTCAAACTACGGCATGCTGCAGTCGGTGAAGGCGACCTACGATCCGCACCAGGTCTTCACCTTCCCGCAGGCGATCACCCCGCCCGCTGTGGGCGAGCCGTGCGGGGATGCCGGAACCACCGTGGCCCAGTGCTGACGAAACGCCCGGCACTGACGGACGGCTAGCCTGCTTCCGGCCGCCAGTAGATGGCCTTCACCCAGATGGTGGCGACCGCGTCAAGCGCTCGCTGGTCGTCGAACGGCACGTCCTTCTCGCCGCCCTGCCCGAGCCAGATGTAGCAGAAGTGCTCGAGCATCGCCGACAAGGCGGATGCCGTCAGCACCGGGTCGACGCCGGGACAGTAACCGTGCCGTTGCGCCGCCCGGATCGCTCCGGCAATCCGGCCGATCGCCTCGCCGCGAAGCTCGAGCCAGCGGTCCCGGAACCGGCCCTCGACCATGGCCGCCTGGAAGATGCCGATGAGCTCGCCGCGCCGCTTGGCGTAGGTTCGCCAGAACCCTGCGACCGCGTCGCGCAGTGCTTCCTCAGGACCCAGCCCGGCGCGCCAGGGCAGCACCGCCATCGACGTCGCCTCGGCGTGGAATTCCTCGGCCAGCGCGATCAGCACGTCCGCCTTGGTGTCGTAGTAGTTGTAGAACGATGCCACCGACCGGCCCGCCGCCGCCGCGATGTCGCTGATCTTGGCGTTGAGGTAGCCATCACGGGCGAACACGAGCCTGGCGGCCTCACGAAATGCCTCGTCGGTCTGCCGGCCCTTGCGGGTGGCCTTCTCCGTGCGGGCACGAGCGGCCGTCCGGTCATCCGCGGTCGTTTCGTCCATTCTCATGACGGGAACGGGGCCGTCCACCGCCGCCGCCGTCCGCCGGACCGGTGCCGCAGGTGGTCAGACTCGCACGCCGGCGCGGTCTGCGGCGGTCTTCGGCTCGTGGCGCACATCGCCGGGCTGGCCCATCACCCGGCGCCAGCACGCGAACTCCAGCACGATGCCGTCCGGGTCCTGGAAGTAGAACGACCGGACGAACACGCCGGGGTGCAGTTCGCGGGCGACACCGAGCTCGCTGTCGTCGTGGTCCAGAATCGGGCTCACCGCTACGCCCTTGGCCAGTAGCTTCTCCCGGTACCCGAGGAACTTCTCCTCCGGGACGTTGAAGGCCACATGGTTCATCGAGCCTACCGCGCTGGTCCACTCGCCCATGCCGGGCAGAGTCACCGGTGCCGAGATGCCGGGAACCGCATCCGGGTTGTCGGGGAACCAGAAAAATGCCAGCGCGTTCCCGCCGCCCATGTCGAAGAAGAAGTGCTGCCCCCGCCCGCCCGACAGGTCGATCGTCTTGATCAGCCGCATGCCGAGCACCTGGGTGTAGAACTCGACAGTGCGCTGCATGTCCGAGCAGACCAGGGCCAGGTGATTGATGCCGCCGAGGTCGAACTCGCTGTTCCGCCACTCCATTGAGGTCCTCCCCGACCGCTGAGACACAACTGCCTGGCGTGCGCGTCTAGCGCCAGCGCCAGATCTAAATCTAAACTCAGTTTCAGTTTTACGCCAGGTCCGGATCCGCTGGCATGCCCGGAAGCGAAGGACTCCCCTCATGCAGACTCGGCTCCATCCCGTCCAGCGGCGCCCTCCGGTGGCGGACGCCGCCGAGCAGGTGCGGTCGTGACCGTGCCGGTTCCGCGAGGGCGCGTCGGGCTGTCCATTGCCTCGCACAGCGGGCTGCCTGCGGCCGGCATCGGCGCGCTGGCCAGGGCTGCCGAGCTGGCAGGCTTCAGCGCAGTCTTCGTCGCCGAGGGACATGGCGACGCGCTCTCGCTCTGCCATCCGGTCGCCGCGGCTACCAGCCGGGCACGACTCGGGACCGCGATCGCGAACGCGGCACTCAGACCGCCGGTGCTGGCCGCCAAGACAGCGGCCCAGCTCGACCAGGCCAGCGCAGGCCGGTTCGTGCTCGGGCTCGGCGTCGCGAACACGGTCATGAACACGCGCTTCGGCGTCCCGCCGTTCGCCCCGCTGCGGATGGTCGAGGAATACGTCGGCGTCGTCCGCGCCGTCCTGGCCGGCCAGCCGGGTTATGCAGGCACGGTCTTCCGCACCGGGCTGGTGCCGCTGGACAGCCCGCCCGTGCGCCGCGAGCTTCCGGTCTACCTGGCCGCGCTCGGGCCCCGGATGCTGGCGCTCGCCGGGCGGATAGCCGACGGCGTGATACTGAACCTCATGACGCCGGCCCAGGCCGGCGCGGCCGCGGCGACGGTTCGGGCCTCGGCTCGCGCCGCAGGGCGGGATCCCGCGTCGGTCGAGGTCGTGTGCGTGGTGCATTCCTGCCTGTCCGATGACGAGGCGGCGGCAGCTGCGGCCGCCCGGGCCGTCGTTCCGCGCTATGTGCTGCATCCGGCCGCACCGCGGCTCTTCGGCGAGCTCGACGGCGGGCCGAGCCTCCAGGGTGTGCGGACGCTCGTGCTGACCGGCAACCGCACCGGAGCTGCCGGTCAGGTGCCGCAGCAGGTAGCGGACGGCTTCGTCGCGCATGGCAGACCGGCCGCACTCGCCAGCCGGCTCGCGGAGTACGAGGCCGAGGGCGTGGACCTGCCGGTCGTGTTCCCGATGCCAGTTGGCTCGGACTGGGGTTACGAGCGGACGATCGCCGAACTGGCCATCAGCCCCGAGACTGAGCTGGCCGGCTGAGCAGAGCCCCGGAAACCGGTCGTGCCGGTCAGATGAGGAGAACCGATGAGTGAGGAAGTCGTTGTCCGCTTTTTCGCCGCGCTTGAAGCCGGTGACATCGCCACGTTGCGCGAGATCTATGCTCCGGACGCCGTCGTCTGGCACAACGATGACCTGCTCGAGCAATCGGTCGACGACAACCTGAAGGTCCTGCAGGGACTGCACCGTGCGGTGTCCGGCCTGCGCTACGACATTGTGCGCCGGGTCCCCGCGGCTGACGGCGTGATCCAGCAGCATGTCCTGCGCGGCACCCTGCCGGACGGCACGGACGTCGAACTGCACGCAGCGATGTACCTGCAGGTGCGGGACGGGCACGTCACCAGGATCGAGGAGTACCTGGACTCCGCTAAGCGCTCGTCGATCAAGGCTGCGCGGGAGGCCCTGGCCGGCTAGATTCGCGACCGCGTCAGCGCCCTCCGGCACGCGCCGCTCTACGTCACCAACGAGGCAGCCAACTCGACCGGTCCGGGTGACAACCCGACGCCTGCAACACTCCGACCGGGATCGGCACTGGGAGGACGCCCGGACCCAAGGGAACCCTGACCGTGGTGAGCCTGGCGAAGGCCGAGACGAACCCGGCCTCGGCCTCGGGCACGGAGCCCGACGTGCTATGAACCGCGCTGCTTCCCAGTCTTGAGCAGCTCGGCCAGGACCGCGGCCTGGCTGATCTCCACGTCGCGGGTGGCGGTGAGCAGGGTGACCGGGCGCCGGGCCGCCAGCGCTTCTACCTCGCCGAGCTTCTTGGTCGGCTCCGGGGCGTCCAGCTCGGTGATGTAGCGGCGGCGGAACTCGCTGAACTTCGCCGGATCGTGGCCGTACCACTCGCGCAGGCCGGTAGAGGGGGCGAGGTCCTTGGCCCAGTCATCCAGCTTCGCGTCAGCCTTCTTCACACCCCGCGGCCACACTCTGTCCACCAGCACCCGCACTCCGTCGTCAGGGCTCGGAGTGTCGTAGACGCGGCGGATGCGGATATCTGCGGTCATCGCAGCCTCCCGTCCGATGGCGGCCATCGCGGGCAACGCTACTCGTGCCCGGCCAGACCCCGGATTCGACACCGGGCCGCTACCCCGGGATCTACTCGCCGTCGGCGCGGGCCACAGCGGAGCCCGGCTAATCTGTCACCGGGCGGCGGGTGAGCCGCTACTTCGCGGCCCATGCCGTGTGCCAGGTGATCCTGGTTCCGCCGCCGGCGCTCTCTCCCGACACCGGCCTCCGCCGGCTCGCCTGCCAACTGGTACATCGCACGTGACTGCCGAGCAGATTGCCGGGGACCGAGGCCAGCCGGCCGCGGCGTGATCAGGCATGCCGGCCCTGCACGCAGCCCTGCGGCCACGCCTTCAGGTCGGTCCGTCCGGCCAGCGTTGGCTGCCTGAGCCTGACCCCGGACCGCCTATCGCCGGACGATGTACCGTTGTCCCGTTCCGTTGTCCCGTTCCGCTGTCCCGCTCTGACCGCACAGTCCGGCGCCAGCAACTGAGAGGGACCCCGGAGTGAGCAACAATCGCGTGCGTCAGCTGACCCGCAGGGATTTCGAGCACCTGCTAGCGTTCCGCACCAGCCTGCGCAGGTTCCGGCGGTGGAGTGAAGACCAGGCACGCGCGGCTGGCCTTACCCACCGTTCAGCACCAGCTTCTGGTGGCGGTCAAGGGCCATCCAGGCGCGGAACCGCCGACCGTTGGCGAGCTGGCCGGATATCTGCTGCAACGCCCTCACAGCACTGTCGAGGATCCCGCCGCCCGCCCGGATGCTCGTCCCGACCTTGGCAAGAACACTCTCAAGCACCACGCGGGTCGCTTTCTTCTGGACGTTCTTGCATCAAAGCTCCGAGTCAAACCTCTGTTACCGTGCCAGGAAATTCTCCTGGTGA
>Ga0335074_10010915_pt1 | contig 12702 bp, 8 predicted proteins | sample Lox_Sample_23_FD_206715 | JGI IMG/M metagenome (GOLD analysis project Ga0335074, IMG submission 206715) | Soil microbial communities from Loxahatchee National Wildlife Refuge, Florida, United States - Lox_Sample_2.3 | ecosystem: Environmental > Terrestrial > Soil > Wetlands | place: USA: Florida...
GTATCGAGTTCGCGCTCGCGCTGACGCAGGGAACCGAGGAGCGTGGCGGAGCCGGTGGCGATGCCTTCGGCCGCAGCGCCAGCGGCTTCCTGGGCGAGACGGCAAGCTTCGACGGTTCGGCGCACGATGTACTGATGGGCCGGTTCGGGATCAGGGCTTTTGATGGCAGTGCTCATGAGTAAGTCCGCCGAGGAACTTCGCGTGCGACGGCGATTGCCCGGACGAATTTGCGAGGATCCGTCGGGGCGATTTTGCCGTTCATTTGATTGGATGCCCAACGCCTAAGCATAAGTTTGATTGCCAAACGAGTGGTTAAAGAGCTGTGAATTTTGGGGTAATTTTCGGCACACTCCCACCCTGTCGCAAAGTGCGCGCGACAAGGTGGGGCAACCGTACACTCTTTCTCAGAACGAATACTTCAGCGAAAACTGGATCAGGCGGGGAGTTCCGACGGTGGAATTGATGGCTGCAAGACCCGATCCAGGGGTAGAGCCCACGGCAGGAGCAGACGGATTCGCAAACGAGGGGTGGTTGAACAGATTGAAGAAGTCGGCGCGGAAGTTGATGCCCTGCCCTTCAGTGATGTGAAACAACTTGCCGAGTGTGAAATCGACGTTCTTCTGGTTGGGGCCGATGATGCAGTTGCGGGGCGTGTTGCCATAGAGCGTGGCGTCGCTCGAGGTGCCGTCAGAGAGCGTGGCCAATGGATCGGGCTGATAAGCGGACGCATTGAGCCAATTACCGAGGCGCTGAGTTGTGCTGCCGTGGCTCGTAGCGTTGGCGCAGCCAAAGCCAGGAACGAATGACGCCGTGGAGGACGGGCTGGCCAGATTGTAGGCGCTGCCACCAGCAGGATCGAACACGGTGAAAGGTTCCCCCGATTGCAGGATTATGACGCCCGAAGTTTCCCATCCGCCGAGAGCGCCTTTTTCCAGACCATTGGCATTGGCGAAGAAAGGCAACTGGTAAACGCCGCTGGCCACAAAACGGTGACGGCGATCGAAGTCGGAGAGGCCGCGCGAGGCACGCGCGTTATTTTGGTCGTTGACGCGAGTGACGAAGGCGACGGATGCGGTGGAAACGTCGTCGATCGATTTCGCGTAGGTGTAGGCGCTCTGGAAATAGAGTCCTTTGGCAAAGTGATGCGCGAGAGTAGCTTGCAGCGCGCTGTAGTGGGAATCGGAGTTGGGAGCGAAGTCTTCAAAATCGGAAGGCGCGATGCCGATGTATGGGGCACGAGCGCTGACATTTTCGGCGGTGGAATCGACGATGGTGCAGGATTGCCCGGCACCTTGAAGGTTTGTGCATGCGGGTCCGGTGAGAGTGAGCGGATTTGCCGTCGTCGCAAGTGTCGCCTGGTCGGGATCATAGGTCGAGCGCAAGCGAGAGCCTTTGGTTCCGACGTAGCCGAGTTCAGCGAACCATTCATTTCCCAGCGCGCGTTGAATGGTGATGTTCCACTGCTGCGTGGTTCCGACGACCCAATGCAGCGGGACGGCGAGTTCGATGAGGCTATTGACGGTGCCGCTGAAGTTAGTGCCGCATTGATCAGCGGCGCTGGCTGTGGCTGTGTTACCCAAGGTGCAGGGTGACGCGAAGCTCTGCAGCACAGAGGCGACAGGAGCGTAAGGCTGGGTTGGAGGGGCACCGAGCGCGGGTATGCCGGGAAGAGCGAAAACCGGATTACCGGTGTTCGCCGTGAATAAGTTGGCTAAGCAACTAGCAGTCGCGGCGCAGGTTCCGAAGAGGCCGGGCAGGACATCGACGCCAAAGGGATATGCAGGCGGAGTGATGGCGAGATTGTCGGCAGCGCCGAGATCTTCGCGGACGGAATAAATCCCATATCCGCCGCGAATGGAAGTCGTATGACGTCCAGCAACGTCATAGGCGAAGCCGATGCGCGGTTCGAAGACGGTGGCGTATTCGTTGCCTAGGCCAGCAGAATTTTCGGTTCCGGTCACGCCCGCGAGCCCGAATTTGTCGACGCACTTGGGCCAGATGTAGGGCTGGCCCGTAGTGATGGCGAGTTCGGGATTGGTGTTGCCGGTATGACATAGGACATCGTACGGGGCACCAACGAGTTCGTTGCGCACGCCCAGATTCAACGTGAGGTCCTTGCGGGCGCGGTAATCGTCTTGCACGAACCATGAATAGCTGGGGATGCGGTAATCGTGATTGCCGAGTCCGCCGCCGCCCTCACCAAAATACGGAGAGCCTTGAAGGAAAGTTTGGAAGTCTGTTGGCGCGGTGACTGGCGGCGTGAAGAAGACCAGACCGTTGTCGGCGATGGGCAGGCTGCGGCGAAGGGCCACGTGGTCGATCTCGCCGCCGAAGCGCAATTGGTGGGGACCACTGGTCCAGCTCAGGGTATCGATGATCGTCCAATTGTCGGAAAGGGCAGATTGGAGCTGCGTGGGATAGGCTCCGAAACCCCAGGTCCCGAATTGCAGGCGGTAGATGTTGGGATCGCCGGCTTGACCGTTTACGCCAACGGCGGTCGGTAAATTGATTCCGACTTCGGCATTGGTGATGGGCGCTTGATTATTGAGACGGTCGCTGATGATGTTGACGCCGAAACGAAACTCATTGATCAGCGTGTTCGTGAATGTATGTGTTTCGGTAATGCTGCCGAAGCGGCTGTGCAAAGGAACGTCGAGCGGGAAGTTGAGATTGTTGACGCCCGGGAGCCCACCGGTCTGAATGCCGAACGAATCGGCGCCGAACGGCTCAAAGGTATCGGAGTCGGACCAGAAGGCACGCTCGGCGAGGTGATCCTTGCCGTTATTGAAGTCGCGATCCCAGTTAGCGGTGAATTGGTCGTCGCGAAATCTTCCCGGGTCGGTGAGGACGAGGGGGCCGTAGTCGAGTTGGCCGTTGGTGAATCCTGGTGTTCCGGGAACGGTGGGAATGAGGCAACCCTGGTTTCCTGACGTCCCGCATCCGGTGCTGCCGTTGGCGAACTGGGTGCCGGAAATTTGCAGCAAGGCCAATGCGACGCTATCGAGGCAGGGTTGGCCATTGCCGCAGATCGGCGGGGTTGCACCTCTGCAATTCGCACCGCAGAAGAAAGTATTGATCAGAGTAGTCTGATCGCGGGCGGTCGGCAAGACGGGAATGCTGGTATTGATGTACGTTCCCGGGGAGTCACCGCTGCGCTGGCGGGTGCCTTGATAGTTGACATAGAAGAATCCGAGCTTGGCGTCCTTGCCGACCGGACCGCCGAAATCGCCGCCGAAAATGTTTTGTTTCACGACGACCTTACCGAGAAAATAATCGTGCGCGTCGAGGTCGGTGTTGCGGAAGTACTCCCAAAGATCGCCGTGGAATTTGAGCGTGCCGGTTTTCAGTGTGGCGTTGACGTTGCCGCCGCCGTTACGTCCCTGGCTGGCGTCGTAAAGGCTGGTGGAAACTTTGAATTCCTGGATTGCATCCGGATTGGGCAGCGGGGTGTAGGTGAGTTCGCCGAAGGCGTAATCGGCCGCGGAAATACCTTCGATCAGATAATTGTTGTTGTCTTCGCGCCCGCCGTTGACGTGGATGAAGACAGCGCCGCGGCCTAGCTGGGAGGCCCCGTTTAGGTCCGAGGAAGCGCCAGCCGAGAGCGTGAGCAACTGCTGGAAGTTTCGGGTAGCGAGCGGCAGAGTCGTGATCGTGGTATTGCCCAGCGATTCACCTGTGGTGGCAGCCGTGGTCTCGACCGGCGGAACTTCGTACTGCACTTCCACAGTCTGTTGTACGGCGGCAGGCTTCAAGGCCGCGGTCATGCGCGTGGTTTCGGTGATGCGCACAATGATGCCGGCAAACTTCGTGGTCGCGAACCCGGGAGCGCTTACCTCGACCGTGTAGCTGCCGACGGGCAGCAGGGAGGCGGCAAACAACCCGGCAGGATTGGCGGTAAGCTTGCGGACGGACTGGCTGGTGGCGTCGCTGATGATATCGATCTGCGCGTTGCCGAGAGCGGCACCAGTCTGATCCTGCACTGTGCCGCTGATGGCGCCGGTGGGACCACCTTGGGCCCAGGCCACGATTCCGAGTGACAAGGTGACGAAGAGAACTGCGAGCAGACGATTCGGCGACATACGTTCCTTTCTGAATCGCGAGGAAAAGTCCGTGATGAATGTCGCCCGGCGGAGGGCAGAACCACGCTATCTGGCCGTCGGGATAGCCCGAGAGTTTGACTGCGTGGTATGACCACTGTCAACCAAATTCGTAAGATGAAAAATGGTGATGGTCAGGATCAGGCCATGGATCAGGCGTTTGGCAGAGTGAACAGGAATGTGCTGCCGCGAGTGAGTTCGCTTTCCGCGCGGATAAAGCCGCGATGGGCCAGCACGATGTGTTTGGCAATGGCGAGACCGAGACCGGTGCCGCCGGATTCGCGGGAGCGAGCCTTGTCCACGCGATAGAAGCGCTCGAACAGGCGCGGCAAATGTTCCGAGGAGATGCCCGCGCCGAAATCCTGTACGTAGAATTCAATTCCGCGCCGAGCGGAGCGCGCCCCGAGCAGGATTTTCCCTCCGGAGCGGCCGTACTTTATCGCATTCTCGATAAGGTTGGAGAAGACCTGGTGGATGGCTTCGCGATCGGCGGCGACGGAAGGCAACGACTCGAGCGGTCCGTCCGCGGCGCCGTCGACAATCTGCAATTCCACGCCGTGACTGCGCGCGATCTCGCGAAAACTTTCTTCGGCATCGTGCAGGAGTTCGACGGGCGGGACGGGTTCGGTTTCGAAGCGCGTTTCGCCTGATTCCACGCGAGCGAGGGTAAGCAAATCCTCGGTCAGGCGCGACATGCGTGCGGCGTTCTTGCGGATAATTTCAAGAAATTCCCGGGTATGCCCGGAGTTTTCCGGAGTGCTGTCGAGCAGCGTTTCGGAGTAGCCCTGAATCGAGGTCAGGGGAGTGCGGAGTTCGTGCGAGACGTTGGCAATGAAATCGCGTCGTGTCTTCTCTACACGCTCGGTTTCGGTGAGGTCGCGCAATACCGCAACAGCGCCGCCATCGGGCAAAGGCGCGGCGGTTACATCGTAGGCGCGACCCGGGACAATCGATGTTGCGCGCGCAGTCTTTACCTCCTTAGAAGTGGTGGCGGCATTGACTGTGGTGAGAAAGTCAGGATCGCGAATGGTCTCAACGACGGGCGCGTTCAAGCGGGTACGCTGCGGAACCAGACGATCCATGGGCTGATTCGCCCATTGCACCAGGCCATCGGCGCTGACCGCAATGACTGCATCCTGCATGCTGTTGAGGAGAGTTTCGAGCTGGCGCTGGCTGGAACGCACGGCTGCGAAGCTACGCTCAACCTGTCCGGCGGTTCTGTCGATGGCGGCGGCGACGCGTCCGATTTCATCGAGCGGACTTTCGTGAACGCGGGCACGAAGATCGCCTCTCTCGATGCGGGCGGCGACGTCGACGATGCGCTCCAGCCGCCGCGAAGTCCAGACTGAGGCGATGGCGGCTACGAGAAGGGCAACCAGCAGTGCGAGTGCCGATGCCCAAATCAGCCGCTGCTGCACTTTCTGCTTGATGGCTTCGACATCCGAGAGAGGATAAGCAAGACGCACCGCGCCTCCGGAGATGGGAGCGGCGACGTAGAGGAAAGGGGTGCCGACGGTCGCGCTGCGACGTTCATCCATGCCAGTCTTGCCGGCGAGAGCGGCCGTGATCTCTTTTGCTTTTACGGAGTTTTCTATTTTGTCCGGGTCGGTTTGCGAATCTGCCAAGACTTTGCCAGAGGCGTCGATGATCGTGGCACGGGCACCGGCAGCTTGGGCTTCTTCGGCGGCGATTTCTGCCAAGGAACGGGAGTGATCGGTTTCGACGCGATGGGCGAACATCAAAGTCTTCTGACTGAGATTGCGCTCGATTTCAGTGCGCAACGAAACTTCCCACGCGCTGCCGAGAATGACGTCCATGATGACGGCGGTCACGGCGATGACGATGAGAAAGACGGCCAGCAGCTTGAAGAAAATGCGGTTCTTCATTGTTGGATTGAAATGATCAGCAGGCGGGAGGTTTGTGTCATCCAGTAACCTCTCGAGTTACCGCGCTCACTTGGGAGCCTCGAAGCGATAGCCTGCGCCACGCACAGTTTTCAAGTAGCGCGGATTCTCCGGGTCCGGCTCGATTTTTTCGCGGATGCGTCGCACGTAGACGTCGACGGAGCGCGGTGTGACATAAGACGTATCGCGCCACACTGAGTCGAGCAGGTGGTCGCGGGTGAAGACGCGCCCGCGATGCCGCGCAAAATAATCGAGCAGGCGGAACTCGGTGGCGGTAGTCGGCACCAGACTGCCATTGACAGTCAAGGTCATGGCGGAAGGATCGATCTCGATTTCCCCCACTTTGACGGGACTTGGCGGCAGGGGCCGCTCGAAACGGCGCAGCACAGCTTTGACTCGCGCCACCAGTTCACGCGGACTGAAAGGCTTGGCGATGTAATCGTCGGCTCCGAGTTCCAGTCCAAGCACGCGGTCGGCCTCGCTGCTTTTGGCAGTCAGGAAAATCACTGGCACCGAGGCAACGCCGGCAGTTTGGCGAATCGTCCGGCAAATTTCCAGCCCGTCCTTGCCCGGAACCATGATATCGAGCAGGAAAAGGGCAGGCCGCTGCCGCTCGGCGTCCGACAAGACATTCGCCCCCGTAGGATAAACGCGCACGTTGAAGCCTTCATTCTCAAGATGATGGCGAACCAGGCGAGAAATATCCGCATCGTCTTCGACAACAAAGATGCTCGGTTTCACGAAAACATTGTATCGGAAGCAGAAACGGGTACCTAGCGCAGAGTTAAAAGATGGAGAAGGCAGTTCCTGTGAGTCGGAAAGCGAAAGAGCGAAGTGCGGCAACCCACGGTTTCTGTCAAGCGACGCCAATCTGTCGGGCTACGACTCCAGGAAGACGTGCTTGCAGACGCTTGGGGCCGCGCTTGCGCACGAGAAGTTGGCGGATGCGCTCCAGCAGATCAGAGGTGGCGTACATACCCTTGGTGAGAAATACGTCGGCCTGCGAGTCGTGATCGTAAATGCGTACTTTGCTGGAAATCAGGATGGCAGGAGTGTTGGGGGAAATTTGCTTGATGCGGGCGATCAGTTGGGGACCGTCGAGGCCAGGCATGGCCATGTCGGCGATCACCAGATCGATTCCGCCCCGCTGAAATCTTTCGAGTGCATCTTCTCCGCGTGCACAGCTGGCTACACGATAGCCGCGTGTTTCTAAAACAATTTTGCGATTGGACAGGGACTGCTCGTTGTCATCCACACACAGAATCGTACGCTTCGGTTTCATGGGCCTATCGCAACTCGCCAGCCGCGATCGACGCCCAATCGCGGTGGCAGGGCTTTCTCTAATATGAAGAGTGGCAGAGCGAACTGCATCGTAGCGGGAAGAGAACGCGCTGTAAAGTAGCGCCGATGCTAATGGGACTTTCTGCCTATTGACACTCGATTACGATGGTGCGCGCAGCAATTTTTCTGATCCGGAACGATGCGAATTAGAGGAAAATTTCCGCGCGCATGAGCTCGACGGAGTTGCCGCCGACGCGAACGTTAACTACGCGGTTACCGGAACGCGAAGCACGCACAAAAATCCGGCTCGGCCTCTGCATTTCGACGCCTTGCTCGATCAGCACGCGCTCATCGGATTGCGTGACTCCATGCGCGACCATCCATGCAGCCGTGCATCCGGCAGCTGAACCAGTGGCGGGATCTTCGCCGTTATAGAAAATCATGCGCGAATGCAGACGGGCTGCCGGGTCGACGGTTTGGCGGGCAACAAAATAGAAGAACTTGCCTTCGGATTTTTCAAAGTATTCAGCCGCACGATGTAAATCAATTCGCAAATTTTGGATGACCTTCAATGAGCGCAAGGGGACGACGGTGAATGCCACGCCAGTCGAAACGGTTTCGATGGGCAAATCGGGGTCGAAATCGCGGATTTTCAAGCCCGTGGCTCGGGCGACGGTTTCACGATCGTGCTGGCTGCCAAAAACTGGATCGATTTGCGTCATTTCGCCAAAGGCGGGTTCGCCCGGAGACTGTTCGAAGCACACGGGAACTTTGCCCGCGTTGAGATCAAGTGTGATTTCTTTGGCGCCGCTTTCTCCGCGAATTGCGAAGGCGGTTCCGAGGGTCGGATGTCCAGCGAAAGGCAATTCTTCAGACACGGTGAAGATTCTCACGCGCACGCCACGTTCGTTTTCGACCTCCCGGTCGCGGGGAATGATGAATGTGCTCTCCGACAGATTCATTTCCTTGGCGAGCAACTGCATTTCGTGATCCGTGAGCGATCGTCCATCGAAGAAAACAGCCAGCGAGTTGCCCTCCAGAGGCTGGGAGGAAAAAACATCCCACTGCGCCATGGCGAGGCGGCGGGTCGGTTTCGTCATCGTTACTCCTTCAATTCTCAAGCGTCAGGATGAGAACAGGCGCCTGATGGATGCAGAAAAGTGTGCTGCCGAGATTTGCCGTTACTGGAGTCCCGTAAAAGATTCGGCTTTTGCTACTCCTCACGCAGGAAGTGGACCAGGTTTTCTGGGATAACTCAAACCATCTTTATGCGATTGGAAGCGAGGCTGGAAAGCTGTGGGTGTTTACGGTGACAGCGCATGGCGTCACCCAGGCGCCTGGGTCGCCGCATGTCATTACGAATCCTGCGGACATGATTGTTCTGCCGAGATAAAAGCTCACGCAGTACGGCCCTCCATGTCTGGTCGAAACCGGCGAGACATGGAGACTCATCTGTACTTCGCTATCCCTTCACAATCTTTTTCGCAGAAGCGTTCCACACGGCGACGCAGTTGTTGAAGTAGGCAAAATTTGCCAGGTGGCATCCGAGGGCTGCGTTGTTGCCGAAGATCTCATTTTCGACGACTGGCTTGCGCGTGCGCACGGCGTTGAAAAAGTTCGCCTGATGATCAGCGGTGTCGTTGTATCCCGCAGGATTGGCGTAGGACTCGCCTTCGTTATCCACCTTCCATTCCAGAGGCGCAGGATCGGGATGTTCGGCATGCCACTGCTTCAGATACTGATCGCGCAGATTCTGCGGCCAGCCGTAGATCGAATATCCCTCAGGTTCGGGACGAGTGTCTTGCGGCTTGTAGCTCAGCGTCGTGTCTTTGATGATCATTGTGCCTTTGGTCCCGTAAAAGCCGATGAATTCTCCGCCGTCGTTGTTGAGATTGCAACGGAGAGTGACACGGAAATTGGGATAGTCGTAGAGAGTTTCAAGCAGGTCTGGGAAGTCGCGGCCATCTTTGAAATGGAACAACCCGCCCGCGGATTGAGCGCGCAAGGGAGCCTGGTTTGTGCCGGTGATGAAATGAATGCCGGAGAGGAGGTGGACAAACAAATCTCCGCCGAGTCCCTCGCCGTAATCGGTGAAGCAGCGCCAGCGGAAGAAACGCACGGGATCGAATGAGCGCTTCGGGGCGCTGCCGAGGAATGTATTCCAGTCGATCGTAGATTCGCTGGCATCCGGCGGAATGGGATAAACCCACGCGCCGCTGGGCGAATTTCGATCCCAATAGGCGTTAATGCAGAAGACTTCGCCGAGTTTACCGGAGTCGTAGATTTCTTTCGCTTTCGCGTAGAGCACAGAACTGACGCGCTGGCTGCCGACGGCAATCATGCGGCTGTGTTTGTGCGCGGCGTCGATCATGGCGAATCCGTCTTCGACGGTATGCGACATGGGCTTTTCGCAATAGACGTCTTTGCCGGCAGCACATGCGTCCTCAAAGATATGACGGTGCTGATGGTCCATGGTCGCGAGGATGATCGCGTCGACATCTTTGCGGTCGAGGATGGAACGGTAATCGCGCGTGGCGGGAACGCTGGGATTCTTGACTGCTTCCTGGGCCGCGACATGGCGGCTATCGTAGAGATCGCAGACGGCAACGCATTCGATTCCGGGTACATCCAGCGAGGCTTCGAGGTGCTCGCATCCACGAATGCCGGTGCCGATGGAAGCGAAGCGCACGGTATCGCTGGGAGCAACCCTAGTGGCGGCGGAAAGTACTCTCGGCTGAAGAATGTTCTTTGCGACGGTGGTGGCGGCGAGAGCGCCAGTGCCGATTTGCATGAACTGACGACGCGACAGGGGATTTTTGGCCATCGAGCCTTGCCTTTTGCGAAGTTTCGACTGCTTGTTCGATGGATTATTGCACAGGAGCGAAGCGAGTAGCGAAACGATTTTCTAAAGAGCGAATCGAGAAAGAGGGCATCTATGGACCTCTCGCTGTGCCGGCGTGATGCGGAGCAAGAATTCCCCGCTCAGGACCGTCGCAGATATGGACATAATGTTTCTGGATCAGAGGCACAGTAGGTTTCGGATCTGAGTGCTTCATCGAAAGGTAAAGGGCTCAGACAAGTACGGAAGGAGATTTGCGGGGAAAAAATTAAAAGGGCCGTGACATTGGTTATGCTCTAGCCGCCCGCTCCTGCGAGGGAGCGAACAACGTGGATGCATGTACCGTCACGACCCCTTGATATGATCACTGCTTTCGCAGTCCCTGACCCCAACTGCCCCTCGCAGGGCCGTCGGTTTTTTCAGGTCCGGTCGCTCAACAAGTCGCCTCGTCAAGCTGATCACTCAGTCTACTTTGGACTGGCTCAGTATTATTGTGCCAACCCTTTCGACCGTCGACGCAAGCAAAGTTAACAGACCATTCAAAAAAGTCAACGCAAACTATTGGTGCATTAGCCTGTAGCAAAGCTGTGCATAACACCATTTGCAAGTAACTGTATGATGGGAAGTTAACCGCAAGTGAATTTGGTCGGGTCAGGTTTTGCACAGGAACTTGCACAACTTGCGAAGCTAACCGCAAGACGCTGAAAGGGAATCAAATAATCGTCTTGACGCAAGCTCTGAGCTGGCGCATCTTGCAAAGAGACAAAGAGCAGCGAAAATCCGGATGTCCGAACTCGTAGCCTATGTGGATGGTGGTTGCCTGGGAAATCCCGGGCCGTCGGGCATTGGGGTAGTAATCCAGGGTGGTGACTCGGGTCCGGTGCGCATTGCCAAATGGATTGGCAATCAGGACAACAATGTTGCGGAGTACGCTGCTCTGATGGAAGCCCTGCAGTACGCCATTTCCCGCAACGCACACAAGCTTCACGTTTACTCCGATTCGCAAGTGGTCGTGCGGCAGATGACCGGGGAATACACCTGCCGCAGCCCGCGCCTTTATTCTCTGCATTGGACCTGCCGCAAGCTGGCCCGGTCGCTGAAGTTCTCTATCTCGCACGTTCGCCGGGAGGAGAATGCCGAAGCGAATGGTCTAGCCCACTCCGCGCTGCTGCGGAAGATCAAGATCTAGAAAAGACCCTTCCAGAATCGATTTTTCCATCTCGATCACATCGTACACAGTTGTTCTAGTACCTACGAGTAGTGACAGTCGGCAAACTAAGCGCGAGACTGCACTTACGCCGTTCATTTACGGCTACGTTCTTAGCGTGCAGCCAAACCCTCCAAGTCGAAGCTCCTTGGGCCCTGGAATGGGTGGGTCGGTCTCTACTGCAGCCGGGGTCGCGTTGGCGACGCGCGCAGACGATCAAATTCACGAATTCTCAGATCAGGCCCAGCGTGATCTGAACGCCGCCCTTCAGTTGCTGGCGCAACGGGCGGAATACATTACCCAAGCTGGTGGAGCGGCGATTGCTCTGCGCCGCGAGGGGCGCAACGAGATGATCTGCCGTGCTCGGGCTGGCAGTACCGCTCCTGAGTTGGGAGCGCTCTTTTCCACAGAGGTCGGCCTCTCCGGCGAGAGTGTGCGCACGAAGAAATCGTTGCGCTGCAGTGACGCGGAACGCGATGCGCGAGTGAATCGCGAGATTTGCCGGGAGCTGGGCATCGCCTCCGTGATGGTGATGCCAGTCGTCCACGACGATCAAGTGGTGGGAGTATTCGAACTTTTCTCGGGAAAGACCAACGCATTCGGCGACCGGGATCTAGCCACGCTGGAGCGGCTGAGCGACATGGTCGCGACCGCGGTCAATCTGACGCAAGCAGTGGCCGTTCCCGTGACCCTAAAGGTTGAAATACCGTTCCCGTCCCCGACAGCGAAAGCTGCCGCGGCGAGGGCCGGGATCTCTCCTGTGCCGCCAACCCCGATTCGCACAGTGCGCGAGCAAAAAAAGCTACTTTGGTCGGCAATTGACGCTCCGAAAATGTACGATCCGGACACATTCGGCGGGCAACAGGACGATGTTGGGAATGTGCATCAAGTTCCACCCGCGTTGCGGAACCTGCGTAAATGCGAGGCTTGTGGTTTCCCGGTTTCCGCGGGACGGTCGCTGTGCGTAGAGTGCGAAGAAAAGAGGTGGCGCGGACGCTCGCCTGCTAAGCGACCGGCTTCGGATTCGGTGATGGAGGTCGCCTCAATCCCCACCCCAAAACGGGTCTCGGAATCATCCCCTTCGCCGAAAGCTTCAACGGAAACCTCATCGTCCAGTGTGAAGCAAGTTGCGCAGGCGCCGGTCGCCGGCTTTACCTTAAGCGCCGGAATCGAGCCCAGCCAGTCCTGGCTTTCCCGCCATAAGTATGTGATCGGCACGATATTAGCTGCTGCTGCCGCCATCGCGGCCCTCGCCTTGCGTTAACCCTGGATTGGCACTCCGGCTGCTACAGAAATTCTTGACAAGCAAAGCAACTCTGCTACATTGCGGAGGAAGGGTTTGGACCACACCCTAGGTGCCCACGTTATGAAGAA
>Ga0335074_10010916_pt1 | contig 12702 bp, 13 predicted proteins | sample Lox_Sample_23_FD_206715 | JGI IMG/M metagenome (GOLD analysis project Ga0335074, IMG submission 206715) | Soil microbial communities from Loxahatchee National Wildlife Refuge, Florida, United States - Lox_Sample_2.3 | ecosystem: Environmental > Terrestrial > Soil > Wetlands | place: USA...
CCCCGCAACCGCGGCAAACGATCACGGCGGTGACGTTCCGCAATGATCCGATCCTGCCGATCTCCCTTCCCGGAACGCCCACGGACAACTGTCACATCAGCCAGGGCTTCTTCAATTCCGCTCACGCTACCGTCGCATTCCAAACGGCCGACCTGCCGGTGATCGACGCGAATCTGCTGTTCGAGTCTTCGATGTGCTGGCTGGTGGTCCGGGTGCGCGAGGATTGGCACGATGCCACCGGATGGACCGTCGATCAGCTGATGAACAAGATCGGGGTGACGTACTGGACCCAGCATGTTCAGACGTGCACGAAGATCCTCGTCGTCGGACAGGACATCGACCCCGCTAATCCCGAGGCGGTGACCTGGGCCTTCGCGACGCGCAACCACCCGCAACTCGGTGCGTATGAGTTCCCCGAGCTCGATGCGTTTGGGTCGGGGCTCGAGAGCTACCACAGCCAGGCCGAGTTGGTGCGTGGGAAGGGTGGTCTGGTGGTCTACAACTGCCTGACGCTGCAGGAGGGTCTCGGGCTCCCCAAGAAGACCGTTCTGTCGTTTGAGAAGAACTATCCGGAGGCCATTCAGCAGAAGGTTCGCGACAACTGGGTGCGCTGGGGGTTTGCGTGATGAAACTCGGCGCTGTGCTTATGCCGTCGCATCCGCCGGAGCGCGACATCCGCGAGGGCCAGACCTGGGATCTCGAGGAGATCGCGCGCTTGGACGCCCTCGGTTTCGACGAGGCGTGGGTCGGCGAACACTTCACCGCGCCCTGGGAGCCCTGCCCCGCGCCGGATCTGCTGATCGCACAGGCGCTGGGCAACACGAAGCGCATCCGCCTCGGGCCGCTGGGGCACCTGTTGCCGTATCACCATCCCATCGAGTTGGCCCATCGGGTCGCCTACCTCGACCACCTGGCGCAGGGACGCTACCAACTCGGTGTGGGCATCAGCGCGTTGCCCACCGATCACGACCTGTTCGCGCTCGAAAAAAGTAACGGGGTCAACCGGCAGATGACGTTCGAGGCGTTGGAGATCATCACCCAGCTGTGGCGCCACGGGCCCAGCGACTTCGACGGCGAATTCTGGTCGATGCGCGCGCCTCACGCGACCCTGGGGTTGGGCTATCACCTTCGGCCATATCAGCGTCCCCGCCCGCCGATCGCGATCGCGGGGATGACAGCGGGATCGGCCAATCACAAGCTGGCCGGCGAGCACGGCTACCTGCCGGTCAGCTTCAGCATCAGCCCCGACCCCAGCGCGACGGCACAGCACTGGGAGGCCGTCGTGGAAGGTGCGGCGCGCAGCGGGCGCACCCCCGATCGCGGTGACTGGCGGGTCATCCGCGACGTATACGTCGCGCCAACAGACCGCGAGGCTCGCGCCCTCGCGCTCGACGGGATGATGGGCCGCTGCTGGCGGGAATTCCTCTTGCCGCTCTATCTCAGTCTGGGGCTCGGTCCGTTACTGAAGCGCGACCCGTCGATGCCCGACGAGGACGTCGACCTGGAGTATGTGGCCGACAACCTGTGGCTGGTCGGCTCGCCGGGCACGGTGGCCAGCCGTATCGGGGAGCTTCAGGAGCACACCGGGGGCTTCGGCTACCTGCTCATCACCTCCTACGACGCCGTCGACGAGCGCCGGTCCTGGGAGCGGAGCCTGCAACTGCTGATCGACGAGGTCCTGCCCGCGTGCGACCCCGTGAGTGTGACGGCGCAGGTGCCGGCATGAGCCGCACCGGCGACGATGCAGAGCGAAGCGATGAAGAGGAGCGGTGCGCATGAGCTACGTCGCGTTAGCCACCGACGCCTTCGACGCCGTGACCAAGTTCTACGGTCAGGATCTCGGATTCCCGGTAGTCGAGCAATGGGATCGACCTACCGGCCGCGGCCGGCGCTTTGACCTGCTGGGGCTACGGCTGGAGATCCTGGACAACGCGCGCGAGCGCCGTCCCCTCAGGCTCGGAACGCCCGCCGATCGGATTCACCTCGTCGTCGAGGTCAGCGACCTTGACGCGGCGTGCGATACCTACCGGATTGGCCCGCCGCCGCCCCAGGCCGTGTCATGGGGCGCGAGGCTGATTGAACTCCGCGACCCCGACGGCGTCTCGGTCACGTTCCTCGAATGGCTCGACAAGTCAGGGAAAACACCATGAGGCGCCTCATCGTCGGTATATCCGGCGCAAGTGGAGTGATCTACGGGGTCCGTCTGCTCGAGGTGCTCCGTACGGTCGAGGACGTCGAGACCCACGTCGTCCTCAGCTCCGCGGCGCGGCGCACGCTCGCGCTCGAGACCGACTTCCCTGCCGGCCACGTGGAAGCCATCGCGGACGCGGTCTACCGGCCGGGTGACATCGCCGCCGCGATCTCGTCCGGATCCTTCCGCGCGGCCGGGATGATCGTCGCCCCCTGCTCGATCAAGACGGTCTCCGGGATCGCGACCTCCTACTCGGACAATTTGCTGTTGCGCGCCGCGGACGTCACGCTCAAGGAGCGCCGCCCGCTGGTGTTGCTGGTCCGCGAGACCCCCCTGCACCTCGGACACCTCAGGCTCTTGGTGCAAGTCGCCGAACTCGGCGCGGTGGTCATGCCGCCAATGCCGGCCTTCTACCACCGGCCCCAGACGCTGGCAGACGTGATCGACCAGACCGTCAACCGCGCTCTCGACCTCTTGGGCGTCGAGCTCGACAACGACCTGTTCACCCGCTGGCAAGGCCCAGCGCCACACCAGCCCCGCCGCGACCGCCAATCGGAAAAAGGCGGGATCAATGGTCACAATCCGGCAGAAGCTGATCACGCGTTCGCGGCTTTGAACGGCAAACCACCTCTAAGGCTCAACAACGGACGCGATACAGAGAAACGCCCGTGAAGAAAGAACACCCGTCGCTATTCCGGCTGCGAATCCCACGCAGCGCGGCCACCACCAGCGAAAGGACCCCTCATGTCTGATGTCATCACCGAATACCGCATCGCACGCGCGCTCAAGTCGGGCCCACCCGCGATCCGTGACGGCGCGAAGGTCGTCGAGATGGGCGCCAACGGCACACTGACCGTGCTGCGCGAAGGCACCAACGGCTGGACGTGCATGCCCGGCGTCGAGACTGCTTCTGCCGACATGTGCGCCGACGAGATGGGCATGCAATGGTTCATGGACATCAGGGCGTCAAAACCACGGCCCACCAATACGTCTCCCGGACTGATCTACATGCTCAACGGCGCCGTGCAACACAGTTACACCGACCCCTTTGATCGGACCAGCCCGTTGATTCCGATCGGCCCGCACTGGATGCTCATCTGGCCCTTCACTGCCGAACACACCGGCCTGTCGACCGTGATGCGTGACGCGGGGACCATGATCATGTTCGCCGGAACGCCCTACGCGCATCTGCACATCTGCGGGGATCCGTGGGAGGGCAACGAATATCAGCCCGCCGTCGAGGCGGTGTGGACCATGACCTACAAGACGCAAAAGCCACCCACCCAACGGTCGACGACCTCCAGCTAGCCACCGTCAGAAACATTGGGCACGTCGCCGCGACACCCCTCACCGGTCGGATTCGGTGCACCCCGGGACCGATTACCCCGGAGGCCTGATACCAAGTGTGACGTGCTTGCCGCCAGCCGGCCCAGCGGTTTGGCCAGCCCGGCCAGGTGACGCGATTCTGGTCGTAGCGTCCGTGACATCATGTTGCACTCGCTGCGGGCAGGGAAACCGCGTGCTCGTCGCAGCCGCTGTTCGGCTGTCGGGGCCGAGTCGGTGGCCCGGATCGCGTGCACGTCGCGCAGCATCGAAGTGTATTCCGCGTGAATGGGCGGATGCCTAGAATGACATGCACTGCAGTGGCGGTCCAGCAAACGGTAGACGGGACACCTGGTGGGGTCTTCAACCGGCCTTTTGGATGTCGGCGGCCAGCAGCTGGGGACGCCGCCGATTCGGGGGCGGGCCGGCGAGCTGAAGGTGATCGGCGCGCTGGTTGCGGCGCTGGCGCAGGGGCGCGGTGGTGTGCTGGTCATCGAGGGCCCGCCGGGCATCGGCAAGAGTCGGTTGCTGACCGAGGTGATGGCGCTGGCCGACAAACGTGGGGTGCGCACCGTTTTCGGTGAGGCGTTCGAGTATCAGCAGACGGTGCCGTTTTTCGCGCTGTTCATGGCCACCCTGCGCGCCGATCCCCCGGTCGGAGACCCCGACGCGCTACGCCGGCTGGGCGGCTCGGAGGATCTGCGCTACTGGGTGGTGCACGATCTGGGGGACGCGATTGATGCGGCGGCCGCGGAAAACCCGCTGGCAATTGTGTTGGAGGACATTCACTGGGCCGATAACTGCACGCTGGCGGCGCTGCGGTCGCTGGCCACCGTGCGGCCGGATGTGGCGGTGTTGTGGGTGTTGACCGCGCGCACCGGGGCTGGCGGGCCGGCGGTGCAGGAAACCTTGTCGGTGCTGCAGCGCGCGAACGCCACATTCTTGCGATTGGCGGCGATGGCGGCGGACGCGGTCGCCGACATGGTCTGCGACGCGGTGCGGGCGCGGGCGGATGAGTCGCTGCTGAATCTGGCCGCCAAGGCGCACGGGAACCCGTTTCTGGTCAGCGAGCTTGTCGGGGGGCTAGGCGAGGAGGGCCGACTCAATCTCTCCGGCGGGCGGGCGGTGGCCGCCGGTGACGGGCTGCCGCGGCGTCTGGGCGCAAGCATGCAGCAGCGACTCGACCTGCTCTCCGGCGAGGCGTCAGAGGTGGTGCGGGTGGCCGCGGTGCTGCCCGACCGGTTCTCGGCTGGCCTCTTGGCCGCGATGCTGGACCGCCAGCCGACGTCGTTGCTGTCGGCGCTTGAGGAGGCGGTGCGCGCGGATCTTTTCGTCGAAGACGGTGAGCGGCTCAGGTTTCGGCACGACTTGCTGCGCGAGGCCACCCGGCAGTCCTTGCCGCAGTCGCTGCGGCGGGCCATGGAGCGCCAATCGGCAGCGACCATGCTGAATATGGGTGCTGACCCGGCCGAGGTGGCCACCCAGCTGGCGCGCAGCGCCGAGCCGGGGGACAAGGACGCGATCGGCGCGCTACGCCAAGCCGCACAATCGGTGTGCCGCAGCGATGCCAGTGCGGCCGCGGACTTGAGCAAGCGCGCGTTGGAGCTGTTGCCCGCCCAAGACGCTGAACACGGGTCACTGGTCGCCGAAACGGTGGGGTGGCTCAACCGGTCCAGCCGCTATGGCGAGGCCGAAGAGTTGGCCGTTGCCGCGCTGTCGGAGGCGGCCTCGCCCGAAGAGGAGGCCGAGATTCGCCTGCGCGTCGCGCCGCTCCACATTTACGGCGCCCAGCGGCGCGTGGAAGAGAATCGGCGCGCGCTGCAGTTGCGCGGCATCAGCGAGGTCACCCGGGCACGGCATCTGGCCTGGCTGGCCTTCAACCTGGCGTTGCAGGACCAACATCGACAACACCGCGCGGCTGCGGACGAGGCCGCCGCGGCCGCGGCATCCACCGGTGATCTCGAGGCCACGATCATGGCCGATGCCACCATCGCTTTGCTCGACGCTGGTGAGGGGTACCCGAGCCGCGCCGTGCGCCGCCTCGAGGGGCTTTGCGCGCTTGCCCGCGCGGGTGATGTGAGCGAAGCTCATGACTATCCCGCAATGCACTACGCGTTCGTTCTGGGGGCGGTGGGCCGGTTGGACGACGCTGCGACCCAGGTCGCCGACGGAACCGAGCGAGCCCGCCGGGAAGGCAACGCGCTGGCCCTTGATCTCTGGGCCGTCTTTGGCGGGATTGTCCAGCTCGCTGCGGGCCGGTTATCGGCCGCCCGCGCCGCGGTCGAGTCCCTGCCGCCGCCACAGTCGACAGAGGCGACCGAGCCGGACATAGTGCGCACTATGATTCTGGCTGAGGTGGCGGCGCGTACCGATGACCGAAACTTGTTGCAGCAGATGGTCAATGACGCTCGCGACGCCTCCTCCGCTGGCTCATTTACCGTACGTCGAGGAGCGGCGCATGTGTTGGCGCTGGCGGCGTGGCAGCGCGACGATGTCCATGACGCGATGCGCTGGCTCGGCGGCGACATCACCCTATTCGGGACACCACTCTTCGCGCAGGTCTTGGATCTGGTGATCCTGGGTGCGCGGGTGGCCTCGGCCGCCGGCGATGCCGGCTTGCGCGCACGCGTCCTGCAGGCCACCGAGGCGCTGGAGCATGAGCGGCCCCCGGTTCCGCTGTTCGCGGCGGTGGCCGGGTATGCCCGCGGGATACTCGAGCGTGACGCCGCAGCGTTGGTGGCTGCCGCGGTGTTGCTTGAATCGTCGTCGCGGCCGCTGCTCTACGCCGCGGCCGCCGAGGACGCCGGCGCTGAACTCGCACAGACGGACCATCCTGACGAGGCGGTGGATCAGTTCAATGCCGCATTCGACACCTACACGCGTCACGAGGCGCTCGCCGACGCGCGCCGGGTGGGCCGCCAGTTGCGTCGGTTGGGGGTGGAACGGCGCATCGTCAGCCAGCCGCGGGCAAAAACGGGCTGGGACAGCCTCACCGACGCCGAGCTCAGGGTCGTCACCCTGATCGCGCAGGGCGTGACCAACCGCGACGTCGCCGCGCGGCTACACCTATCTCTTCATACGGTGAAAACCCACATCCGCAATGCGTTCGCCAAGCTGGGCATCAACTCCCGCACCGAATTGACTCGGTTTGTGCGCGGGACTGATTGACCCGTCCGTCAGCACTGGGCGCACTTAGAACTACCTCTACTCGGCCCTAAACATCAACCCTCGGGGCGATGGTTTTGCTCTGCCCGCACGGCGACCGTTGTAGTCGACAACTAATCACGTACTCACCCAAGCGACGAGCCACTCCGTGCCTGGTGCGCACACGACGAAGGAGCGAACAATGCTGAACGCAGCGTATGGCATGCTGGCGATGCTGCCGGTGGTGTTCTGGGTGGCCGGTTACGCGATGGTGTCCCGATGAGCACGCCATCGCCCCGCATGTTCGCCGAATCAGCAAGCAGCACTATCGGTCCCGACGCACAGGCACGACACGCGACCGATGGCGAACTGGGCGCACGGTTTCAATCTGACGTGATCCCGTTGCGTGAACAGCTCTACCGCCGCGCAAGGCGCATGACGCGCAATCACCACGACGCCGAAGATCTGCTGCAAGACACCTTGGTGAAGGCCTACGCGAACTTGGGATCGTTCAAGCAGGGCACCAACTTTCGTAGCTGGTTGTTTCGGATCATGACGAACACATACATTAACGGCTACCGCAAGAAACAGCGGCAACCCGCGCACTTCCCAAGCGGCTTGATTACCGATGCGCTATTGGCCACTGCGGCCCATCATTGGCCGACGGGCGCGCATTCGGCCGAGGACCAGGCGTTGAACAGGCTGGGCGACAGCATGTTTCGGGCGGCAATGTGCGCGCTGCCTGAGCAATACCGGCTCGTCGTGTACTACGCCGACGTGGAAGGCCTCCGTTCAGGCGAGATCGCAGATCTCATGCACACGCCGGTAGGCACCGTGATGTCGCGGCTGCACCGCGGACGGCGCCTCCTGCGGCGCCTCCTGACCGACGTCGCCGAACAACGCGGATACACCGCCGTTGCTCAACCGGCCTGACCCGACAGACATCGGTGCCAAGTCCGACGCTGGCGGCGCTGTCGCCACCCGGCGAAAGAAAGGAGATGCGCAGGCCAGTTTTAAACCTTGGCATCGAAGATGCCTATCCAAACACGTTATCGGAAAGAAGCTTCCGATGACAAACCGAAAGGAAGAACATGCACATGTCAATCGAAAACCCGTCCGTTTTCCGCCACCTATGGAAATCGGTGCTCGGACTAGGGCTGGTAACCCTCGCCCTAGGTGTCGTAGTGCTGGTCTGGCCCGGCAAATCGGTCCTCGTCGCAGCAGCGCTGTTCGGCGTTTACCTGCTGGCCTCGGGCATCGCACAGGCCATCGCCGCCTTTACCGTCCATGTTCCCGGTATCAGCGGGATGCTGCTGTTCGTTAGCGGCGTGCTGTCGGTCGGGTTGGGCGTATTCGCCTTCCACGACTTCAACAACGGTGCCGCCGTGTGGGTCTTGGCCACCTGGATCGGATTGGGTTTCCTGTTCCAAGGTGTCGCGGCGACCGTGTTGGCGATCAACCACAAGGAATTGCCCGAACGTGGCTGGCACATCTTCACCGGAGTGCTGAGCGTGCTCGCCGGCATGGTGGTCATTGCCCTGCCGATCAGTTCGATCGTGATCCTGGCGATCGTCGCCGGGGCATGGCTGGTCGTCATCGGGACTACACAAATTGTGTGGGCCGTCAAGGCACGCAAGGCCGGCGCCCAAGTCGAGCACGTTGTCGACTCGTTTAAGCCGACCGCCGTCGGCTAACTCAGCGTTCGGCGGGCTGTGGTTGCGGTGAGCGCGTCTCAGCCCGCCGAACACCACCCAAGGACTCACCATGACGACTCCACCGCGACTGGCCGATCGCGTCACCGCAATCGCCTGCTCCGTGGATCTGTCTGGATTTACGCCATTCTTCGCGCCATTGATGTTCTCCTTGAACGAGAAGCTCTGGCCGACAATAACTCTGATCGCCTCACTTGTTGCGATCTTGCTCATCGCCTTCGTCATGATCGGGTGGCGTTCGGGTGTAGTCGCAACCCCTCCTCACGGGACATCTCCGCTACCGCAATGACATAAGGCACATGCGTCGTTCCAGGGTCGGGACCTTCTCCAGGCGGCGTTGCCGACAACGCCCCTCGTCCACAACGCATTCGCCAAGCTGGGCATCAACTCCCGCGTCCAGTCAATGCAGTTCATCCGCAGCTCTGATCGACCAACCGGCCAAACACAGGCCCGCTTAGTACTAGGCCCACACGGCCCTAAACATCAACCCTCGGGCGATGGTTCCGCGCTGCCCGCACGGCGATCGTAGTAGTCGTCAACAAATCACATTCTCATCCAAGCGACGGCCCAGGCCGACCCACACATCGCGCGGTGAGCAGAAGAAAGAAAGGGCGGACGAGGACGATGCTCACCTACCTGATTGTCTCCGGATGGTGCCTGCTGCTACTTCTGCACTTCGTCGGCAAGTTTTGGCAAAACGCACTCGAGATACACGGCGCCGCAGAAAAGTTCGACAAAGCGCGCGACGTGGCCGCACGAGGACAGCAAGCGACTAACGACGGCGGGCGCAACGCCCAAGGACAAGTTGGCTCGAACCCTCGGCCTCCCAAATACTGCCATGTCTGGTAACACAGCGACAACGCCGCCAACGCGATACCCCCGTCGGCGCATGACCGGCACACGCCAATCGCTGCCCTGCAACCGCGTAGTCGCCACCAGCGATGGCGTCCGGCTGTCTGTCCGCGACTGGGGATCTTGCGCCGCTGGCCACACAGCCGTACTTCTCCACGGCTTTTGTTTGAACAAAGAATCCTGGAACATCCAGATGACGCAGCTGATCCGTCACTGGGGCAACGACATCCGGATCATCAGCTACGACCACCGTGGCCACGGCGACTCCGGCGATGCGTCAATGCACACATACCGGATCGACCGACTCGCCGACGATCTCGCCGAATTGCTGGTAGCGCTTGGCGTTACGGGCCCGCTCACCCTGGTAGGGCACTCCATGGGCGGCATGACGGCCTTGGCTTACCTTGGCCGCCCCGCCAGCAAGCGCCCCGTTGAACCGGACAGCCTCGTTCTCGTCGCAACCGCCGCAGGAAATCTCGGCTCGCACGGTCTTGGCCGACTGCTGAGCACCCCCGTGACAAGCATGCTCTACCACCTCGTAAACCACATGCCTCGCGCGGGCACCGATGAGGTAGTTCAGTTCCTCACCCGGCCGGTGTGCGCGGCACTGACCAGACACAGCGGATACGGTGAAGCCGCCCCGAAATCGTTGGTCGCTGCGTCCGCCGCCGCCATCAACGCCACCCCGTCGACAACCAAAGTCGGCTTCCTGCCCGGTCTAAAAAAGTACGACTGCACGCAGACCCTGAGCTCCATCACGGCCAAGACAACCATTATCAGCGGAGGAGCGGACAAGCTCACGCCGATGTGCCATGCCCGCGAGCTGGCCGCTGGCATCCCGGGGGCGACGCTCATCCACCGGCCCACCGCAGGGCACGCGCTTTTGGATGAAGTCCCGCAGGTCGTCAGCAGGGCCATCACTTCCGCGATCGCCGCCGGCAGCCCGGTTCTCGCGGAGACATCACCCGTCGAAGATGAGGAGCGGGTGTCATGACCCGGCTGGGCAGAGCCGCTGCGCCTATCGCAGTCTTCGCAGGCGGTTACGCGATCCTAATGCTGATCAATGGTCAGCCAACCGATTTCGACGTCTCCGCGGGCATCTCTGCAACTGCCCTACTCGGGGCCACCCTGTTCGAGTATGTCGTCAGGCTGAGTCGCAAGCCGCTCGCGGACGGACGGGCAGCTGTGTGGGAACGTCAGAACCTGTTGGAGAGCCCACGCCAGCGTGACCAGCGACCACCCGACGACAGCCCGACCATCGTGTCCCGACTCGGCGGCAGGTGGGCGATGTCGTACGTGATTGCGACATCGGTGATGACGGCGGCAGCGGCGGCTTCGGCCACCATCCCTGCGACGCGGCAGTTCTCCGCCTACGGTGCGTCACATTGGACGGTGCTCGTTATCTTCGCGATCGGGTCCGCTGTGCTGGTCTGGATCGGACGCCGGCAAACCGAATCGCAGGCCCGGCTCCTGGGCCGCGTCCTGGGGGTTTTGACCCTGGCGATATTCAGCGTGGCTCTGGTGTACAAATTGGCCCAGCCAAGCATTGCCCAATCGGTGCCGCTGCAACTGTGCGATCTTGCCGAACTCACGGCGGCCTACGCGTTGTGGTCGCACCGGAAGTGGGCCTTCACACTCACCTATTACTGGGGTCTCCCCCTAAGCTCACAGGCGTTGATCACACCGGATCTCCACGCGCCAGACTTCCCCAGCCGCAGCTTCCTTACATTCTTTGCGCTACACCTGCTCATCGTATGGGCGGCCATCTATCTCACCTGGGGCTATGGGATGCGGCCGAATTGGCGCAGCTACCGTTTCGCGGTCATCACGACCCTAACGTGGGTGGCCTTCACCTTCGTCTTCAACACAATCGCGGGAAGCGACTACGGCTTTCTCAACAGGAAACCCCTCAACGCCTCACTCCTCGACTTTTTAGGACCCTGGCCGTTCTACGTACTGACAGAGGTGGCCATCGTTGGCGCGGTTTGGGCGCTCATGACCTGGCCCTGGGAGCTCAAACGACGGCGGCAGTTGAGCATGGCAACCGCCGGTGCGCTCAAAGACGCGGCGCTACCTGTCGCAGTTGTCGGTGAGCTCAACAAACGTGTTGTGGGCCAAGCCCGTTCCTGGTTGACAGCCGGAATCGAGGACGCACCCAGCGCAATCATGAGCATGCTTGCCTACGACGTTAAAGCCATAGTCGCCAACGGAAGCGAAGAGCCCGACGGTTGCAGGCATGCACTGATGGACACCAGCGCTGACCACATCATCGCCGCCCCACGCGATGCTCTCGGCCACAAAGATTTACGGCGTTCGCAACGGACAGCGAAAGGTTGGTCCTGATCATGCTATTCACCGCGGTGCGTGACATGCAGTGGCGTAGATGGCGCTTCGTGATCGCGATCGTCGTGACGGGCCTGGTATTCGCGATGACGCTCGTCCTCACCGGGCTCGCCAATGGATTCCGGGTGGAGGATGAGCGCACCGTCGATTCCCTCGGCGTCGATATGTTTTTGATCAAATCCGGTGCGACCGGCCCATTCCTGGGTTCCGCACCGTTCCCGGCGGCGGAACTGCAAGTGGTCGCCGCCACCCCGGGCGTTGTGGCCGCGGCTCCCCTCGCCTACAAGGGGGCGACGTTTAAGAACGGCGACTCAACGCACCCAGGGGCCATGTTCGGCGCACCGGCGGGCGGTCCGGGTATGCCGGTGATGTCCGAGGGCAGGGCACCGTCGAGCCCCGACGAGATAGCGGTGTCGAGCACAATTGGCCGCCAGATCGGCGGCGAGCTCGAGGTCGGATCGCGCAAGCTGCTGATCGTCGGCATTGCGAACAATTCCACGGCGCTGGCAAAGACACCTAACCTCTTCGTGACGACCGAAGGTGTACAACAACTGGAATTCGGCGGCCAGCCGCTCATCTCATCGATCGGGATTCGCGGCACACTGTCACAGATCCCCGACGGCTACCGGGTTGTCAACCGCAGTGTTGCGGTCGACGACCTGATGCGGCCGACCAAGATTGCGGTCCAGGCGATCAGAATCGTCGCGATTCTGCTGTGGATCGTTGCGGCGTTGATTGTGGGCGGCGTCGTCTACCTGTCGGCGCTGGAGCGCATGCGTGACTTCGCGGTGTTCAAGGCGATCGGCGTCGCGACGCGATCGGTCCTGGCCGGCTTGGTGCTGCAGGCGATCGTCGTCGCCGTGGTTGCCGCCGCCTTCGGAGCGGGGCTTGCCCGGTTGCTCGCACCTCTGTTCCCGATGAATGTCATCGAGCCCATTTCGGCCTACCCGCTCCTGGCTGTGATCGCGGTCGGGGTCGGTCTTTTGGCCAGCGCCACGGCAGTCCAGCGCGCTGCCACCGTCGATCCCGCGCACGCATTTGGAGGTCCCTAACCATGTCCGGTCTGCGCACGCGGAACCTCGTCGTCGAATATCCCAGCGGCGGCAACGCCATTCGCGCGATCGACGGCCTCGATCT
>Ga0335074_10010918_pt1 | contig 12702 bp, 8 predicted proteins | sample Lox_Sample_23_FD_206715 | JGI IMG/M metagenome (GOLD analysis project Ga0335074, IMG submission 206715) | Soil microbial communities from Loxahatchee National Wildlife Refuge, Florida, United States - Lox_Sample_2.3 | ecosystem: Environmental > Terrestrial > Soil > Wetlands | place: USA: Florida...
TGATGAAAAACGTTCCTCGTACCGCCAGCAACTTAGAGGATCACGTCCCGCTTTGGGACCGTTCCACAAGAAATCTTCATAATTCGCTTTTCTTTCGCTTCCGGTCGAATGTATAATCCGCGCAGCTTGAATTATCTTGCACTTATATTAAGGAGCCATCTATGGCGGACGAACGGGGCAAAGCGATCGATCTCGCAGTTTCACAAATCGAAAAGCAATTCGGCAAAGGCTCGATCATGCGGTTGGGATCGAAGGAAGCGATTGTCCCGATCTCGGTGATCTCTACGGGAGCAATCTCGTTCGATTCCGCCTTGGGCGTGGGCGGTTTCCCGCGCGGGCGGGTCATCGAAGTCTTCGGCCCTGAATCTTCAGGGAAAACGACCATCACCCTACAGGTGATTGCCGAGGCGCAAAAAGTTGGCGGTATGGCCGCATTCGTCGATGCCGAGCACGCACTCGATCCCGGCTATGCCAAGAGGCTCGGCGTCGATGTCGACAACTTGCTTGTCTCTCAGCCCGATTACGGTGAGCAGGCGCTGGAAATCACCGAAGCATTGGTGCGCTCGAATGCGATTGATGTCCTGGTGGTCGACTCGGTGGCCGCTCTCGTCCCCAAGGCCGAGCTCGACGGCGAAATGGGTGATAGTCACATGGGATTGCAGGCGCGGCTCATGTCGCAGGCGCTCCGCAAACTGACCGGCACGGTTTCGAAATCGCGCACGTGCCTGATCTTCATCAATCAGATCCGCGAAAAAATCGGCGTGATGTTCGGCAATCCGGAAACCACCACTGGCGGCCGGGCGCTCAAGTTTTATTCATCGGTGCGGATTGATATTCGCCGCATCGCCGCGATCAAAGAAGGCGAAATGGTTGTCGGCTCGCGCACGAAAGTGAAAGTCGTCAAGAATAAAGTTGCCGCACCGTTCCGCGAGGCCGAGTTCGACATCCTCTATGGCGAAGGCATTTCGCGCGAAGGCGACCTGCTCGATATCGGTGTAAATAACAACATCGTCGACAAATCCGGCTCATGGTTCAGCTACAAAGGCGAACGCATCGGCCAGGGACGCGAAAACGCCCGCCAGTTCCTCAAAGACAATAAGGACGTCATGGCGAGGCTCGATGTGGAAGTCCGCAAAGCGCTGGGATTGGTGGCGCCACAAGCGCAGGCGGCGAGTGCGGCAGGCACAGGAACAACCGGCAAGGTCGCAACCATGCCAACCACCACAGAATCGGTGAAGCCGCCGATCATGGCGGCAAAACGGTAAAAATTGAACGAGGATTAGACGCGGTCTAGTAAGGCAGAAGCGAGTTCAATCTTCTCCTCTACTTTTAGAGCCTGTCTTCGAGCTAGTTCGTACAGCTCGTCGAGCATCACTGAAACCTCTTCCTCCTCGGCAGAGGTAGGAAGGTCGTTGGAGCCAATCGCAAGAATTTCATTGCCTCCGCTATCCTTCATTGTGAGCGATCGAACAGAGTTGCTACGATTGGCTCGTATGATGAAATCCACTGAACCGTCATCCTCGGACCCCACCTTGCAGGTGAAGGCTTCGGACGTGTCGTAAAGGACCTCGCCAAAGGATGACGTTGACACCTGCCAGTGGACCCTTCCGTCGCGGGTCTTCTGAAGGAGCTTCTCGACGATCGGGTTGTATTCGGCCGGATTGGGTTTCACCGCTCACCTCGAATTTCTAAGCCTGATTGTATTTTACCTGATTCTCCCGACAGGATTGTTAGGATGGCATCGCATTTCTTAAGCACCCTGGCTTTGTCCTTTGCGTCCAGCTCAGCTTTAGTACGCATGAACTCCCCGACCTGCTGCGTGAGCCGGCTTGCTTCTCGAAAGCGCTCTTTGGTATCGCCGTCCAGGAACTCCCATCGCGTGATCGCTGTATTGATCTCAAATCGAAGATCTCTCGCCAAGAACGACGCGACTGGGAGATTTTCGTGTTCGATATGGCTGAACAGCTCGGACGCACTGGAATTCAAATGATGAAATCTGTCGGCGGCGACAAGGCTACGAACATCGCGTCGGGCATCGTCTGCGCTACGCTTCGCACGCTTCGCCGCTATGAACGCCAGCATACTGAAGACAACTCCAGCCGCTCCGAGCACAGCGCCAGTGATGCTAGCCCAATCTGCGATTTTCGTAAGCATTCATGCCTAGCCCCAACGACCGCGACCGAAACCGGCTGCGAGGACCGCCGCCAATCATACTCCTCATGCGATATCCAAGCTGCAATTGCCATCCTCGCTCCTGCCCGCATAGAATCTCCTAGTCGTTCTTGCGTTCCGGCATCGATCAGCTCAGCATACGGGGACAGCTTTGAACAAAGGCACGGCCATCTATCCCGGATCTTTCGATCCGCCTACCAACGGGCATCTCGACCTGATTCAGCGCGGGGCGAAGATTTTTGAGGAGCTGGCGGTTGCGATCCTGCGGAATTCGGAAAAGAGTCCGATGTTCAGTGTAGCCGAGCGCGCCGACATGCTGCGCCAGCTTGTGGCCGATCTGCCCAATGTCCGCATCGACACCTTCGACGGCCTGATGGTCGAATTTGCGAAATCGATTGAAGCGACCTGCATTCTCCGCGGCATTCGCGCCATCAGCGACTACGAATACGAGCTGCAGATGGCCCTCATGAACCGCAAACTCGAGCCCACGCTGGAAACTGTTTTCATGATGCCAGCCGATAAGTATTCATACGTCAGCTCGCGCCTGGTACGCGAAGTCGCGCAGGCAGGAGGGCCGGTCAAGGGACTCGTTCCCGAAATCGTCGAGCAAAAACTGCGCGAGAAGCTCGACCCGGCGTACAAGCTGCAACCAGAATTAATTGAAGTCTCCAAAAAAAGGAAAAAGAAGGCATGACCACGGCTACCACGGAAGCACTACGCCTGACCGATCGTATCAACCGCATCGAACCCTCCGCCACCATGGCGGTCGTCGCCGAAGCCGACAAGCTGCGCTCGCAAGGCATTGATGTCGTGGATTTCGGCGCGGGCGAGCCGCATTTCTCAACTCCGCAGCACATTAAGGATGCCGCCATCGCCGCGATCCAGGGCAATTTCACCAAGTACACGGCCGTGGCCGGTACGGCTGAGCTGCGGGATGCAATCGCGCATCGGCACAACGTCGATTTCGATTCCGATTATCGCCGCGAGGAAGTTATCGCCTCAGTCGGCGGCAAGCACGCTCTGTTCAATGCCATTCAAGTTCTCGTCGATCACGGCGACGAAGTCGTTCTGCCGGTACCTTATTGGGTTTCGTTCAAAGACATTGTCCGCTACGCAGGAGGTGACTGCGTACTCCTGGAGTCCGATGAATCGCAAGGTTTCCGTGTCACGGCTGAGATGGTCGCCCGGCTCGTCACTCCGCGGACGAAAGCCATCATTTTGAATTCGCCTTCCAATCCCTCCGGCGCTGTCATGAGCCCCGAAGACATGACCGAGGTGGTCCGCCTCGCGCATCAGCGCGGCATCTGGGTCTTATCGGATGAGTGCTACGTGTATCTGAACTACACCGGCAAGGCTTTTTCTGTTGGCGCCCTGCGTGAATATAAAGAGCGCTTCGTGCTGCTCGGTTCGCTTTCAAAAACGTACGCCATGACGGGATGGCGGCTTGGATATGCGCTGGCTCCATCTGCCGTGACCAGCGCGATGGCCAAGCTGCAGAGTCAATCGACGTCGAATCCAACCTCGATTGTCCAAAAAGCTGCGGTCGCCGCCCTAAAAGGACCGCAAGAATGCGTCGAACAGATGCGGCGCGAGTACATTGAGCTCCGCGATCATGTCGTGAAAGGACTGCGCTCGATTTCCGGCGTGACTTCCACTATGCCGGAAGGCGCGTTCTACGCATATCCAAACATTTCCGCATTTCTCGGACGCGACGGGCTGAAGTCCGCGTCCGACGTGGCCGGCCGCCTTTTGCGCGAAGCGCACGTTGCTACGGTGCCTGGCGAAGGTTTTGGCACAAGAGATCACATTCGCGTTTCCTATGCGACTTCTAAAGCCGAGCTCGACCGCGGCCTGGAACGGATGCGCAAGTTCTTTGCCGAGCTGTGAGAATGCGTAGCCCCGGTTCCATCGAAGTCCCCAGCAGAGACCGAGATTTTCGCTCGACTCGGAATGACAAAGTAGCTTGTCCGCGCGGCCGTCACGGCTGTAATTGAAACCCTGGCTTGGCTTCGCAGCGGTAGAGCTTGGTCTGTTCTTGCGCTTCATTGCTGCACGTCGCCCAACTCAAAAGAAGATCAGGGCCGAGGGGAAAGATGATGTTTTCCCCGGCCATGTCGGCCTGCAAGCTCAATCCTTCGGCGTCGGCGGGCAGCGTGAAATCGAGCGAGCGGCCGAAAATCACTGGGTAGGACTGGTGTTCGGTCTGAGCCACCAGAAAGTGATTCACCTCGGCTTCGACTAGGAATGTGGTCGTATCCCCCCAGTTCAACACTTTTGCGGTGAGCGTCGGTCCGCCCCTGGAGAAATTGTCCAAGACTACCTTCGTGAACGGACAGGGCCCTGCGATACAGGAGAGCCGCGCATTGTGAAACTCATTGTCGGGACCTGCGCTCAACTCGAAGGAACCAAGGTTCGCTTTCCATTTGCCATCGGGAGAACAGGCGGGGGCACGGTTGCAGGGAACGTTGGCGGTATTGGCGATCTCAAAAGTCTTCACCGCGCCGCCAATGTCGATTGAACGCAGAGTCTTGAATGAATAGCGCACTACGATGTTTCCGATCTTGACAACGGGTTTGCCCGGCTCGGCTCGCGATTTCGGCGCAAGTGGCTGCATGTGCACGATGTAGAGCTTATCGGCCGCGATCTCATGCAAATCGAGCGGTTGATAACCGGGGTGACGAAAGCTCAGTGTGATCGGGGCCCCGTGCCGGACGTGCTTGAGCAAGCGTAGAGCGAAAAAACCGGACGAGCTCGATTTGGCGGGAGCAACGGCCAAACCATCCGCAACCTTAATATCGACATTCGCAATCGGAAGTTCCTTGCGGAAGTCCGCACTCTGAACCGTGACCGCTCCAATGATGGTCAGGGGATGTCGGCGGAAATGCACGAACAGGACAGCTGCAGCGAATCCCAAGGCTGCCGCTAACAACAGGCGGAGAACGATTGCGGTGGATCTTTGCATCAGGGAACCCTACATTCTACGAGAGATTCAATTGATTTTGGGGTTCGAAAGCTCCGAAAACTGGTCGGAATCATTTAAGATCTATGCCATCCGAACATGAGGGGTTCCAATATTCGCAGGTATTCACGCCGGGAGTTTGGCTGCCAAATGCTGGGATTAGCCGGGAGTCTTCCCCTGGCCAAATTGCTGCCATCCACACAAACAGCTAAGCCAAAACAACATGCCGCAAGAAAAATGCCGAGTCTCGGGCTGGTTTCGCCCGAGGACGACCAGTTCCTTGAAGAGCTCGAGCAAGCAACGTTTCAGTACTTTTGGGATCAGGGCAACCCCAAAACCGGCCTGGTCAAAGACCGCTGCAACACGCGCACTGAGGACAATGGCATCGTCGCCAGCATTGCTGCGACCGGTTTTGGATTGACGGCGCTCTGCATCGGCGACAAGCGTGGCTACATCTCGCGCGCAGCGGCGCTCGAACGCGTTCGGGCGACCTTGCAGTCCTTGTGGGATAGACTGCCGAACCATCGCGGGTTTTTCTACCACTGGGCCAATGTCAATACCGGCGAGCGCGTATGGGATTCGGAAGTTTCCTCAGTCGATACGGCGATTTTGCTTTGCGGCGTGCTAGCCTGCCACGAACATTTCTGGATCGATGATGTACAGGAACTCGCCGACGATATCTTCGACCGCGTGGAGTGGTCCTGGCTTTCCGAAGATACTGCGCTGCTGACGCACGGTTGGACGCCAGAGGTTGGCTTCCTGCCCTATCGCTGGGATTACTATAGCGAGCTGATGATGATGTATCTGCTCGGGATGGGCTCCGACACCTATCCACTGCATCCTCAGGCGTGGGTGGCGTGGAAGCGATTGACGTTCGACTATGAAGGACAGCGCTATATTGGCTCATTCGCGCCATTGTTTGTGCATCAGTATTCGCAGGCATGGTTTGATTTCCGGAACAAGCGGGACAAATTCGCCGATTATTTCCAGAACTCCGTGATCGCAACGCGGGTGCATCGCCAATTTTGTATTGAATTGGGCCAGCAGTTTCCCAGCTATAACGCAGATATGTGGGGAATTACCGCGTCGGACTCGATGTATGGATATGTCGCGTGGGGTGGGCCGCCCGAAACTGGACCGATTGATGGCACAATCGTTCCCTGCGCCTCGGCTGGATCTCTACCGTTTCTACCGCAGGAAACCATGCGCGTGTTGCGAAATATCCGGCAGCAGTATCCGGAAGCCTGGAGCAAGTACGGCTTCGTGGATGCGTTTAATCCGCTAAAGAAATGGTATGACCAGGATGTAATCGGAATCGACCTAGGCATAACTCTGCTTATGGCGGAAAACGTTCGGACCGGTTTCATATGGGAAACCTTTATGAAGAGCGAGGTCGCCCAGCGGGGTATGGCTCGCGCCGGATTCAAGAAAGACGAGCCTGCAAAAACGTAACGTTACTCGGGTTCTTTAGACTTTCTTCCCTTCCGATGCACTAATTACTTGCCGTATCATCTTGGGAATCGGCGATTCGAATTTGCACCAGCCGTTCATTTCATCTTTCGTCATTTCGCTAATATCCGTGTAAGCTGCTAATTTGAAAACATATTAAGACCCGCCGATGCTTGGCGACCGTTGCGTCCTGGATCGTTCCAGTTCGTCCAATTCCGTGAAGCAGGATTCGGAACGCAACGTGATCGAGCAAAGCTGGTGGTTGGGGACCAGGTCGGGGTGGTGCAAGCTCGTTTCGATCTGGTTGATGCGTGAACCCTGCATACTCTTTTGGCATCTTTGAGATGCACAGTTCTTCAGGAGCTGGATGGCCCAGGAACAGAGTTTTTGGAGTGGATGGCAGGAGCGCCTCACAGCGCTCCGCAACGTCCCACCAGTTCTGAAGATCGTCTGGGAAGCTGGACCGGTCGTTGTCACCCTGGGGCTGGTTTTCCGCCTCATTTTAGCCCTGCTTCCGGTCGCCGCCACCTGGATCGCAGCTGGAATCGTTGATATCGTCCACTTGGCTCTCAGCCACCACCAGCCAGTTCCGACGCGACTCTGGTGGCTGGTAGGGGCCGAATTCGGGGTTGCCCTCATCAGCGGGCTGATCTCGCGCGGCATCGATTACTTAGACGCCCTACTGGCCGACAAGTACACGAGGCACGTCAGCATCCGGGTCATGCAGCATGCCTCCAGTCTGGACCTGACCGCCTACGAAGATCCAGTGTTTTATGACCGCCTCGAGCGGGCTCGAGTGCAGGCGACCGATCGTTTGGGAATGATCCAGTCGATTGGCCGATTGGTTCAGCAGGTCATCACGGCAGGATCGTTTTCAATCGCAATTTTAGTATTCTCCCCGTGGCTTCTGTTCTTGCTGATTATTGGCATCCTGCCTGCGTTCATCGGCGAGAGTCACTTCGCGTTTCTTGGATACGCCAAGAACTTCCGCCAGACGCCCGCAAAGCGTGAACTCGATTATCTTCGCGTGCTAGGCGGAAGCCGCGAGGCCGCCAAGGAACTCAAGTTGTTTGGATTGAGGAAGTTCCTCGTCGACCGCTTCACCCACCTTTCCGACCAGATTTACCAGCAGGATGTCAGTCTCGCTCGCCGCCGCCTGATTGCCGGTGCTTTTCTGTCGATGATCGGCACCGGCGGTTACTATGGGGCTTATCTCTACATCATCTGGCGGACGGTCGAAGGCGTGGTCGGATTCGGCACCATGGTTTTCCTGACCGGTGCCATTATGCAGGCGAGCACGAGTATTCAGCAGATCTTCTCTACGCTGTCGAGCATTGCCGATCAGGCGCTGTTCCTGACCGATCTCCTGGCTTTCTTCGGGATGCGCCCGACAATCCAGTCCAAGCCGAACGCCTTGCCGGCTCCGCGACCGATTGTCCGCGGATTCGAGTTCCGCAACGTTTCCTTCCGCTATCCGGGAACGGAGCGGATGGTTCTAAATAATTTGAACCTGTGGCTGCATGCGCAGGAGCGAGTCGCGCTGATCGGGGAAAACGGCGAAGGCAAAACCACTTTGGTAAAGCTGCTAACGCGGCTTTACGATCCGACGGAAGGGCAGATTCTGCTCGACGGCGTTGACTTGCGAGAATACGACCTCGACGATTTGTATCGCGAGATTGGCGTGATATTCCAGGACTTCATGCGCTATGAGATGACGGCGCGCGAGAACATTGCCGTCGGAAAAATTGAAGAAGTAAACAACCTGGATCTGCTGAAAGCCGCCGCTGACAAGAGCATGGCCGACGACGTCATTCAAAGATTGCCGTCGCAATATCAGCAGCAGCTCGGGCGGCGCTTCGAAAATGGCGTCGACCTTTCGGGCGGCGAGTGGCAGAAGCTGGCGCTGGCGCGCGCCTATTTGAGAGATGCGCAATTCCTCATACTTGACGAGCCCACCGCCGCTCTCGATGCTCGCAGCGAATATGAAGTTTTTCAGCGCTTTGCGGAGTTGACCGCCGGAAAAACCGCATTATTCATCTCCCACCGGTTTTCCACGGTGCGTATGGCGGACCGCATTATCGTGATGGAAAAAGGACGCATCATTGAAGACGGCAGCCACGACAAGCTCTTCCGCTTGGGCGGACGCTATGCCGAGATGTTCGAGTTACAGGCGGCAAGTTATCGCTGATTCAGAGAAATAAAACGAGATGCCCAGAAACACACATTTTGAAATTGTCGGCGGGGAAGAGGAGCAACTGCCGTCGTCCGCGTCTGCGGCACGTGATCCGCAGGTTCTGCGCCGGAAAGCAGAGCAGCTGGGCGTAACTCTAGGCTGGCTTCCGAATACTCCTAGTTCTGAAGTATTCCCACAACGGACCGCCGCTCTGACCCGCGCCTTTGGGCCAATTTTCTCGGCTCTGAAGCACTCTGCGCCACAAACGGCCTGTAATGACTTCCGTTGGCTATACGACAACGAGAGACTGCTCGATACGGAACTGCAGAACACCCTCAACGTTCTTGGCTCGCGCACCGAAATTCCTCACGTGCGAAAAGCCGACGGAACCGTCACTCCGAGAGCGCTGGCTCTGGCGGAAGCCTATGTCGAGGCAGTTTCCTGCGAATTCATCGAGCAGGAATTCGTGAGCTTCGTCGAGGTCTTCGAAGAAACCGCGGTCCTGCAATCGCTCGAATTGCGAATGCTCGTCCCCGCCATGAAGCTTGTCTTTCTTGAGCGTATCGCCGCCTTGGGCAGAGACGTGATCCGCAACCCAGCAGCACAGGCGCAGAATCTCCCGGTTTGCATCCGCAGCCTGCAGGAAATCGGGCACACGCACTGGAAGGACATTCTTGAGTCTCTGATCGTAATCGACAAGATCCTCCGCAAGGACCCTGCGGGAACCTATCCGCAGATGGATGCTGAGAGCCGCGAGTTCTATCGCAAGAGGCTAGGCAAGATCGCCGAGCACTCGGATTTCCCAGAAGTCCGGGTCGCGGAACGGGCAATTGCACTGGCGGAGGAAGCGAGCCGCCGCAATTACGCGATTCCCCGCATCGCTTTACGCGAATCGCATGTCGGCTACTACATCACCGACAAGGGCGCCCGCCACCTGGAACGAGAAGTCGGTTACCACGCGCCCATCTGGCCAAGAGTGCAACGGCTGCTGAAAGACCATCCTGACGAGTTCTACCTGGTCGGAATTGCGGTGCTTACGCTGGCGATCACGTCGGCCGCGGTGCTGTTCCTGACCGATTCCCATAGTTCGCTCGGCATCATCCTGCTTTCTCTCTTACTTCTGCTCCTGCCCAGTTCCCAGAGCGCTGTGCAGCTCATGCAATACCTGGTCACGCTTATGCTACCGGCGGAAATTCTTCCCAAGCTCGACCTGGAAGACGGCGTTCCTGATGATTGCGTAACCATGGTCGCTGTCCCCAGCCTGCTCTTCAACGAGGAACAGGTGCGCGGGCTGGTCGAAAATCTGGAAGTGCGATTTCTTGGCAATCACGATCCAAACATCCATTTCGCCCTGTTGACCGATTTACCGGATTCGCGCGAACCGGCACGCGAAGACAATCCGCTGGTGCCTTTCTGCGCCGATTTGATCCAGAAATTGAACGACAAATATGCCAAGCGCGAAATGGGCTCGTTCTTTCTATTTCATCGGCATCGTGTCTACAACCCGCGTGAAAAGGCCTGGATGGGATGGGAACGCAAACGCGGCAAGTTGCTCGATTTCAACAAGCTCCTCCGCGGCCAATACGACAGCTTTCCGGTCAAAGTCGGCAATCTTTCGGTGCTGCCAGCCGTTCGCTTCGCGATTACCCTCGATTCCGACACCGAGCTGCCACGTGGCTCGGCGCGCCGGATGATCGGCACTCTCGCGCATCCTCTCAATCAGGCGATTGTTGATCCCGAGAAAAACATCGTTGTCGCGGGATACGGAATCCTGCAGCCGCGCGTCGGAGTCAGTGTGCAAAGTACGGCGCGCTCGCGTCTCGCCGCCATTTTCGCGGGTGAAACCGGATTCGACGTCTACACGCGCGCCGTCTCCGATGCTTATCAAGATCTTTACGGAGAAGGCAGCTTCACCGGTAAAGGAATCTATGAAGTCGATGTGATGCACCGCGTGCTCGATCGGCGCTTCCCGCGCAACTCGCTCCTGAGCCACGATCTCATTGAAGGCGCATATGCGCGTGCGGGATTGGTCAGCGACGTTGAAGTCATCGAAGATTATCCCTCGCACTACAACGCCTACAGTCGCCGCAAACATCGTTGGCTTCGCGGTGATTGGCAGATTACCGCGTGGCTGTTTCCGCAAGTGCCGTCGGAGTCGGGCGAACTGGCGCCGAATCCGATTTCGCTGCTCTCGCGCTGGAAGATCCTCGACAACTTGCGCCGCAGCCTAGTCGAACCTGCCACCCTGTTGCTCCTTCTGGCGGGATGGTTCGTCTTCCCCAACGAGCCGTGGCAGTGGACGGTTGCGGCAATCGTAATTCTGTTTCTTCCCACCGCGGTTCAGTTCGCTCTCGATGTGGTGCGGGCGCTGGCGCGGCTCAGCTGGGGCGGAATCAAGGGCGCCGTTACCGGCCTCTACACGGCGAGTATCAACGTCCTGTTTACACTGATCTTCCTTCCGCATCAGACATTGCTTGCCTTGGACGCCGTCAGCCGCACTCTGATTCGCCGGTTCGTCACGCAGCGCAGGCTATTGGAATGGGAGACGGCCGCGGAGGCCGAACTCTCGCGCCGCCGCCGTGGTACCGTCGATATTTATCTGACCTGGATGCCGCTTCTGGCCGTTGGACTTGGCGTGCTGGTGTGGGAGTTTCGTCCCCGAGTTGTACCGGCAGCATTTCCGATTCTGGCGCTCTGGGCGTTCAGTAGACTCTTTGCTTTTTGGCTGAATCAGCCCCCCATTGCAGCGCAAGCGAATATTGCAGCGAAAGATCTGCGATTTCTCCGGCGCACCGCTTTGTTGACCTGGCGATATTTTCACGAGCTCAGCACGGCCGAGCATCATTGGCTCATCCCGGACAACATTCAGGAGCAGCCACCGGCGGTCGCGGCACGTGTCTCGCCGACAAACCTCGGCATGCTTCTCAATGTGCGGCAAGCCGCCTGCGAATTCGGATTCATTACCCTGCCCGAATTTGCCCGGCTGACCCTCGCCACATTTGACACGATCGCCACTCTCCAGAAATTTCGCGGACATCTGCTCAATTGGTACGATACCCGCACGCTGGAGCCCCTTGTCCCGAGGTTTGTCTCGTCGGTGGACAGCGGCAACCTGGCTGCTTCTCTCTGGACCTTGCAGCAAGGTTGTCTGGAAAAACTGCGTCAGCCGGTATTGCAGCCCAACCTGGCCGAGGGATTTCTCGATCATCTGCGAGTTCTGGCTGCCGGCCGCCTACTGAGGCGTAGAGTCCTCGCGAAATTTGAGGATCAGCATTGCACCGATAGGTGGTTGAGCTCGATCCTCGAACTGCCCGACGGTGTTCTTAGCCAACCGAATCCCGCTGTCTTGAAGTCCGAGAAAGGTGAGCAGGCCCATTGGTGTCTCGACGAAGTGCAGCAACGACTAAGAGATATCCGAGACGCCGTAAACAAGTACGCTCCGTGGGCCTTGGCGGAATTTGCGAGTTTCCGTAGCGACCCCGCCTTAAACTCGCAGCAATTGGACACGATCCCTCTCGAGCAGCTGCCCGAGTTTCTCGACAAATTGGTCACTCACACCGATTGGACAAAGTATACGAGCAGTGAAGAGCAGAACGCACTCTCGGCGAGGTTCCGCGAACAACTTCTCTCCGCGAGAGCGAATGCCATGACGTTGATCGCCGATTTGCTGAGAATCGCTGCCACAGCGGGAGCGCTGGCCGACAGCATGGATTTCAGGTTCATGTTGAACCGGCGTCGCAAGCTGGTTTCTGTCGGCTTCAACGTGGAAAAGACGCGGGTCGAACCGGCCTGCTACGACTTGCTGGCCAGCGAATCGCGCACGGCGGCATTCGTTGCTATCGCCAAGGAGGACATCCCCCAGGAAACCTGGTTCCTGCTGGGGCGCGCTCATACGCTCGACGATGGCCGTCCCGTGCTGCTCTCCTGGAGCGGAACTTCGTTCGAATAC